>Ga0302275_10000823_pt1 | contig 34293 bp, 26 predicted proteins | sample III_Bog_N2_2_FD_200229 | JGI IMG/M metagenome (GOLD analysis project Ga0302275, IMG submission 200229) | Peat permafrost microbial communities from Stordalen Mire near Abisko, Sweden - III_Bog_N2_2 | ecosystem: Environmental > Terrestrial > Soil > Wetlands > Peat | place: Sweden: Abisko... | reverse complement strand
TCCGGTGGGCATGGCGAGTGGTCGGTTGCTACCAAATCGATCAAGCCCGCTTCGAGCGCTGCCCACAACGCCTCGCGGTTGGCTGCACTCCGAATCGGCGGAGCGCACTTGAACTCCGTTGCGCCATCCGGAATTTCTTCGGCGGCAAACCAAAGATAGTGAACGCAGGTTTCCACGGTGATTGGTACGCCACGCCCGCGCGCCTCGGCAAGCAGAGGTAATGCCTGCGCGCTGGCCAGATGCACAATGTGGATCGGCGTATCGTAGTCCTCGGCCAGGCGGATAAGCATCGCAATCGCTCCCACCTCCGCCGCGTCGGGTCGCGACGCAAGATAGGTGGAATACTTGCGCCAGTCCGCGCCAGATGCATTGAGCGCTTCTGTCGCTGCACCGACCGGACCTGCGACCTCGGCGTGAGCCAGCAGCGGAAGCCCGGTGCCCTTCAACTTGGCAAGGGCCAGCCGCAGGTCGGCCTCATTCACTGCCTGAAAGCCATCGATGCCGGAGTGAATCAGAAAGCACTTGAAACCTGGAATTCCTGAGGCGGCCAGCGGAGGCAGGGAATCGGCGTTGCCGCGAACCACGCCGCCCCATGCAGCCCAGTCCACCCATGTCTTTCTCTCAGCCGCCGCGCGCTTGGCCTCCAACGCGGCTACGTCGGTGGTTTCGGGAATGCAATTCAAGGGCATATCCACCAGCGTCGTCACGGCGCCTGAGGCGGCCGCCTGTGTAGCTGTCGCAAAGCCCTCCCAGTCGCGACCAGGGTCGTTGATATGCACATGCGAGTCGACGAGTCCGGGGAGAACCACCAGATCGCCGAAGTCGCGTAGCGGAATTCCGGCCGGCGCGTCGTTCCAGGAGCGCACTTCGACGATGCACTCGCCCTCTACCACAAGGGTTGCCGGAGCAAGCCCTTGAGGCGTCAAAACGCGGGTTGACCGGAAAGCCTGTGCCATACTGTTTCTACTTTCGCTGTTGAGGGAGGCAGAGAGCAAGTTGGCGAGTCCGAATCCACCCAACCCGGAGTTTTTGCGCCGCGCCATTGAGTTGGCAATTCAGAACGTCGAAGCCGGCGGAGGCGGCCCATTTGCGGCGGTCATCGTGCGCGAGGGACAGATTGTGGGCGAGGGCGTGAACACCGTGACCGCCTCGCACGATCCCACTGCGCACGGCGAGGTCAACGCCATTCGCGCCGCCTGCAATGCGCTGGGTACCTTTACGCTGGCCGGCTGTGAGCTCTATACCAGTTGCGAGCCTTGCCCCATGTGCCTGGCTGCATGCTACTGGGCGCGGCTCGAAGCAATCTACTATGGCTCCAGCGCCGCCGATGCCGCACGCGCCGGATTCGACGACGCATTTCTCTACGAGGAGTTTCGCAACGACCCGAATACGCGTTCGCTTCCCGCCACACAGTTACTGAGCGAGGAAGCCTGGGCCAGCTTTGCCGCCTGGATTGCATCGCCAAATAAAACCGAGTATTGATCCTGAGTTATTCGCTGGTAACTCGACCGTCTGATTCTATAATTCAATCTCGAACTCTGGGTGCCCCAGGTCTCGTGTTTGAGACCTCGGAGACTAACCATCAACACAGTCGCGGCAGTTGCTATCCAAACCCACCTTATATCGCCGTATCATCGAATAACTCCCATAACTCGCCGAGTTACTCAACCAGCGCATCCGCAATTGCCAACTGCTCATCCAGCGCGGCAATCCCCAGATCCAGCTCTTCTTTAGTTACAATCAACGGCGGAGCGATGACAAAATGGCTCACCCATGCCTGAATTGAAACTCCCTGCGCCATCATTTTTCCCGCAATCTGGTCCACCACCAGCGGCTTGCCTTCCACCTTGTCGCGCATGGTGTTGAAGGGCCGTTTGGTCGCGCGGTCCTTCACAATCTCAACGGCAAAGAACAGACCAAGCCCGCGCACATCGCCTACGCTCTTGTGCTTGGCCTTCAGCGCCTCAAGCTTCTCGCGCACATAAGGCTCAAGTTCAGCCGCCCGATCCACCAGTTTCAGCCGCTGCATTTCTTCGATGGTTGCAACGGCCGGACCAAGAGTCATGGGATGCGCCTCGTAGGTGTGCCCGTGCGAGAAATAGTGATCTTCAAAGTAATCGGCAATCTTGGTGGTGGTGGCGCAAAGGCCCAGCGGCATATAGGCCGAAGTTATGCCTTTGGCGGTAACCAGAATATCGGGCTTCACATTCCAGTGGTCCATGGCAAACCACTTACCCGTACGACCCCACCCGGCCATTACCTCGTCGGCAATCAGCAACACGCCGTAGTCGTCGCAAATTTTGCGCAGGCGCGGGAAGTATTCCGGCGGCGGAACCAGCACGCCGTTGGTGCCCACTACAGGCTCAAGAATGATGGCCGCCACATCGCTCTCGTTGCGGATCATGTGCTCGATGTAATCGGCGCAGGCAATGTTGCAGGTGGGATAAGTGTGCTTTATGGGACAGTCGTAACAGTTCGTCTCCGGCGCAAAGATGAATCCCGATCCCTTGCCGCCGGGCTCCATGGCCCAGCGCCTGGGGTCGCCCGTGGCCGCAATCGAGCCGTTCGTCGATCCGTGATAGGAGCGATAGCGCGAGATAATCTTGTTCTTCCCGGTATACATGCGCGCAATCTTGAAGGCCGCTTCGTTGGCCTCGGTTCCGCTGGTGGCGAAGAAGAACTTGTTCAGCCCTTCCGGCAGCACCTCAAGCAGCTTCTCGCTGAGCCGTGCCCGCGCCCGCGTGGCGTGGCCGGGAGCCACATAGGCCAGTTCCCGCGCCTGCTCCGCAATCGACTCAATGACCCGCGGATTCTTGTGGCCCAGGTTCACGCACATCAGTTGCGACGAGAAATCGAGGTAGCGCTTGCCCGCGCCGTCGATGAACCAGCAACCCTCGGCGTCCGCAACGTGCAGCGGCTTCCAGGTCTTCTGGAACCGCCACGTTCCATAGTTTCTCTGCCGCGTGATGGTCGAAATCTGTTCGGAGGTAAGTTCGTCCAACCGGGGATCATCGCTCATGGGATGTCTCTTTCGCAGAAACGTTCCAAGCCATCCTATCATTGCCCCGGAAGCACAGCGCGAGGTCTATCTCCCATTTGAGGGCGGCGCGGCTGTCGATCCCCGTACCACCAGGCTGGTCGAGACCAAAAACTCACGCTGCATCTTCGAATTGTTGGGATCCTCGGCCTGTTGCCGCAGGGCCTCGAATGCGGCGCGCGCAAGGTCGGTGCGGGAAAGCCGTATGGTGGTCAGCGGTGGCAGAGTGAACTCCGCGAAGAGAATATCGTCCAGACCCACAACCGATAGGTCCTGGGGCACCCGCAAGCCTTCCATGTATGCGGCGCGCAGAACTCCGATGGCCGTCATGTCGTTCGAGCAGACAATGGCTGTGGGGCGCGCAGCCTGCTTCTGCAAGCGCCCAAAGCCCGTGACACCGCCCTTGAGCGTATGGTCGCATTCGACAATCCAGTTGTCATGCGCCGGCAATCCGGCCGCGTCCATTGCCGCGCGAAAGTCGTTTTCGCGGGTGATTGCTGAATGCAGTTTGCGCGGCCCGGCCAAAAACCCAATATGGCGGTGTCCAAGCTCCGCAAGATGAGAGACAGCCGCGCGGATGCCGGTTGAATAATCCAGCAGAATGGTGCTCACCTTGGGATCGTCGGGACGGAACTCGGCAAGCACCATGGGAATGCCGCGATTCACCAACTGGTCCAGCACCGGTTCCTCCTCGCCGAAGGTGAGCACCGCGACACCCTCCACCTTGCGCTCCAGCATGCGCCGGACGCAATTGGTGAGCACCGCGGGGTCGCTGTTGGTGGAACTGACCAGGATCTCGTAGCCGTGCGCTACCGCGATCTCCTCAAAACTCTGAATCAGCTCTGGAAAAAACGGATTGGTTATGTTCTCAACCAGAATGCCGAGAATGCGGCTATGACCCGAAACCAGGCTCCGCGCGTGAGTATTGGGGAAGTAATTTAACTGCTCAATTGCGTTCCAGACGCGCTTGGCAAGGCGCTCGCTTACCGCCGGAGAGCCGTTGATGGTCCGCGAAACGGTGGCGATGGAAACCTTTGCCAGGGCGGCAACGGTTCGGATATCGGGCGGCTTTGCAGCCGTCTTGCGAGCAAGTTTTCGAACCACGAACCAATCCTCAAACAAGTGAAAAGAATGTGAAGGCAATGTTACCGCATTCGGGCCGTGTGTGCCCATGCGATAAAAGGAAGTTGTCGCGCCGTCGCAGAAAAAGTACCGCTCGATTCGATCTGGATTGCCAAGGCCTCGGAGGGAGCAGGGAGTTTCAACTCCCTGAAAACGCGGCAAATCGACAAGGCCTTCAGGCCCGGCCGCGCCCTAGCAGGGCTCGGAAATCAGCAGCCGAAGATCGCGCAAATTGTGCCCGGTGGGTCCGGTTACAACGGAGTCTCCAAGAGCAGTGAACATCGGACAAGCATCGAAGTTGGCCAGCGACGACTTGAGATGGAATCCAAAGGTATGGGCGCGCGTCACGGTCGTGGGGTCCGCCACGGCTCCCGCCGACCTGGTATTCCCATCGATGCCGTCTGAACCGGCGCTGAAAACGGTCAACCGCTCGCCCGGGTAGGACTCAAGCTCTAAAGCGCACGCCATCACAAACTGCTGGTTGCGTCCGCCGGCGCCTGGAGTCTTGTCCAGCTTTACGGTCACCTCGCCGACTGAGATCAGGCAAAGCCGCGGGTGCGTGGCGCGCAGGGAGTGAAAGCGCTCAAGCAGGTAGCGGGCGGCGTCGGCATAGTCCCAGTCGTCGCAACTGTTGTCTACCACCACATGGAATCCCGCCTCCCGCGCCAGGGCGCGCGCGTTTTCCGCCAGGTCGTGGCTTGAAAGCAGAACCTCGTAGATGGAATCGCGAAACGCCACGTCTTCACCGGACATCGAGGCCGCCGATGTGACGCGGCGCGTGGGAGCCGGAGCCGGCTCGGTCCACGGCAACCGGGGCAGCCGCGGGGGGAGCCAGCCTTTGTTGCCCGGCGACTCGGGCAGGTCCGCACGCTCAAAGAAATCGCGAACGGACGCCGGGAGCTTCGGCGCAAGGCTATATTTGGCCAGCAACTCCCGCACCTCACCCACGGTAGAGTGATCGGGCGAGGTGGGACCGGAAGAAAGTGCGTCCAGGCTCCGCAGTGGCACATCGGGCACCAGCAGGCTGATCTTCGCCGCGTCCGGTGCGGCCATCGCCAGCCTGCCCCCCTTCACTGCGGAAAAGTGCTTGCGCAGCGTGTTCACCTCGCTGATGGGGGCGCCCGACGCCACCAGCAAGCTATGGAACGCGATGGTATCTTCGAGCGTAATCTTGGGGTCCAGTGGCAGGTCGAACATGGCCGAGCCTCCACCCGAGATGAGATAGAAAATCAACGTATCTTTCTTCGCCTTTTTCAGCATGGCCAGCGTGGCCCGCGCCGCGGCAAAGGAGTCTTCGTTGGGCAGCGGATGACCGCCCTCAAAGTAGCGGAACCGCCAGTTTCTCGCCTTGGGCAACTGGTTCGAGCAACAGATTCCACGTACCCCCTTGCGCCGGCTCATCCGCCCCAGCAGCGTATCCAGCATGGGACCAGCAGCCTTGCCCAGCGCAATGATGAAGATTCGCTTGTAGCAGGCCAGATTTACCGTCTCCGGGCCGCTGCCGTCCGGAAGCAGCCGATGCAGCGTAGTACCCTCGAAACGAATTCGCCGGTCCATCGCCGACTCAATGCTGCACGCTTTCAGTGCGCCCGTAAAAATCTCCGTAGCTGTGGTGTGCAGTGCTTCCAGTGTTGCGTCGCTGCTGACCGGTGTCATGACATTTGCTCCTTAAGCCAACCGGCAAACGCTTGCTGCATCTGCTCAAGTTGGCCTTCAAAAAAATGATCGGCGCCTGCAATGGCCACTGCGCGCTTTGGTTCGGCGGCGGATGCGGCCACCTGCCGCCACTGTGCGGCGGGCGCGTATTGGTCGCGATCTCCGCTCAGGAATAGCTTTGGAATTGTGCAGGATGAAAGGGAAGGGTATGAATAATCTTGGGCCCCGGCGCGGGTTGGAAGGCCTATGAGCGCCAGTGCGCGGACCGATGCGCGGCAGCCTGAATCGTCTTTGCCGTGGCTGCAACAGGCCTTCAAAGCCATGGCTGCTCCGAAGCTGAAACCGGCAACCACAACCGGCCGGCTGTATGCGTTTACAAGCCAATCGATCGCCGCCAGCACATCGCCGCTCTCCGCCGCGCCGTCGTGGTTGCCCTGGCTTAGGCCAACGCCGCGGAAGTTGAAGCGTAGCACCGGCCAGCACAGACCCCACTCCGGCGCGTTCAGGGTCTTCATGGCGTGGAACACCACCTTATTGCGCATTGTGCCGCCGCCCAGCGGATGAGGATGGCATACCAGCGCCGAAAAAGGAGCTTCGTGCGAGCCTTCGTTCAACGTTGCCTCCAACCGGCCTGCTGGTCCGGTCAAATTCACACTTCGCACCAATTGTTGCCTGAGGGGCGTGTGCGGTTGGACGAAGGCGCTTGTGGAGGTCATACCACTCCTCATTCTACGCTCAAATACGGGCAAATCCCCATTCCCCAAAACGGTTACTGTGGAGAGTCTCTAAAGTGTATGGGCATGGAACGAGGCCTCAGGAAGGCTGCAATCACTGCCCCCGGTCGCGCTGTGCGGTATTCTGGCAGCATCATGACCGATCTTCCACACGCCAATCCTATTGACCCCGTCCGGTTTACGCGCCAGCTTTGCGAAATTGAGTCCACCACCTATCACGAAGGGGAAGTAGGCGATTTTCTGGCAGAGTTTCTCGGTCGGCGCGGTTGGGAAGTGGAAAAAACTTCCGTGCCGCAGCCGGCGGAGAGCGCAACGGCAGGCCCGCGCTGGAACGTCTACGCCGGAATCGAGGGTCAAACCCCCGACTTGGTCTTCTCCACGCACATGGACACCGTTCCCCCCTATGTTGCTTTCAGCGAGGACGAGGAATTTATGTACGGGCGCGGCGTCTCCGACGCCAAAGGGATCATCGCCGCCCAGGTGGCCGCGGCAGAGGCGTTGCGCGCGCTGGGGTTTCGGGTTGGGATGTTGTTCGTCTCCGGCGAGGAACGCGACTCCGCCGGCGCCAAAGAGGCAAACCTCAGGCCCAAAGGCAGCCGCTTCCTTATCAACGGCGAGCCTACCGACAATCGCCTCGCGCTGGCCTCAAAGGGCGCTCTGCGTGCATGGTTCAAGTGCTCCGGCAAAATGGCTCACTCGGCTTATCCGGAGCTTGGCGACAGCGCGGTTCACAAGCTCATCGAGGTATTGGCAAGAGTACTTGCGCTCCCCCTGCCGTCCCTTGAGGATGTGGGCCCAAGCACCATCAACGTGGGCCAGATCCATGGCGGGCACGCGCCCAACGTCATTGCCGACAATGCAGAGGCACAGGTGCTGGTGCGAACGGTAACCAATTCGGCTCCTGTACGTGCGGCGCTGGTCGAGGCAGCAGGTGACCTGGCCACCGTGGAGTTCACACTCGACTCGCCATTCATCCGCATGAGAGCCGTGGAAGGCTTGCCCACCATGATCGCGAAGTTTGCCACGGATATTCCGCACCTGACCAACTGGGGCGAGCCGCTGCTTCTCGGTCCAGGCTCCATTCACGTAGCTCACACCCCGTTTGAGAAGCTGGCGAAGAAGGAGTTACTCGAAGCCGTCGAGTTATACATCAAAGTGGCGAAACAGTTACTTGCTTAAGGGACGGTCGTAAAAAATTGATACCGTCGCAGATAGCCGCTCTGCTATCCTTCCGCTGCAGTTCCCCAAACAAATTCAAACCATCGAGGTCGATATGGCAACCCCAGCAACTGCCCCCGTCACGCCTGAACGCATCTATCAATTCGCTTTTGCCTATGCCCCGCCGCTGGTGCTTGAAGCGGCCATCCGCCACCATGTCTTCGACGTGCTGGACAGCGGTGGGAAAACCCTGGCTGAGGTGAGCCAGGCAACCGGTGCTTCGGAACGCGGACTGGCCGCCATCATGAACATGCTTGTCGGCTTCGATTTTCTCGCCAAAGACGCTCAGGGCATCTACACCCTGACGCCGGAAAGTTCCGCATTTCTGGTCTCCACCAAGCCGTCGTTTCAAGGCGGCCTTATTCGCCACACCAGCGAACATCTGCTCCCCAGGTGGCTCGAGTTGAACCAGGTGGTCGCCACCGGACAGCCCGTTTCGTCGGTCAATCAGCAGGGGCCTGGCAGCCACTTCTTCGCCGAGTTTGTCAACGACATCCTCCCCATGAGTTACCACGTAACTCAGGAGCTGGCCGCGCATCTCGGCTTGAGTTCCGCTTGCACGCCGGTCAGCGTGCTCGATCTTGCCGCCGGCTCAGGCGTGTGGGGCATTGGCCTGGCCCGCAACAGCAGCCACGTTCGAGTGACCGCCGTCGACTGGCCGGGAGTCATTCCCGTAACCCGTGCCACTGTGGCGCGCTTTGGGCTCGCGGATCGGTTCAGCTTTGTCGAAGGCGACCTGCTTCAGGCGGACTTCGGTACGGGTCACAACGTGGCGACTCTGGGTCACATTCTGCACAGCGAGGGCGCGGAGCGCAGCAAGGCGCTGCTCGCTAAAACCTTCCATGCGCTCTCGTCCGCAGGAACCATCGCCATTGCCGAGTTCCTTGTGAATGCCGACCGCACAGGGCCAGTGAACGGCCTCATCTTTGCCGTCAACATGCTGGTGAATACCGATCGCGGAGATACCTTCTCGTTTGAGGAAATCAGCGGCTGGCTGCGCGAGGCAGGATTCACCGATGCGCGAACCATCAACACGCACGGACCGTCCCCGCTGATTCTGGCCACCAAGCCGTAAGGGCGCGGGGAACTTGCTAAGATGGAAGGCTCGGAGGGAATTCTCATGACCGCATCCATCTACGACATTCCGGTAAAGAAAATCAGCGGCGAGGACGCATCGCTGGCCGACTTCAAAGGCGACGTCGTCCTCATCGTCAATGTGGCGTCCAAATGCGGCTTGACGCCGCAGTACGAGGGCCTGGAAAAGATCTACGAGCAATACAAGGGGCAGGGGCTGGTCGTCGCGGGTTTCCCGGCCAACGACTTCAAAGCGCAGGAGCCGGGAACCAACGAAGAAATCGTTGCCTTCTGCACTACAAACTTCGGCGTCAAGTTTCCGCTCTTCGACAAAATCACCGTGGTGGGCGACCAGAAGCATCCGCTCTACGCGGCCCTGATTGCGGCCCAGCCCACGGCCATCAGCCTGGCTGAGGTTCCTCTCCGCGATAAACTCAAAGGCTGGGGAATCGACACCAGCCCCGAGCCTGAGCTGGCGTGGAACTTCGAGAAGTTTCTGGTGAGCCGGCAGGGCGAAGTGGTCAAGCGCTTCGCTCCCGACACAGCGCCGGACGATCCCGCATTGGTGGCTGCCATCAAGGCGGAACTCGAAAAGAGCTAAGGCAGTGCACATGAATATGCGCTTCAACTGCGTGGCATTGTGTCAGGGCATGACTTTAGTCGTGCCGAAACAACCGCAAAGGAATGTCGGGCTTTAGCCCCTGCGCCACGGTGGTGCTCTCAGCCGGAATCCCCCAGCACGAAGCTGTTATTGATGGACAATGCCTAACGTGCCCAGCCACACCAATCTCCTCGATCAGGCAGCCTCGGCTTACCTGCGCTCCGCCCGCCATCAACCGGTCCGATGGCATGCGTGGGGCGAGGCGGCCTTTGCCCAGGCGCAGGCGGAAAACAAGCCCATCCTCCTCGATATTGGCGCGGTCTGGTGCCACTGGTGCCACGTCATGGACCGCGAATCCTACGAGGACCAGGAGATTGCCGCCCTCATCAACGAGCGCTTTATTGCCATCAAGGTGGATCGCGACGAGCGGCCCGATGTGGACGCTCGTTACCAGGCCGCGGTCTCCGCCATCAGCGGGCAGGGCGGCTGGCCCCTCACCGCCTTTCTCACGCCCGATGGCCGGCCTTACTTCGGCGGCACTTACTTTCCCCGCGACGACCGTTATGGCCGCCCGGGGTTTCCCCGCGTCCTGCTGACCATGGCCCAGGTCTGGAGCGACCGCCGCGACGAAGCGCTCGATTCGGCCGCCAGTGTCATGGCCGCCATTGAGCACAATGAGAGCTTCTCCGGCCGCGGCTCCGAGTTGTCGCTTTCGCTTGTTGACAAGATCGCAGCATCTGCTTTGTCCCAGTTCGATCCGCGCAACGGGGGCTTCGGTTCGCAGCCTAAGTTTCCTCACCCGGCCGCACTCGATCTCCTTCTCCAGGTGGCCATGGATCGCCCCAACCATGCAGCCCGCGAAGCTTTCATCGTAACGCTGGAAAAGATGGCCAGCGGCGGAGTCTACGACCACTTGGCCGGTGGCTTTCATCGCTACAGCGTAGACGAACGCTGGGTGGTGCCTCACTTTGAAAAAATGCTCTATGACAACACCGAGTTATTACGAAACTATGTGCATGCATTCCAGAGTTATCCCCGCCAGGAATTCTCGAAAACTGCACAGGAAATTGTGGCATGGCTCGATGGCACGATGACCGATCGCACGCAAGGTGGATTCTATGCCTCGCAGGACGCGGATATCGATCTCGATGACGACGGCGACTACTTTACCTGGACACTTGAAGAAGCTAGCGCGGTGCTGGAAAAGGACGAATTAGAGCTTGCGGCGAGTTACTGGGACATCGGCGAATTAGGGGATATGCATCACAATCCTGCCAAGAATGTGTTACACGTGAAACATTCTCGGGACGAAGTATCGTCACTAAGTGACGAAGCGGAAAACAAAAACTCTCTGCTTCCCACCCTGCTGGAAGGCGCCAGGCAAAAGCTCTTATCCGCGCGTCTCCAGCGCCCCACGCCCTTTATCGACCGCACACTTTATACCGGCTGGAACGCCATGGCTGTAACTGCCTATCTTGAAACTGCGCGGGTCCTCCGCATCGATTCGGTGCGAAGCTTTGCCCTGCTTACTCTCCATCGGCTTCTCCGCGAAGCATGGGACGGAGCTGGAAACCTGAACCATGTTATTGCGTATGGAGAAAGCCCGTCGCCGCCAGAAGCGCACTTCACATCGGTAGTCCCGGGCACCCTGGACGACTATGCCTTCACAGTACATGCCTGCACCGATGGATGGCTGGCAGAAGGAGATATGAAGTTCTACCACGCGGCTCTCAAACTGGCCGACGCCATGATCGATCGCTTTTACGATCGCACCGCCGGAGCGTTCTACGATGCCGCCGCACCGCGCAATGGAACCGCCCCGTTGGGCGCATTAGGGGCCAGGCGCAAGCCGGTGCAGGATGCTCCAACGCCGGCCGGAAATCCCACCGCCGCATCCGCCCTGATTCGCCTTCAGGCCCTAAGCGGGCGCGCGGAGTACGGCAAAATTGCCCAGGACACGCTCGAGTCCTTTGCCGGAATTGTGGAGCACTTCGGCCTTTATGCCGGCAGTTATGGATTGGCGGTTGAACGCCTTGTTCACCATTCGCTCCAGATTGTGATCCTGGGTTCCGGGCCTCAGGCAGATCGCCTGGAAGCCTCCGCTCATGCTGGTTTCGCCATTCACAAGACCGTGATTCGCATGCATCCATCGCGGATTGTGCCCGGCGCACTCCCCGAAGCGTTAGCTGAGACCCTGCTTCATGCGCCCGCGCCGCCCGCAGTCGAGGCGTGGGCTTTGGTGTGTTGTGGGAATACTTGTCTCGCCCCTATCGCCGGTGCAGAGGCATTGCTTCAAGCGATCCAGCGCGAAATCTGAACGATTGCTTTTTTCTTGCACAGATCGAAGCGCATAATAGAATGGATTCCTGCACGATATTGAAGTTCGAGATTCGCCATACGGTTCCGGGCCCCCCACAAGAACCTGATGCGGAGCGTCTGTCTCAGGGCTATGGCCATTTTGATCAGGTCGGCTGCAACTCGAACCTTGCTCTTCTGGATTGCGATCTCCGTCGCGCTTCAGGCGCAGCAGTATGTCTTTCGGCCTTACCGCCAGGACGAAGGCCTTAAGAACCTGTCCATCAAGGGGCTGACCACTGACCGCTTCGGATTTTTGTGGGCGGGCACCGAAAATGGAGTCTACCGCTTTCTCGGATCGAACTTCGAGCTATACAGCGACAAGCAGGGGATTCTCGACCGCGACATCGAGGTCGTGTTTGCCGATCCCAACGGTACCGTGTGGGCCGGTACAGAGGAGAATCTCTATCGCTGGAACGGGCAGCGATTTCTTCCCGCCGGCCGGGATCCAATTCATCTCGACGGATGGCAAAGCATTGTGGCTGAAGACGAGCGCCACCTGCTCGTCATTGACAAGTCTCATCTCTATCGCCTGGAGCACGATGCGGAAGGCAGAATGCTCTCCTACCTGCCGGTGTTCTCGAACGCCCAGACAGCCTCAATTCCCGAACTTGAAAACCTTGTCAGCATAACCGAGGTAGTGGATGAGACGGGCAAGGTTGTGTGGGCTGGGTGCGGCAGAAAAATTTGCTCGTGGCGGGTTGGCCACGAGGATCACGTAGCGCAGTGGGGACAGGATAAAGGCGTCGTTGAAACCCGCTGGCAAGCTGGCGTACAGGACCGCGGGGGCACCTTGTGGATGGTGGGTGAGCATCAGGTGGCTGTGCTGCTGCACGGCACTTCACGATTTGTTGCCCGAAACCTTCCTGATCCCGACTCGGAAAGCGTGTCGCGGCAGACACAGGTCATTGAAGACAGTGCCGGCAGGGTGATTATTCCCACCAAGGAAGGGCTTGCCCGGTGGGAGGGATCCGCTTGGCGATTGATCGGTTCGGCCAACGGCTTGCACAGCAACCACATCACCGGCATGGCCTTCGACGCTGCGGGCGATTTATGGCTGGGCAGTCTGGGACTCGGCATATATCACTGGATTGGATACGAAAACTGGGAAGGCTGGGGCGATGGCATGGGACTGCCTTCCTCGGTGGTGTGGGGAATTCTGCCCATACCGGATGGCCGCGTCATTGCGGGGACCGAAGATGGCACGGCCTGGATCGACCCCCGAACGGGTGCGGCGGGTCCGCTGTTTGCCGGGCGCTCGTGGACCTTTGGCCAGGTGGCCACCCTGGGCATCGACCCAGGAGGCCAACTGTGGGCCGGGACTTTTTCCGGGGGTGTACTTCGCATCGACCCCAAGTCCGGCCATACGGTGCAGACGGCCAGCCTCCCGGCCTTCATCATGACCAGCTTCGAAGACTCCGCGGGCGACGTTTACTTTTCCACCAAACAGGGGCTGTATCAGCGCGCGGCTTCAGACTTCACATCCACGCCCGCACGGGTAAAAGCCCTCGACCCATTAATCGGCTATTCCGCCCGGGTGGAGAAGGGTTGCCAGACCAGCGACGGCGCATTGTGGTTTTTGGGCGCCAATCGGCTCGTGCGCTTCAAGAACGGTGTCTGGACCGCGCCTCCGATTGACGGGCTGCGCCAATTGCGCGGATCGCTGCTTTCCATGGCGTGTCCAGAAAATGGTGAAATATGGGTGGCCGGCGACGACGGCACCTGGCAAATGACGCCGGGGCCCGATCGCATTCAGGCCTGGGAACTTGAATCTCCTCCCGAATTAAGAAATGTGGCGCCCCTGGCTGTGCTTGTGGACCGGCGCGGCTGGGTGTGGGAAGGCACAGACTCGGGCTTGTTGGTCTGGAATCACCGGGACTGGCGTCACCTGACCCAGGAGAGCGGCCTCATCTGGGACGACACCAATCAAGGTGCCCTTCGCGAAGGTCCCGACGGCTCCTTGTGGGTGGGAACCAGCGGCGGCGTGGCCCACTTGCTGCATCCGGAGCGAGTCTTCGATTCCCCGCCGGTTTCTGTCTCTGTTACCAACATCCAGAGAGGAAACAGCGCTTATCCCAATGCCCGCGACATCAAGCTCGATTGGTCTTCGCTCCCGCTCCGTTTCCAAATCTCCTCGCCGGCCACCCGCAATCGCAGCGAGCTCGTTCTCAGCTACCGTATGCAGGGACTGCAGCCGGATTGGGTGGAAGCGCCCGATGGCGTTGCTGTCTTTTCCGCTTTACCGCCAGGGAGATATACCTTTGAAGCGATCGCCCGCAACCCGGGGTTGAACGCAAGCTCCGAGGCGGTAAGAGTTCCAGTCAGAATCCTTCCGCCTTGGTGGCGAACCAATTGGTTTTACGCGCTGTGCGCGCTGGCTTGCCTCCTCCTGCTTTACCTCGGAGACCGCATACGTGCGCGCAATCTGCGCGAAAGAAGCCTCCAACTGGAGAACCTGGTCAGTGAACGCACCAGGGAACTGGAGGCCAGTCAGGAGCTGTTGCGCATTCAGGCCACTTACGACGGGCTCACCGGCATGCTGAACCGCGTGGCCATTCTGCGCGCGTTGGGGGTCGAAATCGAGCGGGCCCGGCGGCAGGGCTCCACGCTCATAGTGGCTCTGATCGATCTGGACCATTTCAAGCGAGTGAACGATGTCTATGGGCACCTTGTGGGAGACGACGCTCTGCGCTGGTTTGCCGGCGCCGTTGGGGCTGCCATCCGCGCCTACGACCATGCCGGCCGCTACGGAGGAGAGGAGTTTCTCCTGGTTCTCACCGAAGTCCCGCCGGAATTTGCGGAACAGAGGGTGACCGCGCTGCATAGTGCGGTCTCCAACCTTACAGTGCGCCTGGACAATGGCGAGTTCACTCTCAACTGCAGCATCGGCGCCACCTTCTTCGACCCGTCAAACGGCTCGCCAAACGTAGAGACCCTGCTCTCGATTGCCGATCAGGCCCTGTATGAAGCCAAGTCCGCAGGCCGCAACCGCGTCATCTTTCGCGACGCCGCCGCAGCCGAACCTCGCAAGTAGAACCCGTCGGCTCCGCCACCAACAGTGGGTGCCCCTGGTCCCTCGCATTTGGGAACAGGGAGATTAGCGATGATTGGGTGCCCCAGGTCTCGATTCTGAGACCTGGGAGACGAGAATGCCTGCGAGTGAGCAGCGTCCGAATCCTCAGCCACTCATTCCCCGCCAAACGGATTCCCGCTCTCCGGCTTTCGAAGAGTCGGATCGGCCGCATGTGTTTCTTCCCTCGCCCCCCCGCCAGCCGCCCCTTCGTCCACAAATGCATGGAAAACGCGGTTGGGGTCCCCAGGCAGCAGATGATGCTCCTCAAGCGCCAGCCGAACCCGCCGCCGGAACTCCCGTACCGGCGCGTACTGCTTGGTTGCCAGTGTCTTGAAAACCACCGGGAAGATGATCTCCGAGCCTTTCACAGCGTCCACCCCCAGAACCTGCGGATCGCTCACAAATACCTGGCGGAATTCCTCGCTTGACCGAACCTCCATCGCGATGCCTCGCAAAAGCTCCAGCACCTCGTCCGGATTCGCGGAAAAGTCCACGCTCACATTGACCGTTGCCACCGAGTACCCAATGCTCTGGTTCGCAACCGTCGTGATCTGCGAGTTGGGCACGATATAAACCGTTCCATCGGCGTCGCGAATCGTGGTCTTGCGCAGGGTCATTGCTTCCACAGTTCCTTGCACTCCGGCCAGATGCACGGTATCTCCCACATCGAACTGGTCCTCGACAAGGATCAGAATGCCATTCAGCATGTCCTTGACGATGTTCTGCGCTGCCAGGCCGATAGCCACACCGGCTATCCCGGCCGAGGCCAGCAACGGAGCCAGATTCACGCCCAGCGCGTCCAGGAATTGCATTCCGGTGATCACCCAAATGGCGGTCATTCCGGTGGTGCGAATCACTCCCGCCAGCGTTTTCACCTGGGATATGCGCCCCGCTGAGGCCGCCTGCAGCTCCGCCACGCGCTTCATGTGGAACGTCACAAGGCTCAATAATCGAATGAGCAGAAAGGCGATAACCGCCACTATCAGCAGGTGCGGCAGCTTCAGCCGAATGAATTCCTGGGCATCGACGATCCATTCGTCCAGCACCTTGCCCAGGAACCGGCCCTCGGCGAACAAACCCGACCGTACCGCAAGGAATCTTTCCGCGATCAGAAAAGGATGCATCCAAAGCTCCTCATTCTAGACTAGACTGTCGGCAGGGAGAACCTGGGGAGTCGATCCTGTCAAATTGGACGGCGCCGAGTCAAGGCTTCAAGGCGGCGACCCAGGCCTTCAGGAGGTTTCTCTTGCAGAACGAAAACCACCACCCCAACCTCGCTTCGGCAAGGGGCGCTTTACCTTTCCGATTGCCTAGCGCCCGGCATTGGGTCCAAATACTCGGCTGCTTTGTGGCTGTGGCAATCTTGACGGGCACCGCCCATTCCGGCCAGGATCCGCTTCCTCCCAGGGGAAGCCCGGACAGACCGTCTACCACGGGAATGGGCAATGTCCTGCCCGGCTCAGTGGATCAGATTCGGATGAGGGAACAGAAGATAAGGGAGAAAAACTATGCCGCTGCCAATTCCGAGCGGATACGGCAAATCGGGGAAGACAGCGCAATATTGCTGAAGTTGGCCGCCGACCTGAAGGCCGAACTGGACAAAACAGAGAAGGACACCCCATCGCTTAAGGCGATTCACGAGGCCGAACTGATTGAGCGCTTGTCCCACAATGTGCAGGAGAAGATGAAGCTGACGGTCGGGCCAAGCTGAGGAGGTTACCAATGAAGTCGTTCAAGAGCCCAGATTGGGGAAACCGAAGATTCGCGAGTCGAATCTTCGGCCTGCGTGCGATGATTCCATGGGCGCGCGCCTGTGCCTGCCTGGCCGTCACCGTGGTTCTTGCGGGGAATGCCCAGAATAGCCCAACCCCGCCAGGCGGTCCGCTGCGCATGGACAAGGCCGATCTGTCCGGTCCCGCGAATCAGGCGCCGGATCCCAATGCGCAGATGCAGATGCACGATCAGCAGGCAAAACAGAAGGACCTTTCTGCCGCCAATGAGGAGCGCAAAAGGCAGCTTGCCGAAGACAGCGCTAACCTGCTGAAACTGGCGACCGAACTGAAAGCCGAAGTGGACAAGACCTCAAAAGACACGCTCTCGCTTTCTGTGATTCGCAAAGCCGGTGCGATTGAAAAGCTGGCTCACGACGTCAAGGAAAAGATGAAGCTCACCGTGGGCGCAAACTAGTGTGGATTCCCGAAAGCTCGTCAACAATTTCGGGGTGCCATTCTGAGCATCCAGACTCGCCGCGCCGAGTTGCGTCTTCAATGTACCAACTCTCCGATCCACCAATGCACCGTGCCCCGTCCATCGCTTTTTTCTGGCGATGGGCAGGAATCCACAAAGCCCAACCGGATTCTATTCATCAGGAGCGAACTCCACTCTCCATCGTTTGCATGCTGCTTTGCGCCACGCTCCTTCCCCTGCCGGGTGCGGCGCAGAACGGACCCCCAACCAAACCTCCATTGCAGCAAATGCAGGACCAGCAGGGGATTGGCATCTTCGACCATCCCGGATACGAAGACGAGGCGCGCCATGAGAGACAGTTGCAGGCTCTCAATGCTGACCGCCAAAAGGCGCTGGTTTCAGACACCTTGAAACTGCTCAAGCTGGCCAACGAACTGAATACCGAGGTCAACGGCGGCAATCCCGATCAGCTTACTCCCAACCAGCTTCGCAAACTCGAACAAATTGAGAAGCTGGCTCACAGCGTAAAGGAGAAGATGACCACGTCTGTGCGGGGTACGCCCCCCTTCCGCATCCCTGGCCCCGACATGTCTCACTAGCCGCCCGGAGTCTTGAGCTCATCTCACAGAAGCTGTCATCCTGAGAGCTTGTGACTTTTTTGTTTTTCCCAAAAATCGACGCTGAAAACAAATGGCTTATTTGCCAAAAAATCGTTCAAATTCAAAAAGTCACAAACTCTGAGCGAAAGGGGCCCCGAACGTTTTTCAGTTCGGGGGTGGTGAGTCGAAGGATCTACGGTTGCACTTCGGAATGTTTGCGGCGAGCTTTAGAAACGGGATTTCACCCACTGGATTTTTCTTCAGCTTTTGCGTATAACAAATCGGGCGCTGTTTCACGCTTGCAATCGCGCCGGGTTGTTACAATCAAAATCAGCGGTTTGCGGATTTCGGTATTCTGGGGGTGACGGGAATGGAATTGACAGTTTCCAACGCTCGCGAGCCCGAGACAGTTGCTGGCTCAGAGGGCCTGAGTCGACAGCAAATGGTCGATATCTACCGGCTGATGTATCTCTCCCGCCGGGTCGACGACCGGGAGATCCTGCTCAAGCGGCAGCAGAAGATTTACTTTCAGATTTCCGCAGCAGGTCATGAAGCGCTGCAGGTCGGCGCGGCTTTGGCCATGCGCCCCGGATACGACTGGTTTTTCCCATACTATAGAGATCGCGCGCTGTGCCTCGCCCTCGGCGTCACACCGTACGACATGTTTCTGCAAGCGATGGGAGCGGCCAACGACCCGGCCAGCGGCGGCCGCCAGATGCCTACTCACTGGAGCAGCCCGGCGCTTCACATCGTCAGTACCTCCTCTTCCACCACTACGCAACTGCTCCACGCCGTTGGCTGCGCCGAGGCCGGCCGCTACTTCAGCCGCCATCCGGAGGCGGCTGCCAAGGCTGACAACGACTTTCGCGCCTTCCGCGCCGTCGAGTTTCACGGCGATGAAGTCGTCCTCACCTGCCTTGGCGAGGGTTCCACCTCCCAGGGCGAGTTTTGGGAGGCGCTCAACACCGCGTCGAACCAGAAGCTGCCGGTAGTCTTTTGCGTCGAGGACAACGGATACGCCATCAGCGTCCCGGTCGAGGTGAATACGCCGGGAGGAAACATCTCGCATCTGGTGGCTAACTTCCCCAACTTCCATTTTGCCGAGGTGGATGGCACCGACCCGGAAGCCTGCCTGCGAGCGTTTCAGGTTGCCGTGGCCCACTGCCGGGCCGGTCATGGGCCTGCCTTTGTGCACGGCCATGTGGTGCGGCCGTACTCGCACGCATTTTCTGATGACGATAAGCTTTACCGCTCCTCTGCTGAGCGCGAAGCCGACGCCCTGCGCGATCCGCTGGCCAAAATGCAGATGCGCCTGCTGCGTGAGGGAGTCCTCACCGCGGACGAGATCAATGCTTTAGAGCAGTCTCTCGACCTCCAGGCGGCCGAGAGTGCGGAACGGGCGCTTGAGGCCCCCCTGCCACTTGTAGCCGATATAGAGCGCCATGTTTATTCCGAAGATCTGGATCCAACCAGCCGCACATTCGCCACGGAGACAATTCAAGCGCAACCCGAAGGGCTAAACCAGGCTGGAGATGCCGGCGCAAGCCTTGCCGGCGGCGGCCTGGCAGGCAGCGCAAAGGGCAGTGGACCCCGCACCATGGCCGATTTGATCAACGCCTGCCTCCACGACGAGATGCGAACCGACGAGCGAATCGTGGTGTTTGGCGAAGACGTGGCCGATGCCAGCCGCGAACAGTCGCTTGGCGAGGTCGAGGGAAAAGGCGGCGTCTTCAAACTCACCGCCGGCCTGCAAACCGAGTTCGGCTCCGAGCGCGTCTTCAACTCACCCCTGGCTGAAGCCAATATCGTGGGCCGGGGCATCGGTTATGCCGTGCGAGGCATGAAGCCCGTCGTCGAGATTCAGTTCTTCGACTACATCTGGCCGGCCATGCATCAGCTTCGCAACGAACTCGCGCTCATGCGCTGGCGATCGAATGGCGCATGGGCCGCGCCCGTAGTGGTTCGCGTCCCCATAGGCGGCTATCTCACCGGAGGCTCAATCTACCACTCGCAATCCGGCGAGAGCATTTTTACCCACATCCCGGGGCTCCGTGTGGTGTTTCCATCGAACGCGCTGGACGCCAACGGCCTGCTGCGCACCGCCATTCGCTGCGACGATCCAGTTCTGTTTCTTGAGCACAAGCGCCTCTATCGCGAGACCTATGGCCGCGCACCCTATCCCGGCCCCGATTTTGCCATTCCTTTTGGAAAGGCCAAAATTGTTCGTCCCGGCAAGCACATCACCCTGGTTACTTATGGCGCCATTGTGCCCCGAGCCTTGCAGGCCGCGCAGCGAGCCCAGATTCAGGGCATCGACGTGGAAGTGCTCGACCTCAGAACCCTCAGTCCTTACGACTGGGAGGCCATCGCTACCTCCATCCGCAAGACCAGCCGCGTCATTGTTGCGCACGAGGATATGCTCAGTTGGGGCTACGGCGCCGAGATCGCCGCACGCATCGCGGACGAACTCTTCGACTCGCTCGACACGCCCGTCAAGCGCATCGGTTCCATGGATACCTTCGTCGCCTACCAGCCAGTGCTTGAGGATGCGATCCTTCCCCAACCCGACAGCATTCTGAAAACCATTGTCGAGTTGCACAGTTACTAAACCATCTTTCAAAATTCGCGTTGTTTCAGGGCCGCATAAGTAATGTCCGGAAAAACGCGCCGGAGGCGCAGGGTTGGTTAGCCCCGCGCTTCAGCGTGGGGAAAGGGATTCCACAAGTTCGTTTCGGAGTCCCGTAGGGACGGCGCAAGGACATTATTTATGCAGGAACCAATAGACCCCGCGCCACGCATCTCGCACATCACCACCAATCTCAACCCCTTTTTCCGCACCCCGAAGTAGAGCCGGATACAATACTGGGATGGAGATTTTCAACCCACGCCAGTGGCTCATCCCCGAGTCACGCGGCCGCCAGGCGGGCCAACAGGCATGAAGAACTTCCTCCGACTCCTGCGCTACGGGTTGCCGTATTCATTCCAGTGGCTGCCCGGCGTTGCTCTGCTGGCCCTGGTTGGCCTGCTCGACAACTTCCGCACATTGCTATTTGTCCCCATCTTCGACGACGTGCTCCAGCCAGGTCAGCGGGCCGTCCCCGCGGTTCCCGTAGGCAGCATCAACGCGCCCTGGTACCTTGACCTCAAGCAGTTCATGTTCGCCCTCCTGCACCAGCACAACGCGTGGAATGTGGTCGCCTTCGCACTGGTCGGCTCCACCCTCCTCAAGGGCATTTGCGATTACTCCGGCACCTACCTGGTAAATTACGCCGGCTTCGGCCTCATTACAGACATGCGAAACCATCTCTACGAGGCCACGCTGCGCCGCTCGTCGAGCTTCTTTCACAAGCATTCCACGGGCACCATCCTCTCCACGCTTATCAACGACGTGGATCGGGTACAGTACGCTGTCAGCTCCGTCATCGGCGAGTTCCTCCAGCAGTTCTTTACCTTTCTCGGCGGTCTGGCGCTGGTCATTTATCTGGGCGGTAACCTCAGTTGGGCGCTGCTTCTCTTTGTTCCGGTAGTGGTCATTTCGGCCCGAAAAATCGGCAGGGAAGTGCGCACCCGCACCCGCACCGGACAGGACAAGCTGGCCGAAATCCAGAACATTCTGCACGAGACTGTCACGGGAAACCGCATCGTCAAAGCCTTCAACACTGAGTTGTGGGAGATTCTGCGCTTCAAAAAGGCCGCCCGCCGCCTGTTTCGCGCCAACCTGCGCAGCGTCCGCATTCAGTCCATCAGTTCGCCGCTTATGGACACCATTGGCGCGTTGGCCATCGCTCTGCTGCTATGGGTGGGCCGCAGCGAGATCAAGAACGGCCACATGACCATCGGCATCTTTGGCGCATTCATCATCGCGCTCTTCAAGCTCTACGATCCCGTCCGCAAGTTCGCGTACTTCTACAACAGTTTCCAGCAGGCCATGGGCGCATCGTCCTCTATCTTCGCCTTCCTCGACGCGGAGGACGACGTCAAGGAACGGCCTCATGCCGTTGCATTGAAGAGTTTCGCCCGCTCCGTCGAGTTTCAAAATGTAGGCTTTTCCTACTCCACCGAAGAAGGCGAACATCAGATTCTGCACAACGTCAACCTTGAAGTGAATGCCGGCGAGGTGCTGGCCCTGGTCGGCCCCAGCGGAGCCGGCAAGTCCACCCTCGTTAACCTCATTCCCCGGTTCTTCGATGTATCCTCCGGCCGCATCCTCATCGACTCCGTTGACCTGCGCGATTGTACCCTCGGCTCGCTTCGCCGCCAGATCGCCCAGGTTACACAGGAGACCATCCTCTTCAACGACACGGTGCGCAACAACATTGCCTATGGTCAACCCGATGTCAAACTCGATCTCGTCCAGCGCGCCGCCGGAAACGCCCTGGCTCACGACTTCATCCTCGGATTGCCGCAGGGCTACAACACCGTGATTGGCGAGAAGGGTTTCCGCCTCTCCGGCGGCGAACGCCAGCGCATGGCCATTGCCCGCGCCATTCTCAAGGATGCGCCAATCCTCATCCTCGACGAAGCGACTTCGGCCCTCGACGCCGAGAGCGAATCGCTGGTGCAAGCCGCCCTGGCCAACCTCATGCAGGGTCGCACTGTACTCGTGATTGCCCATCGTCTATCCACCATTCGCCGTGCCAACCGCATCGCCGTCCTCGAAGATGGCCGCATTACCGCCATCGGCTCACATGAGGAGTTACTAAATTCCTCGCCCACTTACCAGCGCCTCTATCAACTGCAATTCATGGATGTTCCCGAACCTTTGCCGATCGATAACCCAGGCCCCCGCGAGTTAGCCGCCATGTTCGCCGCTGCCCTCGCCACCGGGCCGCAGGAATAGCAAGTATGCCCATTTATTCGATGACCGGATATGCGCGTGTTCAAGTCCGCGTAAACGATCTGCTCAGTTACACGCTCAGCGTCAAAAGCGTGAACCATCGCTTTCTCGACGTCCAGTTGCGCCTTCCATCCGGCCTCGATGCTTTGGAGATGGAATTGCGCAAAGTACTCAAGGAGAGTCTTGTCCGGGGCCACGTCGATCTCACCCTCTCCGTCGACCGTGCAGACCGCGTTGCGCAGAAGGCAGGGTACAATCGCGAACTCGTCGGCGCTTACGTTGCCGCCTTCACTGCCGCGCGCGATGAGTTTGGTCTGAATGGCGAGCCCGACCTCAATGCAATCCTGCGGCTGCCTGGCGCTTTGCAAAACGACAATCGCGGCGATGAAGATCTTGAGCCACTCGCCGGCAGCGCCCAGCAGCAGATTGGCCCGCTGCTGGAACAGTTAAAGACCATGCGCGCCCGCGAAGGCGAAGCGCTGCAAGCGATACTCCACGCAACTCTCGACCGGCTCGCTGAAGCAACGGACACCGTGGCTGAACTGCGCCCCGAGATCGAACAGCGCGCTCAGGAACGCCTCACCCAGCGCCTGCTTGCTGCCACCGGCCCGGAGTTCAACCGCCAGCGCCTGCTCGAGGAAGTCGCCGTCATTGTGGAACGAAGCGACATAGCCGAGGAACTGACCCGCATGACCACCCACATAGGCCATTTCCGCGAGTTGCTCAGCGCGGGCGGCGAAGTTGGCAAGAAGTTGGACTTTCTGCTCCAGGAAATGAACCGCGAGGCTAATACCCTGGTTTCAAAAACCGGCGGCCTGGGCGGCAAGGGAACCCGCATAACCGAGCTCGGCCTGGCCATGAAATCTGAAATTGAAAAGGCCCGAGAACAAATTCAAAACGTCGAATGAAACAAGCCGTCAGCCACTAGCTTCTAGCCGCTAGCTTTTCTTTGGGTGAAACTAAGATCCTGGTTCCATCACGGAAAAAGCTAGAAGCTAGAGGCTAGAAGCTAAAAGCTGAGACGCAAGAAGTTCATCAGAGGAAGAATAAAACAGTGGCAGGAATTCTATTCATCATTTCGGCGCCTTCCGGTTCGGGCAAAAGCACCCTGGTCAGCGAACTCCGCAAACAGGTGGGAGGCGTCGAGTTTGCCATCTCATGGACCACGCGTGCTCCGCGCGGCTCTGAGGAGCACGGGCGCGAATACTACTTCACCACCAAAGAAGAATTCCAGCGCATGCTCGATGAGGGTGTATTCCTCGAACATGCCGAGGTCTTCGGCAACTTCTACGGCACTGCGCGCAAGTCCCTGCAGGAAGCGCGCGCGGCCGGGCACGACTTGCTGCTCGACATCGACGTTCAGGGAGCTGAGCAGGTTCGCGCCAAAATGCCTGAGGCCGTCAGCATCTTCGTGATGCCTCCCAACCCCAGGGTGCTGCGCACGCGCCTTCGCAATCGCAGCCGCGCCGAGGGGGTCGTCAACGAGGAAGAGGTCTACCGGCGTCTGAACGCCGCCAGCAAGGAGATTGAGAATTATCGCGAGTACGGTTATATTCTGGTAAACGATATTCTCGATCGCGCAGTGGCGCAGTTGGAGGCCATTGTGCTGGCCGAGCGTTTTTATCGTAACGGCGAAGTGATCGCGTACCGTTCGCGCAGGGTGTTGGAGGTTGCAGCTGCCTGTCTGCAAAGCAACTCGCATGAGCGGCTGAAGCCGGTGCTGGAGGCCTTTGGAATCTTCGGTTCCACCGGTCAGCAGCAATTGAACTTCAACGAGGATTCCGATGAGGAAGACTCCACTGACGATGAGGAGAATCCCGATGACGATTGAGACCAAGTTCGATTCGAACTACCGCAAAGTGCTGGTGGCCGCACGCCGCGCCCGTCAGTTGCAGAGCGGCTCCCACGCATTGATCCGCACCCAGTCCACCAAGGCCTGCCGAATAGCCCAGGAAGAGGTCGATGCCGGCAAAATCTCGTACGTAAAAACCGAGGCCCCGGTGGTAAAGCCCCTGATCGAAGGCCCAGCCGTCCCAATTCTATTGAGTTAGCGTTCGAGTTAGCTCGTCAGTTAGAATAGCGCTTGTTAGAGTAGCGCCGGTCTCCAGACCGGCTGTACGGAGGGTCTCCAGACCCTCCGCAGGCCGCCATAACTCTGTTGTCGAAGACCTGCGTTCCTATAGTTCTCTAGCTCTTGAGCTCTTTTGTCTTTTAGCTTTTTATTAATATCTGTCATCCTGAGCAACTGACTTGCGGCGCAAGTTACGAGGAAAATGACAGGGGAGAGCCGGACTGATTCCATTGAATTTAGCCACTCTGTCATCAGGAGCCCACAGGTCAGACGCGCCGGAGGCGCAGAGTTGGTTAGCCCCGCGCTTCAGCGTGGGGAAATGGGATTCCACAAGTTCGTTACGGAGTCCCGGAGGGACGGCGCACGAACATTGCTTTTGCAGGAACCAATAAAGGTTCTTCTTACAACTAAAGCTGTCATCCTGAGCGCAGTCGAAGGACCTGCGTTCCTATAGTTCTTTAGCTCTTTAGTCTTTTAGTTTCTTATTCATATCTGTCATCCTGAGCGCAGCCGAAGAATCTGTATTTCCACCACTCGATCACCCCGGCAAACTCCAGAGAAATCACCCTATCCGCCCAACACCTCCTCGTAATACCGCACATAATGCGGCACCACCAGCGTCGAGCAGAACCGCGTCTGTGCCGTCTTCCGTCCCGCGTCCCGCATCGCGTCCAGCCGTTCCCGATCTCTCAATAGCCCCAGCGCTCCTTGCGACATGCCTTCGATATCGCCCACCGCATACAGCAGCCCCGTCACCCCATCGTCAATCAGCTCCGGAACTCCGCCCACCCGCGTCGCAATCGACGGAACCTTGCACGCCATAGCTTCCAGCGCCGCCAGCCCAAACGACTCCAGCTCACTAGGCATCAATAGAATATCCGCCAGTGGAAGCAACTCGTTCACCCGCTCCAGCTTGCCCATGAAGTGGACCTTGCCATGTATTCCCAGGTCATGCGCCAGCCACTCGGCGGCCGAGCGGTCCGGTCCGTCGCCCACAAGCACAAGCTGCGCCGGAACCTCCCGCACCACCTGCGCGAAAATCCGCACCACATCCACCACTCGCTTCACCGGCCTGAAATTAGACAGATGCATCAGGATCGCCTCGTTCGGCGCCGCCAGCCGCAGTCTCGCAGCCGCGCGCGCCACCTCGTCTTTGATGGGGGTGTACGTATCGCAATTCACAAAGTTCTCCACCACCTCAATGCCTCGCGTAACGCCGAAGTCCTCCACCGTTTTTGTCTTCAGGTAGTTTGAGATACTGGTGACGCCGTCGCTCTCCTGGATGGCGTAGCGGGTTATGGGAAGGTAGCTGCGGTCCAGGCCCACCAGCGTAATGTCGGTGCCGTGCAGCGTGGTCACAAATGGCAGCCGGCGTCCCTTTGCCGCCAGCATTTGCCTGGCCAGCAGCGCGCTCACTGAGTGCGGTATGGCGTAATGCACATGCAGCAGGTCAAGCGCGCAATACTCTGCAACTTCCGCCATGCGCGAGGCCAGCGCCAGATCGTACGGCGGAAATTCGAACAGCGGATAACTCGATACCGGAACCTCGTGATAGTAAATCCCCTCGTCTCGCCCGGTCAGCCGAAATGGCTGCGAATACGAGATGAAGTGAACCTCGTTCCCCAGGGCCGCCAGCTCGATTCCCAGTTCCGTGGCCACCACCCCGGACCCTCCGTAGGTGGGATAACACGTGATGCCTATGCGCATAAAACCTACTCAGTCTCTGAAGAAAACCTGCTCGATCGCAGAAGCTTGGACCGAATCGATAGAGCATGATTCGAAATTCGCTTTGTGTCAGGGCACGACTTCAGTCGTGCCGAAGAGGGGCGGAGAAAAATGGGCTTCAGCCCCTGCGGGACCTAAACCAAACCGACCAACGCATTTTTGAAATACACCCTAACGACTTTTGCTGCGATCCATTGCCTTGGACGGTCTCGCATGCTCGGAAGATGCAATTACGTAAAGTCGCAGACCGGAAAACCCGGAGGGAGGAGGGGGTTTTAACCCCCTGAAAACGAAGCAAATTGACAAGGCCTTCAGGCCCGGAAACGCGGTAGCCAACCTACAAATCGCCAAACGAGATCAGCCTATGATCTCCCAACTGCCGCAAACCCTTCAAAGCCTCCAGTTCCGTCTCACGCGAATCCCTCAGCCGCGTCCTCACTTCGGCCAGTTCTGCGTCGTTGTAACCAGGGTGCGTAACCAGCTCCCATGTTCCCGGCGGCATTTGTTTCAGAAGGGAACTCACTCCTCCTGAATCAAGGGTTCCAGTCGCCGCCACGCCTATGGAGCCGTCGGTAGTCCGGAAGCCTTCTTCCGCCACGATTCGCCGGAAAGCAGACTCAAACAAACGCCGCAGCAGGCTCACCTCGGCGCGGCGCAACCACGGGGCGTTGGAAGTGGCCCGCAAGCTCCAAGCAGGCTCAAAGGGATTCCGCACCGCACTAATTCCAGCGGCCTTGGCAGCCCGCAGCACTGGCCGCAGCACGGCGGGAAACATATGCGTGTGCTTGTGCGTGTCGATGTGCGTCAGGCGCAGTCCACGCCCCTGCAGCAACGCAATCTGCGCCGCCGCCTCAGCCTCAATCTCGCCAACCACCGCTCGATTCCGCAGAGGCCACTCGCAGCATAGCCAGGCAAGAAAACCCGGCAGCGAAGACCGAAACCGTCCGCTCTTTGGGTTGACCAGGTTTGAAATGTCGCCCCGTGCGCCCAACACCGGCTCACCGTCCACCAGAACCACATGGCAGCCAACGCCAAGCGTCGGCACTTTCAGCGCAATTTCAATGGCCTCATCCGTCGCGGCGGCTCGCGCCATCAGCGACGCAGAGGTGACCAGACCCTCAGCGTGCAACTCCGCAATCGCCCGGTTCACACCCGAGGTCAGGCCGAAATCGTCCGCATTCACAATCAATCCGTCCACCGGCTGAGTCTATCAACCTCAATTGCTCGCACCCTCGCTCCGGCTCAAGCAATCCACATATAGCGAAGGCTTGGTGTCAGGGCACGACTTCAGTCGTGCCGCAATGCGCCAAAATAACCGGGGTCTTAACCCCTGCGGGACGGCCCTGATTACAGCGGCCATTCGTGAAACATGCCTAATCAACCGCCAATTTCCCGTCGAGCCACTCGCGCAGCCCATCAATCGGCAACCGCACGCCAATATAGAACTGCCCAAACAGCGCATAAACGGCGCTCACTTCATCGAATCGCATCTCGTAGATCAGCTTCTTGAATACCACCGGATCTTCCGCGAACAGGTCAACGCCCCACTCCCAGTCATCCATGCCAATCGATGCGGAGATGATCTGCTTCACCTGGTCCGCGTAGCGGCGCCCGATCATTCCGTGCAGGTGCATCATGCGCTGGCGCTCGGCAAACGGCACCGTGTACCAGTTCACCTGTTCGCCGCGCTTACGGTCCATAGGGTAGAAGCACATGTACTTGGAATTCGGGACGGTGGGGTAGAGACGCGGCGCCATGGCTGCGGATTGACGTGCCAGTGTAGCGGAAATTTCAGCGTTCCATTCGGCAGAGTGAGCTGCAAATCCCAACGCAGATGCGGCTTCGTAAGTTTTTCGGCTCGACTCGTAGAGCCCAAGCTCGACGACGGAAACATAAGAGTGTGTCGGCGAGAGATAGTCGTAGAGTTCCGTCTGCGCCAGCGAAAGCTCAACCTGATTCAGCGCTTCAAGCGAGTCGCGGAAGTGAATCAGAATCAGGTCGCCTTTGTGGCCCAGTTGGGAGAAAAGCGCTGTCTGAATGCGGGCTTCCAACCCATCTTCTCCGTGCTGGCCCTTCTCAAGACTGGTGAGCAGCTCCACTGCCTGAGAAGCGATGCGCTGGCGTTCGCCGTCCGCGCAGGACCGCCAGGCCTTCCAGTCGAAGCGGAAAAATTGGTGAAGCAGGCTGGAGCCTTCAAGCGTCAGTGGGACGGGCGGGAAATCGGACAACGGAACCACCTCGATCGAGAACGTCTAATGGTAACAAAGCGGGTACCGGTTCTGACGCACTCACGCTCTCAGATCGCTCTCCAGGCTTGCGGCCGCCGCCGGAGACGCGGCGTATTGCTCGCCCCAGGCCTTCATCGCAATCAGAATCGGGTTCAGCGCCCGGCCCTTGGGCGTCAGCAGGTACTCGGGACGCGGAGGATGGTCCGCATATAGCCGGCTGGTAAGAATGCCGTGAGCGGTTAGTTCCTTGATCCGCGAGGACAGCACGCTGGGAGTCAGGCCCGCAAGACTGGTTTCAAAGTCCTGGAAGCGCCGTGTGGGATGAACAAAGAGATCTCTGAGAATGAGGATCGTCCAGCGGTCGCCGATGATGTCCAGCGTGCGCGCGATCGAGCAGCGCATGGAATATTTTCTCGCCACAGCATGGCCTCCAAAGGGTCAAATCCTGGATAGTGTGTATCAAAAGCATGCCTTGTGTCAGGGCACGACTTCAGTCGTGCCGAAAAGCCGAAATGAATCGGGCTTTAGCCCCTGCGGGACGACCCATCTCGCTGAGGCGGCCATTCTTGAAATATGCCCACTGACTACTATAAACAAAGTCACTTCTATTAACAAATCTAATCGAAACGCCGGAAAACAGCGGGAAACACGACTCCTCCACGCCGGACCCGAGCCCAGACGCCAGCAATGCCACCGTCCCTCGCTATACTCGATGAAGCATGAGTGAAAAGATTATTGGCTTCATCGTTCTGTTCGTAACCCATGTCATCGAGGCGGGCGGCTACGCGGGCGTTGCGGCGCTGATGGGGATTGAGTCGGCCTGCATTCCGCTCCCGTCGGAGATCATTATGCCGTTTGCCGGATACGTGGTTTACCTGGGCCACATGAATCTGTGGCTTGCGGCCACGGCCGGAGCAATCGGATGCAATCTGGGATCTCTGGTTGCCTACTGGATTGGGGCCAAAGGCGGGCGTCCGCTGGTGGAGCGGTATGGCCGCTGGGTTCTAATGAGCCACCATGACCTGGACCGCATGACGCAGTTCTTCTTGAAGTACGGCTCGATCACGGTGCTGCTGGGGCGTTTGCTCCCCGTGGTTCGCACCTTTATCGCGTTTCCGGCAGGCATCGCAAAAATGCCGCAGGGCAAGTTCCACCTCTACACGTTTGTAGGCTCGTGGCCATGGTGTTTTGCGCTGGCCTACGCGGGCATGAAGCTGGGCGAGGCCTGGCACACTGATCCGCGCTTCCATGAGTGGTTCCATCGGTTTCATCTCGCGGTGGAGTTGGCATTGGTAGCGGCAATTGTGTGGTTTGTCTGGAGCCACCTGAGCAGGAACAGGCAGCGCCACACGGCTTAGTGCATGTTTCAAAAACATGCTTTGTATCAGGGCACGACTTTAGTCGTGCCGAAAAGTGCCGGAATAACGAGGGGTTTTAACCCCTGTGCGATGACAGCTGAGATGTCACGGCCATTCTTGAAACTCGTTCTAGGAACGGATTGCGGTATGTAATTCGAAACAGCAACGGATCGCGGGGCAGCCAGCCTCAACACCAACAGAGAATAGGAGCACTACATGGCAACGAAAAAGAAGTCAGCGAGCAAAAGCAAGCGACCGGCGGCAGGCAAAGTGGAGCTCGCCAAGGGCAAGTTGGGCGTGATGGTTGTGGGCCTGGGCGCAGTTGCCACAACCATGATCGCGGGTGTTGAGGCCGTGCGCCAGGGTTTGGCCAAGCCCGTAGGTTCCCTCACCCAGATGGGCACCATTCGCCTGGGTAAGCGTACCGACAACAAATCTCCGCTGATCAAGAACTTTGTTCCGCTGGCGGATCTGAACGACATCGTGTTTACCGGCTGGGACATCTTCAAGGACAACGTCTATGAGTCCGCAGTGCATGCCGCGGTGCTCGACAAGGAAACCCTGGCCAAGCTGAAGCCGGCCTTGGAAAAGATCAAGCCGATGCCTGCGGTTTTTGACCAGTACTACGTGAAGCGGCTGAACGGCACCCATGTCAAGAAAGGCAAGACCAAGCGCGACCTGGCCAATCAGCTCATCGCCGACATTCAGGCGTTCAAGAAGAAGGTGGATCGTGTGGTGATGATCTGGTGCGGATCCACTGAGATCTTCCTCCTGCCCACCGAGGTGCACCAGTCCATCAAGGCTTTTGAAAAGGGCCTGGATAACAACGACATCGGCATCGCTCCTTCGCAGATCTACGCGTACGCGGCGCTCAGCGAGGGTGTGCCGTTTGCCAATGGCGCGCCGAATCTTACCGTCGATGTGCCGGCCATGATTGAACTGTCGAAGAAAAATGCAGCGCCCATCTGCGGCAAGGACTTCAAAACCGGGCAGACGTTTATGAAGACCGTGCTTGCGCCTGCCTTCAAGGCACGCATGATCGGCGTGTCCGGATGGTTCTCTACCAACATCCTGGGCAACCGCGACGGCGAAGTGCTCGACGATCCTGAGAGCTTCAAGACCAAGGAAGAGTCTAAGCTCGGATCGCTTGAATACATATTTCAGCCGGAGCTTTACCCCGATCTCTACAAGGACATTTACCACAAGATCCGCATCAACTACTACCCGCCCCGCGGCGACGACAAAGAGGCCTGGGACAATATCGACATCTTCGGATGGCTCGGTTATCCCATGCAGATCAAGGTGAATTTCCTGTGCCGCGACTCCATTCTGGCCGCCCCCATCGCGCTCGACCTGGTGCTGTTTCTCGACCTCGCGAAGCGCACACCGGAGTTGCGCTCGATTGGAATTCAGGAGTGGCTGAGCTTCTATCTCAAGTCTCCGCAGACCCGCGAGGGGCTTTATCCGGAACACGATTTATTCATTCAGTCCATGAAGCTGAAAAATACGCTGCGCCACATCATGGGCGCGGACTTGATCACCCATCTTGGCCTGGAGTACTACGACTAAGGCCAGTATCCTGGCCGGACGCGCCACAAATGTCCCGTGCCCCATTCATCGCTTTGCCGGGGCCCCCACAGACAGGCCTTCGTCTGTGGGGTGGTCAAGCGATGAGTGGGAGACCACGATCCTCTATCCGCCACCGTTATTTTGGTTCCGGCTCCTGCTTCGACTGTCGGGCTCTCAGTTCCTGCGCAATCATGCGTTCGCGCTTGCCCTCTTCAGGCCGGTTCAGTTCCATATAAGCAGTAGCCAGCTCCCAGTGTGCATTCATCCAGTTGGGTTCGGCTTTCACCAGTTCCTCCAGCGCCACCGCGGCCTCAGCATATCGGCCCGTAGCTTCGTCTAACTTCGCCATCTCAATGCGCGCCAGAGGAGACTTGGGATTGATCGTGAGCGCAAGCTCCAGCAGTGGGCGTGCGTTCGCGTAGTCATGTTCTTTCACGTGTATCGCTCCCAGGTCGACATTGGCATCGAAGTCCTGCGGGTTCTGCCGCAACGCCGCCTGGAAGGCAACCGTCGCCGCCTTCATATCGCCTAATGCGTACTGCACTTGCCCAACCATCGTGGATAGTCCGGGGATAGAAGGATCCAATTGCATTGCCGCGTTCAGGTCTACGCGCGCGTCGGTCATTTCGCCCCGGTGCAGCAACGACGATCCCGCAATGACATAAGCATTGGCCGAGTGCGTGGCCTTGGCGAATTTCTCCATCCGCGGAACGCCCTCCTTGTCCCTTCCGGCTTGGATCAGGCTAAACGCCAGCACGTATTCAAGCTTCGTGTTGCTTTCGTTCTGCGGCTCCAGCGGCATCAACAAATCTACCGCATCCGCATCTCTTCCCATCTGTACGTAAACGGTTGCCAGCAGGATGGCGGCCGGCAAGTCGCGCGGCGCGGCTAAATGCACTGTTTCAAGTTGCTCGCGCGCGTGGGCCAGATCGCCTTTCTTGTAATAGGCCAACCCCAGGTTCATACGCACCGCATTCTTGTCCGGAGCCGAAGCAAGAGCGCGCAGGTCTTCTTCGATAGCCGCGTCGAACTGTCCCGTGGCGGCCAGCGCCGATCCGAGGCCGGCGCGGGCCTCTGCCATCTCCGGACGCAGCGCCAGCACCTTGCGGAAATCCTGGATTGCGGTTCGATTATCGCCATTCTCGCTGGCGGCGATTCCCGCACGCAGCAACTCGTCCACATCCGCGCTCGGGGCTGGCTTCGGCGCTTGCCCTGCCGCAGCCTTCACAATCAGCGCCAGCACAACAATCAGAACGGTCCGCATGGCTACTTAGAATAACATTTGGCGCCGTCCCGATGACCCTGCGGGGCCGCCTGAATCACCGGCGCAGCCCTGCCCTTGCCTTCCGCGCAGTACAATTCCGTGCAGCCGGTTACGAATCGGAAAATCCAGTTGAACTCCGCACACAGCTTCCCCACCCCTGCAATCAATGTGCGCAGCGCAATGGACCACCCTCGCGGCTTAGGAGCAAGACAACATGAACATTCCTCTCACCCCGCTGCGGTGTTTGCGCTACGCTGAGCAACAGTTTCCGCGCAACATTGCGGTTGTGTGCGACGACCAGCGGTTTAACTACGGTGAGTTTGCACAGCGGGCCGCATGCCTGGGCGGCGGCTTGCGCGCGATGGGGATCGAAACAGGAGATCGCGTGGCATTCCTCAGCTCCAACTGCCACCGTCTGCTTGAGGCCTACTACGGGGTGCTCGAGGCAGGGGCTGTGCTTTTGCCATTGAATATTCGCCTGGCGCCCAGGGAACTGGCCTACATCCTCAACGATGCTGAGGCCAGGGTCTTGTTCTTTGAAAGCCAATTCCTCCCCGTCGTGGAGGCGTTTCGCGAAGCGACGCCGTCTCTGGAATTCTTCGTTCAGCTCGACGATCAACCCCGGGCAAGTTGGGTGTCGGATAAAAACTGCGAGGATCTTCTCGCAGGCGCACAGGCGTATCGGCGCGACGTGCTCGAGGTTGACGAGAACTCCGCGGCGGAGCTGTTTTACACCAGCGGAACCTCGGCCAACCCCAAGGGCGTGATACTCACCCACCGCAACATCTATCTGCACGCGCTCAATACCGCATTCACGCTAAGAACCCCCGCGGACACAGTAAACATGCACACCATCCCGCTGTTTCATGCCAATGGATGGGGCACCGCGCACACCGTTACCCTCGCCGGCGGCAAGCATGTGATGATCCATCAATTCATTCCTGCGGAGGTGTTTCGCCTGGTCCAACAGGAGCGCGTGCAGGAGTGCTTCCTGGTGCCCACGATGGCCGCCGCACTGCTCAACTCTCCCCATCGGGATCAGTACGATTTGAGCAGCCTGCGAAGAGTGGTGATTGGGGGCGCAGCATCGTCGCCTGCCCTTGTTCGCGAGATGGAAGAGAAGTTCGGATGCGCCTGCATCTCCGGCTACGGACTCACGGAAACTTCGCCGGTACTCACTTTTTCACCGATCAAGACAGGCTTGCCGTCCACGGGCAGCGAGCGCCACGAGCGCCACGCGATGGCCGGGTTTTGCGTTCCCGGCGGAGAGGTTCGTGTGGTGACCGCAGAAGGTACCGATGTCCCGCGTGACGGAAAGACTTCAGGTCATGTGGTGGCACGCGGCGACGGCGTCATGGAGGGCTATTGGCGCCAGCCCATGGAGACGGATCTCGCCTTCCAGGGCGGCTGGTTTCACACCGGAGACCTGGCCACAATCGACGAGGACGGCTACCTGCTGATCGTAGACCGCGAGAAGGACATCATTATCAGCGGCGGCGAAAACATCTCGTCTCTGGAGGTGGAGAGAACCATCACCGCGCACCCAGGCGTCTATGAGGTCGCCGTGATCGCGGTGCCTCATGAA
>Ga0302275_10000821_pt1 | contig 34362 bp, 35 predicted proteins | sample III_Bog_N2_2_FD_200229 | JGI IMG/M metagenome (GOLD analysis project Ga0302275, IMG submission 200229) | Peat permafrost microbial communities from Stordalen Mire near Abisko, Sweden - III_Bog_N2_2 | ecosystem: Environmental > Terrestrial > Soil > Wetlands > Peat | place: Sweden: Abisko... | reverse complement strand
TAGGAATTCCGATGAGTGGTAATGCTTTGCCAACGTAACGATCGCGGAGTCGCCCGCCGGCGGCGTCCGCCAGCAGCTCGGTCCATACTGATTCAGCCTCGCCGATGACGACGCTGTCGCAGTATCGCAGTACCTCATCCGGCGCAAATGTGGCGTGTGGCCCGCCAGCCACAATCCGCTTGCCGCGCTTTTTGAATTCCTGAGCCAGTCGATAGGCTTCGGGTGCGAACCCGCTAAAGAACGAGAGGGCTATCAAGTCGGCCGAGGTGTCAAAGTCGATTCGTTCCACCTGCTGGTGGATAACCCGGACCTGGTGGTCATGCGGAGTGATCGCGGCTAGATGAATTCCCGTGATGGGCGGCACGAAATGGGTTTCGTGGCCGAACCGATAACGCTGCACATAAACGACAATGATATCGACCCGCACGGCCGCTTTGCCTGAGCTGATTTCGTGTGAGTCATTGCGGCGCTCGGAACCCAAGGTAGTCCTCTGAAGAAGAGTGTCATGAATCAGCGTTGCTGCAATCGCACATTGTGAAGCTCTGGGCAGCAAAATGGTGAACGACTCGTTAAGGCATACGGCTAAGCGGCTGCCCGTCAGGTTCCACCAATAAGGAGATTGTATTTGGAGCACAACACCTGCACCGTTGCTCCCGCAGCTTACGCCGCACTTGTCGAAGAGATCATACGCCTGCACACCTCTCCAGCGCATTTTGGGTGTGTAGTTGGCAAACCGTACATGATCCCAGATTCGAGTTCCGATTGAGGCAGCGAATACCGGCACAACGAACGCCCCTCAAACCAAGGAACCAAAAAATCCAATGCTCGGCCATTGTCTTCCCGCCGACTGCGATCGTTGACCACACGCACCGCCGGGGCTTTTCGTCCCGGCCCGCGAGGTTCCTGTGGACTTTTTGAGCTGAGGCCCGGTGCAGCTACGAGGTCTTCAGCGAACTTTAGCTCGGGGAGAGGCTGAGTTTCAGCATTTGTTGATACGAGAACCGGAACGATTGGGACGTTATGGCTGCCTTCATGAAAGTTCTTGAGGTCGAGAGCGTAGTCTTCCACTTGATCAAAAGCAAATGATTCGTGTGTTGTTGCTCCGGCCTTGAATTCGATCACGAAGACGATGTTTTCGGCTATCAGGAGGGCGTCTGCTCGCTTGCCCATTCTTGGGATGTAGAACTCTAGGAAGATTCGCCCATCCGGTCGGGCACCGAGTGCTTCTTTGAGAATCGGAATCTGTTGATGCCAAGCCCAACGCTGTGGCTCTTCTAAGGAGTGATGATGTGCGGTCGTCAGAACACCGAGAATTCGATCAGCGTCGTCCTTAAGAAAGCTAGGTACGGTTGCGCAATAGCAGGCCTTGATCGGCATTTCGGTCCTTATGGCTGCAACTTATCGTACAGCAGGTGTCAAGCAACTCAAACCGAAGGAGGAAATGATGTGGCTTACACAGTAAACCAATCGCGTAGCCATTCGCAGCATCGGCCCAATACCCACCCTCGAGTGCAGCAGCCCAGTCGGCAGCACCGTCACGCCCAGCCCCGCCACCGATAGCACTGTCTCCGTCGCCGTCCTGGCGAAGAGCGCTTCCTTCAGCTCCAGCTTGAAGAGAGAATGGTTCGCCAAGAAGCACGGGGCCGTCTCCAAGCGAGAGGATGAGCGAGCCGGTTCTTGCCGCGAGATCGACTTGCGTGAGCCCGCCAGAGTGCCGCAGGCTGCGCGGCGCAGAGTCGCAAATCCGAATTTGCAGCCGCCGGCGTCCTCGTCCAGCGATGGGTGAGGACGCCGCCGGCTTGCAGAGGAACCACAAAGCCTGAGCAAATCGATTGCCAGAAGCGGCTATGCCTTCATCGCCTGTTCGACCGCGACCGCAACCGCGACCGATGCGCCGACCATCGGGTTGTTTCCCATGCCGATCAGGCCCATCATCTCGACGTGCGCGGGCACCGAGGAAGACCCGGCAAACTGGGCGTCGGAGTGCATCCGGCCCATGGTGTCGGTCATCCCGTAAGAGGCTGGGCCCGCTCCCATGTTATCGGGATGCAGGGTTCTTCCCGTGCCCCCCCCGGAGGCGACCGAGAAGAATCTCTTGCCTTCGAGCAGCCGCTCCTTCTTGTAGATGGCCATCACCGGATGCTGGAAGCGCGTGGGGTTGGTGGAGTTGCCGGTAATGGCCACATCGACCCGCTCCAGGTGCATGATGGCCACGCCCTCGCGCACGTCGTCGGCGCCATAGCAGCGCACGGCGGCGCGCTCGCCGGTCGAATATGCCTTTTCCCGAACGACGCTCAGCTTGCCGGTCGAGTAGTCGAACTCGGTCTGCACATAGGTGAACCCGTTGACGCGCGAGATAATCTGAGCCGCATCCTTGCCCAGGCCGTTGAGAACCACGCGCAAAGGAGTCTTGCGCGCGTTGTTGGCGGAACGGGCCAGGCCGATGGCGCCCTCGGCGGCGGCAAACGATTCGTGTCCCGCGCAGAAGGCAAAGCACCCCGTCTCTTCGCGCAGCAGCATTGCGGCCAGATTGCCATGGCCGATGCCGACCTTGCGATCGTCGGCAACCGAGCCGGGAATGCAAAATGCCTGCAAACCGGCGCCCAGCGTCTCAGCCACTTCGGCGGCAACGGTCTGGTTCTTTTTGATAGCGACAGCCGCGCCGATCAGATAGGCCCAGCCCGCATTTTCAAATGAAATGTTCTGGATGGACTTCACGATCTTGCGCACATCCACATTCTTGTTCAGGCAGATCTCCTCGGCTTTTTCAAGCGATTCAATGCCGGAGGCGGCAAGATAGGAGTCGATCTGAGCAATCCGTCGTTCGTATCCTTCAAACAAAGCCATGATCTTCTCCTTATTCCTTGCGGGGGTTGATGGTTTTGACGGCGTCCGCAAAGCGGCCATACGTACCGGTTGCCTTGGTCAGCGCGGTCTGTGCATCCACACCCTTGGCAATCGAGTCCATCATGGGTCCCAGCCGGACAAATTTGTAGCCGATGATCTCGTTCTCCGCGTCGAGCGCCAGTTCGGTGACGTAACCCTCGGCCAACTGGAGGTAACGCGCACCTTTTTCGCTGGTGCCGTACATGGTTCCGGTCACGCTGCACAGGCCTTTGCCCAAATCTTCCAAGCCAGCGCCGATGGGCAGCCCATCTTCGGAAAACGCGGTCTGTGTGCGTCCATAGACGATCTGGAGGAAGAGCTCGCGCATGGCCACATTGATGGCATCGCAAACCAGATCGGTATTCATGGCTTCAAGAATCGTCTTGCCGGGCAGAATCTCAGCAGCCATCGCGGCGGAATGGGTCATCCCGGTGCAGCCGATCGTTTCAATCAGCGCTTCCTCGATGATGCCGTTTTTGACGTTCAGAGTAAGCTTGCAAGCCCCTTGCTGCGGAGCGCACCAACCTACGCCGTGGGTCAGACCGGAGACGTCGGTTACTTCCTTGACCTTGGTCCACCGGCCTTCTTGCGGGATAGGGGCCGGACCGTGATTCGGGCCCTTGGCAACTACACACATTTGCTCAATCTCATGCGTATGCATCTGGAGTTACTCTCCTTTGTTCAGCTTGTTCGGTTTGGCTAATAGCAACCGTTCCATAAATTTCCATCGCGATTCAAGGCGCCGGAATCCGCATTGGGCGCGCTTCATGGTGGAGACGATATTCCCGCGACGCCAGCACGCCGGTCTTCATTGTTCCCAGGTTTGCCATGGAGATTGGCGGATTCCGGCGATGTCCTCCCGGATTTTGCCAATGGACGAGCCGCTGCCATGGCACACCCGCTAAAAGGCAAGAGTCGGCAAGTTGTTTTGAATATAGAGGAGCTGGAATTGAAGTGCTGTGACCGCCGTCGCATCAGATCGACCGGAGGTTTCGATGGTGATCCGGCACTTGGCAATGTGCCTGACCGCGAAGGCAAGCCGCCTTTGCCGGGAATCGTTCAGAGCGTTTCCACTGTTTCCGCAATGCCGGCCTTGTGCTATCTCACTTTCGCCGAAGAAAACAGAGACGAGCCAAGGTCCGGGGCGCCCAGACCTTACACTTTCAGTAAAATGCTCCAGCTCTCCGTTGCGGCCTCTGAATCGGGCATGACCTGTGCGAGTGTCCTCCGCATCGAAGAGTCATCCGCCCACGTGAGCGGCCCAAGGCGGACCGCCCCAAGGTGCGCTATGCCTTTGCATGCTACTGCAACAGCGGCAGGTGCCGACGCCGGCGCAGCGGGCCATGGTTCCGTGCCAGTGTCCAATTCCCGGCATCAATGCACGATCATCACCGGGCAATGCGCATATTTGAGAACGCGCTCAGAATTCGACCCGAGCATCCAGCGATGAAGAATGGTATGGCTGCGCTTGCCCAGGACGATCAGGCTTGCCTGAATGGCATCGGCGCGATGGAGAACCTGTTCCGCCGGATGGCCCACGACCACATCGGTTTCGAGTTCGATCTCCTTTTCCTTGGCGCGTGCGCGGATCGGGACGAAACTTTGCTCAAACCGCTCCCGCCCGTCTTCGAGAACCGCGTTGAACTCCGCGCTCTCGGCAGGTTCGGGCGGACGGATCACAGCCAAAACGAATAGCTTCGCCTTCACATCCCCAGCCATTGAAAGAGCGACATTCAAAGCGCGCTCCGCATGGGGAGACGCGTCGAAGGCAACCAATATCCTTTGAAATCCAACAAATACCGGGCTTCCCATGACACTGACCTATACCTCTCCGGCAGCGGCTGTCCGCTGCACCGTCTGTTCCGAATGTTTGTTTGCCGGCGCGTGAGGAAGCAGATGCCGGGGCAGGAAAAACGAGTTCGCAATCACCGTAGGAATCACGGCGCTGGCAATGACTGTGCCCACCAGATAGGAGTACTGAGCTTGCGAAATGATTTGGTGATTGAGGCCAAAGAGAGCGGAGATGGTGCCGAAGGTGAGGCCGGTTGACATCATGAGTGTGTAGTAGGCGCCGGCTTTGCCGTCGTATTTATGGGCGCGGACTGCGGGATACACAGCAATTGCCTTGCTCGAAGACTTCGCCAAGAACAGTACAAGCAATGTCGCAGGAGCAGCAATGAGTGCCGGGACCGACACAAACGACCCGGCGCGAATAAAGTAGAACGGCGTGAGTAACCCGAATGTCAGCGTTCGCAAGCGGCGAATGAGTGAGTGGTCTTTGCCAACCGTTCCAGCCAGCACCATACCGATCATGTACGCAGGCAAAACAGCCTCGCTGCCAGCCCAAACGGCCAGTCCTCCCATTGCAAAGAGGAGAAAGAGGATGTACTTGGCTTCCAATTCGGAGACACGCCCGCCGTATTTCTTGAAAAACCTGGGTGTAAGAAACGGCAGGACCGAAAAAACCACAACAGAGACCACGATGAAGATCAGTGTCTTGATGGTGAATGGAGAGAAGATAAGCCCCAATGCAATCACGGTTCCGAGGTCATTAATGAAACAAGCGGCAAGTATCGCCTTGCCGTACTCTGTAACGTTGAAGCCCAGCTCCAGCATCACAGCATAGACCACGGCGACCGAGGTTGTGGAAAGGGCGACCCCGCAGAGCCAACTGGCCATGATGGCCCAGTGCAGGACATAATGCGCAACTGCTGTGCAGCCTAGAAATGGGCCGAAGAACCCTGCAAGTCCGATGACCGACGCTTCGCGCCACTTCATTTTAAAGACCACCGGATCGAGTTCCGCACCGGCGAGAAACGTCAGCACGATGGCGCCTGTTCCCGCCAAAAACGCGATCCACTGCGTATTTCCGGCCAACCCGCCCTGCGCGAGGAAGACGCCGATGACCAGTTGGGCCACCGTTCCCACCACAATTTCGGACAGCGCGGTCGAGATCTTGAACCAGATCGCCAGCAGCGTCGCGGCCAGAGCAAGCCCGACCCAGAGCGCACAAAGAGCCCAAGTGTTCGCCATAAGCACGAACTCCTAAATTGTCATTCAGGGATCGAGGCGGGACATGACTCCGCAACAGGACACCCTGTCAGGAGTCATCATCTGTCCAGCCTCTTGGGCGGACAGCGGTTAAGGGTGAACTCCTTCACCACCTACACGGACAACTTAGAAGACTGCCGGGGAAATGTCAAGCGGACGCGCGCGGCGATCGAAGGCCGAGGCCGGCGATCTGGGGGTAGAATATCGCTTCTCGGGCGGCGATTCGATGAAAAATACACAGGCTATTGGCGTACATTAGGCGAAGCGGGGAAGGGACGAACGATGCAGGCTTTGATTGCGGGAATCGTTGCAGCATTCGCGGGAATTCTTATCGGGTTCTGGCTGCGCAGCGGATCAGTGAAAGCGGAAAAGACACTTTTGGAGCGGCGCGCAGAGCAATTGGCGGATGAGCTGAACAGAGTGCGCGCCGAACTGGCGCAGAGCCAGGCAGATTCCGGAGCCAGGGCGGGGTTCGAGTCGCTGGCGGGCGAGCGGGAAAAGACCATTGGACAGTTGACGGTCGCGCTGGATGCGTTGCGCCAGGAACTGAAGGTCGAATCCGATGCTGTCCGCTCTCAGGGGAACCGTGTCGCGGAGTTGACGAGCGCGCTGGACGCAGAACGCAAGAGCCTGGCGGAAAAGATGGCGCTGCTGGAGTCTGCCAAGCAGGTTCTGGCGGACCAATTTGCGGCCTTGGCAGGAGACATCCTGGAAAAGAAGTCGAAGAGCTTTTCAGAAGGCAGCCAGAAGGAACTAGGAACGCTGCTGACCCCGCTGCGGGAGCAGATCAAGGAGTTCCGCGACAAGGTGGAGCAGGCGCAGACTGACTCGACCAAAGGCGTCACCAAGCTGGAGACGCTGATCGGGACTCTGGGCGGATTGAATCAGCAGTTGAGCGAGGAGGCGCGCAATCTGACCACCGCGCTGCGCGGCTCGTCGAAGGCGCAGGGAGACTGGGGCGAGCTGATTGTGCGCAACCTGCTGGAGAAGGCGGGCTTGCGCGAGGGCGAGCAGTTTCGTGTTCAGGAGACATTCGACGCGGCTGGCGACCTGGACGACAGACAGAGAAAGTCGCGGCCCGATGTGATTGTGAACCTGCCGGGGGGGCGGCATCTGGTGATCGACTCCAAGGTCTCGATGAACGCATACACCGATTCGGCAAATGCGGCAACGGAAGAGGAACGCAAAGCCGCGGTCAAGCGCCACCTGGCCAGCACGCGGAGTCATGTGGATGAACTGGCGGCGAAGCGCTATCACAAGCTGGGAGCGCTGGAGACTCCGGACTTTGTCGTGATGTTTGTGCCCATCGAGCCGGCGTTTCTGGTGGCGCTGCACGAGGATGAGGGGTTGTGGCGTTATGCGTATGAGAAGGAAGTCCTGCTGGTGGGGCCGACGACGCTGCTCTTCGTCATTCGCATTGTGGATAACTTGTGGCAGCAGGAGTTGCAGGCGCGCAGCGTGCAGGATGTGATGAATCGCGGGGCCGAGTTATACGACAAGTTTGTCAACTTTGTGAGCGATTTGGAGGCTGTGGGCAAGAGCCTGCGCGGAGCCGACCAGAGTTATAGCAATGCCATGAAGAAGCTGAGTGAAGGGCGCGGGAATCTGATTCGGCAGGTGGAGCTGCTGAAGCAACTGGGGATAAGAACCAGCAAGCAAATGCCTCGCGGGCTGCTTGATGCCGCGGGCGATGAAGAGCCGGGGTTGGCGTTGGCTGCGCAGATGGAAGAAAGCGGCGAAGGCGCTTTATAGAGGACCATGGACAGGAATATCCCGCTTTGGACGCAAAGAACAGGGACACGGTGAAAGGGGGCGCCAAGCCGTTCAGCATCCATGAAAGGCCCGTGGCTAAAGCCACTTATTGCCACCCGCGTTCAGGGGCCTGAAGGCCCCTGCTCCCTCCGCCAGATACTGAATGCACATGCTCCCTTTGAAGGAATCAGAACGGCCATCCGCCACTGGAAACAGGCATTAAGACAACTGCTCCCCAAACGCCGCCCGCATCCGCTTCCAGGTCGTTGCCAGATCCTCAGGCAGGAGACGGGTTTCGCCGATGGTCGTCATGAAGTTGGTGTCGCCGGCCCAGCGCGGCATGGCGTGCAGGTGCAGATGTCCGGCTACGCCGGCTCCGCCTGCCTTGCCGACATTCAAGCCAAAGTTGAAGCCGTGCGGGTGATAAAGGCTCTGAAGTATCTCTTCGGTGCGCTGGGCCAGATCGATGAGTTCGTGGGCGGCCTCAGTGGGCAGTGCGGCCAGGCGGTCGAGGTGGGCGTAGGGCATGACCATGATGTGGCCAGAGGTGTAGGGGAAGGCATTCAAGCAGACAAAGCAATGCTTGCCGCGATGGATAAGCCCTCCGGCTGCCTCCGCTTCATCCCGGCTCATGCCGTTGGCAATGGCAAAATCGATGGAGGCGATGAGGTTGCAGAAGACGCAGCCCAGGTCGCCCGGCCAGGCGGCGAGACGCGCGGGAACTCCCGGCCGCGCCGCGGTATCCGCCGAGGTGACGTACGCATAGCGCCAGGGTGTCCAGAGATGATCCATGAGTGTGATTCCGCCTGGATCAGTATAGAGGGCTTGGGGGGCTGAGGGCGCGCCATAATGCTGGCGGCAAGCCGCTGCTCCGGGAGACAATCCGCCAGACTGTTGGCATGGCAACGTGAGCTACGCGCCCAGGATGGCGGCCAGTGGCGCTGCTAGAGCATTTTTCCTGTCGATGTAGACGGGGGCTTGGGTCCCACTCTAGCCGCAAAAACAAGAACACGGCGAGGGTGGGGCACCCAGGACTCCATACCTATAGGAGAAACGCTCTGAATGGAGTTACGGATTGCGCACGCAGTCGTAGGTCAAATGGATTGGCGGTTCAAAATCGACGACTTCAAAGTCGGTTACCTTCAATGCCCGCAAACTGTGGCTATCGAAGTCCAATTCGGCGTACTTGGTCTTGGTGTCAAGATCGCTCTGCGCGGTAAGGGCAATCTCGCCGCCGTCCGACAGGAACATCCCGTATTTCTGCATGGCGCGCGCGACGACCTGCGCTTCGGGCGTCAGTTGCGAGAGGTTGTAGGATGCCTTCAGACGAAAGCGGACGCCCATCGCCGGATCGAAAGCCGACCCGCGCGGGGCGCCGGCATGCGTGGCAGGATGCACAAAGACTTTCGCGCGAATGCGCGGGTTGGGAAGCGCGAATCGGATAGCGTGGTTGATGCTTCCCGAGGCAAGTTCGTCGGCATTGAAGAGCAGAGGAGCAATGGGAAGTCCCGCGGCGTCGGTACTGGAGCATTGATCTCCGCGCCCCGATGGCGGGTAAACGCGATTGAGGTCCCACACCACGAGGCCGAGTGCGCTCAGGACGCCGGCATCGTAGTTGGCCTGGTAGGCTTCATAGAGCTTGGCGTGGTTGCGATCGACGACGATGAGGTGGCAGTCGTCCTGCTCAGGGCACCCATAGTCGGGGTGGCCTTCAACGCCCCCGCCGGACGGGAGCGGAACGGTGGTGACAACGTCGGAATCGGCGGCAAAAAAACCGGCGGCCTTTTTAAACGGAACAAACGGAGTTCTGTCGTCAGCCTGCATCACACGCATGCTGAAGTCGATCTGCATTTTGTTTCCGTTTCCCCATCCGCCGCCTTCGGCGAGCGCGGCAATGATGGAGGAGGACAAGGGAGCGAGGGGAGCATGGCTCACGTCCTGGTTCCAAATAGCGCCCGGAGGGAACAAGGGCTTAGGCGGTGTGACGTGTTCCAGCCTTGCCGCCCTGACGTCGACGATGTGGAGGTGATAAATGAAGCCAACGGCGCAGGCTCCGATACCCAGCAATGCAATATAAAGCACTCTTTTACCGAAGGTCATGGCGATGCGTCGCTCCTATATCTGATGTGAATGATTGCAAAAGCACCTGCCGAAGTCAATTACTTACGATGGACTGCGGCGACAGGTTCCGGCGGCACGGTGTTCTGCGATTCAGGAGTTGCGCCATTGGCCGGCGGCTTGCTCGGATTCCATATCTTCCAGAGCGGGCCGCGGGTCATGAGGAACTTGTAGAGCCCGACGACGGCTGCCCCATTGAGCACAAGCAGGGCGCTCGCGGGAGCCGCAACGCGATTCAAGAGCGGTATTCTGAAGCGGAGTCCTGCAATGGCTAGAGTCCAGCCAAATATCTGAAGAACCGCGAATGCGCCATAGACGGCAGAGCTGGCGGAGAGAGCCAGGCTGGAGACCAGGAGCAGAACCAGCAGGTAAGGTACTGCGAGCCGCGCGATCTTGTGCGAGACAAGCTGAAACAGAACTCGATTCCGGAGGGTGAGCGTCCAGGGGGCGAGTTGGAAGAGCTGGAAGTTCCCGGCAAGGGTTCGAACCTTGCGATGGAACTCGCCTTCAACCTTTTCCGGCCAAGTGTCATACACATAAGCCTTCGGATCGATGACCGACCTGTAGCCCTGGCGGATGATTGAAAGCGGCTGGAACATGTCGTCGAGAATGGTTCCGGCCGGCAACTGCACAGCCAGTTCGCGCCGTATCGCATAGAAGCCGCCGTAGACGCCGACAGGCGAGTCGCAGGCCGCCTCACACGTCCTGAGCCATTGCTCGTAGCGCCAGTAAAAGCCGCCAACCGCCTCGGATGTTGCATCGTGACCTGCCTGACGCAGCACAAGCTTGCCGCACACGCAGCCCACCTTTGAATCCGCGAAGTTGCCGACGAGTTGCTGCACTGCGCCCGGCGCAATCTCTGGCCGGATATCCACAAAGAGAATTACCTCTCCTGTGGCTTCCGCGACGCCGGCGTTGACTGCAACAGCCTTGCCACCGTGCTCTTTCAGAACAACGATTCTCAAGAGCGAATGCTGCTGGCGGGCCAGTAATTCCGCCGTGCCATCCGTCGAGCCATCCGAGACCAGGACAGTTTCTTTGATATTCGGGTAATCGAGACCAAGCAGGTGCTCGATCTTGCGCGGGAGCAGCGCAATGCCGTTATGCACTGCGAGCACGATGCTCACGCTCGGCGCAATCTGTGCATACTTCCATGGCTGCGGCCATAATCGCGCGCGCACCCACATCCATGCCGGGTACCCCGCATAGGTGTAGACAATGCCGGCAAGGGAGAGCCAGAAGACAATCTTCACTGAGCGCCTCTGCGCAAGATGATCGTCTTGACAGTCTCGAACATGATCAGCAAGTCCAAACCAAGCGACAGGTGCTTGATGTAGTAGAGATCGTACTCCAGCTTTTGCTTTGTTTCTTCGAGGCTGGCGCCATACTGATAGCGCACTTGCGCCCATCCCGTGATTCCAGGGCGGATCATGTGGCGCAGCTCATAAAAGGGGATCTCGCTGCTGAGCCACTGGACAAACTCCGGGCGCTCGGGGCGCGGTCCTACAAATCCCATCTCGCCGCGCAGGACGTTCCAAAGCTGCGGAATTTCGTCGAGGCGAGTGGTTCGCATGAATCTGCCAAGGCGCGTCACTCGAGGATCGTTCTTGGTTGCCCACACAGCACCTGCTGCTTCGGCGTCCTGGCGCATGGTTCGAAACTTGATGACGGAAAATGGACGGCCGCGGAGGCCTACGCGAGTTTGGCGGAAGAAGATGGGGCCGGGCGAAGAAAGGCGCACGGCGAGGATGAGGAACGGGATGAAAGGCAGGCAGATCGCCAGCCCAAGGAAGGAAACACCAATGGAAACCAGGCGGCGGAGAATCTGCTGCGAAGCCTTCACGTTGAAACCGTGCGTGAAGATAAGCGAACTCGGGTTGAGGCCGTCCAGGGGCAGCTTGCCCAGGAGCCTTTCCATGACTGCGCCGGCATCTTCAATCACCACGCCTCTGAGCCGCAGATCAAGGAGCTCGCGCACCGGCATCGACTTGCGGCGGTCCTCCATGGCAACGATGACACGTTCGATCGAGAACTTGGGATTGCAAAAGGCGCGCAGATCGGCGGCAAAGCGATCGAGCTCCCCAGCGGACCCGTCGTCGTGTCTCCCGCTGACGACTTCCATGCCCGCATCGCGCCGGGTCTTGAGTATCTCGACGACCTTGCGAGCCCGCTCGCCGCTGCCGAGTACGTAAACGCGTTCGCGAAACACGGAGAGTCCAAGTATCCAGTCATAGGCAATTCGCCAGACTACCAGGGCAAAGGCGAGGATTGAGGCGCCGGCGACGAGAACATTGGGGCCGATGTCAATATCGGGGACGAAATAGACAAGCCCCGCGAGAAGAAAGGAAAGAACGCTGAGAAGCAGGAGCAGCCGGAAATAGATCTCCCAGCGGCCTGAGATGCGTTGCGGTTCATAGAGGTCAAAATAGTACGAGAGCAGCAAGGTGAAAGCGGCGATTCCCGCGATCTTCAAGATACCGTTCTCGTACACCAGCGCGATGTAAGCATCGGGCCCAAGGAGGAAGAAGGTGGCCAGCAAAAAGGAACAGCCTACAAGGAGTATTTCGCAAAGAACCAGCACCAAGGTCCGGGTCGGATAGTAAACATTGAGAAACCTGATCATCCCTGTTTTCCGTGGTCCTTTTGCCGCTTATCCGGGCCATCTTCCTTGCCGCCGTAATAGTAGTAGTACGATCCGCGCCGGGGGGCGTTTTTAACATCGTTGAGCACAAACCCCAGGATGCGCGAGTTACTAAAAGCGGTCTGCGTGCGCTGGGCAACGGCGTAAGGCGTTCGCGCGCCGCGCGCAACGAGCAAGACAGCGTCGGCGGCGTGGGCAAGTTCCAGGGCGTCGGTAACCGCCAGCACCGGCGGAGAGTCGATCAATATCCAGTCGAAACACGGGGAAAGAGTTGCAATCAGTTGTTCGATACGATGATTGGCCACTAATTCGGAGGCATTGTCGTCGCACCGGCCGGACGGGATGAAGGTGAGGTTGGAGATGGTGCGCTGGCCGGCGTTGATAGGAATCTCAGGGGTGAGGTCGCGCTGCATGACGGAATTCAGTTCAGCGGTTCCTGCCAGGTACTCCGACAATCCCGGGACATTGGGGGCGCCCAGCAGATTGTGGAGCGTGGGACGGCGGAGATCGGCATCGATGAGAAGGATGTTATTGACACTGTTACGCGCCAGGCTCATGGCCAGATTCGCTGTAACAAAGCTTTTGCCTTCCGAAGGCATTCCGCTTGAGACCAGGATCGTCTTCATCGGGCCTTCATAGCGAGCCTGGTATACGCGGGAGCGAAGGCTGCGGAACTGCTCGACCCCCACGCCGCGCTCTGCCAGCGTCGGCAAGGACGCGAGGGAGGGCTTCCACCGATACTGTGCGATGTTGTCGAGGACAGCCTCGGCCCTGACTGGCTGCGGCTCGTCGCTATCGGGGGCGTCTGCCTGGTCCGCAAACTGTTCGCCTGTCGCGGCCAGCACGCCCTTTCGCTCTAGATCCGCTCGTTGAAGCGCTTCGTATATTCGGCTCATTTCTCACGTTCCTTCAGGGAGTCAGTGGCATTCAGGATGGGCTTTGCGGGATTGTATATGACAGTTGGCGAGGCATTCTCCGGCAAGCCGGACATCGCCATAGGAGAAATCAGGAAGGGCTGCTGATGCAATTCGAGTTCGGTGCAAACACCATCGACGATGCAGGCCGGGATGGGTTTCATCTGCTCCACATAAGCCGTGATCAAGGCGTGCTCGCAGATCAGATTAATGAGTCGGGGAATTCCCCTCGAGTAGTGATGGACAAGCTGCACGGCATCGGGGGCCAGGACCGGCTGGGAGGCGCCGGCGATGCGCAGTCTCTCGGCGACGTATGCTTTGGTCTCATCGCCGGTCAGGGCGCGCGTTTTGCACCACACGGCAACGCGCTGGCGAAGCTGGCGAACGCATGGGTCGCGCAGCTTGTCTTCCAGCTCAGGCTGGCCGGAAAGGACGATCTGAAGGAGCTTCTCAGAGTTGGTTTCGAGATTGGTCAGCAAGCGAATCTCTTCAAGAAGCTCCCAGGAGAGATTCTGCGCTTCGTCGACAACAATGACGCATAGCCCGCGCTCGCGGAAGCGCTCGATCAGCCATCGATTAAGCTGCAGGAGCATGGCGGACTTGGTGCGCCTCTGCGGCGGAATACCGAAGTCGGTCAGCACAAATTCAAAGAAGTCGAGCACGTCGAGACGTGGATTGAAGACAAAAGCCGATGAAACCCGATCGGCAGAGAACGTACTGAGGACCGTCTTGAGGAGAGTGGTCTTTCCCGTGCCTACTTCGCCTGTCATGACGACAAAACCCTTGCGCGTCGCGATGCCGTATTGCAGGCAGGCGAGAGCTTCCCGAATCTGCGGCATCATATAGAGAAACCGCGGATCTGGGCTGGCTCCGAAAGGTAAGGCGCGAAGGCCGAAGTAGGATCTGTACATGGTTAAAGGCTCACACTGTCAAGCGGCTTGGTAGATCGCGAAAAAAGCATCCAGCGACCGCGCGGTTTGGGTGTCTTGGGTAGCTCGTCCATGTGAGAAACGATGGCCAGAGTCGGGAGTTTGGTGAAGGCCCAGATGTCTCTCTCATTGCGTACGGAAGTGTCGCGATACTCGAGCAGCGCCGCGATGAGCACACCCAGGAACAGGCCGAACGCCAGCCCGCCGCCGGCGAATATCTTGCGGTTGGGTGAGCTTGGGGCATCGGGAAGGTTGGGAGCATCCATGACGCGGAACTGCTCGCCTTGCTGACGATGTTCAAGAGCGGTTGCCATCGACGACTCGTTCATTTTCTTCAGCAGGGTGTTGTAGAACTCCAGAGCCGTCTCATGGTCGCGGGTAACCTGCTTGTACTCTTCCTCGACCAGCGGGCTAGCTTCGATTCTCGCTTCATAGGTGCGAATCTGCTGCTGAATCCGAGTCTGTTCCAGCTTGGCCGAAACCATGCCTTGTTGCACGCTCTTCAGCTGAAACTTGAGCTGCATAAGCTGCGGCGGGTCTTGATGGCTGTCGGTTGAAACCGTGGGCGCCGATTCTGCGGGGGCGTGCGCAACCTCTGCCTGCAATTCGGCAATCTTGCGCGAGATCGCCACTACGTCGGGGTAGTCCGGCGTGTAGAGCGCCTCCAGCGCCTGCTTGTCGGCAATCAGTTTCTTGAGTTCCGCCCGGCGCTCGTCGGTGGAAATGCCCGATCCCGACTCAGTACTCTGCAAATCGTGGGATTGCTGCGAGACGAGAGCCTGGAGGAATGTCTCATTCTGCTGCATGCGACCGAGCGACTGGGTTACGGCGTCAAGCTGCGTGGTCAGCGCCTGAAGCGTACTTTCATTGGGGCTTCCCATAGCCAGGCTCATATCGCCAAGGTGCATGGTCTGCCCTGGAAGCTTGCCGATATTCTTTTGCTCGAAAGCGGCCAGCCTAGCATCCTGGTCGTCGAGATTCCTCTTTGAATCCGCGAGCTGCTGCTTGAGAAAGTCGGTCGTTCCTTCGGCTGACTGTTCGCGCGCACTAAGATTCTCGCTGACAAAGAGAGAGGTAATCTCGCCGCAAACCTGCTGTGCGGTGCGGGCGTCTTGAGCCTTGAAGGTGATAAAGAAGCCGGGCATCCCGCCGCTCGCCGAAGGGATGGGCTTGATCCCGATCGCTTTTTGCGTCAATGCGACACGATCGTCCATGTTGGTCTGGCCGCCGGGGTACAAATTGAATCGCTCGATGATGGGCTCGATGCGCGACCGGCTCAGAATCTGCTCCTTCATCGACGCCAGGCGCTGCCCCAGATTCTCATCGACGACCGGCTTTACGTAGTCTTCCGGCACCTTTTGCTGCTCGATGAGGACAAGCGTCTGCGACTCGTACCGGGGAGGAATGAGGTAGCTGACGCCCACGCCAACACCGAAGAAAACGATAGTCAAGATGAGAATGAGGGACAATCGCCGTTTCAGAATACCGGCGTAGTCTTCGATTGTCAGTTCACGATGCCCGAGCATACGACTCCTTAAAAAATCAGTGCCTGAGGCGCTTCTCCCGAGGCGAATACCCGATGCCGAAGCCGATCATCTGCGTCAGATAGTTGAGGGCGTTGGTTGAAGCCGGAAGATTCGTCGATTGGTCAATCGCCGAATAACTTGCGAATACGGACAAATACCGGCCAAGTTGCCGCGTTGCCTGGGCTCCGCCGAACTCGCCGGTGGTCAATTCACCGTTGCTCAGTCCGCCTGTGCGCCTATATCCCCCGGTAAGTCCCGCGCTCAGGCTCCTGCCCAGGCTTCTTGAGTAGCCAGCATCGACAGAATCGACCTCTCCACCGTACATGTACCCGGAGCCGCCTTGAACTCCATGGTTGTAGGCAAGGTTGGCACCTCCTTTTCTGAACGACTCACTGATGGAGGCGCTTGCCGCAACATTTGTCGAGGACGGCACGATGCTGCTGTCCGAACTTGAGATCCACTGTGGTCCAAAAGACGCGCTTGTTGAAATCCTTCGGTTCCACTGGCGGGTGATGCTGAATTGCGCGGTGTTGACCTGGCTGAAGCCGAGTTGGGGTGCGCCGGTGGCGGCGGTGGAGTTGGCACCGTCATAGTTGAATCGCGAAAATGAATACTGACCCGCAATCGAGTTGTGGCGATTCAGGCGGCGGGTGACCGCCACGTCGGCTGACAGCGAATTCGAATTCTGGCCGTTATTGTCGATGAACCGCATCTGGCTGGACGAGCCTCCGACGCTGAGGGAGGTTGCATAGTCCAGCTTATGCCCGAACCCCACGGTTGCGATGTTGTCTAGAGTGCGGGTATTCTGGGCCAAAATCGTCTGGTCCGGCGGCGTTGTCGAGCCAGTTCCGCCAATCGGCTCTCCCGTTCCGGGGATCCCCGAAAATCCGATTGTCGGTGTCTGGAAGGAATAGCCTACATTGTCGCTGGCTGTGAGGTTCCACGAGCGCCTGACGATGCCTTGCGAAAGCGACAGGCGCTGGAAGGTATTTCCTGTCGAGGACGTCCCGCCCCAGTTCCAGCCGTAGCCGCCGCCATATTGCATGGCGAAGGGGAGGCTCTTGCGTACATTCGCATAGCTGGCATCACCCGAAGCGATGCTCCACTGCCGATTGCCCTGGCCACCGAACTCGGCGCTCTCCGAATAGCGCAAATCATAGTGCAGGATGCCGTTGACCGGCAGTCCGCGTGAACTGGTCGCCTCAGGCACAACCTGAGCGGCGACCGGGGCGCAAACGGCAAAAAGAAACGCCAGAAACTTGAGAGTCATTTTCATGAATGCGCCTTAAGGAACAACAATGGTGTCGCCGGGCTTGAGAACCACATCGAGCGCGCTGTCGCCCTTCAATGCTTCCTTGTAATGGACGGGTATCTTCTGGCGCGTTCCGGCTTCGTTGCGCAGGATGTAGATCTTCTTGGTGTTGGCGTCCTCTGTAACTCCACCGGCGCTGCCAATGGCTTCAAGCAGGGTCATGCCGGGCGTCATCTCGATCGGCCCCTTCTTCCCAACTTCGCCGAGAAGATAGACCACCTTGCTGTGGATCTGGGTGACCACAACGGAGACGTTCGGATCCTGAACATATTTCTTGAGCAATGTCGCGATCCGATCCGCCAACTGCAGGGGTGTCATGCCGGAGGCCTGAACATCGCCTACCAGCGGCAGCGAGATCATGCCGTCGGGCCGGACCAGGAGGCTGCCCGAGAGGGTCTGCTCCTTCCATACATTGACGGTGATTTCGTCGGACGGGCCGATGATATAGGTGTCGGCCGCTGCGCCGGAGGCGAGGGCCGGCGGCGCCACGGCGGGCACGCCAACGGGTGGCGGCGCTTGCTGAGCCGGCGCGACCGCGGACTCTTTGTCCTGGGCATGGCAGAAGAGGCTGGAGGCAAAGAATGCCAAAAAGAAAAGCTTCCCCGGTTTCATAGTGCAACTCCGTTTCTGTTGGACGCAGTTTGGTCTTGCGCCCCAATCTGTTTGATCTTATAAAGCAGCGCTTTGTAGCTGATCCGCAGTTCATCGGCGGCGCGCTTGCGGTTGCCTCCGGTAGCAACGAGAACCTCAGAGATCAATTGACGCTCGACCAGGTTGGATGCGGCCCGAGTGGCTTCCTTGAGCGAGGGGGTCTTGCGGTGCCCATTCGGCTTCACCATGGGCGCCGCGGCCTTGAGCGCGGCGAGGGAGATCGACTGGTCGCCGATGGCGACAAAGGTCTTGATGGCGGTCTGAAGTTCCTCCAGATTGTCGGGCCAGTCATGCTCCATGAGGAAACCAACGATCCCCTCTCTTAAAACTGGCTTGGGACGGTCGAACTGCTTGGAGTACTGGGTCATAAGGTCATCGGCAATGGAGAGAATTTCGGACTTTCTACAGCGCAAGGGGGACACTCTCAAGGTAACGGCTGAGACCAAGTAGTAGAAATCCTCTCTCATGCGCCAAGTCTTGACTTCCTCCAGAAGTTCACGGCTCGTACCGCAAAGGAGGCGGCAGCTCTGCACCAACGGGGCGCGAAAATAGCTGTTGACGATCAGTTCCTGCAGGTCAAGGCTCAGATCGCCGATCTCCGAAAGAAAAACCGTTCCCTTGGTCGAAAAAGCCGAAAGAATTGCCTGTGCATCGGCATCCGAGCTATCCAATTCAGTATAAATGCTGCGAGACCGATGCGACATCGCGTGGATTTGGGCGGCAACAGAGCGCTTGCCAACGCCATGCTCTCCTGCAATCAGGATCGGGCAGTCGCTTTCCGCAATGCGGGTGATCGCACGCTGAATCTGCGCCTCGATGGGGGCAACCGGTTTCGTTTGCCGCTTCACGCTTTGGATGGTTGCACTGGTTGCCATGAAGTATCCTGAGTCACTATGTTCTTTAGCAATGCGGGTTCCAAACCTTGAGTCTGGATATGGAATCGGCTTTCCAGGAAGGAAATCCGCATTTGAACGCACTTCCCGAAGGGGCGGCAGACGCAAGAATGGGAAGGTTGGTTCCCTCCGGGGGAAAGAATTGTGACATTAATTTCCCTTCAAAGTGGAAAGTTGTTTCCACTCCAGCAGGAAGTCCGGTTTCCGTCAGGGGGCGATTTATGGGAATATATCCGGATTCAGCCGAATCGTTTTCGGCATTCCAATTGCTAAGCATGATGTAATGGATTGAAATGCGGCCGGCACCTTAACGGAGAATATGGTTCAAGACATACAGACGTCTGCGATGCCCAAGAACCCTTGGTTCTTTCGTAACGCTCAATTCGCATGGGGTTCACTGCTTATCGGCGTACTCATGGCTGCGGTTTACTACCGCGTGTTGGGAAAACTGGTGCTCGACTGGTGGCAGATACCCGACTTCTCTCACGGCTTTCTGGTGCCTTTTTTTGCGGCGTACCTGGTGTGGGCGAAGAGGCAGACCCTTGTTGACACCAGGATTGCTCCCTCCTGGACCGGCATCTACCTTGTTGCACTGGGGCTGGCAGTCCTGATTCTCGGCGTCTTCGGAGCCGAGCTCTTTCTGTCGCGCATCTCGCTGGTGATCCTGCTGGCAGGGCTCGTGCTTTGCTTTGGCGGGTGGCAACTCCTCAAGGAACTGCGCTTCGTTTTGCTCGTCCTGCTCCTGGCGATCCCAATTCCATCTATTATTTTCAATGAGATAACCCTTCCTCTCCAGATACTGGCGTCAAAGCTTGCCAGCAATTTGCTGCCCCTGTTCGGTGTGCCCGTGCTGCGAGAGGGCAACGTCATCGAGCTCCCCGCCATGAAACTGGAAGTGGCGGAGGCCTGTAGCGGTATCCACTCCCTGGTAAGCCTGTTCACGCTTTCGATTTTCTATGGGTACTTCCTGGAGAAGTCCTTCGCGCGGCGCACCGTGCTTGCCTTGGCCAGCATTCCGATCGCGATTGCGGCCAACGCTGTGCGCATCCTCGGCACGGGATTGTGCGTCCAGTACTGGGATCCTGACAAAGCCCTGGGCTTTTTCCACGAGTTTTCCGGCTGGGTGATGTTTCTCGTGGCCCTCGGGTGCCTTCTCATCGTCCATCGCGCCATGTCGTGGATTCCGGCGGGAAGGAGGCAAGCATGAAGAGCCTTCGCTACTGGACGGTTGTGCTGCTGCTGGCTGGAACGTTTGCGTTGCTTCAGGGACGCGGCAATACCGATCTGGTTCCGGCGCGCCAGCCCCTGTCGCAGTTTCCCAGCGCGATCGCTGGAAGAACGGGCATCGATGTGCCGATCGATCAGGAAACGCTCGATGTTCTTGGGGCCGGCGACTTTTTGTCCCGCGTATACAGGCAGAACGGAGCGGTGCAGCCGGTCGGCCTGTTTATCGGGTATTTTCCCACTCAAAGGACAGGGGTGACGATTCACTCGCCGAAGCACTGCCTGCCCGGCGCCGGCTGGTCATTTGAATCGTCGCAATACGTCGATCTGAACGATGCCAATGGCAAGGCGCATCGGGTGGGCGAATACGTCATCTCGAACGGGGAGAACCGGCAGTTCGTTATCTATTGGTATCAGGCGCATGGGCGCAGCGTCGCCAATGAATACATGGCCAAGATCTACATGGTGACTGACGCAATACGGCTGAATCGCACCGATGGATCGCTGGTGCGGGTCATTACGGCGATCGATGCCCAAGGCGGCGTGTCGGCCGCGCGGGCGCGGGCTGAAGCATTTACAGCGCAGATTGCGCCCCTGCTTCCGCGGTTTATCCCGGACTGAGGGGCAGCGGCGGGCAGCGGAGACTGCGGCCGCAATGGATTTGATGCTGAAGATTGCAAGAAAGACAGCTGGCAAGGATGGAAGACAATGAAAATCCCGTTGAAGGCATTTCAATTGAGTTCAGACGACAGGTGGAGACGTATGAATCGGCAAGTATCTCTTTGGGTGGTCATGCTCTTTGTCGCGGTTGCCGTATTGACGGGATGCCACCGCGATCCGAACGTTCGCAAGCAGAAGTATATGGAGAGCGGCAATCGGTACAGCGCGCAAGGCAAATACCGCGAAGCCGCCATCCAGTATTTGAACGCACTCAAGGTGGACAAGGGATTTCCTGACGCGCATTACGCTCTGTCGCAGGCCTACATGCATTTGGGCCAGTATTCAGCGGCGTATGGGGAACTTTCGCACACTGTCGAATTGCAGCCGGCGAACTATAAGGCTCGGATCGACCTTGGCAACTTGTTGCTTGCAGGCGGCAAGTTGGACGACGCGCAAAAGCAGGCGGATGCCATCAAGGCGGCGCAGCCGGACAATCCCGACCTTCATGCGATGCTCTCTGCCATCGCTGTGAGGCGCGGACAAAGGGATGTGGCGCTGACTGAGATGAACCGCGCTCTGGAGCTGGAACCGAGTCGGGCAGCGTTCCACGAGGATCTAGCGCTCCTTCAATCGGCCGATCCAAGCAAGGCCTCTTCAGTTGAAGACGAGCTGAAGAAGGCTGTCGCACTCGATGCGAAATCGGTGAACGCCAAGCTGCTTCTGGCGGCCTTCTATGCCAAGAGCGGTCGCTTGCAGGAGGCCGAAAAGACCGGCTGGGCCGCAGTTGCCACCGATCCCAAGAGCCTTTCCGCCAGGGCGAATCTTGCCGAGATTGTCTTGAAGGAGGGCGATCCGTCCCGAGCCGAAGAAGTTCTCCGCCAAACGTCGAAAGATCTTGCCGACAACCCGCAGGGCGTACGCATGCTGGCAGATTACTATGCGAGTTCCGGGCAAATGGATAAGGCCAAGGCGGAGTTCGCGAGCCTGGCCGAGAAGTACCCCAAGAATGTTTCCGTGCAGAAAGGATATATTCGCCTTCTGCTTCAGGTGAAGGACTATGCAACCGCGCGAACCGTGGTTTCCGCATTGATGAAGAAGAGCTCGAAGGATCCGGAAGTTGCGGCTTTGAACGGCATCGTGCTGCTCAATGACGGCAAGGCGAGCGATGCGGTAGACGCGCTGATGGAAGGCGCCAAGAATTACCCGAAGGACGCATTTATCCAATACTGGCTGGGCAAGGCAGCGCAGGCAAAGGGGGATCAGGGGCTGGCCGAAAAGAGCTTTCGCCAGGCGCAGGAGTTGAATCCGTCGAGGCTGGACGCGCCTGAGGAGTTGGCGCGCATCGCTGTGATGCGCGGCGACTTGCAGTTGCTTGAGGATGTTGCCAGCAAAACAGTAGCCGCAGCGCCGCGGTTTCCTGGGGGCTACGTCTGGCGGGCCATCGTGGAGATGAACCATAACGCGGCCGACAAGGCTGAAGCCGATTTGAAGATCGCGATGAGCGTTGCCCCGCAAAGCCCGCAGGCGTACGTGCAGCTTGGCAAGATCCGATTCTCGCAGAAGCGTCTACCGGAGGGAGCTGCACTGCTGGAGCAGGCACTGCAATACGACCCGAATTCCTTTGAGGCTCTGCGGCTGCTGGTGGAATACGACCTTTTCCAAAAACACCCGGACGCGGCGATTGCACGGTTGAACGCGCAGATATCCAAGAGTCCGAAGAACAGCAGTTTCCTCGATCTGCTGGCACAGTTGCAGGTTCAAAGCAACCTTATGGACCAGGCGCTCGCCACCGCCCAGAAGGCTATCCAGTTGAATCCGGGAGATGGAGAGGCGGTCATGCTTTTCGCACAGCTTCAGGTGCATCGCGGACAGGTAGCCAATGCGATCGGCGCCTGGGAGCAGTGGCTGAAAACGCATCCCAACGATGCCGGCGCCCTGGCAGTTCTCGGCACCCTCGAGGAATCGCGTGGAGATGTTGTCAAGGCCGAGGCTTATTACAAGAAATCCTTGCAGATTCAGCCGCAGCAGCCAATTGCGGCCAACAATCTGGCCTATCGGATGCTGCAGAATGGCGAAAACGTCGATGTTGCGTTGACGCTGGCGCAAACGGCCCGGCAGGCGATGCCGAACTCATCCAGCACCGCCGACACCCTGGCGTGGGCTTACTACTACAAGGGGACCTACTCCTTTGCCCGCGACCTATTGGAAGACGCGATCAAGACTGCCCCGAACGATCCAGCATTGCAGTATCACCTGGGAATGGTTTACAGCAAACTGCAGGATAAGGGCAATGCGGCGCTTCACTTGAAAAAGGCTGTGTCGCTGGCTCCCGATTCGCCGTCCGCGAAAGACGCGCGGGCCGCATTGCAGGGACTTGGTTAGACTGCGAACAGGACTCGATGGCCGCCGGCAGCGCGCGAAGCGCTGCCGGCCCGGCCAGTTGCAAGGCAGGCCGGCACAGGGTTTCCCCAGTGCGCCGATTGACTGAAACGCAACGATGAATTTGCGGGTTTTTGAGTGAATCGGAGCCGAAAATAGAAATGTCGAATACCAAGACAATTGCTAAAAACTCCGGCTGGTATGGCCTTGAAACCGTCATCAATTTTGTTATTACGTTATTTACTTCGATCGCGATCGCCCGCACGCTGGGCCCGACGAAGATGGGCTATATCACTTATGTCATCTGGATCTCGTCTGTGGTCAGCAACCTGGGCGGAATCGGCATTCCCTCGACAACGCGAAAATATATGGCCGAGTTTATCGGCATGGGCGACCGCGGAACAGCGAGATTCATATACTTTCGCACCTTGTATATGCAAATCGGTCTGGCGACTTTGGCCGCGACAGGCCTGATCGTATGGGTACTCGGCGATGCCACCAGCGAATACAAGCTGGCTTCCGTCCTGGTTGTGCTCAGCATCTGGCCGGCCATGGTCAACTCGATCTCGGCGCAAGCTAACGTCGCCACGGAAGAGTTGTCTACGAATCTTCCCGCATCGGCCATCTCAATCCTTGTCTTTTTCGTCGCAATTGCCGCAACTGTGTTCTTTCACTGGGGTGTCGTAGGCTACGGGGCATCGGTCCTGGTCACGCGCCTGGTCGATTTCTTAGTGCGCTTGTTTCCGACGATAAAGCGCGCTCTGTCATGGGAGACGACTCATGTGTTTCCGGAGGGATTGAACAAACGCATGACAACCTTCGGTTGGCAGAGTGTGGCCAGCATGATCGTGTCGCTTATAGTATGGGATCGGTCGGAATTTATTCTGCTAAAGCATTTCTGTCCGGATATTCGCCAGGTCTCTTACTATTCCGTGGCCTTCAATATGGCCGAGCGGCTGCTGGTCAGTTCGGCGATTTTCGGATCGGCAACCGGCGCGACTATCTTCGCGCAATTCGGGCGCGACAAGTCCAGGCTTCCTGGGCTCGCGGCGTCCTCATTTCGGTATCTGGCGCTGACCTCAATCCCCCTGCACGCGATCTCTGCCGCCCTGGCCGCGCCGGCGTTGCTTGTACTTTACGGCAGCCAGTACAAGGACGCGGCAATGGTCGTTACGCTGGCCCCGTTGCTATGCATGCCCAAAGCCTTTATCAGTCCGGTGCAGAGCCTTTTGCAGAGTACTGAGCGGCAAGGATATGTCATCCTTGCCACCGTACTGGCTGGCATCGCCGATATGAGTGTGGCCTGGTATTTCATTTCCTCGGGCGGCGCGTTGGGCGGCGCGGTAGGCGCCTGCCTCGGCAGCGGTACAGCGCAAGTGATGGCGGTCGGAATGATGTGGGCTATTGCGATACGTCTCTACCAGGTGAAGTTGCCCTGGATGCTTCTTGCAAAGGTCGCATCGATCAGCGTGCTTGCAGCCTTCACCGCGCATTGGATTGCCTTGCGGTTGCCGCCGATGCGGGCCATTCTGTGCGGAGGAAGCGCGTCCCTGATCGTACTGTTTGGACTCTATTACCTGATGCGCGTGCTTGAACCCGAGGACCATGCACGTCTCAATGTCGTGGGCGGCATGCTGCCGAAGCCGATCGCCGGGCTGGTAGATAAGCTTCTCTCGCTGCTGACGCGCCTGGAACCCAAGAGCGCATCATGAACTTGCGCCTGGGAAGCACATCGAGCCAAGTGCAGTCATGGACGCACGGCGAAGAACGGCATGAGCGATCGTTTCAATGCCGGCGGCATGGCTCTGTCGCAGATCAAGAAGTTATTGGACAATAAGATCTGCTTTGCGATTATGGCTTACAATGTGGACGAGTTTGAGGAAATCTCTCACAAGTCCGTCTTTGTGCCGGCACTGGCGCCATATGCAGCCATCGGCGTCAATAACGGGTAGGCTTAAACGAGAAGCCTTCGGGATTGAACCTTCGCAACAAGGGGCCGACATCATGTTCATCGAATCCTGCATTCTCAAGATCAAGCGCGCAGAGACTCCTGGCTACGCGTGGCTCAACAGGATTGCGAAGGCGGTTTTGACCTTCCACTTCCCTGTTCCGCGCGCACTTGACCCGGCCTTCACGTTTATCCGATATTTGCAGATTCTCCGTTTCGAAACCGACGAAAGAATCAGTGTCGCTTGCTTTCGCTATCCCGCTCTCCGCGCGATGTGCGTTTCTGTCGGCAAGCGACTGCAGATGGAACGCATCCCGAATATCACCGGCCCGGTGAAGGTCTACCTTGGAGACGATGTGCGCCTCTCCGGACATTGCTCAATCAGCGGGGGCCGAGTTTTTTCCGATCCCGAATTCAGAGTAGGGAACAGGAGCTTCATCGGCGCCGGATGCATCTTTTCGGTCGCGAAGTCCATAACGATCGGAGACGACGTGCTGATCGCGAGCGGCTGCATCGTATCCGACTACTCCGCTCACCCTCTCGATCCCGAGAAGCGAATTGCAGGAATCCAGGTAGATCCGGAAGATGTTCGCCCGGTGCAAATCGGAAACAGAGTTTGGCTCGGCAGAGGCGCCATGATACTTCCTGGTGTCGCGATTGGCGAAGATGCGGTAGTTGGCGCGGCCACAGTTGTAACCAAGGATGTTCCTCCAGGGCATATCTGTGTGGGGAACCCCGGCAGGCTGCTCACGCGAACTGTCTATGAATCCAAACCCGCGGCAACCACGATCGAAAGATGAAAGACGCCGTCCCGGATTGCCTCGATTGACGCGGGCATCGGTCATGGAACCTCCAATCAGGCCGCCGCATTTTCAGCGGTGACGATGCGAGGATTCGCGCCGAGCCGCTGGTCTTCAAGACACATTTTCATGACTGTTGCCGCTATCTGGTTAGAGAACAGATTCGTCCTTACTGGGGCGGGGGCAAAGCGGCGCGGCAAGGAGGCCGGACGATGAACTCAAGAGAGTTTCCCGAGCCGGAATTGCGAGCGGCCATCGATTCCCGGATCGAATTCAATTCCACCATGCCAGTGGTTCTGCGCAATAGCAGATTCCTATGCTGGACGACCATAGGCCTGAGTCTCTTCGCCGCTTTCTTCGCAGTGTGCATGGTGATTGTGGTTGTTGCCCAGGTCTTTCCGCTGAGCGATCTCACCGTCGAAAAGGGATGGAGCGCGCTGTTTTGGGCTTTTGGCGCGTGCGCGACCGGCTCAATGTGCCCCTGGCTTTGGGCGATTGGCCGCGCCATGGCAGACTACGAAATCACACTGGATAGCCGGGGCATAGACTTCAGCCTGGGAACGAAGGAGGAGCCTCAAGAGCTGTTTCTTGCCTGGGACCGGATTGCGGCGATCAAGCACAAGCGCGTGGGCAGCGCTCAACAGTACTCAGTTGTCGGGACTGATGGAAGTCAGGCGATTTTCACGTCCTACACTTTCTTTCGTCCCAAAAAGGTTGCACGCATGATTGCAGCCCGCACCGGCCAAGCGATACAAAAAGCCTGACCCGTCGAAGCCCGGCGGTTTTCAGTCTTCGCCGTTAAGATACAAATGCCGCCAAAGGGCTGGCAATGGGTGTTCGGTTCGCGAACAAGCTATACAGCTGGGAGTTGCGCTCCCAGTCCGATCCGCCGTGGCGAACCGTACTGGGAGCGCCTGACCGGCAACTACGATGCCGGCTCGCTGGTTTCGCCGGTTGGCTCTCCGAAGCCGCCGCTGCGCGAACGCATCTTCTGGCGGAAATCCTCACGCTCTTCAGGCGTCATCCGCTCCCAGCGCTCGGAGTTTCGCCGGTCGCATTTGGAGCGATGGTTGCCCCCACCCCCGCCTCCGCCAAGGTTCCCGAAGAGAATCCGGGAGAGAACCAGCAGTCCGAGAGCCTGCCAGAAGGTAATCTGATGCCACCCGAAGAGCGCCGGCGCGAGCCAGTTCCACAGATGCATCACCACTTCGCCGCCCAGGGCGATGAATGCCACCAGCGCCAGCGGACCTACAAAGAAGATCCACTTGTTTCTCCCGATCCATCCCTTTTCCATGTTGTTCCTCACTTCCTTGTTAACTCGTCATGAATGCTTTGCAACCGGCTACGCAAATGAAGCACTGCGTAGCGCTTGCGCGAGAGCAGCGTGTTGACGCTTACGCCGCATTCTGCCGACAATTCCTTGAAGCTGCGCCCATCCAGTTCGTGGGCGACAAAGACTTCCCGCTGCTCGCCGGGCAGCCCGGAGAGCGCGGATTCCAGTTCATCGAGAAGCGCTTTGCGCATATAGAGTGCTTCGGGCCCAGCGTCGGCCGAGGGCAGCAACTCCTCAATCCGCAGCAGCTCGCCCTCTTCGTCCACAGCAGACACGTCAGTAAAGGTCTCTGGCGTCTTCTTGCGGAAGAGATCCGTGATGCGATTGCGCGCGACACGAAATAGCCAGCCCGTCACATAGTCAATCGGCATCATCAGGCGATTGGCCCGTACCAGTTCATAGAAGACCTCCTGAACAAGATCTTCCACGTCGGCTTCGTCAGGCACCCGCTTGCGGATGAAATTGCGAAGACGTGGCCGCTCAATCGAGATGACTTCGGAGATTTGACGGTCTTGCTCGATCATTGCGGTCACGCTCATGGCTCATCCATCCACTGCTAAAGACGAATTGAGGCTGCAAATATTGTAGAGATTGGGCGGAGTGGCCGTAGAATGCGTCTTGTAAGGAAACAAGATTGACCTTCGTTACGTTACGCATTACACTTGCTTATGATTCAATCGTTCCGCCATAAGGGGTTGAAACGTCTTTATGAATATGACGACTCCCGAGGCGTTATGGCTGAACATTTGACGAAACTGCGCCACATACTCGCACGCCTGGATGCAGCCGGGACCGTGGAGGATATGAATCTTCCAGGGTTTAATCTGCACCCGCTGAAGGGTCGATTGCAAGACTTAATGGCGGTCACGGTTCGAGCCAATTGGCGAGTGATCTTTCGATTTGCCGATGGCCATGCATTCGATGTCGACTATCTCGACTACCACTAAGGAGATTTCCCCATGCCGATGAAGAATCCGCCTCATCCGGGCAGCGTTGTACTCAGCGAGTGCATCGAGCCGCTCGGCCTAACAATTACGGAAGCAGCGCGTGCCCTCGGCGTTACGCGCACCACGCTCTCGGAGCTGGTCAACGGCAGGCGCGGCATATCGCCGGAGATGGCCATCCGCCTCTCCCAGGTCTTTGGCGGCAGCGCACAAAGCTGGATTACGCAGCAGGCGCACTACGATCTTGCGCAGATTCCCGCTGGCCGCATTCAACTCAAGCGTCTGGCCGTGGCGTAGAGCTACCGGCACAGTTGTGCAGCTTTCAATGTCCGCATTCACATTGTCCGTTCAGGCCGCGAACGCCCAATAGGCAAGCACACTGAGGAATCACTGACCGCCGATCACCTTCGCATTAGGCCCTTTATAGGACACAACGCGCCATATCCCATCCTCTCGCCTCAAGAAAAACTGAAATGTCTCCGTCCCTCGCTCGAATTGAAGGTTTGTGGTAATGGTTGCCGTTGCGGCTGGATTCTCATCATCTACGTCCCAGTCAGTCTGCTTTGCAAAACCCAACTTTCCCATCTTCGCGGTTAGCTTCGTGTGATAGTCAACCAGATCCTGAAATTGCACAGATGTACGAAATGAAGGTGCCGCGATCTGGTAAGCGCTCTGAAAGTCGTCATGGATTAGAGTGTCTGTATAGATATTCAGCGCATTCATTGGCGGTTCAGTTCTTCGCGCGAACCACTTGAACACAACGTAAAACGATCCCGCCCCAACAAGAACCAAACCTAACAGCAATGCCGTCACAAGAATCAGCCAGCGATTTCGTCTCCGCATTTCTAATTCCTCCAAAACGCCTCTTTCAACTACTGCCGGGTGCCCCAGGTCCCGCGTTTGGGACCTGGGATGAAGCAGTTGGCACGCCGGCCGAAAGCGGCTGACCCCACCGCAGGTAGCCTGAGACTTAGAGCAGGTCGAGGATGTCGTGGATTGAGATTGATTGAGCTTGGGCCACTTCGACAAGAATTCCATGAAATGTGCCAATTTTTAGCGGGTCGTGCAGTGGAACCGAGATCGAATGAACGGGCGCCGCTTGATGAAAAAGCCTGACGTGGCTTCCCTTCTGACGTATCACGCCGTAACCGAGCTTCTCCAGAGCGCGAATCAACCTGTCGGCCGATACTCCGGGCGGCAGTTTCATGCGGCTTCGACCGCAATCAGTTCATCCTTTACAAAATGCAACTGGATGATTTTTGGCATTGCCGCCGCATCGTCAAAGTGGAGGCTAGTCACTTCCAGCACGTTGTCGCGCAATTCCTGCCAGGTCTCGGCTTCCGTAAAGATCGCCTGTCCCAGCGCCCGGGCCACATAGCCGCCCTCTTCTGCTTCGCGCACTTCGAAGATCAGTTCCATGCAAAGATCATAACGGAAGAATCGCAGCCGCAGGCACTACAGAATTCAATTTCCTGAACTGGACAGTCCGCTGGGCGGCAGCCCTTCCCTGCCCGGTTCCTGATTCTTAATGCCCCGGCATCATGCCCCAAAGCATGACCAGGGTCATGCCGATCACGATGAGGCTGGTGCCCCAGGCAATCACATTCCACAAGCGCGAGTTGGCGTGCTCGCCCATGAGATCTTTGCGGTTGATCAGCATGAGCATGAGAATGATGACCACCGGCAACAGAACGCCGTTCAAGACCTGGGAGAGGATGGCCACATTGATCAGTTGCGCATCCGGCAGCAAGAGCACGGTTCCGGCGCCGCCCACAATGAGGAGCGTGTAAAGCCAGTAAAAGAAAGGCGCTTCTTTGAAGTGCTTGTCGACGCCGGACTCGAACCCCAGGCCTTCGCAGACCGTGTAGGCCGTGGAGATGGGCAGAATCGAGGCCGCAAAGAGCGAGGCGTTGAAGAGTCCGAAGGCGAAGAGCAGAAACGCGTAGTCACCAGCTAAGGGGCGCATAGCTTCAGCCGCATCCGAGGCCACCTGGATGGCGCCCATTCCATGCACATAGAGAGTGGCCGCGCAGGCCACCACGATAAACCACGCTACGATGTCGGTGAAGAGGCTGCCCACGATTACATCGAGCCGCGAGGCCGCGTAATCCTTGACGCGAATGCCCTTCTCCACAATCGACGACTGCAGGTAGAACTGCATCCAGGGAGCGATGGTTGTGCCCACCACGCCGATGGCCATGTAGATATACGCCTTGTCGCTCCAGACCGATTTGGCGGGCAACTGGACCGTGGCCAGCAGCGCATCGTGCCAGCTTGGCTGCGAGAGCACACCGGCGAAGATGTAGGCGATGTAGACGACCGAGGCAATGAGAAATATCTTTTCGGTGCTCTTGTAGCTGCCCCGCACCACCATGTACCAGACGAGGAACGCGCACAACGGCACCGAGATGAACTTGGAGACATGGAAGAGGTGAAGCGACCCGGCGATGCCGATAAACTCGGTGACCACGTTGGTGTAGTTGACCACCACCAGCATCACCATCAGCACAAAGGTAAGGCGCAGGCCGAATTCCTCGCGGATGAGGTCGCTGAGCCCCTTGCCGGTGACCACGCCCATGCGGGCACACATCTCCTGCACCACAATCAAGGCAATGGTGATGGGAATCATGGTCCACAGCAGGGTGTATCCGTACTGTGCGCCAGCTTGCGAGTAGGTGAGGATGCCGCCGGAGTCGTTATCCACATTGGCGGTAATAAATCCGGGGCCGAGAACGGCCAGAAACAGCAATATCCGGATTCGCCAACGCTTCCACATGCTCGCGGGTTCCTATGGGGGATTCATCTGAGTTTCCTCACTGACCATAACAGGTGAGGCAGGGGTCCGCGAACCCTCTCCTCGATCGACAATGATATTGCATTTTTCAGTACTTGAAAATCATTGAACCGAAGATTCACGCGCCGGCGCCGGCAAGCCCATCAGGCTGAGGTCGGCGGGCGTAGAGCAAAAACTCGCGGTTGCCCTCAGCGCCGGTGATGGGCGAGGGGATGGTTTCGACCACCTGCCAGCCCAGCGACCGGACGCAACTGGCCACCTTGTCGATGGCCAGTTGGTGAGCCTCGGGATCGCGGACGATGCCCCCTTTGCCCACATGCTCGCGCCCCGCTTCGAACTGCGGCTTTACCAGGATTACGGCTTCGTGGATCGAGGGCGCAGCGGCAAACACAGGTTCCAGCAGGAGGGTGGCGGAGATGAAGGATACGTCCATGACCAGGAGGGTCGGTTCAAGACTTCCCTTTTCAGCGGCAAGCGCGCCGGGCTCTAGAAAACGGGCGTTGGTGCGCTCGAACAGGCGCACGCGCGGATCGTTGCGGAGCTTCATGGCGATCTGGCCGAAGCCGGTGTCTACGGCGGTCACTTGCGCAGCGCCGTGCTGGAGCAGGCAATCGGTAAAGCCGCCAGTGGATGTGCCAACGTCAATGCAGGCTCTTCCGGCAATTGGAATCTGCCAAAACCTGAGCGCCTCGGCCAGCTTCAGGCCTCCACGGCTGACGTAAGGCTGGTCGTCGCCAAGGAGGCGGATGGGGGATTCGGCTGGAACGGTTGTTCCAGGCTTGTCCACCTTCTGCTCCCGAACCAAAACCCGGCCGGCAAGGATGAGCGCCCGCGCCCGTTCGCGGCTGGGAACCAGGCCTCGCTCAACCAGCAGAATATCCACACGGGCTTTTTTACTTGCTGGGGGCTTTTCCATGGGTAATGCGCCAAGCGCATCGGGGGCTTGGCCCGCATCTCGATTATCCCTCACAAGGCTGGCCGCTACGGCAACGTCTGGCAGACTGTCCGGTTGGCTGAAGCAGCCGCACCCGGCAGATTGCAGGGCTCACCATAGCCGGGCACCCGACTAACGGAGTTGCTGTTCCCACCCGATCCGTTCTGCGTTGTCACACGCACATCCACGATGTTACCTTGCACCAGGACGGTGGTATCCACAATGTCAAGATCGGTGCGCAGGATGGTGAGGTAAGGACTGTCTGGCGAGGCGGCGTAAACCTTGCCCTCTGTGGCGTTCTGGGTGGAGACCACGGTGCGCGGATGGCCGTTGACGGGCAACGTCTTTTCCACCGTGTGGCTGCTCAGGTTCACGATAGTGACGGTCTGGTCAGCCTGATTGGCTGTGTAGGCGCGACTGCCATCGGCGAGTGCGGTTACGCTGGCGGGATTGTTGCCCACCGGAATGGTAAACGTGGTGCCGAAGGTCGAGCTGTCGTTGCCGTACTCATCCAGGCTCACATCGATGACGCTAATGGTGTTGCCGTCATAATTAGCCACGACCAGCTGGCTGGTTGCCGAGTTGTACTCAGCATAGACCGGGCCGGCTATGCTGGGGACATCCTCTCTTGCATCCTGCGGGAGTCCCGCGCTGGTAGAAAGCGGCAGACTTGGATGGCAGGTGACCTTCTGGCCATTCTGGTTGAGGAACGGAGCGCAGGAGTTCAGCGTGTTGTTCTGGCTGTTGATTACAGTAATCGTGTCGTCGCCCCGATTCAGCACAAAGAAACGCCTGTAGTCGGTACTTTGCACGGCGTATACCGGGCACTTGCCCAAGGGAATGCGGGCCGAGACTGTGTAGGTGATGGTCCCAATCGCGTCCGCCTCGCCAATGGGACCCGTACGGGGCGAGAGGTTGCAGTCCACACCCGTGGGATTGGCGATGTTCTGACTGATGGAGTAGTTGTACAAGCCGATCGAGCTTGAGCCCGCTATGGTCACAGGCGCGGCCGCCACGGGAATTGCGAGCTTGAAAGCTTGAGGGCTACCGGTGAAAATATCCGTGAAGCTCCCAGTTGGATCGGCGGTCCACAATCCCGACGCGGGCGAGAACATGTTCACCGGCGGATGCGGGCCAGATTGCGACGCCGAGGCCAACGTGGAGTATGTCACGGACTTGGCCTGAAGTGCGCTGGTGCCAGTAGTGGAAATGGGGAAATTGCTCAGCGTCCCGTCGCTGTTGAGGGTATATCCCGTGCCGCCGAGAGAATCCATGGTAAAAGCACTTGGCCCAGGACCGATCGGCGCTGCAGCCAGCACGGTGTCGCCGGAGTAGTCAATGATGGTGGCAACGCCGGCTGTTGTGGCCGAAGGGGCCGAAACCACCACCACATAGGAAGACACCTGTGCAGCGGGCCCATTTGAATTGATGGGCGTAACCACCGGCCGGTATGCGCTGCCACAACCGGCAACCAGGGCAACAGCCGCAAAAACCGCGCCCGACTGAACCAACCGCGCGTGCGCCTGGCTTGCATTCATGGGAAAAAGCCTCATTTAGTTCTTTCCTGCTTACCTCGTGATTGTAAATCAGGCAGCCGGAGGTTGGACGCGACGGGAGCACGGAACGGTATCCGAGCTTGCAACCGATCGGCGCGGCTGAGGGGGGCGTTGACTGGATTCCCACCCTAGCCACAAGCAAGTCTCCGGGATGGAAAGCCCCGCGGAACTGCTTCTCCCTGAAGGAGCTTTCGACTCTGTTCAACACTCGTCAGTTAATATCACTCCTGTTGCAGTTGCACCTTGAATCCGCCCACGCTTGATGAACGGGGCGGCTATGATATATGCAAGGTTTGTTTTTGGGAAGACGATGGTCAGGACGACCACGATGCGGATGAAGTACGTGGTGGACCGAACTATCATCTGAGCCTTGCTCAGCCTAGACTGAACTTCGCCGCAATTGGCGCTTGCGAGCAGAGATTCACGTCAAACGTTCGACCACCCCTTGAATCAGAGAAGGAAGAACAGAAGGATAACATTCGCAAGGGAACCACTGATTAGTTTCTTCTTCGAGCTGGGCTTTCCCCAAGGGCTAAAGCCCGGCTGAATTTGCGGCGTTTACGGCACGACTGAAGTCGTGCCCTGACACAAAGCGGCTATTTGAAACGCGCTTTAGATGCGGTTGTATGCTGAACACTCACAAAGGGGGATCAGCGCGATAGGACACTGGATTGGGCAGGTTTTTCCTGACCCCTGACCCCTGACCCCTGATCCCTGGAGTACCATGAACATTCTTTTCGTCGGCGATATCTTTGGCAGCGCGGGGCGCAGGATTGTGCGCGAGCACATTGGCCACGTGCGGCAGGCGCACGCCGTGGATCTGGTGGTGATCAACGCCGAGAACGCCGCCGGCGGCTTTGGCGTGACTCCGCAGATTGCCGAGGATCTCTTCGATCTGGGCGCCGACGTGCTGACCACCGGCAACCACGTCTGGGACAAGCGGGAGCTGATCGAATACATGAACTCGGCGCCGGCCGATAGCCAGGCCCGCGCCCGCCGCGTGCTGCGGCCAGCCAACATGCAGAGGAACCTGCCGGGCTGGGGCGTCTTTGAGGGAACCACGCAGGGCGGCGTGGACTACGCCGTGATCGACCTGATGGGCCGCGTCTTCATGAAT
>Ga0302275_10000818_pt1 | contig 34393 bp, 31 predicted proteins | sample III_Bog_N2_2_FD_200229 | JGI IMG/M metagenome (GOLD analysis project Ga0302275, IMG submission 200229) | Peat permafrost microbial communities from Stordalen Mire near Abisko, Sweden - III_Bog_N2_2 | ecosystem: Environmental > Terrestrial > Soil > Wetlands > Peat | place: Sweden: Abisko... | reverse complement strand
TTGCGGTATTCTCTGTTTTGTTAGTAGTAGTAGTAGTAGTAGTAGTAGTCATATCGCTGGCAGTTGTACCACCTTTCGGGGCTCAACTGCCAGTTCTCATGTTATCTACCAACGACGGGCTCGCGACATGGCTTTTCAATTTCGTTGCCGACTTCGGAGTTCAGGTTTAGCCATTTGTCATTAACTTGTTGGTTTTAATTTTGAGTCGGGGGATGGTTTTCCGCTATGGTTTGAGGAATGATCGTTTTCTGTTTTTCGCATGCCAGCCTGGATTGAAAGATTCGCCGCCAAACCGCAGCGGTCCATTTTGCTGCTGAGCCTGGGGTTGCTGCTGGCGGGCAACTGGATTCTGCCGCTGACGGACCGGGATGAGACGCGCTTTGCCGAGGCTTCGCGCGAAATGCTCCAGCGCGGCGATTACGTGGTGCCGTGGTTCAACGGGCATTGGCGGTTCGACAAGCCGGTGCTGATCTATTGGTGCCAGAGCGCGAGTTATCGGGTGTTCGGGGAAAACCCGTTCGCGGCGCGGCTGCCGTCGGTACTGTTCACCACGGCCACGGCCCTGCTGCTGGTGCGCTGGGGCCGGAAAATGGCTGATGCCAAAACCGCCTTCCTCGCGGGGGCCATGTTCGTGGCCGGGCTGCATGTGGCGGTGATCGGCCGCGTGGCCACCGCCGACATGGCGGTGGTGTTCTTCTTCACGCTGGCGGTGGGGAGCGGCTGGGAATTGACCCGGCCGCAAAACCCCGCCCGGATGCGGTGGTGGTGGATTTTCTACGTGGCGCTGGCCCTGGGCTTTCTGGCCAAAGGTCCGCTGGCCGCACTGCCGCTGGCGGGCATGGTGCTGGGCCGGATCGTGCGCAAACAGGACTTCCGCCTGGGTTTGGTGGAAACGCTGCTGGGACTTTGCCTGGCGGCCGGCTTGACCGCGCTTTGGGGTATTCCCGCCATTGAGCAAACGGACTGGGAATACGTCAAGGTGGGCTTGGGCGAACATGTGTGGCACCGGTCCACGGGCGTCAATGACGGCCATGGGCTGGGGGGGTTGCCGGGATTTGTGGCGACGTTTCCGCTGTATTTTCTGACTTTCTTTGTCAGCTTTTTCCCGTGGTCCACGCGCGTGCCCGCCGCTTTGGGCCGCTGGTGGCCGGAACGCCAGCGCGACGTGCTGGGCTGGTATTTGCTGGCGCAGGCGCTGGTGGTGTTTGTGGTGTTTTCCTGCGTGCGGACGAAGCTGCCGCATTACACCCTGCCGGCGTTCCCCTGTCTGGCGCTGTGGCTGGCGCTGCAACTGCGGGCCCCCACGGATTCGGTTTCCTGGTTCCAGAAGCGTCTGGCCATCATGGGCGCGGTGGTGCTGGTGCTGATGCTGGGCTTCGCGGCCGTGGCCCGGAATTATTTGCTCACGGAAAACCTCTGGAACGCGGTGCGGCCGCAGGTCCGCCCGGAAACGCGGGTCGGCTGCTACGGCTTCACTGAATCCAGCCTGGTCTGGAAATTTCGCGGGGTGATCACCAGCCCGGTGGGGCTCGGCGACGTGAAGGACGCGCGGGATTTTCTCACCAATCCGCCGCCGTTTGTGCTGGTGGTGCCCACGCGCGACGCGGCGGCATTCACGAACGCCACCGACCGGCTCATTCAGGTCCATGGCTTGGATATGGTGAAATTCAAGAACTGGGATTTGACGGCAATTGTGCGCGACCGGTAGCAAGTTGAAGCCGGGGTCCACAACAAAGGAACAAAGGAACAATGCCGTTTTCTTGGGTGTCATTTTGCCGCCCGCCCGGAAGAATGGTGCTTAATCCCCAACCCCGTAGTTGCGAGGGGCAATTTGAGCAAGGCCTTGATCGGCAGCAGGTCGGGAAGGCGACGCCAGGGAAAGTTTGCACCCGCTGGTGGCAGGCGCGGCGCGCACGGAGTGACGCGCCCGACCTCGCTGGGCGCGCGGCAGGTCTTTTCGATCTCATTGCCTGCTTCGGAGTTCGGGCTGCATTGGTGAGAGTTCCACAAGATTTCGCGCCAGTGGCGCCGCCGGCAACAATCTCAATCCAGAGTCAGCCGGCCAGTCCGGTCAACGATTTCCCCGTCTCCATTCGGGTTCCAGGGAATGGTTTCCCCGCCGCCCCTTTGTTCCTTCGTTGCTTGGTTGTGATATTTAATTATTCGCACTCCCCGGGGACGGCGTTCTCGCGGCAGATCCGGGCGTAGATTCCGGCGAGGGGCTTCAGGGAGCGGGGCAGTTTGGGGTCGGCGAAATCCACGGCGAGCAGGCCGAACTTCTTGGAAAAACCGAACTGCCATTCAAAATTATCCATCAAGGACCAGTAGAAGAAGCCGCGCACATCCGCGCCGGCCTGGATCGAGCGGTGCAGCGCGGCGAGGTTCTGCCGCAAATCGCGCGCGCGGAACTGCTCATCCGCCGAGGCCGAACCGTGTTCCGTGATATAAATCGGCAGCCGGAATTTCCGGTGCAAATAGGCGAGGATCTTCGCCATGCCCTCCGGGTAGCGCTCGACCATGTCGTCGCAGACAAAGCCGAATTGCTTGAGTTCCTGCACGGGCGCGCCGCTGGCCGGAATCATGGCTCTGAAATGATGGAAGCGCACCCGGCCATAATAATTCAGGCCGATGAAGGTGGAGGCGCGCCGCCGCCAGCCGCCCAGAAAGGCGTCGAGCACGAATTTGTTAAACGTATAGTGGCAGGCGTAGGCGGTGGCGCGGTCCCAGGGGGAAAAGCGCTGGTAGGCGTGGAAAAAGGTCCAGTTTTTGGCAATGCCCACCTGGGGCGGCCGGCCGGCCGCGCCTTCGCGCCGGAGGATGCGGCTCGCCTGGGCATGGGCGCGGGCCATGTGCGCAATCACCCGGCGGAACTGGCCGAGCTGCCATTTGCGCTGCGGCGGGAACCCCCCGAGCAGGTAGGCAACGCAGGCATAGGTGTCCGGCTCGTTGAAGGTGTTCCAGATGTAAACGCGCTCCTTGAGCGCGGCCACGAGCTGGCGCACATAATCCACAAACGCCGGGATGGCGGCGGCGTTGGTCCAGCCGCCGGCGGCGTTGAGCCAGGGCGGATTGGAGAAATGATGCAGCACCACCATGGGCGTGATGCCCCGCGCCCGCAACTGGTCGAGCTGGTCCACATAACGCGCCAGCGCGGCGGGATTCAATCGCGCGAAGGGCGCGGCTTGCAGGCGCGACCACTCAATGCCGAAACGATAGGCATTGAGGCCCAGCTTCGCCAGCCATTCGACATCCTCGGGATAGCGATGGTAGCTGTCGCAGGCCACGTTACAACGGCTGCCATCCTGCGCGACAAACGGCGTCCACTCGTTTTCGATGTGGCCTTCCACCTGCGTGGGCGCGGTGGCGGCACCCCAGAGAAATCCCGGGGGAAAGGGCAAACTTGATGTCGGCGGCAACGTGGACATGACGCTGAAGCAGGATAGAGTTTGGCGGGGGCGGCTGGCACTAAAAAAACGCCGGGGGCGGGAAGCATGCAGGGCCGCTCTAAAGCGCCCTAATGGCAAAAGCATGGACCATGCAGGGGTGGTACGGGCCACTGGCCCGTCCTGCCGGGCTACCAGCCCGGCGGAGCGGAGCGGGGCGCACGGTGGGAAACGGTCTCCGCAGGCGAGAAGAGCGCCTCACCCGTTCCGTCCGGCGGGTCGCCGGACGGTACGGGCCAGTGGCCCGTGCCACCCTGGTTTGCAACCGTTCGAGACAATGTCCGACTGGTCACGAACGGAACGAAATCGCTCGCCAGCCATCGGCGAAACCGCGCCTCAACGTGCCGGCTCCGCAGGCGAACGGAGGCGCAGCGCGACTCCGGCCACCCCGGCCGATGAATCAATGCAATGCATCAATGCATCAATGCATCACTCCAGAATTGACACGCCGCCCGTATTTTCCTAGCTTTTTACAGCAAAGACCCCGCTGCTTTGCCCCGGACCATCGTCCGGGGATTTTTATTGTGAACACCCGGCGGCGCGGTTGCAGAACCATTATGGCTAATACTATTCTTGTCGGCGCCCAATGGGGCGATGAAGGCAAAGGCAAAATCATTGACGTGCTCACGGAGCAGGCCGAGGTCGTGGTCCGCTACGCGGGCGGCAACAACGCCGGCCACACCGTGATCGTCAATGGCAAGAAATCCGTCCTGCACCTCATCCCTTCCGGCATCCTGCGCAAGAACAAGCTCTGCGTCATCGGCAACGGCGTGGTGTGCGATCCCCTCGGCCTCGTCACCGAAATGGAGGGCCTGCGCGAGCATGGCATCAAAGTCACGCCCAGGAATTTTGTGCTCAGCGAAACCGCCCACGTCGTGTTTCCCTATCACCGCGAGCTCGATGGCGCGCGGGAAGTGCTCAAGGGCAAGAACAAGATCGGCACCACCAAGCGCGGCATCGGCCCGGCCTACGGCGACAAGGCCGCCCGCGTCGGCCTGCGCGTGATTGACCTGGTGGATTCCGCCAAACTGGAAGCCAAACTCACCGAGCGCATCAAGGAAAACAACGTTGTGCTCAAATCGCTCGGGGCCAAGCCGCTTTCCTGCAAGCAAATCTTTGCCGAATATGACCAGGCCGGGCAATATCTGAAGCCGTACGTGCAAAACACCGTGGTGCTGCTGCATGAGAAAATGCGCCAGGGCGTTGAAATTTTGTTCGAGGGCGCGCAGGGCACGTTCCTCGATATTGACCATGGCACGTATCCCTTTGTCACCTCGTCCAACACCACTGCCGGTGGTGCCTGCACCGGTTCCGGCGTGCCCCCGCACCGCATGGACCGCGTGGTGGGCGTGATGAAAGCCTACACCACCCGCGTGGGCGAAGGCCCCCTGCCCACCGAGAACCAGGTCATCTCCGACCTGCTCCACGGCATGGGCCGCGAATTCGGCGCCACCACCGGCCGCCCCCGGCGCTGCGGTTGGTTCGATTCGGTCGCCACCCGCCATGCTTCCATGGTCAACGGCATAGACGACCTCGCCATCACCAACCTTGACGGCCTGGACAGCGTCGAGAACATCCAGGTTTGCGTCGCCTACCGGCACGGCAAGACGCAGTACGATTACGTTCCCAACGACGCCCAGATCCTCGCGGAGTGCGAGCCCGTTTATGTGGAATTCGAAGGCTGGCGCACGCCCACCGACAAGTGCAAGACCTTCAAGCAACTGCCGAAGAAGGCGCGCGAATATGCCAAAGCCATTTCCGAATTGAGCAACGCCCGCCTGTTTATTGCCTCCGTGGGGCCCGGCCGCGAGCAGACCATTTTTGTGTGAGCGGGGCTGGATGCTGGATGCTGGATGCTGGATGCTGAACGCGGTGGGTAAATTTGGGAAACCATGAGCTATCGCAATCTCGAAATCTGGAAATTGTCGTGCAGTTTGGTACCAGACATTCATAAAATGTCACTGACCAAGCTGCCGAAATTCGAAATGTTCGAGGAAGGCACGCAAATCCGGCGATCCATGAAATCCGTCCGATCCAATATTGTTGAAGGTTATGGTCGTCGCCGTTACAAGGCGGAGTTTGTGCATTTTCTAACCTATGCCCAGGCCTCCTGTGACGAAACGATGGATCATTTGGAAATCCTGTTTGAAACCGGCTCGCTCACCGATGAGGAATTGTTTGGCAGTTTGCGGAACCGACTGAATGAGCTAGGCCGCAAAATCAACCTGTTCACCCAATCTGTGGAATCATCGCACCGAACCGGACCAGCGAATACAGAGGCGCCTCCGGTATCCAGCATCCAGCATCCAGCATCCAGCATCCCCCAATGAGCACCGCCGCCCCCGCCCTGACCGCCGAAGCCGCCGCGAACCTGCCGCGCCACGTCGCGGTCATCATGGATGGCAACGGCCGCTGGGCCAAATCGCGGCATCTCCCGCGCATTGAAGGCCACCGGCGCGGTGCTGATTCCGCACGCGAAATCATCCGCACCGCCGGCGAGGTCGGCATCAAATACCTTACCCTCTACGCCTTCTCCGCCGAAAACTGGAACCGGCCCAAGGAGGAGGTGGACGCCCTGATGAAATATCTGGTCCACTACCTCAAGACTGAGACCAAGGATCTGAACAAAAACAACGTGCGGCTGGAAGTCATCGGCCAGATTCACCGCCTGCCCGACAATGTCCAGGAACACCTGGCCAAATCCATCGCCATTCTCTCCAAGAACAACGGCCTGACGCTGATCATGGCCCTGAGCTACGGCAGCCGCATTGAAATCGTCGAGGCGGTCCGGCAGATCGCGCAAAAGGTCAAATCCGGCAAGCTCGACCCCGCCGACATCACCGAAAAGGTCATCTCCGACCATCTCTGGACCCGCAACGTGCCCGACCCGGACCTGCTGATCCGCACCAGCGGGGAGATGCGCGTCAGCAATTTCCTTCTCTGGCAGATCAGCTATGCGGAGCTGGTCATCACGCCCACGTTCTGGCCGGATTTCCGCAAACCCCAGTTTTTCGCCGCGCTGGAGGAATACGCCAAGCGCCACCGCCGCTTTGGCGGGATTTAGAGCGATGGGATATCAGCGCCAGAGATGCAACCGGCACAGTCGTGCGGATTGCCCAAAAATCCTCAAAATCCACTTGCTCAATGGGTCCGGCATCCTCACTCGCGGGCATGCTGCCAAAAGTGGAACAGGCTGTTGTCGAAGGTGAATTGCCAGGCAACGTAGCACTGAAAATCCACCGGGCCGTCAATGGATCTGCCGGCGGAAAAAAGCAAGTGATGCCGCGCGCTTAAATCAATGACTGTGCCGATGTTGAACGCCGTGCCGGTGTTGGGGAAATCGGTCGCGGACTTGGTCTGGTGATACACCTCCGCGCCGATGGCAACGTTGGGCAAAACCTGCTTTTGCAGGACCCCGCCCACAAATCCCCAGTTCCCGCGGCCGCTAAAGGAATTGATACCATAGCCGCCACCGCCATAAGCCGTCCACGATCCCCAGCTCTTTTGCAACCAGACCGGCAGGAATGCCTGCAAATGCCCGTTGCCAAGATTGTCCTGTGCGCTGCCGGCGGGTAATTCCAGCAACGGGAAAACACCCACTTGCGGCAGATGGTTGGTCTCCTGAATAAACCGGTATTTCACGCCGATTTCGGCGTCGCCTGGACCGTAATGTGCGCTGCCTTCGGGTGGCACGTCATAAGCCAGCGGCACAATCAGATGCAGCTGGACATCGGGAACGACGCCGTAATTCAGTTCCAAATGCGGCCCGGTTCCAGACCAATCGCCGCCCATTTTGGCGTCCTGGGAGGCAACATAAAATTCCCAATGGTGATAATCCACGGGTTCGGGGTCGTCGGTGACAAATGGCGGCCCGCTGCGGGCGGTTCCGGCAATTCCAAGGACTGCCAGCGCGGCAACAATGGGCAACGGTCGTGGGATTTTCATGGTGCGGCTCTTAATCGGCGATCAGATAGAACCCGACAATAGTCAGTCCGGCCGCAAGCACCCTTGCGATGATCGTTTTGCCCAAGCGGCCCAAGCGGCCGGCCGATTGACATCGTGATTCCCTCCGAACAACATGCGTCACTAAAATCATTACCTTCATGGTCTGTTTTCCTTTGGCTGGTCCTCTTCACTCCCGGCTACGACCTCATTTGTATCACGCCTTTCGGCGTCGGAAAACGATAGAACGAGTTCATCGCAGACGCGATAAATTTGTAGAACCAGTTCGAAAACCAATTCAAGCTCGGTCAGGCGCGTGAGATTCACGCTGAAATGCGTGAGATTCACGCGCGGGATGGATACATCGCGAAAAAAACAGGCATTTTCCCTATCATTCCGCCTGGGGCTGGGTTGGCATTCTTCTTGCCTAATATTTGATATCAGCCGATGGTCTGAAATCCGTTTTTGGGAGAAAGGTTCATGTGAAACGACGTTTTACTGTTCGATTGCTGGTGGTGGCGGGAGCCGCCCTCGGGACGCTATGCTTGTCATTTTTGGGGTCCCATTGGGCGGAAACGCCGCATGGGCCGGTTTCCATTGCTTCGCCACGATTATCCGCCGCCGTTCCGGCCGTGGCGGGGAGGCCGCAACCGTCCGTAGGCACCAATGCCAGTATCCGGGTTGGCCCGGCGTCCACCCAGGCGGCGGCGCGAGTGACGACGGGGGCGGGCATTTCGCCCGGGTCGGCGATGGATCATTTTGCGCAGTGGGCGGCGCAGTTCAAGGCGGGTTCCGGCAATCTGGTGGAAGGCCAGCGGCTGGCGTGGAAACGGCGCGAGGCGATGCGGGAACTGATTGCCAGCAATCCCGCGCAGGCCCTGGCGCTGACCGTGCCATATACGTGGCGGCAGGCCTTGCCGCCGGAAATCACCCGTTTTTTTGAACAGCAAGTGGACGGACGCGGGGATTTGAACGTGGCCGATGGAATGGATTTTGCGAGCGGCATGGCCACCGAATACCGGACGGTGCGACTGGGCGGGACCAATTACCAGGCTCATGTTTATGGACGGCGGCTGATGCAGCCATGCCGGACGGGGATTCCGCTGCATGGAATCGCGCTGGACGGCCAGATGGCGGTGGACGAGGAGGCGTTGCGCAGGTTGACTCCGGCGGAGGCGGCGGTGCTGGCGCAAAAATACGGGCAGACGCTGGCCACGACTTGTTGCGTGTCCGGGGCGACGGTTGCCGCGTCGCAGGCGGTTTATGCGGAGAGCGGCGGCGGCGTGCTGAGTTTTTCCAGCACGAATTATTATAATTTGGTGAACCGGAAGTGGAGTCTGGCGGAAAGCGGGGGGTCCGACGGCACTCCGGTGGCGGGCTGGGTCATGAGCGATAGCTGGACGCATGGCATAAAAAAAGCGCTCTACATGCGGGTGAATTTCCCGGATGACCTGACGGAGCCGATTTCCGAGGCCGACGCGTATGCGACGATGAACAGCGTGAATGACTTTTACACCTTGAGTTCCTATGGTCTGACGGCGCTTGACGCCACGGTGGCCCCGCTGGTGACCGTGCCGCAAACCAAGGTGTATTATGCCGCGGATCCCAGCCTGTTGCTGGCGGACGCACGGGAGGCCACGCGGCAGGCGGGCTATGACACCGCGAATTATGACCTTGATATCGTGGCTTTCACGACCGTGCCCGGCTATACCTTCGGCGGCCTGGCCTATGTGGGTGGCAAGGGAATATGGCTGCAAAGCCCGGGGGCAGGGGTCACGGCGCATGAGTTGGGCCACAACTATGGTTTGGCGCATGCCAATTTCTGGAATGCCACGGCCAATTTCAGCGGGATGGGACCGGGAACCAATCTGGAATATGGCAATCCCTATGACACCATGGGGGCGGCCAACGCGGGGATTTATCAGTTCGATGCGCCGCACAAAAGCCAGCTGGATTGGCTGGGGGCGGACGCCCGGCAGATAATCACCACCAACGGGATCTACCGGATTTATCCCTTTGATGTGCCGGGGTCGTCGCGGGTGGCGGGCCGGTGTTATGCGGCCGCCGTGCCGAAGGATTCGCAACGTTATTACTGGCTGGAATTCCGGCAGCTCTTTACCGGGAATCCGTGGGCGGAAAATGGTTTGATGTTGAACTGGTCGCCCTGGCTGGGCAGTGACGGTGGCACGCAGTTGATCGACACCACGCCGGGTTCGCCGGACGTTGACGGCCTGAGCCGCAGTGATGCGGCGGTGGTGGTGGGGCGCACGTTCAATGATTTGGCGGCCGGGGTTCATATCACGCCTTTGCAACGCGGTTCCAGCGGCACCGATCCCTGGATTGAGTGCCAGGTCAACCTGGGTGCCTTTCCCAGCAACCATCCGCCGCAATTGCAGCTGGAAACGGACCTGACCAACGTGCCTCCGGGCGGGCTGGTGCATTTCCACGCGACGGCCTCCGATCCCGATGGCGACACGCTGGCGTATGCGTGGACGTTTGATGATCTGACCTTTGCCACCAATAATCTGCCGTGGACCTCCAAGGCCTTTACCACCCCCGGCGATCACGTGGTGCGCTGCGTGGTGAGCGACATGAAGGGCGGCGAGGCGAGCGCCAATGCGGTGGTTACGGTGGGCAGTCCGAATGGCTTCCGGGTGACGGGGCAGGTGACGGACAGCAACGGGGTGCCGTTGGAGGGGGTCTTGGTGGGGAATGGCTTGATTGATCCGGGGGCTTTCGTCGGCGGCTGGACGGACAGCCAGGGACGGTATGTCCTGGTCAATGTGACCAACGTGAACCTGACCGCCTTCCAATTCGGTTATACCTTTGCCGACACGGTGCCGGTGCAGCCCACGAACGATCTTGGGGGCGTCGATTTCGTGGCGGTCCCGCTGCCAACGGTGAGCGTGACGGTGGATACCAATACCGTGGTGAAGAACGACGGCACGACGCATTATTTCACCGTGACCCGCACGGGCGACACCAACAGCGATTTGCTGGTGACCTTCGTCGTGGCGGGCACGGCGCAGGAGGGCTTGAACTATACGCTGGACAACAATCTGACCACCACCAACGTCATGGACATTCCGGCGGGAACCAACAGCCTGACGTTCACTTTTCAAGCGTTGAATGACGGCACGGTGGACGGCCCCCTGAGCGCGACGCTGACGCTGTTGGACGATCCGAATTACACGGCCCCCGGCTATGCGCTGGTGCCGCTGGCCGAGGCCACGATCACCATTTTGGATGGCAGCGTGCCGGCGCGAGCGACGGTGACGGTGGTGGCGGCGACGCCGGAAATTTCCGAAAACGGCATGGATGACGGCGAGTTTGTGTTCACGCGGCTGGGTTCCATGCAGAACGACCTGCTGGTTGATTATTCGGTTGGCGGCAGCGCGGCCCCGGGCGGGGATTTCGCGCCGCTGGCGGGAACGGTGATCATTCCCGCCGGCCAGGACAGCGCCATCGTCCTGCTCCAGCCCCTGAATAATCCGGCCATGACGGCGGACAAAACCGTGACCGCCACGGTGCAAGCCAGTGCGAGCTATGTCGTGGGCACGAACGCTTCCGACTCCATCCTCCTGATCAATGATAATCCCACCACGGTGACGGTGTTTCCGACCAGCGCGCCGCCGAACGACTCGGCCGGGACGGGGGTTTTCACGATCAAGCGCGATGGCGACCTTTCGGAGGCGCTCGTGGTCAACTACACGACTGGCGGCACGGCGGTGGCAGGGGTGGATTATGTGGCGTTGAGCGGCTCGGTGACCATTCCCGCCGGGGCGGCTTCCACAACGGTGGTGTTTCCGACGCTGGACAAAGGGGGGTTGACCCCGGACAAATATGTGACGCTCACGTTGACGAATGATTTCAACTACCTCGCGGGCACGCCAGGCACGGCCACCCTCTATATTACCGAAAGCGAGCTGCCCACGGTCAGCCTCAGTGCGCCGGTAAACACGGTTTCCGAGCAGGGCGACATGTTCGGACAGTTTGCGCTCACCCGCACCACGACCAGCGGCAATTTGACGGTGTATCTGGCGCTGGCTGGCACGGCGGTGCCGGGCTGGAATTACCTGCCGCTGGACCTGCCGGTGGTGATTCCCGATGGCTCCAGTTCAGTGACGCTGGATGTCATCCCCTTTCAGGATGCGATTCTGGACCCCACGATGACGGTGCAGTTGCAACTCGTGGCGAGCACCAATTACAACGTTGAAGCCGGGGCGTCCACAGCCACGGTGAAGATAACGGATGATGGCACGAGCACGATTCCTGGCGTCGGTTTTTGTTTCGCCACGTCGGCGTACCCGGAAAGCGAGTCGCCGGGGATTGCGGTGGCATTGACGGTGACCTCGGCAGTGCCGGTGTCGGTGGATTACCAGGTGATTGGCGGCACGGCGGCGGCGAGCCGTTATTCCCTGCCCACCGGGACCCTGATCCTTTCCAACGTGCAAGTGGCATTTATTCCGTTGGAAATCGTGAACGACACCACGGTGGAACCGCCGCAGACGGTGCGTGTGGTGCTGTATAACCCGACCAACGCCACGCTCGGCGCGATCAAGGTCCACACTTACACGATTCTGGATGATGACGCGGCGGCGGTGAGCGTGACGGCCACGGCGGCCAGTGCCTCGGTGGCTGGCCCCGTGCCGGGGAACTTCCGGATCACGCGCGTCGGTCCCACCAATGCCAGCCAGTTGGTCAATTTCCAAATCACCGGCACCGCCAGCGCGCCGGCGGATTATGCCCCGCTCGGGACGTCGGCCACCATCCCCGTCGGGGCGACGTATGTTGATTTGCCGGTCATTCCCACGGTGGACGTGGCGCCGAGGTCCGCGCAAACCGTTCAATTGACGCTGATCGGCGCGACCAATGGAACGATCGCGTCCCCCAATTCCGCCACGGTGACGATCAGCGATGCCAATACAAATCCGCTGCCGGTGGTGTGGGTGTCGGCCACGAACCAGCCGTACGCGGTCGAAGGCGGCGTTGCCGGCGCATTTGTGTTTACGCGCAATGGCAATACGGCGGGCGCGTTGACGGTTGCGTTTGCGGTGGGCGGCACGGCGGCGGCGGCGCGTTATCAGGCGCTGCCAAACACGGTCACCATTCCCGCTGGACAGACCTCGGTTTCGCTGCCGGTGACGGCGGTGGATGACAAGCTGGTGGAGGGTGAGCAGACGGTGATGGTGACTTTGACGGAAGCGGAAACCTATCGTTCGGCGTATCCTTCGTCCGCGACGGTAACGATTCAGGACAATGACCAGGAGGTCTGGGTGGACGCGAGCGCGTTTGACGCCTCCAAGTACGGTCCGGTGCCGGGGCAGTTCACCTTCGCGCGTTTTGGCACCACGAACACGCCGGTCACGATTGCCTATACGATCAGCGGCACGGCCAGCAACGGTTGGGATTATGCCCGGATCACCAATAATATTGTCATCCCCGCCGGGCAAAAGTCGGTGACACTGCCCATTCTGCCCCTGCATACGGGGGTGCCTGTGGGGCCGGTCACGGTGAAGCTCGTCTTGCTGGCCGAGACCAATTATTCCTTTGGCAGCCCGACGAATGGCACGGTGACCATTGATGATGACATGCCCATGCTGACCCTGACCGCGCCGGTGGGCAGCGTGTTGGAAGGCAGCCCCACCAATGGGGATTTCCGCCTCACCCGGACCGGCGACCCGCAGTATGATTTCACAGCGTATCTTGCGGTCGGCGGCACAGCGGTGTACAACGTGGATTATGCCGGGTTTCTCACCAAAGTCTATTTCTCCTGCGGGGTGACCTCCATTGATCTGACCTTCCCGACCTTCAACAACGGCTTGGCGGATGGCGACCATACCGTGCTCGCCGCCCTGGTCACCAATGCGGCCTATACCCTCCTCTCGCCGAGCAATGCCACGGTGGTCATCACGGATGCGGGGGCGGATCAGACGCCGTTCGTGCAAATCATCAAGCCCGCGGAAAAGCTGGTTTACCTGCCCCAGATCGATATCGGCTTGATGTTAAACGCCCTCGTGGTGACCAGCGGCACCAATCTGGTGACGTGGAGCGAGCAAAACGGGCAGGCCCCGCCGGTGTTTGACAATGTGAATGCAACCAACACCGGGGTGTTGTTTACGAATGCAGGCGTTTACCAACTGCGCCTGACGGCGGATGACGGAACGCTGCAGTCCTATGATCAAATGACGGTGGTGGTGGGCTCCAGCCAGTTGCTTTCGCCGATGACGCTGGACTGGGAGTTTGATGAAGGGAGCGGGACCGTGGTGCATGACGGTTCCGGGCTGGGGCATGACGGGGTGCTGGCGGGGAATCCGCTGTGGGTGAGCAATGGAGTCACGGGCGGGGCTTTGAGCTTTTCCGGGACGAATGATTGGGTGGTCCAGACCAACGGCGGGAATGTCCTGGAAGGGCACGATCAATTCACCCTTTCGTTGTGGGTTTATCTGTCCGGCACCAACCTGGATCGGGGAATCTTCACGGCCAGCACCAACGGAGGCTCCACGGTTTCGCTCGCGACGCGCTCGGTGGCCACCTGCGGCAATTATACCAACGTGATTGAGGCCACCATCGCCACGACCGAGGGGGTCATGCACCGGATCAGCACCAACAACATGGTGGTGACCAACCAGTGGCAAAACCTGGTCCTGACCTGGAGCAACGGCCTGGCTCCGCAGATCTATATTAATGGAGCTTTGGATCAGCCGAATGCCCAGTGGACGGTGCAGGCGGGCACGCTGACCAACTGCCCCAATTTCATCGTCGGACGGGGGGCGGACAGCCCCGCTTCCTGGCGCGGAATGATTGATGATGTCTGGCTGTTCCCCACGTACTTGAGCGCGGATCAAATTCTGGCGATCGCCGGCAATTGCCCGGAGTGTGTCGATACCAACTCCAGCACGAACCTGGTTAACCTCGCACCCGTGGTGAATGCGGGAAGCAACGCGACGGTCCAGATTGACATTCCCTATCTGCTCGCCGGCACGGCCACCGATGATGGCCTGCCCAATCCGCCGGGGAAGTTGACCATCACCTGGGAGCAGTTGTACACCAATAACGTAACCATTCCGAACACCAACAGCCTGACCAATACGGTGGTGTTCACCGATCCGGGGGATTACACCTTCCGGCTCACGGCGGACGACAGTGATATTTCGACATTTGCCCAAGTCACCATCACGGCTGATCTGCCCACGGAGGTGGACATCACCGCGGACATATCGGATGCCTACAACCTCGGGCCGGTGCCAGGCGATTTCACGCTGACCCGCAATGGGGATACGAACGAGCTGACCGTGTATATGACGTTTTCGGGGACCTCCAGCAACGGACTGGATTATGTGCAAATGACGAATGTGGTGACCTTCCCGGCAGGCTCGAACTCGATTGCCATGCCCGTGATGCCGATTTTAAATTACTCCATCAAAGGCGACCAGACGGTGGTGATCACGCTGGTCACCAATCCGGCCTATTACATTGGAAACGGCCAGGCGACCGTGACCGTGCATGATACGCCTTATGGCACGTGGAGTATCCAGCATTTCACGCTGGAGCAGTTGACGCATCCCGAGATCAGCGGGGCGGGGGCGGATTTCAGCGGGGATGGCATCGCGAATTTTGCCAAATACGCTTTCAATCTGGACCCCAAGGCGATGAACGCCAATCCACCATACACATGGGACTTTGAAGTGGATACGAACGACAACCTGGAGCACCTCACGTTGACTTATTCACGGATTTTGCCGCCCCGGGTGGTGCAATATGCGGTGGAGGCTTCCACGGACCTGATGGTTTGGAGCACCAACGAGGTGGAGGAATTTCTTCATACGAATAATCTGGATGGGCTTACCGAAACGGTGAAGACCCGCGCCCGCATGCCGTTTCCCGGCTCGACCAACCTGTTCATGAACATCCAGGTGTGGCTGGAACAGGTTCCGGCCCAGCCGTAAAGGTTGCTTCTTTTCCAGTGATCGAGACGCCTGTTGAAACGAACAAAAACAGACTCAAATTCCGAGATGGCGTTCAATTGCCCGCTTAAATCCCTTTTTCAACCTGGAAGTTTCCGAAAGCGGAGCCCTTTGGATTCTCAAAAGCAATTCCCCCTCAAACGGAGGCAGCTTTTGTTGTTGCATCAAGCGTGTGATCAATGGAGGCGGCATCGAACGCGCCTCTGCATAAACAACCACTGAAACCGGGGAAGTCAGCGTCTGATGCTCCCCTTGATACAACTCGCAAGTGGTGTCAGAATTATCTTCTTTTTTGGTTGATATGTTTGCACAGACAAACCAGCCTTTATTCTCCAAGTCCGGCGCAAGAACAACAAACAAGTGCCGCCCTTTCGGCGGAGTTTGGTAATAGAAGCATTGACCAACCATTAAGCAATGACGGTGTCTTTTGAAACCTCAAACTCCTGCCCTTGATAAACTGCCAGTTCTCCATCCAGCGCATTGTAGCATGAAATTTTGTCTTTGATACGTCCAATCGCTGCTTGAGACTTCCCTTCCAGTTTCAAAATTCGCTCTGGAAAAATTGGATTGCTTCCGCCATTCGGATCCTCGTATTCAGGCAATTGGTGGGTCAATCTGGAAAGTTCCTTCCAACTTTTGCGACCATACTCTGCGAAGACTTCTTCAATGATTTGGCATTCTGCGCCACTCAATTCATCTTCACCACAATCCGCTAGAGCCCTCACATCGTAACCGCAAGGAGGCGAAACGGCATCAAACCATGGAGCATCATCCTCATTCATTGGTCCCCACTTTATCAACTCCAGAATGTGACTTAGCCCCGGTCCATAAGGAAGAGAGACTAGTCGGTCTCCTGTGATCTGGCTTTCCAATCGAACCAATGCTTTTCGGTCTGAAAGATAAAGCAATTTGACCAACTCCATATAATTGCGAACACCGCCAGACAGCATCAGCAATTTGTAAGCTGCTTGCGCCGACTTTCTCGCATTAAACCGGAATCTGATCGTGATCGGCTGGCCACTCATATCGTCGTTCGCTTCTTTTCATGCGCATCGTGCATGCGCTACAAACATATTCGGCTTGAATCCGAATGCTGGCAAGACAATTTCGGAAAAAATCTCTTGACTTCGATATTCAAAAAAGCACCCACCCCGTTCATGCAGCCTTAACGATATTAAAGCTTGGTTTGCTTTTGCCAGCATTTCTCAGACTCAGTGGTTTCGCTTTCCGGCCGCAAATTTCCCTGGTCGGCTATGACTGAGGTCCAACCAAACTGCTGAACCATGACGCGGGGTTCCTTCTTTGCCTAGCAACCTCCCCAAAAGGGGAAACATTTGCCGATGCGGGGCAGCCCGGCAGTAAATTCCCTTGGTTTTGCTCGTGTTATTGCGGCTGGCATCATCGTTGCTTTATGGGGTCTGAACTTTATGATCGAAGCCCTCTTTAACCAGCCCAATTACTTGGCCGCCAAGAAGACGCTGGATGCCGTGGCCCTCCGGCAGGAAGCGATCAACAATAATCTGGCCAATCTGGAAACCCCCGGCTACAAGCGCGTGGATTTGGCCCCCGACTTTGACCAGGAGTTGCAGAAGGCCTCCAGCGCCAACAACGCCCAGCAAATCTCCGCGCTGACCCCCACGCTGGCGGTGGACACCACGGCCAAGGCCAGCAGCAAGGATGGCAACACGGTGCAACTGGAACAGGAGTTGATGCGCATGAACCAGAATTCCGTGACCCATTCGCTGGAAACCCAGATGGTCAGCAACATGCTGGCCAAGATGCGGATGGCAATCACCGGCAAATGATTCCTCGTTATGATTCAAATCCTCACCGGCATCCAAAACACGGCGGCGGCGCTGGATGCGGAACATACCCGGTTGGAGGTCATCTCCCAGAACATCGCCAACGCGCACACCACGCATGACCTGGATGGCAAGCCCTATCAGCGGCAGATGGTGGTGTTTGAATCGGCCCTGCAAAACGCGATGAACGGCCAGCCCACCAGCGGCAGCCTGCCCGCCATTCAGGTGGCCAAGATCGAGCGGGATACGCGGCCGCCCATCCAGGTGTTTGATCCGGGCAATCCCGAGGCCGATGCGCATGGCATGGTGGCCATGCCCAACGTGAACATTCACGAGGAAATGGCGGATATGATTTCGGCGTCCCGCACGTATGAAGCCAACCTGGCGGTGGTGAAGAATGCCCGTTCGATGGCCATGCAAACGTTGTCCATCGGCAAACACTAGTTGTAACCCGCAAACCAAAGCTGTTGTTGTAATATGTCGCCCCTGTCTTCCATTTCGGCTTACTCGTCGGCTCTGCTCCCGCAGATCGACCGTTTGCCGGCGAAGACCGAGGTGGCGGTGCCCACGACGTTGCCGGCCGCCGCGCCGGCGGAGGGAACGGCCTTCTCCTCCCTGCTGGGCAAGATGGTTTCCGAGGTGGACGCGCAGCAGCAGGCTTCCAGCCAGTCCGTGAACGCCTTGCAGAGCGGCGCCAATGTGCCGCTGCATCAGGCGGTGATCTCCATGGAAGAGGCCAATGTGTCCTTCCAGCTCATGGTGGAAGTGCGCAACCGCCTGTTGGAATCGTATCAGGAAATCATGCGGATGCAGATTTAGGACCTTAAATGAACCAAAACCTTTCCAAGCTGATCAAGCAACTCGGCGACATCTGGGGCCAGCTGGGCGCAAGCCAGCGGGTCAGCGTGATCGCGGCCACGTTTGTGCTCATGGCCGGCCTGGCGGCGGCGGCGATGTGGTCCGCGCATGCGGAATATGCGCTGTTGTACGGCGGGTTGTCGGACGCGGAGGCGGCGAAGGTGGTGGCGGCGCTAAGCGATGCGAAGGTGGCCTACAAGACCGGCAGCGGCGGGGCCATCCTGGTGCCGGCGGACAAGGTTTACACGATGCGCATGCAACTGGCCAGCAAGGGGATTCCCCAGGGGGACGGCGTGGGCTTTGAGATCTTCGACAAGCCGAATTTCGGCATCAGCGATTTCGTGCAGCGGGCCAATTACCTTCGCGCCCTGCAAGGGGAGCTGTCCCGCACGATCAGCCAGTTGGACCAAGTCAAGGCGGCGCGGGTCATGATTGTGCTGCCGGAAAACCGGCTGTTGCTGGACAAGGACAAATTTCCCACGGCGTCGGTGTTTGTGCGGGTGGCGGGCAATTCCCAACTGTCGCCGCAGATGATCAATTCGATCCGGTTCCTGGTGGCCAATTCGGTGGAGGGTTTGAAGCCCAACCATGTGGCGGTGGTGGACAACCTGGGCAACACGGAGGACATTTCGGACAACGACTCGGTGTCCGGGCTGTCTTCCACGCAACTGTCGGCGCGGCGCAATCTGGAGCAATATCTTTCCCGGAAGGCCCAGGACCTGTTGGAGACCGTGCTGGGGCCGGGGCAGGCGATGGTGCGGGTGTCGGCGGAGGTGAATTACGACACGATCACCCGGACGGAGGAGAAATTCGACCCGGATGGCCAGGTGGTGCGGACGCAGACCAAGAACGACGAAAACAACGACACGGCCACGGCCCAGAACACGACGCCGACGGGCGTCAGCGCCAACACCGTGACGGAAACCAACCAGCAGGCGTCATCCGCGCCCGTCAACAGCAGCAAGAATCACAAGGTCACGTCCACCATTGAATATGAGATCGGCAAGACCACCAGCGCGGTGACGCAGGCGGCGGGGGGCATCAAGCGGCTGACGGCCGCCGTCACGGTGGCGCAGCAGATGACGGGCACGGGGGCGGATCGCAAGGCGGTGGTGCGGACGCCGGAGGAGATCGAGAAATTGCGGCGGATCGTGAGCAGCGCGCTGGGCGCGGATTTAACGCGGGGAGACACAGTGGAGCTGGCGGAGCTGCCCTTTAATGACCAGTTCGCCACCGACCTCAACCAGCAACTGGACCGGCAGATCACGCATGATTTTTGGTGGAACCTGGCGCGCAACTCGGCTTATCCGGCGCTGGGGCTCGTGGCGTTTTTGGTGCTGCTCCGCACCTTCAAGCGCACGCCGGTGCAGGATATTCCCCTGGGCGTGCCGGTGGGGCAGATCGCGTTCCGCAACGGGAACGGCAACGGCAACGGCAATGGGAACGGCAACGGCCATTCGCGCTTCCCGGATTATGGTTTTGAGCCGGAGCCCGGGGTCGTGACGGTGGATGTGCTGAACCGGCTCATCAAGGACAATCCCAACAACATGACGCAGGCCATCCGGGAATGGATGAACCGCGGCCACACCCCGGAACCCTGATTATTATGCCCACTGCTGAAACCATGCCGGAAGCCGCCGAGAATGGCAGCCTGAACAAGGTGCAGATGCTCGCCGCGCTGCTGGTGATGCTGGGATCGGAAAGCGCCTCGGTCATCCTGCGGCAGTTCCAGCCGCGTGAAGTGGAGGCGGTCTCGCGCGAAATGGCGCGCTTCACGCTGATCACGCAGGACCAGCAGAAGCAGATTTTGAAGGAATTCTCGGAGGTGGCGCTGGCGGCCAGCACCTCGGTTTCCGCCGGGGCGGAGGTGACCCGGCTCACGCTGGAAAAGGCGCTGGGATCCTTCAAGGCCAGTGATGTGATGGGCCGCGTGACCACCACGCGCTCCCCGCTGGGCTCCATGCAGGTGATCGCGGAGATGGATCCGCGCCAGATTTTCAACCTGGTCCGGGATGAGCATGTGCAGGCGGTCACCTTTGTGGTCAGCCATCTTTCGCCGGAAAAAGCGGCGCAGGTGTTGAATTTGCTGCCACCGGAAAAACGCGAGCTGGCGATTGAGCGCCTGGCCTCGCTGGTGGCCACGCCGGTGGAGGTGGCGGAAAAGGTGATGGAGGTGCTGAACACCAAGCTGGGGGTCAAGCAGACGCGCGCCATGACGCAGACCGGCGGCGTGACGACGGTGGCCGACGTGTTGAACGCCATGGACAAGACCGTCAGCCGCGAACTCCTGACCAGTCTGGAGGAGCGCAATCCCGAGCTGACCATGTCCATCCGCAAAAAGATGTTCACCTTCGAGGATCTGCTGCTGCTCAGCAGCAGTTCAATCCAGCGCATCATGCGGGAGATTGACATGCGGGATCTCACGGTGGCGCTCAAGAAGGCCAGCACGCCCCTGAAAACGTTGCTGCTGGGCAACATCTCGCGCCGGGCGGCCGAATCGGTGCAGGAAGAAATCGCGTTCATGGGCAGCGTCAAGCCGCGGGACGTCGAGGCGGCGCAGTTCCGGATCATTGACGCCGTGCGCAAGCTGGAGGCCGAAGGCGAAATTGAGCTGGAAGATGCCCGCGCAACCGAAAATGAAATGGGCTGACACAATTTATCTCGCGGCCCCCCTGCGGGACGTGCGCCGGTTGACGGCCGCACCCGCGCAGGACTGGCAGCCGTTTTTGCGGGAGCGCGAGCAGGCCGCGTTTGAAAATGGCCGGCGCGCCGGGGAAATTGCGCTGAACGAGCAACTGCTCCGGCAGCGCAATGAGACGGTGGAACTGCAACGGGGCATTCTCACCTCGCTCCAGACCGTCCTGCCCAAGGTGGCGCACGAGGCGGAGTCGGCGCTGATTGATCTGGCCTTTGAAGCCGCCCAAAAAATTGTCGCCGGCATGCCCATTGACGTGGCGATGGTGGAAAACACCGTGCGCGAGGCGCTGCAGCAGGCCCAGGACACGGCGGAAATCGTGGTGCAACTGCACCCGGAGGATCTCGCCTTGCTGCGCTCGCACCAGTCCGACCTGCTCAACGGCCTGCCGGATTCCGGTCCGCTGCGTTTTTCCCCCTCGGCGGAAGTGGCGCGCGGCGGCTGCATCATCCAGACGCGCTTCGGGCTGGTGGATGCGCGCCGGGAAACCAAAATTGAACAATTGCGGCAATCTTTGAATTTATAAATCCCATGCTCCCCACCCCGCCATGTCCCAGCAGCCGGTTGCAGCGCGCTTTGCGGCGCGTGCGCGAGACGCGGGTGACCGAAACCTGCGGTCGCGTGGTGCAATTGATCGGCCTCGTGGTGGAATCCGAGGGGCCGCTGGCGGCGCTGGGGGAGGTGTGCCGCATCCAGTCCGCGCGCAACCAGGGGGAGATGCTCGCGGAGGTGGTCGGGTTCCGGAATCATCACCTGCTGCTGATGCCGCTCGGCGAACTGCACGGCATTCATCCCGGCAGCGAGGTGATTGCCACCGGCGCGCCCATGCGCGTGGCCGTGGGGGGCGCGCTCAAGGGCCGCGTGATTGACGGGCTGGGCAATCCGATTGACGGGCAGGGCGCGATTGTGACCGACCACTTCGTGGGGCTCAATCTGCGTCCGCCGCATCCGCTGAAGCGGCAGCGCATCGACCAGGTGTTTCAGACGGGCATCAAGTCCGTGGACACGTTCATTCCGCTGGGGCGGGGGCAGCGGCTCGGTATTTTTGCCGGCAGCGGCGTGGGCAAATCCACCCTGCTGGGCATGATGGCGTCGCAGGCGGAGGCGGACGTGAACGTGATCGCGCTCATCGGCGAGCGCGGCCGCGAAGTGCGGGAGTTCATGGAGCGGGACCTGGATGAGCGCGGCCGGAAAAAATCGGTGGTGATCGTGGCCACCTCCAATGAGCCCGCGTTGAACCGGGTGAAGGGGGCGTTTCTGGCGATGGCCATCGCGGAACATTTCCGGGACACGGGGCAGAATGTGTTGCTGATGATGGATTCAGTCACGCGCTTTGCCATGGCCCAGCGCGAGATCGGCCTGGCGGTGGGCGAGCCGCCGACGACCCGCGGCTACACGCCGTCGGTGTTTTCGCTGCTGCCGCAGTTGCTCGAACGCGCAGGCGCGGGCGAGCAGGGAACCATCACCGGCCTGTTCACCGTGCTGGTGGAGGGCGATGACATGAACGATCCCATCGCGGATTCGGTGCGGTCGATCCTCGACGGGCACATTGTCCTGACGCGCGAGCTGGCCACGCAGAATCATTATCCGGCCATTGACGTGCTCGAGAGCGTGAGCCGCTTGAACCGGGATTTGCAGCCGGCGGACCGGATCAAGCTGACCGCCGAGGCCCGCGAGCATCTGGCGGTGTACCGCAAGAACCAGGATCTGATCAACATCGGCGCGTATCCGGCCGGGAGCAGCCCGGCGATTGACCGGGCCATCGCCCTGCACACGCCGCTGAACAAGTTTCTCCGGCAGAACGTCACCGAAGGGTTTGTGGCCGCGCAAAGCTGGAGCCTGCTCGGCCAGACCCTGAAACCCCCGACCCGGCCATGAAAGCCTTCCACTTTCCCCTGGAATCCCTCCGCACGCTGCGCCAGCAGCGCGAACACATTGCCCAGCAGGGTTACGCCCGGACGCTGGTGGCGTGCGATGACGCGGCGCGCGGGCTGCAACTCGCGCAACAGGAACTGCAAGCCGGCCAGCGGGTGCTGGTGCAGGAATTGCAGACGGGCGCGGTGGCGGACCGCATTCTCAATTTGCGGACGTGGTGTACGGTGCTGGAAATCCGCTGCCATGAGCGGGCCGCCGTGCTGGCGGAGGCCCGCCGCGCCGCCGCCGAGGCGTTTCGCCAGATGACCGCCGCCGTCCGCGACCGCCAGGTCCTGGACCGCTTTCACGAGAAGGCGCAGCATCTCTGGCAGCGGAAATTTCTGGCGGATGAGCAAAAAATGTTTGATGAGCTGGCCGTGCAGCGCCAGTCGGCCGGCCTGGATAAATCCCTTTTGAACTAATATGACCCGCCTGCTCCAATCGCCCGTGACGGTCATGACCCTGGCCGCCGTGATGTTTTTCACCACCTTGTGGCTCCTGTTGCGCACCCTGCCGCTGGGGCAGGTGGCGCCCGCAGTCAAGGCGCTGCCGGTGGCCGAGGATGATCCCTCGTGGAAGTTCCGCAATCCGGACATTGACCAGTGGGTTTCCCAAATCAAGAACGAGCGCGATGCGCTGGCCGTGCGCGAACAGCAGCTCAAGGAATGGGAATCGCGGCTGGTGGCGGAGAGCCGGGAAATCGCCTCCGTGACCCAGGCGGTCAGCCGCACCCAGCTGGAATTTGACAAGCGCGTGCTCCTCTTTACCGAGCAACAAAAAGACAACGCCAAGAAGCAACTCAAGGTGATCGCGGACATGACCCCCGACGGAGCGGTGGCCATGCTCAACGAAATGCCGGATGACGAGGTCGCCCGGCTCCTGTACACGCTGAAGCCCGACATCTCGGGGGCGATCCTGGATGCCATGAGCAAGGTGGGCGGCCCCTCGGCCAAACGCGCCGCCGCGCTGACCGAGCGGATCAAGGACATTCTGCAAATTCCCACCAATAATCCTCCCACCAATGTCAGCCCTTGACTCATGGCTCGCCGGCATTGCTTCCACCCCGTCCCCGCCGGCTGACCGCGCCGACCGGAAATCCTCCCCGGCGGCCCCGGGTGATTTCGACCGGGCCATGCAGTCCGCGCTGGCCCCCCAGCCCACGAAACCCGCCAGCCAATATACTGTCCGCGCCGAAACGCCGGGGGACGTCACTTCGTGGGATGGCACGCCGGACCGGAAAGAATCTCCCAAGGCGGCGAATGAAAAGGCTGATAAAAAAAAAGCGGGGGCCGCTGCGGGGGTAAAAAGCAGCACCGATGAGAGCATGGCCGCCACCGGCACCCTCTCGAATCCATCCCCCGTGCTGCCCTCGCTGCCGTTGTATCTGCCGGGCCTGAAGGCGGCAAGCGGCGTTTGTGAAAACATGGACGTCAACGGGGTCGCACCAGCTTCCAAGTCGGCCGCCTCGCCGGTTTCCCAACCGGCATCGCCGGACCTTGCAAACACGGGTTCGAACGTTTCCGCCCCGCTTCCGAAACGCCCTGACTCGGCCGGTCTGAACCCGGCGACCGAGGTTTCGAAAAAAGCGGATGCCAGCAGGGTAGCGCAACAGGTTTCCGAACCGGCCGGGCGAGGCCAACCCCAGGCATCTGGAGCCGCCCGGCCGTCCCTGCGGGACGCACCTGCGGAGTTGGAATATATTTTGGACGAGTCGGCTACGAAGTTGTCGCTCCCGCAGAGTAATCAAACGCCCCCGGCTTCGAACGGGTTCATGCCGCCGCCGAACCCCACTGGAACATCTGGCTTGAAGGCAACCAGCCTCTCCACAAACGTGGCCCCCGACGGGGTGCAGTTGTTTCCCGGCAACGCGGGCCAATCGGCCGGGGAAGCTCCGGTCCAGGGCGAGCCTGATTCCTTGGGCACGGCTTCCGCGTCTTCCATTGCTGCGGCTGGCTTGCCAGTTTCCACACCGGCGCACCGCGACTGGGTCAAAATGGATTCCAATGCGTGCGGGCTGCTGGCAAAGCCTGAAAGCACCGGCCCAAAGGTATCCCGCGTTTCCGATCAGGTGGCCGCCACCAGGCATGACAGCGATTCGGGAAATATCGCCACGCAGGGCCGGATTCCGCAGAAAGACGGTGCCTTTCCTTCCCCGGAAAGCAAGGCGGGCGAGTCAGCCGGAGAGGCCCCGGTGAAGGGGCCGGGCGGGTCGGATTCCAACGCCCCGGCAGCCGCGTCCACCGCCAGTTCCAGCCCCCCGGCGGCGGAGAATGCAGACCGGGGCAATTCAACGCCTGTGGGGGTTGGCCCGGGACATCCGGCTATTCATTCGGCATTCCAACCGGCACCGGCTGCACGTATTAATGCTGGCATGGGAGTTGCGTTCAGTGACTCGCCAATGAAAAATCCTCAAAATACGAACAAAGTTGCCGGGTCGGAGGTGAAAGTTTTGCCGGTTGGCGGGGGTGGGGAGACAAAGGAGAAAGATTTGCCGACCGTGGTGCCGACCGTCCGCGCGGCGGAACCGCATTCGGATTTCAATCTTGCCTATGCCAAAGGTGATGCTGCAGACCACCTGGCCGACGCCGGGCAAGCTTTGAAGGCCGTGGAGTTGCCCTTGCTCACCGATGTGCGGATGCGGGCACTGGACCGGGCCCATGACATGGTGGCGTTGCATGCCATGCGGCTCGCGGAATCAAAGTCTGAGGTCCTCTCGGTGATGATCCGGCCAGCGGTGGGGATGGAATTGTCGCTGGAGTTGCGCCAGCATGCCGACGGCGTGACGGCGCAGGCCACGCTATTGCGGGGAGATCATGATTTTTTGAACCAGCATTGGCCGGAGTTGCAGCATCGCCTGGAACAACGCGGCATCACGCTGGGAGCCCTGGGGGGCGATCCGGGCCAGAGTGCCGGCGACGAGCGCCATGGGGGGGCGAAAGCCTCGCCCGAGGGGATTGAGCAGCAGCAGGCATTCGCTGAATTTGCCGCCAGCCAGGGCGGCGGGGCCACGGCGCGGCTGGCGGCCGCGTATGATGGCTGGGAATCCTGGGCCTGATTCGTCTGCAATTTGGATCACTGACTATGACTACTTCAGCCATTTCCTCCAGTACGGCGGCGAATGCCGCCGCCAGTTCCACCGACTCGGTGGCGAATACGAGCGGCACTCTCAACCAGTCGGATTTTCTAAAATTGCTCGTGGCGCAGATCCAATATCAGGATCCCCTGAACCCGCAATCCGACACGGAGATGGCGGCGCAAATGGCCCAATTTTCGTCGTTGCAGGCGTCCACCGCCTCCTCGACCTCGCTGGCGATGATGCAGGCCAATAGTTTGATCGGCAATACCGTGAAGATCCAGGTGGACTCCACCACCACCACCAGCGGGGTGGTGTCGGGCGTGGTCATGAACAACGGCGCGCCCCAAATCACGGTTGGCGGTGTGAATTACGGCCTGAGCCAGGTCGCTTCAGTCGCCCCGGCCACCGCAGCCGCCACCACTCCCACTTCGCAAACCACACAATAACCAAAGGTCCAATATGCTTCTCTCCCTCAATTCTGGCGTCAGCGCTCTGGAACAGTTTCAGCAGCAACTGGACGTCATCTCCAACAACATCGCCAACGTGAACACGGTGGGCTATAAGACCGCCTCGGTCAGTTTTGCCGACACCTTGAGCGAAACGCTGGGCTCCAATGCCGCGGGCTCCACGCAGGTTGGCACAGGGGTGACGACGGCCGGCATATCGAATGATTTCACCACCGGCTCGCTTTCAGCCACGGGCACCGAGTCGGACCTGGCGATCAAGGGCAACGGTTTCTTCGTGGTCAAGAACCCCACCAGCGGTGCCAGTTATGTCACCCAGGACGGGGAATTCACCGTGGATGCCAATGGCTACATGGTGACGTCGGGCGGCCTGCGGCTGCAGGGCAGTGCGGGCGACATTCAAATCACTCCCGGAACCACCAGCACGGCCACGGTGAGCGGTTATACGATTGGGACGGATGGCACCGTGACGGCTCAATTGTCGGATGGCACCACCGCCGCCGGCGGCCAGATCACGCTGCAGAATTTTTCCAACCCGGATCAATTGGTGAAGGAGGGCGACAATCTCTACACGACCACCGCCGCCGCCGGCGGGCTGGCCACCGCTGCCACGCCGGGTGCCAGCGGCACCGGCACCATTCAATCCGGCGAGCTGGAAATGTCCAACGTGGACCTGGCGTCGCAGTTGACCGCGCTCATTACTACGCAGCGCGCCTACGAGGCCAACAGCAAGGTGGTCTCCACCAGCAATGACGTGCTGCAAACGCTCATCAATTTGAAACAAGGTTAAACCTGGAATCCTATGGCCGAAGATCGCAAACCTGCCGGGGTCGAAAGCCCGGCCGAAGCCGCGCCAGCGGCGGCGGCGGGCGGCATCAAGGGCTGGCTGCCGCTGATCCTGGCGGTGGTGCTCATGCCGGTGCTGGCGTTGGGCATGACCAAGTTTGTCATCGTGCCGGAATTGAAAAGCAGCCTGGGGCTGAAAACCCCGGAGGGCACCGCGGCCAAGGGCAAGACGGACGCCAAAAAAGTTTCCGTGCCCTTCAACAAGTTGCTGGTGAACATCGCCGGCACCATGGGCGCCCGCTATCTCCTGGTCAGCGTGACGGTCGTGGGCACCGGCGGTGAGCCCTTCAAGGCCAAGCTGATGGAAAATGAGCCGCAACTGCGCGACATGGCCATGGGCGCGCTGGCCAACAAGACGCTGGCCGACCTGGAAAAGCCCGGCTCCCGCAACCTCATTCGCGCGGAACTCATCAACGGCTTCAACAATGTGCTCGGGGAGAATTCCGTCCAGGAGATCTACATCACCGAGTTTGGCATCCAATAATTCTCATGGAAGCTCCGGCGTCATCCACGGGCGATATCGAGGTGCTCACCTCTCGGGGCACGCGGGAACGCCGGCCAGCCAGCTCCGTTCGCGCCCACAATTTCCGCCATTCCGGTTTTCTGGCAGCCAGCGAGCTGCGCCGCATCCGGCAGCGGCACGAACAATTTGTGCGCTCGCTGGCGGCCCGGCTGGCGATTTTTTTGCGGCTCGAATTTTCGCTCCAGCTCGAGAAGGTATATATTGAGGGCTATCAGAAATTCACGGATTCGCTGACCAACCCCACTTATATCACCCTGTTTCGCACCGAGCCGTTGAAGGGCGTGGGGTTGCTGCTGCTCCCGCCGCGCCTGGCGCTGACGGTCGTGGACCGCCTGCTGGGCGGCCCCGGCCTGATGCCGCCGGACAACCGCGACCTGACGGACATCGAGGTGGCCCTGAGCGACCAGTCGGTCATGCTCATCCTGTCCGAATGGTGCAATCACTGGCCCGAGATGCGCGACTTGCACGCCACCATTCTCGGCCACGAAAACAACAGCAAGTTTCTCCAAACCTCGGCCCCGGATGCCTCCATGCTGGTCCTGACGGTGGCCGCCACCATTTCCGAGCAGACCGAGAAGTTTCAAATGGTGTTTCCCTATGCCACGCTGGAGCCGCTGATGCGCCTGCTCAATCCGCACATGAACGGGCCCGAGACGACCGCGCCACGCCCGGTCCCGCCGCGATGGAATCCCGGCTTCGACGAGGTCAAGGTCCCCTTCACCGCCGAATGGCAGGGCTTGAAAATGTCCGCCGGCGAAATCACCCGGCTCAAACCCGGTGACCTGCTGGGGCTGGATGCCGCCTGTGCCGCGCAGGTGGTGGTGCGCCTCGGCAATGTCCCCAAATTTTATGCCCGCCCCGGCACCAGTGATGGCAAATGGGCCGTCCAGCTCACCGCCGCCATCACGCCTTGAATCCATCCATGAACGCCACGCTTGAAACCTCCGGAAATTTAAACCTCGTGCTCGATGTGCCCGTCAGTCTGACCATCGAACTGGGCGGCTGCAAGCTGCCCATGCGCGAGGTCCTCCAACTCGCCCTCGGGTCCGTCATCCAGCTCGACAAGCCGGCCGACGCGCCGGTGGAACTCAGTGTCAACGGCAAGCTCATTGCCCGCGGTGAAGTCGTGGTGATCGAGGACCGCTACGGCGTGAAAATCACCGAAGTGGTCGGCCAGGCTGGCGCATGAACCCGGCCCCTCCATTTTTGCGTTTCGTCCGGGGCCTTGATTTTTTATTGGTTTTGGGTCAAGGCTTCCGGACGGGCGCGAAAGGCGGATGCACGATGCTCTTCTGCCTGGCGGCGGCGGGATTGCGCGCGGACACCAACAGTGTGGCCCTGACCGCGCCGCCCATGCCGGACGCCGCAGTCTCGCTCTTTCGGGTCATGGGCGCGCTGGCCTTGGTGCTCGGCCTGTTTCTCTGCGGCGTCTGGCTGTTTAAAAACTGGCAGCGGCTGGCGGTCCAGCGCGGCCGGCAACCCAAATTAAACATTCTGGAAAGCCGCTCGCTGGGGGCGCGGCAGGCGGTTTTTGTGGTGGGCTACGAGCAGCAGCGTTTTCTGGTGGCCACCTCGCCTGCCGGGGTCAATCTGTTGAGCCATTTGCCGGAGGCGGAGGTGGAACCGGACGGAGCCCAGCCGGTTGCAACGGCCGCCGGGCCCATGTCGTTTGGCCAGGCGCTTTCGGCGGTGCTGAAGCGAAAGTAAAGCATGAATCTCCTGTGTTCCATTTTGCCCCGGCGCCGGGTTTGCCGGGGGGTTCTGATTCTGGGGCTGCTGTGGCTCGGGACGGTTGCCGCCCCGGCGCAGACCAACGCCGCCACCACCACGCTGGGTCCGCTGTCCATCTCGCTGGGGCCGAGCAACGGTGCGCCGGACATTGATTCGGGCATCAAAATCCTGTTCCTCATCACGCTGCTGTCGCTGGCCCCCTCGATCCTGCTGCTGATGACCTGTTTCACCCGCATCGTCATTGTGCTCTCCTTCGTCCGTTCCGCCCTGCAATTGCAGGGATCGCCCGGCAACCAGATCATCATCGGCCTGTCCCTCTTCATCACGTTTTTCGTCATGGCGCCCGTGTGGGATAACATCAATCGGGACGCGCTGGAGCCGTATCAGGCGCACAAAATCACCAGCCAGCAGGCCCTGGACGCCGCCAGCGGCAACCTGCGCGATTTCATGCTCAAGCAGACCCGCCCCAAGGATGTGGAATTGTTTGTCTCCATGGCCAAGCTGCCGCCCACCCGGGTCGAGGACCTGCCGTTGCGGGTGGTCACGCCCGCATTCATCATCAGCGAACTGCGCACGGCGTTTCAAATGGGCTTTCTGATTTACGTGCCGTTCATTCTCATTGATATCGTCGTGGCCACGGTGTTGATGAGCATGGGCATGATGATGATGCCGCCCATGACCATCTCGCTGCCGCTCAAGCTGCTGCTGTTCGTGCTGGTGGACGGCTGGTCGCTCATTGTGCAGTCGCTGGTCCGCAGTTTCGGCATGTGACGGATTGGAGTAAAATCATGACCCCCGAATTTGCCATCGAACTCCTGAAGAACATGATTTTTCAGGCGCTGACCATCGCCACCCCCATTTTGCTGACCGCCATGGTGGTCGGCCTGGCCATCAGCCTGTTTCAGGCGGTGACCACGATTCATGAACAAACCCTGGCGTTCGTGCCCAAGGCGCTGGCGGTCATCGGCATCCTCCTGCTGCTCCTGCCGTGGATCGTGCGCTCGCTCATTGATTTCACGACCGCCATCATCCTGAAAATGCCGCAGGTGGCGCACTAGGGTGCGCGAAACATGAACCTCGATTTTTACAACTGGTTTCTGGTGTTTGCGCGGATGGGGGCGTTCCTGTTCGCGCTGCCGTTCTTTTCCGCCGTCAACTTCCCGGCGACCCTGCGGGTGGCGTTGGCGGCGCTGGCGGCGGTGCTGCTGGCCCCGCAACTGCCGCCGTTTCCCCTCCACCAACTGGACCTGCTGGCCTTGTTTGGGCTGCTGGCGCGGGAGGTGGCCATTGGCCTGCTGCTGGGTTTCTTTGCCCGGATGATCTTTTTCGCGGCGGATGTCGGCGGCATGATCATCTCCAATGAGCTGGGCCTGAGCATGGCCAACATGATGGACCCCTCGTCGGGCCAGAGCGATCAGGTTCCGGGTTTGATTCTCTCGTTTCTGGCCGTGTTGACCATGCTGACCCTGGATTTGCACCACGGATTGCTGCTGGGGTTTGCCCGCTCCTTTGACTACCTGCCGCTGGGCTCCGGACATTTAAGCTCGGCACTGTTCGCGGTCATGGTGCGGCGCACGGCGGACATTTTTGTGATCGCCCTGCAAATTGCCGCGCCGGTCATGGCGGTGACGTTTTCCATCACCGTGTTTTTTGCGGTGATGAGCCGCGCGGTGCCGCAGATGAACGTGTTCGCGGAAAGCTTTGGCATCCGCATTGTCGGCGGCCTGATCGTGCTGGGCTTCACCCTGCAAATCGCGGCGCAATACATCGCCAATTACCTGCACCGCCTCCCCGAGGATCTACTGGGTCTGAGCCAGCTCCTGGCCGGAGGCGCGCGATGAAAGACATACCCATCCTGCCATGGGTGGCAGTGGTCGCGCTGCGACCACTCCCGCCGCCAGCGAAGCGCAGGGCGGCGGGCAACTCCGCAAACCCGGCGCAGGCCGGCGTCTCAAGCGCCGCACCAGGCGGGAAATTATTCGCGCTTCCTGGGCGAAACCGTGCCTCAATGTGCCTGCTCCGCAGGCATACGGAGTCGCCGCGCGACTCCGCCCACCCGGTGGCAGTGGTCGCTGTGCCCCCCATGATCCCCGTTGACCCATGAGCGAGCAATCCGGCGAAAAGACCGAGCAACCGACGCAGCGCCGGCTGGAGGAGGCCATCAAACATGGCCAGTCGCCCCGGAGCGCGGAGGTGCAGACGGTGTTCGCCCTGTTCGGCGGGCTGGCGGCGCTGAGTTTCTGCGGCCGCGAAACCTGGCAGTTGCTGGTGAACGCCGGGGTGCAAACCTTCACCCACCTTCACAACACGTCGGTCACCCAGGATTCCATGCAAGGCTACGGCGTGGAGGGGGCGATTCTCCTGTTCAAGTGCGCGGGACCGTTTGTCATCATTGTCATGCTCGCGGGGCTGGTGGCGGGTGCCATTCAGAACCGGTTCCAAACCGCCTCCGAAGCGCTCACGCCCAATTGGAACCGGCTCAATCCGGTGGCAGGCGCGGCGCGCCTGTTTTCGAATCAATCCCTCGTGCCCACCGCCCTGGCGGCCGTGAAATTCGCCGTGATCATCGGCCTGACCTACACGGAAATCCGTTCCATTGTGCTGGACCCCATCTTCACCACCTCCGTCAGTGTCAGCCGGCTCGCGGCCTTTCTTGGCCAGACCGGAATGGGGATATTGCTGCGCGTCTCGCTCGCGCTGCTGGTCGTGGCCGTGGCCGATTACGGCTATCAATTCTGGAAAGTGGGCCGCGACTTGATGATGACCAGGGACGAATTGAAGGAGGAAGCCAAGAGCACGGAAGGCAATCCGCAGATCAAGGCCGCCCGCCGCAAGCGCCGCCAGGCCAGCAAAGCCAAACAGCTCGCCGAGGTGGCCAAGGCCGACGTCGTGGTGACCAACCCCACGCATATCGCGGTGGCCCTGCGCTACGATCGCAAAACCATGAAGGCCCCGAAGGTCGTGGCCAAGGGCATCCGCCTCAACGCGCAGCAAATCCGCGAAATCGCCATGAAGCACCAGGTGCCCATCCTGGAGAACAAGCCGCTGGCCCGCACCCTGTTCAAGCATGCCAAAGTCGGCGGCGAAATCCCCGCCCATCTCTTCGCCGCCGTGGCCGAGGTCCTGGCCTGGGTTTACCGCATCAACCGCTACCGCTACTATTCGGAACGGAATTCGGCGTGACTCCCGCTTGTCGGGCCGGGGCAAGAAACTCCTTTGCCTCCCCGGCCCCGGTTCCGTTACTTTGCTGGCATGACGGATTACTTGAATGAACTGGTCGGGTGCCTGGCGAGCAAGGATTTCACCGCCCTGCCCCAGAATCTCACCGTCACGGGGGCTCTGGCCCAAATTCGCGAACAGGGCGCGGCCCAGCAAATCATCTATTTTTACGTGGTGGATGCCCAGCAGCGGTTGGTGGGCGTCCTGCCCACCCGCCGGCTGTTGCTGGCTCCCCCGGAAGCCCGCTTGCAGGACATCATGATTGCCCGGGTGGTGGCCATACCCGAAACCGCCACCATGCTGGAGGCCTGCGAGATGTTTCTGATGCACAAGTTCCTGGCCTTCCCCGTGGTGACTGCGGACAGCCATCTCGCGGGGGTGATCAACGTGGGCATGGTCAGCCAGTTCACCGAGGCCGCCCTGAGCCTGACCGAGCGCGCGCATGTGGAGGAGATGTTTGAGCGCATCGGTTTTCATGTGGCCGAGGTGCAGGGGGCCTCGCCCCTCAAGGCGTTCCGCTTGCGCATGCCCTGGCTGATGGCCACGCTGCTCGGCGGCATCGGCTGCGCCCTGATTTCGGGCATTTACGAGGCCACCCTCACCGCCCGGATCATCCTGGCCTTTTTCCTGACCCTCGTGCTGGGACTCAGCGAAAGCGTCAGCGCACAATCCGTCACCGTGACCGTGGAAACCCTGCGCGGACGCACGCCCAGCCGGGCCTGGTTGCTGCGCGCCATCCGCAAGGAAGCCCTGTCCGCGCTGATGCTGGGGGGCACTTGCGGCTGCACGGTGGCCAGCGTGGCCTGGCTATGGCGGGGGCAGGCTGCCGCGGCCCTCGTCATCGGCGGCAGCATCACCCTTTCCATGATCATGGCCTGTCTCATCGGTTTGATGGTGCCGGCCGTCCTGCATCGCCTCAAGCTCGACCCCAAAATTGCCGCCGGCCCCATGAGTCTGGCCCTGGCGGATGTCTGCACCCTGCTGATCTATTTGAATGCCGCGCGGCTGACGCTGTGAACGGAGCCGGAACCAAGCCGTTTCCGCCACAGATGAACACGGATGGAAACGTGGTCATCCAGCGGTCCATCAAGCGCACCGTTTAGTAGCAGTGACCTGCGGAATTGGGCAATGGACTTTGCCGACCAAATCCACTAAAACATGCCCCGCATGAGTGCGCCCGCGGCCGCCAACCCTGAATCCAAGCCAGTCCTCAATTTCCTGCGATATTGGGGGCCGGTGCTGGTTTGGTTTGCCCTGATCTTCACCGCTTCGGCCGATACCAAATCGGCCCAGCATTCCTCTTTCTTTTTTGCGCCGCTGATGCGCTGGCTGTTTCCCCACCTGCCCCCGGATACCCTGGACGAATGCCACCACCTGTTCCGCAAATGCTGTCATCTGGCGGAATATGCCATTCTGGGCGCGCTATTCTGGCGCGCCATCCGCCAACCGGTCAAAGGCGATCCCCGCCCCTGGAACTGGGCCGAGGCCGGCCTGTCGCTGTCCGGCGTTTTCGCCTATGCCGCCACTGACGAATTCCATCAAATCTTCGTGCCCACCCGCACCCCGGCGGTTACGGACGTGATGATTGACACCTGCGGCGGAGCCCTGAGCCTGCTGTTGCTCTGGCTGTGGACCACCAAAATCAGACCCGCCAAACCTGCCAGCGCCAGCTAGCCCGGATATTTCATAGTGAAACCGGCAAAACCATGGCAAACCCTTGTAGCGCAGGCTTCCCAGCCTGCCGTATCGCAGGTTTCCAAACCTGCGTGCCGCGTCTTTTCAACCACGAATTCGCACGTGTTTGCGCCCCTCTTTTCATAGGGTTTTTCGCGACTCTTTCCAAAATGGCTATGAAATATCCGGGCTAAACCTAATGCCTTTCGGAAATTTCGAGCTTGAATCCCAAAGGGATT
>Ga0302275_10000817_pt1 | contig 34401 bp, 28 predicted proteins | sample III_Bog_N2_2_FD_200229 | JGI IMG/M metagenome (GOLD analysis project Ga0302275, IMG submission 200229) | Peat permafrost microbial communities from Stordalen Mire near Abisko, Sweden - III_Bog_N2_2 | ecosystem: Environmental > Terrestrial > Soil > Wetlands > Peat | place: Sweden: Abisko... | reverse complement strand
TCGCCATAGGCTTCAACAGCGGCGGCCTCCGCGGCCTGCTCGCGTTCAAAGGCTTCCAGCGCGGCAGAGAAGTCGTCCATGTGTTCCAGACTGTGCTCTGGCTGGCCATGCTCTGCGCGCGCGGCAGCCTTAGCGGGCGCCGGCGTTTCGGCAACCGGCTCGGCCTGGGCTGATGGCGCAGGCGGCGCGGGAACTTCCGTTGCAACTTCGGCTGCGGGCGCGGCTTCCTCAGTGGCTTCCGCCACGGGAGTCGCTGCGGCTACAGGAGCTACAGGTTCGGATGGGGCATCGGCGTCCAACGCTGAAATTTCAACTGTTTTGGTGGCTTCGGGGTTGGACGTGGATTCAGGCGACGGCTGCTCTTGCTCCGCCACAGGTTCAAGGGTTGGGATTTCCAATTCGGTATTCAGGGTTATGCTCTCGGGTTCGGGATTGACGACGTTTGCCATTGGCTGACAGCTCCGCGATTCCTTACTCCCGCGACTCAAACGTACCTGCCGCTGGGGGTGGTCCCTCTGCCGCGTCTGCTCTGAGGGATGCCGGAGGCCATCTCCGGCAAACAACCACGCGCCTGTGACCGTGGTGATTTCACAAGGGACAGTCCATCCCGCCGATCAGGCTGGCGTTGAAAACGACTGGTCTCCTTGGGAAACACCCGGTAGGCGGCGGCTGCCTGGAGGGGCGGCCGCAACTCACTGCTGGAATCCGCGCAGGAAGCTACGCTCACCAGTGTAGCAACCGCCGCTTTCCCCCGTCAATGCAACCGATTGGCAGAAATCGCATGAAAACCGTGGTTTCGCGTGTGCTGATACCAATACATGGGACTTACGGCTGCAGCGCTCCCGCGCAATAAACAACTATACTGATGCAGACGGGACCCAACCCATGGACATTCTCTGGACTCCCTGGCGTTTTGCCTACATCACCGCGGCGGACAGCGCTGCTCGCCCCGGCGTTCCTCCGAGCCTGTCGGCCTGGCACGGCGACCACCACTGCGTCTTCTGCAACCTGATGGCCTCCATCGATTACGCCATTGCCCACGGAGCCAAGCCGGATGAGGCTGAATCCGCCGGCGGCCTCATTCTGCGCGGCCAGCATTGTTTTGTTTGCCTGAATGCCTTTCCCTATACCTCCGGCCACGTGATGGTGATGCCTTACGCCCATCTGGACCGGCTGTCTGCCCTGCCAGTCGACACCGCCCATGAACTGATCGATCTCGCACAGCGCACCGAGAAGGCGTTGGAAAAGCTCTACCGTCCGCAGGGTTTCAATTTTGGAATGAATTTGGGCCAGGCCGCCGGCGCAGGCGTCGCCGGGCACCTGCATCTGCACGCCCTGCCCCGCTGGCTGGGCGACACCAACTTCATGACCACGGTGGCCGAGACACGCATCCTGCCCGAAGAGCTGGAAACGACCTGGAAGCGGATGCGGGTGGCGTTTGCGGAAGTGTAGCGCCGACCTCCTGGTCGGCTGTAGCGTGGGCGTCCTCGCCCGCGCTGGTCCAAGGCTGATTGTCGTTTCATGCTGTCATGACACTGGGAAGTCTCGTCCCTCAAAGCTCACAGAAATGGATTGACGATCTCCAGACTGCCGAACTTCTGGCCATGCTGCAAGTCCTCCGAGTAGAGGATCGCGCAATCGGATTCGCGGGCTGCGCCGACGATCAGCGCGTCATACCACTGAAGCTTGTTGGCCGCATGCAGCCGCAGTGCTTCTTCGTAGAGAGCCAGAGAGGAGTGAATCTTGAGCAGCGGACGAAAGACGCGCGCCAGGTACTCCTGGCGGTCCTCGAAGTTCATGCGGCGTTCAAAACGTTTCAGGGCGAGGTTGAAGAATTCCTGAACCACCTGGTAGCTGACAGCGCCTTTGTGCGTGGCGATCGCTTTGCGGATCAGTTCAGTTGCAATGCGGGCTTTGGCCGGATCGTCGTCGGTCGCGGAGTAGACGAAGATGTTCGTGTCCAGAAAAAATCTATCGCTCATTCATCTCTTCCCGCGTGAAATGCCGGCCCGCCCGCATCGGATTGATCCGGCTCATGAACTCATCGAAGCCTGCCGCGTCGGAGCGCGAAGATGCGTATTGCGCCAGCCAATCGCGGAAAGCGTCATTCAGGGTCTTGCGCTCATCGTGAGCGACCTGGCGGGCCTGATCGATCAAATCTTCGTTGGCGCTGAAGGTAATGTTTCTCATGAATGCAGTGTACACGAGATTCGCGTACACTGCATTCAGTACCGTGACCGCATGATTTGATAATGCCCGAAATGTAGCGCCGGCCTCCTGGCCGGCTGTAGTGCGGACGTCCTCGTCCGCGCTTGTTCATGACTAATTGCGGTCTAAGCTCGAGCTATGGCGCGGATTTCATTCCTACCGGAGGATTTGGAGACCACCTGGAAGTGGCTGCGGGCCGCCGTTTGCGGAGTTAGCGAGTTAGCTTTCTTCACTTTCTGCTTCAGCGGCTAAGGCTAATGTGGACTCATCGGTTTCGAGTTCAGCAGCATCAAGCATCTTGGTAGGAATTTGTTTCTTAGTTTTGGGGGCAACGCCCAGTTGCCTCAACATTTCGACTTGACGAACCAGATTTCCCGGCCCGGTGGAGAGTTGCTTGCACGCCTCATCGTAGGCATTTCGCGCATCGAGGAGCGAACTCCCAATTGACTCTAGGTTCGAGACGAATCTCACAAACTTGTCATAGAGTTCGGTTCCGCGCTTCATCACCTTTTCAACGTTATCTGCTTGCCGTTGCTGGTGCCAAAGATCCGCGACGATTCGGATCACAAACAGAATGGTGGTTGGACCAGAGAGAAGCACACCTTTTGAATAAGCGTCGTGCCAAAGGGCTTCGTCATTCTGTAGGGCAAGCAGAAATGCGGGCTCGATGGGCACAAACATCACTACAAATTCGGGCGACCTTATGCCCGCCAGGGTGTGGTAGTTACGGCCGGCCAGATCGTTGATGTGGCTGCGCAAGCTCAATAAGTGTCTCTTGAGCGCGTCAACTCTGTCGTTTTCATTTTCGGCATTGACGGAATCATTGTAGGCATTGAGAGAAACCTTTGAGTCAATGATCAGATGGCGGCCACCAGGTAGCTTGACCAACACGTCAGTCTGGCGCCGCTGTATCGGTTCACCCTCACCGTTTGATTCGGTAAAGCTCTGCTGGAAACTGTAATGGTTACCTTCCTGCAAGCCAGATTTATCCAGAATATTGCGCAGGATGGTCTCACCCCAGTTGCCCTGGGCTTTGGTATCGCGGCGGAGAGCCGTAGCTAGATTATGAGCTTCCTCCGTGAGCGCCTTATTGAGATTTCCAAGCGTACCGATCAAGGTTCTGAGTTCAGTAACTCCAGTCTTCGAGTCGCTCTGCGCCTCCTCCACCTTCTTGCGGAAATCATCGATCTGCCCCTTAAGCGGGTCCAGCAGATTTTTAATCGCCAGTTCCTTGGCCTCCAGCGTCATTTTTGCTTCGTTACTTTGCCCGCCTAACTCATTTTTGGCGAGGGTCAGGAAGCTATCGTTGTTATCCCGCAGTGCTTTTGAGGCAAGGTCCGCAAAGGCCTTGTCCAAGTCGGCTTTCATCTGCGTGTACTTTTCCTCTTGAGCCTTCTCACGAACTTCAGCCAGCTTTCGTTCACTGGCCAATGCCTGTTCGACTTGTTCCCGAGCGCCTGCGCGGCCCTGGCGGAACCCCAACAAGAGCCCAAGGAGGAACACAGCAACAGCGACCAGCGCAAAAACAACAGCAGAATTTCCCACGGTAAAATCCTCTTCGCCTAATGTACGCCTCTTGCTTGTGGTTTTCCCGGTTATATCGATGGAACCACTTGCAAAATTCAAAGAGAAGCGTATGGAGTGTCAGGGTTTGCTAGAGGCGAAGATGTTTGCAGATAATTTCGACGCTTCGTCGCACAATAATTCTCAGGTGCTTTTTCTCCAATCGTCCTCCAAATGTGCCGCTAACTCCTTATCCTGGACGATTTTGCAGGCAACTCCTTTGTTTTGACGATTTTACAGCGCAACCCTGTCTGTAAGCTCAAGAAAACAACGAATTTACGTCCAAAATACGGGGGGGGGTATGGACCGTACAGCACCAGCTTTGCTGTCGGAACAAACCAAAGTCCCAAAGGAGTGACTGAATAGGGAATGCCGCTTCCTTGATTATTTTGCAAGAGGCTCGATGGTTTTTCTATTCCCTATTCCCTAGTCCCTGGTCTCTGCTTCCACCTAGCCTTTACACCCCGCCCGCCCGCCCAGTAGACTTGAGTTTCGGGGCCACGCGCATTTTTTCGGGCGCGGTGGTTGTATTTCCCTGCCGTGACCCGGTAGGCTGGTCAGGCGGAGCCTGAGCGGGCACGCCCCGGAGAGATTCCCAAGTTGAAGAAAATCACGAGGAGAAACACGCATGGCCGTTGAAGAAAAAGTCAAACAGATCATCGTCGAGCAGTTGCAGGTGGACGAAGCCGAAGTCACCCCCGGCGCCAGCTTCCAGGAAGACCTGGGCGCGGATTCGCTGGACGTTGTCGAGCTGGTAATGCAGTTCGAAGAGGCCTTCGACATCGAGATTCCCGACGAAGCCGCCGAAAAGATCAAGACCGTCAAGGACGCGGTCGAGTACATCGAAAAGAATGCGAAAGGCGGCAAGTAGCCTTTGAGCCGCCGAGTCGTCATCACCGGCCTGGGGCTGCTCTGCGGTGTGGGCAACACCGCGCCCCAGGTCTGGCAACAGCTTATGGCCGGCGCCAGCGGCATGGGGCCCATCACGGGCTTCGATACCACTGGCTTCACGACCACCTTTGCCGCCGAGGTCAAGAACTTTGACCCGCTCGAGTTCGTGGATAAGAAGGAATCGCGCAAGATGGCGCGCTTCATCCACTATGCCCTTGCCGCCACTCATGAGGCCATGGTCCAATCGGGTCTCCAGATTACCCCGGAGATCGCCGACCGGGTGGGCGTCTTCATCGGCTCCGGCATCGGCGGCTTTGAAATCATCGAGCGCGAGCACACCAACCTGATGCAGGGCGGCCCGCGCAAGATTTCGCCCTTCTTCATTCCCTCTGCCATCGTCAACATGGCAGCCGGCCAGGTGAGCATCCGCTACGGCGCGCAGGGGCCTATTTCGGCCACGGCTACAGCCTGCGCCACCTCGGCCAACGCCATCGGCGACTCGGTGCGCATGATCCTGCACGGGGACGCCGATGTGATGATCGCCGGCGGCGCCGAGGCTGCGGTCACGCCGCTCTCGGTGGGCGGATTCGCCTCCATGCGCGCGCTTTCCACGCGCAACGACGAACCCACCCGCGCCAGCCGACCTTTCGACAAGGACCGCGACGGATTCGTCATCGGCGAGGGCTCCGGCATTCTCATTCTTGAGGAGCTGGAGTTTGCCAAGGCGCGCGGAGCAAAAATTCTGGCCGAGGTTATCGGCTACGGCATGAGCGCCGACGCTTATCACATCACGGCCATCGCTCCCGAGGGAAAGGGCGCGCAGCGCAGCATGAGAGCCGCCCTCAAGGACGCCGGCATCAAGCCGGAAGAGGTGGGCTACATCAACGCTCACGCCACCGCGACCCCAGCCGGCGACGGCAACGAATCGCAGGCCATCGAAGCGGTCTTCGGCGAGCACGCCCTCAGCCACAAGCTCAAGGTTTCGGGCACTAAATCCATGCACGGCCACCTGCTGGGCGGCGCCGGCGGACTGGAAGCCGGCATCTGTGTCCTGGCGCTCCAGCACCAGATGCTGCCGCCCACCATTAACTTGGAAAACGTCGACCCCGAATGCCGCCTGGACTATGTGCCCAACAAGGCCATCGCCCACAGCTTTGATATCGCCCTGTCGAATTCCTTTGGCTTTGGCGGCATCAACGCATCGCTCATTCTGCGCCGCTGGACGGAGTAAGACAGCGGTCAGTGGTCAGTGAACAGTGGTCAGTCAAAAACAACAACAGCGCGAATCCTGTCCGGGTTCGCGCTGTTGGCTTTTTCTAAACCGAATGGATACATCAGCCGGCGATGGCCGCCCAACCCACTCCTATCAACACGATGAGCGCCCACCATCCGAAGACCGCAATGTAGCCAGAGTTGCGCTTGACCTTCGCCACAGCCGCAATGCCAATTCCCAGCAGAGCCAGTGTCCAGATCGTAGTCACGTCCAACGCGCTGGCCAACTTGTAGAGAGCTGCGTTGGTTTCCAGCGGGTTCAGAAAGGCTCCTATGCTGGTGGGGGCAAAGTTGTTCAAGTTGAAGGATTCCGGAGCCGTTCCCGCAAAGATCACGATTGCTCCCAGCAGCGCTTTGAAGATTCCCGGAAGACTCGCGTACATCCATACGGTAAAGATGCTTCCAAAGGTAGCCTTGCCGCCGAAGACAAAGTTGATGGTGCCCAACAGAACAAGCGAACCCAGCGCAACGACAATCAGGACGAGGATCGGACTGGCCGCAAAGCCGATCTCCGGGCCGTATTGCATGCCCTTGAGGGTTCCCTCCCGCTGAGCCGCGGGTGCCTGCGCAAGCTTCTCGTCCAACGTTGGATTGAGATGAACCATGTTTTCCGCCACCTGCGCCCAGCCGATCTTGAGTGTGATGCCCGCGAACAGGACGTAGCCGGCCAGGATCGATATGAGGAACGGCATCCACCAACTGCGGTTGCCGCGCTTGATGTCTTCAAAGGTCTTCGACGGCGCGGTGAAGGTATTCGTTACGCGCTGCCACTGGGAAAGGCCGTTTGCCGCGGCCACAGGTTGTACTCCCGTCTCGCTCATTGTTCCCCTCGCTCAGCCACATTTGGCTATGGCGGGATTGTAACCTCAAAGGGGCAACCCGGCAAAATTAATAATCGTTGGATGCAGGGATTAAAACCCTGCACTGTCCATCCTGCTCCGCCCTGTCGTTGCCTGCAATGCCTTCTTCCGCGCAGGCCTGGGCGGTGCGTAGCTTTTGTAGACGGTGATGTGGAAACAGGACTGGCGGAACTCCTCTTCGACGTCGATCTTGCCAGCCTGTTCCAGCGGCAGCAGCCATGCGCGCATCCATCCGATCTCCTGCCTGCTCAGGCCCAGCTTGGCAATGTCGATGGTGGCGCCCGTCAGATGCGGGCTGGCAACGTCGCCTTCGGCCGCCGTTGCGTTGCCGTTGCTCCTCATCAGTTGCTTTTGGTAAGCCACGGTCCGCACCGCCGAGCTGACCTCCAACCGCCCATGAAACGCAGCCATATGGGCGCGAGCGAGGTCGGCTAGAAACGTAGCCGTCCAGGGACGGCAATAGCGGCGGTTCTCCGGCAAGTTGCCGTTCACGGTGAGCGCCGCCGAGACCGGAACAGGCACCAGCATCTTGCGGGCAATGCGGTCCGCCAGATCGTCGTCGTCCTCGATGCGCTCCAGATTGTCGGCCTCTGACTTTTCGTTTTGCCGAACCAGTGATTCATACGACCCGCGCAACGGCGGCGGCATCACCGTCCGCGCCTTGCGCAACGAGGCCGCTTCAATTACGGCGCGGGGCGGCGCTGTTTCCGTCTCCGTGCCTTCATGGGGCTTTGGAGACGAATAGGACTTTCTGGCAGGATGGGAATTCGCTGGTAAATGGGTTTTGTTGGGCTGATGGGAGCGAGAAGATTGCTTTGCCTGCGCCGGATGCACCGCTCTGCGCGCGACCGCATGGTTTGCTGAATACCGTGCTTTCGTGTGAGAAGTGCTTGCGGAGTTGTGAGAGGCGCTCGCGGATGCATTGCTCTTCCGCGACTTTGCCGTAGGATTCGGCGAGCCGTAGACAGTGCTCGCAGAGAGCACAGCCAGCATAAAAGCGATAAAAAGGGTCCGCAGCATAAAGGAGTGCGCGGAGAATCCAGAGCAACTCCAGTGTAAGCGGTTTCGGCTTTGTTTCCGAGTACCTGACAGGGTTCGGCTTTGTCTGATAATTGGCACTTCCAAGGCCGTTAATCCCGGCCCTTGACGCACGCCGCTGCGAATGTTCGACTGGTTCAAGAACAGAACCGGGTGAACCCATGGATGTGCCGCAATTTACCCTCGACGATTATGAAAAAGTTTTTGCCGATCGCCATCTGTTGCATGGAGTGGTGGCGAAGTGGGCCAAAATCCACCCGAATGCTCCCGCCATTCTCAGCGCGGAGGGTGAGCGCGCGGTCACCTGGGGCGAATTCGACCGCATAACCACGAGGATGGCGTTGGAATTGATGCGCCTGGGCTTCGCCAAGGGCGATTTTCTGGTCTCCTTGCTGCCGCTCACTGTGGATCACGTGTTGCTGGAATACAGCTGCTTCAAAATCGGCGTCATCGTCGCCCCGCTGGATCTGCGCCTGTCCCCCGCAGAGGTGATGCGAGCGCTGGAAATCCTCCGGCCGCGCGGGTTTGTCAGTCCCGGAGTAAAAGCACCGCTCGATCTTCGCCCGCTTTGGAAAGCCATTCAGGCGCATTGCAAATGGATTCAGCATTGCATCGTGGCGGACTCAGAAGAAGAGATTCCGGGCACGCGATCCTATGCGTCGATAGTCGAGGCGGCGGATCGCAACGCGACGGATGAAGACGACACGTCCTTAACCGGGATTGCCGTAACCGAGGACGATGGCGCACTGGTCATCTTTACCACCGGCTCTACCGGTTCACCCAAGCCGGCCCTGCTTTCGCATCGCAACATCACGGTACAGAACATGTGCATCTGCGGCGCATTTTTTGGCGGAGACCGCGGCACACGCACACTGGTCAATTTGCCTGCGTCCCACGTAGGCGGACAGACAGAGGCGATGATGAGCACCTTCTTCGGCGGAGGCACGGCGGTCCTCGTGGAGATCTTCGACGCTGGCCGCTCGTTGCGCGCCATTGCACGACATCGCGTGGAGATTCTGGCCCAGATTCCGGCCATGTACAACCTCGAATGGATGCTGAAAAACTATGCCGGTCACGACCTCTCCAGTTTGAAATTTGCCGCCTACGGCGGACATTCGGTCTCGCTGCCATTCATGGTGCAACTGGCCGACATGGCGCCGGTAATTGGCACCGGACTGGGACTGACCGAGGCTGCCGGCTTCTGCACGTACATACAGGCGAATGCGGCGGAAAAAGAAACGATTCTCACCGGGCTTGGCGCCGGACTGGGTCAGGATATGCCCATCTATCCCTGCACCATTCGCCAAACCATGCGCGCCGACGGCAACGCCGGCGATGAACTGCCCACAGGCGAGATTGGCCAACTCTGCTTTCGCGGGCCGCAGACCTTTCTTGGGTACGTCAACGATCCCGCGGCAACCGCACAGGCGATCTCCCGCGACGGCTTTTTATATACCGGCGATCTTGGCTACCGGGACGCAGCGGGATTGCATCTGACTGGACGTGAAAAATGGGTGATCAAGTCCTTCGGCTATCAGATATTCCCCGGCGATGTGGAACGGCACATCTGCACGCTGGCGGAGAAGGTGGCCAACTGCGTCGTGGTCGGCGTGGCGCATGAAGTCATTTCCGAAGCAGTGGTGGCTGTGGTGGAGAAGAGGCTTGGAGCAGAACTAAGCCGACAGGAACTGGATCGGCACGCTCGGACGCTGGCATCGTATATGCGGCCTCGGCACTGGATCATCCTCGAAGCCGGCCAGATGCCTCTGAACCGCGTGGCCAAGCCGGATTACGTGCGCGCCCAGGAGATGGCTCGCGAGGAGATTGCCGCGATGCGCGAGCGCGGCGAATGGGACCGCGGGTTGGTTAAGGGGTAGGGCTTTCTATAGGAAAAAACCGGGGGTCCCGGAATTCCCGCGTCTGGGTTTCGCCCTTTGTTTGCCCATGATGGTCGGTTATGTTATTGATTCTAAGACTGTTAGCGGATTCAGATTCCAATCTTCAGGGCTGTTTTTGGGAAAACAATAGTTGCATTTTTGCGCTTGCGGCGGAGCTAACCCATTGTTTTTGTGCGGGTTGCAGAAGCGGCGGAGGCCAAAAGATGCTGTTTTCAGGTGTCAGCGAACAGTGAACAGTGGACAGTAGATAGTGGTCAGTGGTCAGTAACGACCCGCAGAATTGGTCGTGATTCATACATTGATTGTGCGCTGGGAGAAGGTAATTATCTGCAAGAGGTCATGGGCAAATTGATATATACTTTTGATAGATACTTTCTGGAGGGCAGGATGGCCACAAGCGCGGGAACAAGTCAAAAACCGACAGATGCCAAGCTGTTCTGGAGTGGCCGCAGCCAAGCCGTTCGCCTTCCCAAGGCATTCCGCTTCGAGGGTGATCGTGTGCGTGTATCCCGTATGGGCGCGGGTATTTTGCTGGAGCCTGTGCCGGAAGTCAAAAAGGAAACAGTCGAGGAGTGGTTTGCACGAATGGATGCCATGGGAGCCGATCCGCTCTTCCCCGAAGGACGAAAGCAGAATCTAGCGCCTATTCGTGAGTATTTCAAGTGAACTACCTGCTCGATACGAACGTCTGCATTGCGCTGATCAATGGGACGTCCAGCCAGGTCCGCGAGCGCTACAAACAGGCGGAGCGCAGCGGCGCGGTCCTTTCAACCTCGCTGATCGTTGCTCATGAACTTTGGTACGGCGTAGCGAAGAGCGATCGCGTCCCCCAAAATGCCAATCGTCTTTCAACATTTCTCGGACGTGACGTTGCACTGCTCGACTATTCCGAGCGGGACGCGCAAGCCGCTGGTGAGATTCGCGCTGAACTCGAACGCACGGGCCAGCGTATCGGCGAGTACGATACGCTGATCGCCGGACAGGCGTTCGCGCGGAATCTGGTTCTGGTTACGGCGAATACGCGGGAGTTCGAGAGAGTGAAGGGATTGATTGTGGAGGATTGGACGGTATGAGCGAAGTCGACGAGTCGAAGTTCCCTTATGGTTATGTACCGGAGCATCTGAAAGAACGGGTGAAAAACTGGCGCAGTCTAACGGTCGGTGAGCGAATCGAGCTGACGCATGAGTTGAGCATAGCGGCGTGGGCGAAGATTGGTGTTGTCCACGATCCGAGCAAGCCGATGGATAAGACGATCCGGAAGTTTCGCCGTAAGGAAAATGGAGAACTAGAAGCCTGTTGACCGATGCTGACGCTCGACAGTGGCTTCCCAGGGTGACGCGTGGCGAATGGGCGGGTTTATAGGTTTCGCTGCGCCCCAACGGGGCGCAATGGTTTTTTGGCTGATGACCCAGGATTTCATCCTGGGCTATTTTCCTCCGCTCCCTCCGGGAGGAGTGGACGATGAGCAAAGAAACGAAAAGTTGCGAAAATCTAGGCATCGAGCTTGGTAAAGTATCTTCATCGAAGCTGGTAACTCTATAGAGCTGGGGGGAGTAAATGTCTCGGCTTTCTAACGAAGTAAAGACACATCTGGACAAAGCTCGCGAAAGCGCACTTCTCGCGGTCGAGACGTACAACAGACCTGGAGCATCATTTCGGTCTGGCGGATTCATCGTTTTGATGTGTATCGCTTGGACAGCTTTATTCCATTCAATCTTTTTTAAGCGGAGACTTCAACCTTTCTACCGGAAGGATACTAATCGACGGCACTTTATACAGATAGACGGAGACAGGAAGGCTTGGGAACTGACGACGTGCGTTCAGCAATACTACGCTGCGAACAATCCGCCAGAGCGCGCCAATATAGAATTCTTTGTCGGGTTGCGCAACAAGATTGAGCACAGGTCAATGCCAGCACTAGACATTAGAATTTTTGGTGAGTGTCAGGCGCTGCTCTTCAATTTCGAAGATATACTCCTGAAAGAGTTTGGTAACCGATACGCTCTCAACGAAAGCCTGTCTCTTGCGTTGCAGTTCTCATGTTTGCGGAATGAGAAGCAAGAACTAGCGGTGAAGAAGCTTCATAAGACCCTTGCGAAGAACCTCGCTCTCTACGTTGATAGATTCAGGACAGGTCTAAGCTCCGATGTGCTCGGGGATCCTCGCTTCAGCTACAAAGTTTTCTTGATCCCGAAGCCCGCAAATAATGAACGCAACGCAGATTTCGCGGTTGAGTTTGTCAGATTTGACCATTCAAAACCGGATGAAATGGAAAAATACCAAAGGATAGTCTCTCTTATAAAGCCATCGACGGTGACGGTTGGAAACCTAGGTCACGCAGCTGGCGTCACGGGAGGACTGCCCCTTAACATCAGGATAGTCAATGAACCAAACGCTCCGGGCTACGCGACTGTTGATTGCGACCAATCTCATCCGTATAGAGGCAAAGATTTATTGGCAGTTGTGAATGATCGGCTTCCTGAGGGGACCAAAGCGATAAACACACATGATTTGCTGGCGGTTCGACGTGTGCATCAAGTCGAATCTAAGGCGAATTTCTATCACAAGGGGAAATTCTCCTCACCTCAATATAGCGATGCATTTGCGGACTGGCTGGTCGGAGAGTACACGAAAGATAGAGATTTCTTCATCGATTCTCGTTCAACATATAAAGAGAATAATTGAATCTACGAGGACCCCAGCGCCTAAGACCTCACATTTAAGGCGCTGGGACAATACTGGATGATCAGTCCCTCACTGCAACAGCGTTGGCTCGTCGTGGTTATTGCCGTTTAGCTCATCGGGCGGGATGATGACGGCGGCGGCTACCTTGTCGTCGGCCTCCAGGTTGAGCAGGCGGACGCCTTGCGTGGCGCGGCCGGCGGAACGGATGGTCTTGGTGTCGATGCGGATGATCTTGCCGAATTGGCTGATGACCATCAACTCCGAGGTGTCGTCCACCAGTTGAATGCTGCTGACGCGGCCGATGCGCGGGGTGACGGCCATGTTCTTGACGCCCTTGCCGCCGCGGGTTTGCAGGCGGTAGGCCTCGACATTGGTGCGCTTGCCGAAACCGTTTTCTGTGACAGACAGAATCAGGTACTCGCCCGGCTTATGCTCCTTGGGCGTCACCGCAACGCCGACGACATAGTCGTTCTTGGCGAGATCGACGCCGCGCACACCGTAGGCCGGGCGGCCCATGGAACGGACATCGTTTTCGTCGAAGCGAATGGCCATGCCGAGATGCGTGGCGAGGAAGATGATCTGCGAGCCGTCGGTGATGCGCGCCTTGACCAGTTCGTCGCCGTCATCGATGCCGATGGCGATAATGCCGCGGGACATGACGTTGCTGAAGTCCTTGAGCGGGGTCTTCTTGACGGTTCCTTTTTGCGTGGCGAAGAAGATGAACTTGCCCTCTTCCTCGAGGTCGCGCACGGGCAGAATGGCGCGGACATTTTCGCCGGGCTGCAAGTCGAGCAGGCTCTGGATGGATTTGCCCTTGCCCGCCGCGCCGACGTCGGGAATCTCGTAGACCTTGAGCCAATAGACGCGGCCGGAGTTGGTGAAGCAGAGGAGAAATGCGTGAGTCGAATCGATAATCAACTGCGCGACAAAATCCTCTTCGCGCGTCTTCATGCCCATGCGCCCGGTGCCGCCGCGCCGCTGCTGGCGATAGATGCTGATGGGCGTGCGTTTGAGGTAGCCCTGGTGGCTGACGGTAACCGCTACCTGCTCGTCGGCGATCAGGTCTTCAAGCTGCAACTCGGCGGACTCGTCGACGATTTGCGTGCGGCGCTCGTCGCCGTACTTGTCGCGAACCTCTTCCAGCTCCTTGATGATCACGGCGCGCAGCTTTTTCTCGCTGGCCAGGATCGATTCGTACTCGGCGATTTTTTTGCGAATCTCGCCCAACTCGTTGAGCAGTTCGTCGATGGAGAGCTGCGTCAGCCGGTAGAGTTGCAATTCGAGGATGGCGTCAATCTGGCGGAGCGTGAGGCCTTTTTCCTCGTGCGGCAGGCGCTCGCGGTCCAGGCGGATGACAATCGCAGTGCCCTTGCCCCAGGCGTAGAGATTTTCGCGGGCCTCGACGCGTGAACTGGAGCCGCGAATGATTTTGATGACCGTGTCGAGATTGTCGAGGGCGATTTTCAGGCCCTCTAAAATGTGCTCGCGCTCGCGCGCCTTGCGCAGCAGAAAGACGGTGCGGCGCTGGACTACGTCGATGCGGTGATCGATGAAGCAGCGAATCGCCTGGTCGAGCGGCAGCTCCCGCGGCTGTCCGTTGAGCACAGCCAGGAAGATCATGGAGAAGCTCTCCTGCATCTGGGTGTGCTTGTAGAGCTGGTTGAGCACGATCTCCGGCTGCGCGCCGCGCTTGAGCTCGATGACGATTCTCATGCCGTCGCGGTCGCTCTCGTCGCGCACGTCACTGATGTCGTCGATGATTTTCTCGTTGGCCAGCTCGGCGATGCGCTCGATGAGCTTGGATTTGTTGACCTGATAGGGAATTTCGGTGACAATGATCGCCTGTTTTTCCTTGGTCAGGCTTTCGAGCGCGGTGCGGGCGCGCATGAGGAAGCGGCCGCGGCCGGTTTTGTAGGCGTTGGGGATGCCGGACTTGCCGTAGAGAAAACCGCCGGTGGGGAAGTCCGGCCCCTGCACGTGCTTGAGAACTTCAGCGAGGCCAGCGTTGGGATTTTTGACCAGCTCGATGGCCGCGTTGACGACTTCGGTGAGGTTGTGCGGCGGAATGTTGGTGGCCATGCCGACCGCGATGCCGCTGGAGCCGTTGACGATGAGATTGGGAACCCGCGTGGGCAGCACCGTCGGCTCGAAGGTGGACTCGTCGTAGTTGGGCACGAAGTCCACGGTCTCCATCTCGATGTCGGCCAGCATCTCGCCGGCCATGCGCATCATGCGGCACTCGGTATAACGCATGGCGGCGGGCGGATCGCCGTCCACGGAGCCAAAGTTGCCCTGCCCATCGACCAACGGATAGCGCAACGAGAAGGGCTGCGCCATGCGGACCAGCGTGTCATAGATGGCCGAGTCGCCGTGGGGATGGTAGACGCCCATTGCCTGGCCCACTACTTTGGCGCACTTGGTGTATTTTTTATTGTGCTGCAAACCCATCTCGTTGAGGGTGTAAAGCACGCGGCGATGCACGGGCTTGAGGCCGTCGCGGGCATCCGGCAGCGCGCGCCCGATGATGACGCTCATCGAGTAGTCGAGATAGGAGCGGCGCATCTCCTCTTCGATATTGATGGGGATGAGGTTGGTTCCGCTGTGCAGCGGAGCGCCGCCTTCGAGAGGGAGGAGGGGATTCTTATCGTCTGGCATAGAGGTCTTTTCATGCCCGCTGGAAGGCGGCGTAAAGGGCGTGGAAAAAGCGGGGCCGGGGTCCGCGGGCTATGGTCTTATTTTACCTCTTCAGAGAGGGATTCAGCAAGGTAAAAAATAGCAAATAAGTCCTTATTTTGCTTGATTTTATGGCTGTTCTTGAGCGTCGCTCCGAGCGTCTTGAGACTATCAGGCGGCGAGGCGCGCTTTTACCTTCGATTTAGCGGAAGTCTTGGTCTTTTTGGGGGCCTTTTTCTTGATTCTTTTAGAACCCAATCTGGAGAGAACAATTGGCGTTTGACCAGGCATATCAACAACAAAGGAGAGTTTTCCGCCGATGCCTTCGATGTAGCTGAGCAGAGTGGAAATACTCATGTCCTGTCGCCTTTCGATGCGGGAAACGCCCTCTTGGCCGATCTTGAGCTTCTTCGCGAGGCGGGCCTGGGTAAGGTTGCGCTGGCGGCGCAGCTCGCGCAGGCTAATCTCTTCACGCATCTCCTGCGCCAACACTTGGATATGCGCCCTGCTCTCTTCGGATTCTTCGGCAAGCATTGCTTCCAGTGAGACTGTCATTAAGACTCCTTATTCGAAGAACGGAGAACCCGCAAATGCCGGTCAAATCGTTCATCCGCTACGCGGATCAGATCGCGATAGAATCGCGTCTTCCCGATTCCTGCCTTGTCCCCACCCACCAACAGAATGGCCTTGCGCTCCTGATCAAAGGCAAAGGCAACACGCCATGCTCCCCCATCGGCATTGAAACGCAACTCCTTCATCTTGGCGTGACGAGAACCGTTGAGCGTATCCACATACGGCCTTCCAAGTTGCGGTCCATTTTCACTGAGGATTATTGCCGAAGCTTTCAACTTTTCCCGAACCGCATGGGAAAACTTGCGAACCTCTACGGCGAACTCCTCGTGAAACTCCACCACCCAACACGTCTTCATATTATGCTCTGGAATGCCTAATGTCGTCAAGTGCATTTTTTCGCTCTCGCACTCACAGCAGCCCCGGCAGGCTCAGCACGCAGAAGACCGCCTGAAGAAGAACGATAACTCCGGCAGCACTCAGCGCCAAACGGCCTCGTGGCCCTTCGTAGGCATCGGCGAAAACACCGCCAATAAACGTGAGCAGAAACGGCAGCGCCCACAGCCAGGGTGAGCCCGGAGCGCCTGACATGACGAGCAGGAATAAAACCATGGCGCACAGCAGCGGAGCCGTATTGCCGAAGTAGCGCGACTTACGCAAGCCCAGAAATAACGCCAGGGCGGCAGCGACAGCTACCGAAATCCCTGCATTGGGCAGCGCGGAGAAGAATCGTTGGGCTGGATCGAGAGAAACCCACAGTAGCCCGGCGGCAGAGCGGAAGAGATAGCTGAAGGCATCCGGAGAGAAGCCGTAGCAGGCAAAGACGAACACTAACGCCCCGGCCATGGCCATGAGCACAATCGGTAGAGTCTGTCTCCTACGCCCTTCGGCTACCCACAACATGGCAATCAGGCCAAGCAATGCCACAATCGGCAGCGCGGCAATGTGTGAGGCCGCCGCCAGTCCGAAGGCCGCCATCAGCAGCACAATGCGGGGACGACCCTTCCGCTGCGGCCCCTGCATGGCATGGGCTACGCCGATGCAGGTGTAGACGCCGCCATAAATCCCCAGCGCGGCCAGCACGTCTGCATTGGGCGCAACGCAGGCCCGCAGCACCGCGGGAGAAAAGCAATAAAGCGCGAGCGCCGTGTAGCCGCCCAAGTTGCCGTAGAGCCTCCGCGTCACCCACCACAGGCCCGCGCCCAGCAGGCATCCGGCCGCGAGAAACGGCAGGCGAAGCAGCAGTAAAGTGTACCTGAGTTGATGGCGCAGCTCCCAGGAGGAAAGTACGCCCCCGGTTTGCACCACCTTGTCCTCAGGCTTGCGAAAGTGGTCCAGGCCGCGCTCGGCCAGCAGGTTCAGCGTCAGAGGCAACCCGGCGAGCCGGTAGGCCAGAATGCCGTCGTGAATGTTGCCACAACTCGTAAAGTAGCCGGCAAGTTGCGACGGCCGCTCCCACATCTCGCGTCCGCAGCGCGCATATTGGTAATCGCGATCGGTCATCTTCTGGTGGACGGTAAGCCACAGTCCCTGGGCGAGAAACGCGGCCAGCAATCCCGCGGCAATGCGCTGCGGCAGATTGAAGTGGAAGCGGCGAATTCGTTGAAAGCGGCGGGTCATCGTGCTCCGTGCGACGTATCCAGTCTAAACCGGCGGCTCGCGGAGTTCTCGGTTTCTCACAACTAGAGAGCCGCATAAGTGCTATCCTCCTCTGCAAGGGCTTGCGCGTGAGCAGTTTCTTCACCATCGGCCATTCCAACCACGACTTTCCTGTCTGGCTGGCCCTTCTGCGCCAGCACGGCGTTGAAGTGGTAGTCGATGCGCGCAGCTCGCCCTACTCGAAGTACGTCCCGCAGTTCGACAAGGAGCTGATGCAGCGCTCCCTGGAGGAAGCGGGGATCCGCTATCTCTTTCTCGGCGCGGAGTTGGGTGGACGCCCAGCAAATCCTGCCTATTACGACGCCAAAGGCCGCGTCCTTTACAGCCGGCTCTGCGACGACGCCCTCTTTCAGGCAGCCATTGCGCGGCTTGAGACGGGCATGGAGCGCTTCCGCGTGGCCCTGGTTTGCGGCGAGGAAGACCCCGCGCACTGCCATCGCCGCCTGCTCATCGGCCGCGTGCTCACAGAGCGCGGACATACCATGATTCATATTCGCGGCGACGGCCGCCTGGAATCCGACGAGACGGTTGCCACCGAAGCCGGCAAGCCGCTGGTCGGCGCACAGCCAGCGCTCTTTGCCGAACTCGACGAGGACCAATGGAGATCTACAGCATCGGTTTTACCCAAAAAAGCGCCAGAGAGTTTTTCAACACACTGAAGGCTCACGGCATCGAACGCCTGCTGGATGTGCGCCTGAATAACACCTCGCAGCTTGCCGCATTCGCCAAGCAGGCTGACCTGGCTTACTTCCTTCACGAAATTTGCGGCGCCGCCTATGAGCATGAGCCTTTGCTTGCCCCCACGCAGGAGATGCTCGATACCTACAAGAAACAAAAAGGAAGCTGGGAAGATTACACCGAAGCCTATCTCGCTCTCATCCGCACCCGAAAAGTAGAAGCTGCGCTTTCCAAGAAGAGCTTCCGGAAGAAGACCGTCTTGTTGTGCAGCGAAGCCACCGCGGAGCATTGCCACCGACGGCTGGCCCTGGAGTATTTACAGCAACACTGGGAAGGTGTAACAATTCGTCATCTTTAATTCGCTCCGTGAAAGTGAGTCCAAGCCATGGGCCTCGAACGGATTATCTGCCTCGCCAATTCTTACAAGCACGAACATCGCTGTGTCGCCGGAATCAGCCTGGACTCAAAAAAGTGGGTCAGGCTGGTCGGCCGGCAAGTTCCCGGCTGTCTCACCGTAAAGGAAGCTAGCTACCCCGACGCAAAGGAAGTTGCGCTCCTCGATGTCTTCGTGGCCGAACTCGGCGAAAAATGCGGAACCAACTGCCACCCGGAGGATGTGTTTGTTACAGAAACCTCATGGCAGCCGGTGCGTCGCTTTGATAAGCCGCGTGATGCGCAGTTTCTCGCCGCCTACGTGAGCAAGGGGCCGGCAATTTTACAGGGGTACGGCGACAGAGTCTATGGCCGCAAGTTCGAAGGAGCGCCAGTGGAGAAGTCCCTCGAACTAATTCATCCGGAAAACCTTTGGTGGTGGATACGCGAAGAGAATGGCAAACGCAAGAATCGCGCCATCTTCCGCACCGGTCATGTCGTTCGCGCATGCTACGACCTGGCCGTTACCGATCCCGTCTGGCTGGAAAAAATGCGACCCCTGCACGCAGGAATTTATCCGCACATCCACTTCTTCGACGGCAAGCCGCCAAAAACCTTTCTCACCCTGAGCCTGAGCGAACCCTTCGAGGGCTTTCACTACAAACTGGTGGCTGGCGTGGTCAATTTGATGTCCTGAGCGCCATGCACCAGGTTTCGCTTCCCAAGCCTGGGATTGCGGCTAGTGCTAAGACTGTGTGATTTAGTAATTGTGACTGAACATGTGCGGGCGAGGACGCCCGCACTACAGCCGGTCAGGAGACCGGCGCTACATTCCTGACCTTACAAATTCAAGCGGTCACGGTACTAGCCCGGCGGCGCAATCACTGTACTCCATCATCCCCTCGACGCTACACTGGTCACGCCATGATCACTCGCCGCCGCTTCGTTCTGAACACCGCCGCCTGCGCCGCTCTTGCCCACACCTGCAAAGCTAGTTTCGCGCTGGCGCAAACCGCCGCCTACCAAAACCCCATCCTGGGCGGCGACCATCCCGACGCCAGCCCCATTCGTGTTGGCGACGACTTTTACCTGACCCACTCCAGCTTTGATTACGCGCCCGGACTGCTCATCTGGCATTCTCGCGACCTGATTAACTGGCGGCCTGTCGCCGCCGCCCTCCACCGCTATTACGGCACGGTCTGGGCTCCCTACCTGTGCGAGTACCAGAACCACTTTTACATTTACTTCCCTGCTGCCGGAGGCCTGCGCGTGGTTCATGCCGATCACCCCACCGGACCATGGAGCGAGCCTATCGATCTGGGCATCAAGGCCATTGATCCTGCCCACATCGCCGAGAATGGCCGCCGCTTTCTGCACATGAGCGGCGGACGCATGGCCGAGCTTACCGCGGATGGCCTGGCCGTCAAGACGCCTCCCCGCAAGGTCTTCGACGCCTGGCCCATGCCGGCCTCCATTCGCATGGAATGTACCTGCCTGGAGGGTCCCAAGCTGCTGGAGCACAACGGCTGGTTCTACCTCAACGTGGCCGAGGGCGGCACTGGCGGTCCGGGCACCAGCCACAGCGTTATTTCCGCGCGCAGCCGCCACGCAGACGGCCCCTGGGAGTATTCGCCCTACAATCCTGTCGTTCACACGCCCTCGCGCGACGACCGCTGGCTCAGCATCGGCCACGGACGCCTTGTCGATACACCGGACGGCAAGTGGTACATCACGGTTCATTCCTATGAGAACGGCTACCGCACTCTGGGACGCCAGCTTTTGCTGCTGCCCATCGAGTGGACCGCTGACGGCTGGTTCCGCGTTCCCGCGGGCGTCACGGCGGATGCGGCGATTCCCATGCCCGTCCCCGGTACACGCCAGCAGCCCTTTGCCGACCCTTCCGACGACTTCACAGCACCCGAACTCGGTCTGCAGTGGGGCTTCTGGCGGGAGTACGACCCGACGCGCTTCACCACCGGCAACGGCGCACTCACATTGCAGGCGCGCGGCAGCTCCCTGGCCGACTCCAGCGCCCTGACCACCGCCGTCGGCGGACACTCCTACACCGTCGAAATCGACATTGAAGTCTCGCCCGGATGCGAGGCCGGCCTGATGCTCTTCTACGACCCGAATCACGTCGCCGGCATCCTCATCACGCCCGGAGGAATCGAGATCAAGATTCCCAACGGCTCGGTGAAGAACCGCACGGAAAAGAGCGCCACCCGCACCACCTTCCGCGTGGTCAATGACCGCCAGGAAGTGGACTTCTACTATCGCCTTCCCGGCCGGGCGTGGCAAAAAACCGAGTCCTCGGCAGAAGTCTCCGGCCTGCACCACAACGTGCTGGGCGGCTTTCTGGATCTTCGCCCCGCTGTTTACGCCTGCGGCCATGGCCTGGCTGCGTTCCGTGGCTTCCGCTACTGGCCGGAGGTCAACGCACCGGCCCTGTGAACCGGCATAGCGCCCAGGGCTGTTGTATGGTTGTAAATAACTTCCAGTAGAGGCTTTACTTCGTGACAGCTCCCGACATCATCGATCTGGCCAAGAGAGTTCACTGGGATCCCTTGCATCTCTGGAATGCGCTGCATAGCTTTGTCGCGCCCCTCATTGCGGTGCTCGGCAAGTCTGGCCATTCGTGGATCAAGCGCCGCAACGCTCGCCTGGCGCAACACTGGCCCGTCGCGGACGGTCTGGTTCAATCCATCGACGTAGGCACAGGAACCAAATTCTACGGCAGCGCGCGGAAATTCAACGCAACGTTCAAATACTCCTATCCCGTTCAGGATGGCTGCGAGATCAATTATTATTCCGGAAATTTTTCCCGCTTCTTTCCAGATAAAGAGCGTGCATGGGAGTGGCTTGAGTTGCTGAAGAACAAGCGCATCCGTGTTCACTATCAGCCCGGCCACCCCGAAGTCTCCGCGGTCCTGGCCGCCGATCTGGACGCCCACTATGCGCTTCCGGCGCGAACACCGGCCGACTTGCTCTACTACTCGCCGGGAATCGACCCGCAATAGCGCAGTAGTTGCCTGGTTGCGCGCTGAATCAATCGCTTCCAAACGCAGGAAAGCCGCTCCGAAGAGCGGCTCTCGCTGGCAGGGTTACGCTTGCTCTGGTTAAATGATCGTGATCGTGCAGTTCGATGCGGCTACGGTGCCATTCGCATCTGTCACCGTGATGGAGAAGGAACCGGAGGCCGTCGGCGTGCCCGTCACCGCGCCCGTCGTTGTATTTATCGTCAGCCCCGTCGGAAGCGTGCCCACCACCGCGTAGGTATAGGGAGCCGTACCGCCGCTCGCCGTCAGCGCGCCGCTGTTGAAGGCAACGCCCACATGGCCGCTCGTTACCGCGGGGCAGCTCAGAGTTAGACCATAGAAGAGAGCGCCAACCGATTGATTGCCGACGAGTCCTGATGGATCACCACCAGACTCCATACTGGCAGACATCATCAATGCGCCGCCTGTTCCGCTCACTTCCGTCACCACGCAAGAACTGCCCGTGGCTCCAGCCTGGATCGGATAGACCACATTGCCGACTAAGTAACCACTGCCCGGCGTCGTTGCGGTGCAGGATGTCAGATTGCCTGCCGAGGCGGTAATCGAAATCAACGCACCAATTCCCACGCCGCTTGTCACGGTGGGCAAGCCTGCGGCCGTTGTATAACCAGTACCTGTCGGATATGACAGCGTCGGCAACGCGCAAGTGTTGGTCATATTTGGCGTGTCTACCACGGTATCGCAGTTCGCTGTCCAGCCGCCAAAGGTATTATCAAGTGCGGCTCCAGCCAACGATGCCGTGATCGTCACGTTCGTGCCAGCGGCATAGGTTCCCGTGCAAACAGAGTTCCCCAGGCCGGCGATTTCCGAGCCTGGACCGCAATGGATCAGGTTCGGCACCCCGGTATCAGAGGGAGCCGTAATCAGCCAGCTGGTGCTGTTGCTGCCGGCGTTAAAGACGGTCAGCGTCGCCAGCAATGCAGGAGCCACCGATGGATCGCAGATGGGGGGCGAGGTGCCTGGTTCCTGGCAGGTAAACGTAACTGGGTTGGAGAGGACGACGGTGTTGTCCGCGTTCGTCCCTTCGGCATAGATAACACCCAGACCCTCATAACCCATCGCTGTAGCAAGCCCGGCGACTTCTCCGGGTGTCCCGGCAGAGTTGATGGATACAAGATTTGGATTCAGGGTAATCCAGGTGACCGAGTCAGTGATATCGCGAAGAGTTGGAGTGGTCGTGAAGGTTCCGAAGGCAAGGTATTGCTGGGTCATGCCCTTATTTGAAACCTGGGTACTGCTCGGCACAACGTTGATCGAAATCAGAGGTTCCGGCGCTGCCCCGATGGTAACCGAGTAAGTCGCCGACGCCACTTGCTGGGTTTGGTCTGGATTTATCCACGTCGCAGTGATATTGGTAGAACCTGCCGTAGCAGCCGTCACAAGGCCTGGTGTAGTTGCGCAGCTGATTGGGGTGGCAGGGGAGACTCCGGCGACTGCGGTGCAAATGCTGGCAACCGGAATAGTGTTGGACTTCCAGACAACCTGGCTGGTTACGTCATACTGCAGGCCAGAGCTGCCCGTGGCCAGCGCAAGGAATTGGTTCACTTGACCCGGCGACGTAGCTGCTATTGAGCCTGGAATGATGGTCAGCGCGGTATAGGTCTCCACACTTCCGCTCTGGACCGAGAAAGTGGTGGTGGCGGGGACCAGCGTTCCATCGGGATTCTTGGAAAGCGACATGATCACCGTGTTTCCCTTGTTGACTCCGGTGACGGTGCCAATAGGCGTGGCCTGATTCAATAGGGCACATGAGGAACCGGCGGCCACCCTGGGGAGGACACAGGTGGTGCAAGTTGCACCGCTGGAACCCGCAGGACAGGCCGAGAGGGTGCAGGACTCGGCGGTGAGGCCAGTGGGGCAGGCGGTGGTCACCGTGGCCACGCTCGTGTCGCTGGAACTCCAATTGGTGGTGATGTTTTGATTGGCAACACCGTCGAGGTTGGTGATGCCGCTGGTCACATCCTGCGTGGTGGGAGTGGCGGAGAAAGTTCCAATGGCCAGCAGTTGGCTGGATACATTGGGCACGGAGACCGACGGATTGGGCGGATAGATGGTCACCGCGGTCAGCGGCTCTGCAGATGATGAGGACGAAGCCGTAACCGTGTAAGCCGCTGTTCCGGTGACCACGGTATTGTCGGGGTTGGTGACGACGGCGATGATGGCCGTTGCACCGGAGGCTTTCGGCGTGGCCGTGCCGGACGAACTGGAGGCGAAGTTGGCTACCGAGGAATTGCTGGAGGACCAGCTCACCGGATTGATCGTCTGCCCGTTGACCGTTTGAACGGTGTTGCTCAGCAGTACCGTGCCTCCCGCGCCGGTGGTTCCGATGGCGAAGAAGGTGACGTTGGCAGCTGTACCGGTGGACGTGGAGCTTTGAGTGGAGGGCAGGATGGCGATGGAGACCAGCGGCTCCGGGGTCGCGGGAATGCTCACGGTCAGGGTCGCGATTCCCGTCACCACCGTGCCGTCGGGATTTGCGGCCATCGCCGTGATGGCCGTCGTACCGTTCGCATGGGCCGTGACAACTCCACTGGCTGGATCAATTGAGGCAACTGTGGAGACGCTGGATTTCCAGGATGCAGCGCTGATGGTCGCCGAACCAATCGTTGCAGGCATGTTGGTCAAGTTCACCGTCGTGCCGTTTGTTGTGGTGCCGATGACGATGAGTCCGGCAGTCTGATTGGCTGCCGTAAGCGTCTGCGCGGCTGGAACGATGGCCAGCGAGACCAGAGGTTCCGGTGACGAGGGGATGTTCACGGTCAAAGTCGCAACTCCCGTCACCACGGTGCCGTCCGGATTCTTGGCAATCGCCGTGACCGCCGTCGTGCCGTTCGCAACTGCTGTGGCGACTCCAGTGGCGGCATTGATCGAGACCACTGAGGGGACGCTGGAACTCCACGTTGCCGCTTGAATCGTCGCTGTTCCGACCGTTGCCGTCTGGTTGGTCAGGTTCACCGTCGTGCCAGAGGACGTGGTGCCGATGGCGATGAGTCCGGCGGTCTGACCGGCTGCGGTCAGCGTCTGCGATACCGGAACAATGGCCAGCGAAACCAGCGGCTCTGAGGATGATGATCCAGTCACAGTCACCGTGTAGGTGGCCGCGCCTGTCACCACGCTTCCGTCGGGATTTTTGGCGATTGCCGTGATAACCGTTGCACCCGCCGCCACCGACGTAGCAACTCCGGTTGCCGGATTGATCGTAGCAACCGATGGGTTGCTGGAAACCCATGTCGCAGGTTGAATCGTCTGTAGACCAACCGTAGCACTTTGATTGGTCAGATTAACCGATGCGCCGGACCCGGTGGTGGCAATCGCGAGGAATTGCGCCGTTTGACCAATCGACAACGCTGTCTGCGCGTTCGGAGCGACGATAAGCGCGGTCAAAGGCTCTGGCGAGCCAGACGCAGCTACAGTAAGAGTTGCGCTTCCGACTGCACCGGAGCCGTCGGAATTGGTGAAGGTAGCCGTAATGGTGGTTGTGCCCGATCCGACCGTGGTAGCCAACCCGGTAGCCGCGTTGATAGTGGCAACAGATGGGGCGCTGGAAACCCAATGAATCCCCGCCAAATTCGTCAGCGCTTCCGAGGTGCCGCTGACTGTTAAACCGACTGCTTCAAACTGTATGGGGACACCCAGTGATGCAATAGTCTGTGTAGCTGGGAGCACGGTGATTGTAGAGATATCGCTGTTTACGCAACTTGTGCATGAGGTCACGGTGAAGGTCGCGTTATTGCTGACAATAACGCCGTTGAACCCCGGCGCGCTGGCCGTGATATTCGTAATCCCTGTCCACCCCTCGCCAGTAGACGGATTGTAGCCGGTAGCCGTGGCTAATCCTGAACTGTTGATCGTAGCCACCTGGGTGCCGCTGGAAGACCACGTGACCTGGCTGGTAATATCCGCGGTCGTCTGGTGATCAGCGTGGCCATAGTATCCGATGGCTTTGTATTGATTGATGCCCTGCTGAAAACCCGGAGGGGCCAACGTAACGGTAACGGTAGCGGGACTAATGACGATGGTGGTCAGCCCAGGGGTGTTATTGCAACCGGTAAAGGTCAATGCTAGGCAGGCAAGCAACAGCGCTCCAAAGCAGAAGCGATTGAACATTTGGGTCTCCTGGCGTTTCCGGCAACTACAGCTCCGCCATCCCCTGGCGAAACCGGAGATTATCGTCCACTCTCGACTATAGGCCTTCCAATAACTGCGCGCCTATGCCATAAAAGGGTCCCTATGCATACGGAATCAAAACAGTTAATAAGCAATCCACAGGCGGCTCGCGCGCTCCGTCTCTGCTGCGTTTTCGGTGCAGGCCTGCCCGCATTGCGCAAGTCCAATGGCCACTTGCCCTTTGCCCGGCACGCCCTGACAAGCTACACTTCTCCACAGCATGGCCATCGCCCACGACAACACTCCTGAACGGCTGGTCAGCGCCGCGCGCGCCGACGAAGAGCAGGGCTTTGAACTCAAACTGCGCCCCCGCTGGCTGGGCGAATTCATTGGCCAGTCCAAAGCCAAAGAGCAGCTCACCATCGCCCTGGAAGCCGCCAAATCACGCGGTGAAGCCCTCGATCACGTCCTTCTCTCCGGCCCTCCCGGTCTGGGCAAGACCACGCTGGCCACCATCATTGCTAATGAACTCGACGTCGGCTTCCAGCAGACCTCCGGCCCAGCGCTGCAAATCCAGGGTGATTTGACTGCCATTCTCACCAACCTGCGCGAGCGCCAGGTGCTCTTCCTCGACGAAATCCACCGTATGCAGCCGGTCCTGGAAGAAAAGCTCTACACCGCCCTGGAAGACTACAAACTCGACATCATCATCGGCCAGGGTCCGGCGGCGCGCACGCACGTGATGGAGATTCGCCCCTTCACGTTCATCGGCGCCACCACCCGGCCCGGCCTGCTGAGTTCACCGCTCCGCTCGCGCTTCGGCATTCTGCTGCGCCTGGAATTTTATAAAGAAGACGAGTTGCGCATCATTGTCACACGCTCCGCCGAGGTATTGCAGATTCCCATCGATCAGGACGGCGCGGCGGAGATCGCCCTGCGCTCCCGCGGGACACCGAGAATAGCGAATCGCCTGCTGCGCCGCGTGCGCGACTACGCCCAGGTGCGAGGGACAGGCGTGATCGATCACCCCACGGCCAAGGCCGCCCTTACCATGCTGGAAGTGGACGCCCACGGCTTCGATGAGATCGACCGGCGCCTGCTGCTGGCCATCATCCAGAAATACGACGGCGGGCCAGTTGGCCTCAGCACGCTGGCCGCAACCCTGGCCGAGGAGCAAGACGCCCTGGAAGAGGTCTACGAGCCGTTCCTCATCCAGATCGGATTCCTCGACCGCACGCCGCGAGGCCGCGTCGCCACGCGCCTGGCTTATGAACACTTCGGCTTGACCATGCCCGGCCGCCAGACACCGCTGTTTTAGCAACAACGCCCCGTGCCCCATCCATTCGCGTACTTTGCGAATGGGTGGGAGACCACAAACCCAATCCGCATCAGGAGAACAAACAATGGCACAAACCGAATCCACCATGCTTGAACTGGGCACCATCGCCCCCGACTTTGCACTCACCAACGTAGTGACCGGCAAGATGGTTCACAGCGACGACTATCGCGGCTCAAAAGCGTTGCTGGTCATGTTCATCTGCGCCCACTGTCCCTATGTGAAGCACATCGAGAAGAGCCTGGCGGCCCTGGGCAAGGATTATGCCGGAAAAGCTCTCGGCCTCGTCGCCATCAGCAGCAACGACGCGACAACGCACCCCGCCGACAGCCCCGCCGGACTCAAGCAGCAGGCTGAAACATTCGGTTTCAACTTTCCCTATCTGTACGACGAGACGCAGGCCATGGCGCACGCCTACAAGGCCGCCTGCACGCCTGACTTCTTTCTCTTCGATGAAAATTTCCGCCTGGTTTATCGCGGCCAGTTCGATGCGAGCCGCCCCGGCAACGGCATCGCGATCACCGGCGAGAACCTGCGCGCCGCCATCGACTTAGCGCTTGCGGGCAAGCCGGTACCAACGGAGCAGCGTCCCTCCATCGGCTGCAACATCAAGTGGAAGGCGTAAACACAAGCGAGCCAGCTACCCATCGTGCTGACTCGCTGACCTGCACTCTAAAGCGCCAGCCCCTTCAAGTACGCGCGGAACTGCGGCCCTAGATCGTCGCGCTTGAGCGCAAACTCCACCGTCGCCTGCAACATGCCCAGCTTGTCGCCGGCGTCAAATCGCTCGCCCTTGAACGCATAGCCGAAGACCTTCTCTTTCTTCACCAGCGCTTTGATGCCGTCCGTGAGTTGAAGTTCGCCGCCCGCGCCCGGTTTTGCCTTTTCCAGCAGTTCAAAGATACGCGGCGTAAGCACATAGCGGCCGATGATGGCCTGCCTGGAGGGCGCATTTTTGAACTTCGGTTTTTCCACCATGCCGGTGCAGTTGAAGATCCGCTTGTTCACGGGGTCCTGCGATCCAGCCAGCACTCCATAAAGGCTGATCGCGGGGCCTTCAATGGTCTGCGTCGCCAGCACCGAGCCGCCCTTTCTGTTGAACACGGAGATGAGCTGCTTCAGGCAAGGCACCTCGGCGTCGATCACATCGTCGGGCAGAATCACGGCAAAAGGCTCGTCGCCCACCAAATCTCTGGCGCACAGCACGGCATGGCCCAGCCCCAGCGGCTCTTTCTGGCGCACATAGCTGATCCGCGCCAGCGATGAGACGCCACGCGACACGGCAAGCAGCTCATGCTTGCCCTTTCGCTCCAATGCCGCGTCCAGTTCATAGCTGATGTCGAAGTGATCCTCCATCACGCTCTTGCCGCGCGCGGTAACAATGATGATGTGCTCGATCCCCGATGCAATCGCTTCTTCCACGCCATACTGGATGATGGGCTTGTCCACCAGCGCCAGCATCTCTTTGGGAATTACCTTGGTGGCCGGCAAAAACCGCGTGCCCAATCCGCCTGCCGGAAATACCGCCTTGCGCACCTTCTTGCTCATTGCATCGCCCTCAGTTCTTTACCTTACGACTAAGATGCATCGTCATCGTCGTCAGTCGCCCACTTTGGCAGAGCACAATATTGGCATTCATCACGAATTCCGCCGATGCCTAAACTCCCATTGAACCGTTTGCCGCAGCGGGGACATAGCCAAATATATCGGCAATAATGAAAATACCCCGCTACAAAGAGTAGAACAAATGCCAGGTTTTCAACCGGCCAGCTTAACTTGAGCACAAAAACAATCGGAAAAAGCAGTATGGAAATCAAGATGATCCCAACTACTGCAAAAAGTTCATATCGTCCGAATCTCTTGTATTTCTCCCAGCTCCCCGCATACTTGTCCTTCATAGTACTTTGCTCCATGGACCACGCCTCTCACAACGCCGGTGAGTTGTCCCCCAGCAGCGCTTCGCGCACAATCTTGATCGGCGGAAATCCCTGCCGCAGAAAGTCGTCATGAAACTTCTGCAGCGAAAACGCCGCTCCCTGCTTCTTCTTCAGGTCCTCGCGCAGTTTCATGATCTCCAGCTTGCCCAGAGTGTAGTAGAGATAAGTCGGGTCTCCCGCGCCGCGCTTGGTTTCCACTATTGCCGCTTCCTTCGATTGATAACCTTCCTTTTGGAAGAACTCAATCGCCTCATCGTAACTCATCTTACCGGTGTGCATCTCGATGCCAGCGATAAAGCGCGCATTTCTCAGCAACGCATCCTGCAACTGGCCAAGGCGAAGAAACTTTGCCTCGCGCTCGTCCTTCGCTCCGGCTCCCGGCTGGCCGTAGCCTTCATCCAGCATCATCTGCTCACAGTAGTGCGCCCAACCCTCTACGTCGGTGCTCGCGCCCAGCAGCTTGCGCACCCGGCTCGGCGCCTGCGGCAGCCATAAGAACTGAATGTAATGGCCGGGATATGCTTCGTGAATCGCCGTAGAAATCACCGTGCCCACATTGAATGAATGCATGTAGCCCTCAACCTGCGCGGGCGTCATCGCCGGATCAGGCAGCGTCACATTGAAGTAAGCCTCCGTCGCGCGCGTCTCAAACGGTCCCGGCGTGTCCATCGAGGCAGCGGTCGTGGCGCGCATAAAGGGCGGCGTCTCTTCCACGATGGGCCGCACATCCGAAGGGATGGTGACAATGTGATGGGCAAGGATAAAGCTCACCAGCCCGTCGAAGGTGGCGCGGAAGCTATTCAACAACTGATCCGGCGCGGGATGCATCCCGCCTAACTGTTCCAGCATCGCGCGCGGCTCCTTCGACGGCTCAAGCTCTATGGCAATCTGATTGAAGTGTGCCTGGTTCTTGTGCAAATCGGCCCAGCCAATTTCGAGCAGCTTATCCAGAGGCAGATCCACCATCTCGTCATACTGAAGCTTTTTTGCGAAGTTTTCCGCGCCAATGCGAAAGTCGCCATTCGACTTAGCCAGCAAATCCGTCTTCAGCCAGGCGAGATAGTTGTTCAGCTCCGCAATCACGGCCGCATTTGTATTGTTAAACTCCGCTTTCAGCGCTGGGTCTTTGGCATCAGCAAAGGCTAACGAAACATCGTGTTCGAAGAAACTCACAATGTCCGGCAATTGCTCGATGGCGATCTCGGTGAAGACGCGCGGCGGATTCTTCAGGTTCACGCGCGCTTCGGCTAAGACTGCCGGCATCTGTTTTTCGCGGGCAACCAGCGACCGCAGTCGCTCATCCGGCGAAGCAAACTTCCGCTCCATCAACACAAACGCTCCATTTGCGCAGGCGCCCGAATACTCATCCGCATTTTTCTCCCACGGGCGAATCAATTCCAGCGTCAGCAATTCTGAGCGAATGTTCCCCAGCACCATCTCGCGGTCGCTGCGCGGAACCAGATCGCTCGGCGCGTTATCGGGATGAATCGCCTCAATGCGCTTCTCGAAACTTTTCAGTGCGGCAATCTCCGCGTCGATGTTCTTGCGCGAATAATCCTCCAGTTGCGCGTCGTACTGGTGGTAGCCAACCTGCGTCCCCTCGGTCGGATTGAAGTGAAAGAACACCTGATCAAAATATTCATTCGAAACCTTTTCGAACTGCTGCTTCCAGTTTTCCTTTGCCGCATGGGCGTTAATCGCGGAAACCATACAAACTCCAATCACAAATTGCGCAATAATTTTCTTCATCTTTCCTCTCATCATCAAACTTCGTTTCCTAAGCGTTCACCGGAACGGGCGCCAGGTTATCAAGCAGTTCGTGAATCTCCAGCAGAACTTCGTCGCTTCGCGCGGCTGCCAAAGGATACTTCAGCAGGCCCTGCGGCGTGAACTGCGCGCCTCGCCTGGCATTGCGCGCCACCAATTGCATCAGGTGCTGCGGATCGACGGCCGCATTCTCCTTGAAGCGAATGTGCAGCTCGGCGCGCTTGCGATCCACCTGTGCAATGCCAATCCGCTCGCATTCCAGCCTGATCAGAGCCGCCTCCAGCAGGAAAACCGTTGCGTCCGGCGGCGCGCCGTAGCGGTCTTCCATCTCGGCACGCACCTCGGCAACCGCCGCCTCGCTCGCCGCTCCTGCGATTTTTTTGTAGAGCCGCAGCCGCTGATTTTCCTCCGGCACATAACTCTCGTCGATACGCAGCGCAATCCCCAGGTTCAGTTGCGTTGCCGGCCGCTCCTCGCTCGTCTCGCCCTTCATCTCCTTGACCGCAGTCTCCAGCATCGAGGTGTATAGCTCGAATCCCACCGCCTCAATGTGACCGCTCTGTTCGCCGCCCAGCATATTGCCCGCGCCGCGCAACTCCAGATCCAGCGCCGCAATCTTGAAGCCCGCGCCCAGGTCGCTGAACTCCTTCAACGCAGCCAGCCGCCTGCGCGCAATCGGAGTCAATTCCTGCTCCGGAGGAATCAGCAAGTATGCATAAGCGCGCCGATTCGACCGGCCCACGCGCCCGCGCAGTTGATATAACTCGCTCAGCCCGTGCCGATCAGCGCGGTTGATGAGCATGGTATTCGCCAGCGGAATATCCAGGCCGTTTTCGATGATGGTCGTCGCCACCAGCACATCGTACTCGTGCCGCATGAAGGCCAGCATCACGCGCTCCAACTCCGACTCGCCCATCTGACCATGGCCCACGGCGACTCTTGCCGCCGGCACCAGTTCCTGAATTCGCGCGGCAATTTCGTAGATAGACTCCACGCGGTTGTGCACAAAGTACACCTGCCCGCCGCGCTCCAACTCCACCTCGATGGCCGAGCGAATAATCTTTTCATCGAACTTGGCGACAACAGTTTGGATCGCCATGCGGTCCTTGGGAGGCGTCTCAATCACGCTCATGTCGCGCAAGCCCACCAAAGACATGTGCAGCGTGCGCGGAATCGGCGTAGCGCTCATGGCCAGCACGTCGATCTCCTTGCGCATCTGCTTCAACCGCTCCTTGTGGCGCACGCCGAAGCGCTGCTCCTCATCCACCACGAGCAACCCCAGATCCTGAAACTTGATGTCCTTTGACAGCAGCCGGTGCGTGCCGATCAGGATGTCAATCTTGCCCGTCTCCACGCGCTCCACAATGCTCTTTTGTTCTTTTTGCGTTCTGAAGCGCGAGATCATCTCCACGTTGATGGGAAATTGCGCAAACCTCTTACTGAAGGTCTCAAAGTGCTGAAAGCTCAGAATCGTGGTTGGCGCCAGCACCGCTACCTGCTTGCCGTCCTGCACCGCCTTGAAGGCCGCGCGCATGGCCACTTCCGTTTTGCCGTAGCCCACGTCGCCGCATAACAGCCGATCCATCGGCGTAGTCGATTCCATGTCGTACTTGATGGCTCGAATCGCCGAAATCTGGTCGTCGGTCTCGCTGAAGTCGAATGCGCCCTCAAACTCTTTCTGGAATTCGTTGTCTTTCGAAAATGAGGTCCCCTGCGCCGTGGCCCGCTGGGCGTACAACTTCAATAACTCTCCGGCCATATCCTGCATGGCCTTGCGCACTCTTGCTTTTGTTTTTGTCCACTGCTGCGAACCCAGCCGGTTCAGCGCCGGCGCCGGTCCCGCGTCTGTCGAACGGTACTTCTGGATCAAATCCAATCTGGTCAGCGGCACATATAACTTGGCAGCTTCGGCAAATTCCAGAATCATGAACTCAACGGAGAGCCCGTCCTGCACAATCTCCTTGAGACCCTGATACTGCGCAATACCATGCTCCACGTGCACCACGTAGTCGCCGATTCCCAGGTCGCGGAAATCGGAGACAAACGCCGCCGTCTTCGAGCGCCTCGGCTCCGGCCGCGCCGCCACATCCGCTTCGTCGGAGAGATCGTTAGCCCCATACAAAATCAGATTCGAGTCGATAAAACTCACGCCCGAGGCCAGCGGCGTTCTCACAATCACCGGCACGCGCAGGTCGCCGGCCAGGTAACTCGACTCGTCCAGCATCGTCTCGCCGGGGCGCGGGATGCGGCTTCCGAGGCGATAAGGAATCTGGTACTCGCGCAGCGCAGTGGCCAGCCGCTCCACATCGCCCTGGTGCGGCGCGGCCAGCACAATCCGCGTCTCGGCCGCCATCAGCGTTCGCAGATGCTCGGTCAGCGCCGGAATCGATCCATGAAATTTCAGCGTCGGCCGCGTCTTCAACTCGATCTCGCCCAGAGTCGTGTCCGCATCCAGCACATCCACCACGCCCAGTTGGTCGAGGTCGAGCCCCATATGCGCGTCCAGCGCCGCCTGCAACACCTCGGGCCGCAGATAGATGTCCTCCGGCCGTATCAGTGAACCCATCGCGGACCGTTCATGCCGCTGCTCGACCTTGTTCCACCAGCGGTCGATCTGGTTGCGCACCATGGCGGGCTCTTCGATAAACAACGCGCACTTGGGCAGCAGCGTGAGCAACGATTGATCCGCTCCGGCCACCGCGGAGAAAAACTCCCACCCCGGAAAGACGCTGACTCCGCCGGCAGAGGCCAACTCGGCAGACCTCTCCTCATCCTCATCCGCGCCTTCAAACTCCACCCGCTGCCGGTTCAGCCGCCCATGCACCGCAGCCAGCAAGTGCTCGGTCACCGGCGTCTCGGTCAGCGGCAATAACAGCGCCTCGTCCTGCGCCGACTGCGAGCGCTGCGTCTCCGGATCAAATTTTCGTATGGTTTCAATCTCATCGCCGAAAAGCTCGATGCGCACCGGCCTGTCCGACTCCGGCGAATACACGTCCAGAATCCCGCCCCGCCGCGTGAACTGCCCCGGCATCTCCACCAGGTCCATCTGCGTGTAGCCCACCGAGGCCAGGTGCCCGGTCAGCACCTCCACATCCACCTCTTCGCCGCGCTTCAGAGTCACCGCGAGGCCGGCGTAGTAGTCGCGGTCAAACAGCTTCAGCGCCGCGGCCTCCACCGGCGTAATCAGAATCGAGACCGCCCCGGTGGCCAGCTTCCACAACGCCGCTGCCCGCTGCTCCTGCACATCGGGATGAGGAGATAAATTTTCGAAGGGAAGCACATCGTGGGCGGGCAGCCTGACAACGAGCGCCGGGTCCACAGCGCCGGTCAGCTCGCAGCCGGCGCGCACCAACGGCTCCAGCGCCTCGGCAGCCTTGTTATCGGCCACTATAACGATCACCGGTTGCCGACTGGCGCGCGCCATCAGAGGCAGATAGAGCGCCCGCGCCGTTGCCGTCAATCCGGACACACGCTTCCGCCCCGCACCCAAGCTCAAATGCCTGCGTACGTTCTCAAATCCGGAAGCTTGCTCCAGCTCCGCAAAGATCTCGCGGACAAACGGGAGAATCATGTGATGCTAGTTTAGCAGCGAGGGCGCGCCTGTCTATTTATGGTCGTGCCTCGCTGGCTCGACTTTGATCGCCTCGGCAAACCGTACCGCAACAGCGGCAAACACAATGAGGGTCCAGATGAGCGAAATGATCGACTCAAGGCCAGTCAGGGTTCGTGCAGCCTCAGATTCTGGGACTATATCACCGTACCCCACCGTGGTCGCTGTGACTAGTGAATAGTACACAAACGTTGTCATTGGCGGGTTAGCTGGAAAACCCT
>Ga0302275_10000811_pt1 | contig 34488 bp, 37 predicted proteins | sample III_Bog_N2_2_FD_200229 | JGI IMG/M metagenome (GOLD analysis project Ga0302275, IMG submission 200229) | Peat permafrost microbial communities from Stordalen Mire near Abisko, Sweden - III_Bog_N2_2 | ecosystem: Environmental > Terrestrial > Soil > Wetlands > Peat | place: Sweden: Abisko... | reverse complement strand
ATAGATGAAGCCGAGCTTGGAGCCGATGGCAAGGCCGGCGATGATGGTGCCTTCGATGACCGAGTGAGGATCGTGAAGGAAGATGAGGTGATCTTTGCAGGTACCGGGCTCGCTCTCATCGCCGTTCACCAGCACATACTTGGGCTTGGCTGACTGCTTGGGAACGAAGGACCACTTCATGCCCGTTGGGAAACCAGCGCCACCGCGTCCACGCAGGCTGGAGGCCTTCATCTCTTCGATGATCCACTCGGGGCCCTGCGCGAGACACTTCTTCGCTGATTCGTAGCCACCAAGCTCCACGTAGCGGTTGATCTCTGCTGCACCAAGACCGAAGCGTTTGGTAACAATCTTGACTTCATCGGGGTGGGAGACGAGTCTAGGCATTCTTCGCCTCCGATTCGGCAAGTGCGCGGCCGCGATAGCCGTCGAGCAGACCGGGGACAAGCTCGGGCTTGAGCTCGTCGTGGAAGTCGTAATTCACCTGGATGGCCGGAGCCCAGCAGCATGCGCCGATGCACTCAACCTCTTCAAGGGAGAAGATCTTGTCGGGAGTCACGCCCTTGTTGCCGATGTTGAGTTCCTCCTGGAATCGATCAAAGAGGTCATAAGCTCCGCGGAGCATGCAACTGATGTTGGTGCATACCTGAATGTTGTAACGGCCGACAGGCTTGAAACGCAGCATGGAGTAGTAGGTGGCGACGTTGCGCACGTCAAGCTCGGTGATGCCGATGCGATGGGCGATTTCAGAGATGACCGCGTCAGACAGGTAGCCGATCTCGTCCTGCGCGTAGAGCAGCATGGGCACAAGTGCGGAACGGCGCAGCGGATACTTCTCGACCAGAAGGTCAAAGCGCGCAGCCAGCGCGGGAGAAAAGACGCTCATGGTTTCAGCGCTCATGGCTGCGGCTCCCGCATCAGGTCCCGCGCCCAACTTTCGGCGATCATGTCCATCTCCTCAAGCCCCACTTTGCCCACGAGCCCTTCCTCGCCTGTATTGCCGCGCAGTTGGCCGGCCTCAGTAAACTCCAGTTGCCCAATTCTTCCATTCGACCGCTGCCAGCGAACGTGAGCGCCGACACGGTCAAGACTCAGCCATTCATCCCCATGCCGAACCAGAATTCTCTGTTCACCGAGTTCCACTGTTGCCTGGCGGTTGCCATTGAGCCCGTGTGCCGCGGTGTAGCTGCGAAGCAAGGACGCCAGTGAGACCCAGAGTTCGACGTAGAGCTTTTCATCGTCAGCGAGTTGTAGTTCGACGATGGTTTCCGCGTGGCCCAAATTTCATTCCCTCAGGGGCTAAAGCCCAGTTCATTTCTGAACATCATTCGGCACGACTGAAGTCGTGCCCTTTCAAAACAATTCCGCGATCGTACAAATTCGCGACGGTACAAATCCGCAGCGGCTCTCCGGTTACCGGTCAATTTCTCCTAGAACAATGTCGATAGAACCAACCACAGCAACAACATCGGCCAGCATGCGGCCTTTGGCCATGGTTTCAATTGCCTGCAATGTTGCGAACGAGGGGTTTCGCATGTGTACGCGATAGGGCTTGGCGGTGCCGTCGGAGACGACGTAGTAACCCATCTGTCCGCGTGGGCTTTCGATGCCCTGGTAGACTTCGCCGGCAGGAACAGCAAAGCCCTCTGTAACGATCTTGAAGTGATGGATGAGCGCCTCCATCTGGGTCTTCATCTTTTCGCGATCGGGCAAAACAATCTTGGGTGCATCCGCCTTGATGGGCCCGTCGGGCATGCCGTCGAGCGCCTGCTGAATGATCTTCACGCTCTCGCGCATCTCAGCCATGCGAACTTCGTACCGCGCCCAACAATCGCCAGCAGTGGCGACGGGCACTTTGAACTGGAACTTCTCGTAACCGGAGTAGGGCATGTCACGACGGAGATCGAAGTCGACGCCCGAGGCTCGCATGTTGGGGCCGGTAACGCCGAGAGCGACGGCATCCTCAGCAGACAGAACGCCAACTCCCATGAGTCGGTTGCGGAAGATGGGATTGCCGGTAAGCAGGTTTGAATATTCGTCGATCTTCTCCGGAAAGATGTTGATGAACGACTGAATTCGATCAAAGAGGTCAAGAGGCGGCTCCATGGAGAGCCCGCCGATGCGGAAGTAGCTGGTCATCATGCGCTGGCCGGCAACGGCCTCAAAGATGCGCAGAATGTCTTCGCGTTCGCGGAAGCAATAGAGGAAGACAGTGAGCGCGCCAATGTCCATGGCGTGCGTGCCGAGCCAGATCAAATGAGAGTTGAGGCGAGTGAGCTCGGTGAGGAGAACGCGTATCCACTGCGCTTTCTCGGGGATTTCAAGCTGCAAGAGCTTTTCGACGGCTAGACAGTAGCAGAGGTTGTTGGCCATCGGGCTCAGGTAGTCGATGCGATCGGTAAGTGGAACCACCTGCTGATAGAACTTTGCCTCGCAGGTCTTCTCGATTCCGGTGTGCAGATAGCCGATCTCGGGATAGAGGCGGACTACGATTTCGCCATCGATCTCAACGATCAAGCGCAGTACGCCGTGCATCGACGGGTGCTGCGGCCCCATGTTTAGGACCATGTGCTGGTCATGGGCGCCAAGCGCTTGAGGAGCTTCGAGGAAAGGCGTACTAGCTGTTTCGGTCATATCAGCGGTAGCCCTCCACGGGGTAATCCTTGCGCAACGGGTGGCCCTTCCAGTCGTCCGGCATCATGATACGGCGAAGGTTGGGGTGGCCTTCAAAGCGGATACCGAAAAGGTCGAAGACTTCTCGCTCGTAGAAGTTTGCGCCGGGCCAGACGGTGGACACGGTCTCGACGGCGGGGTCTTCCGCGGGAAGCATCACGCGAAGCCGGATGCGCTCTTTGTGGGCGTGAGAGACGATGTGATAGCTGACCTGAAAGCGTGGCGTGGAAGGGAACCAGTCGACCGCCGTTGCATCTTCAAAGGCGTTGTAGCCGGCAGCCTTCACCGCCTCGGCAGCACCTTGAATGAGCTCGGGGGCAATGGTGAGAGTCAACTCGCCACGATCGAAGCGGGCGTCGGTGAGGGCATGAGAATTGAACGCGAGCAGAGCCTTGATAGCCGGATGGTCGGGCAAGCTTGCCAGCACCGCGGCTTTGCTAAGGAGGTCGTTGGAAGAGGAGGACATTCTAGAGATCCCCCCGATCCTGGCTCCAGTTGAGGACACCCTTGCGCACAATGTAGTAAAGTCCGACAGCGACAAAGCCGAGGTAAACGATCATCTCCCAGAAGCCGAAAAACTTCGAGCATCCTGTGAGGGCGGGGAGCCTGCGATAGACCACGGCCCACGGCATCATGAAAACCGCTTCGACGTCGAACAGGATGAACAGGACGGCGACCAGATAGAAGCGCACACTGAATCGTCCGCGGGCGTCGCCACTGGCGACAATGCCGCACTCATAGGCGGCGAGCTTGGTGGCGCTATTGCGATGCCTGCCGACAAACCAGGAAGAAACAACAATCACCAGGCCAAGAAGAATCGCGGCCAGTATCTGCATCATCAGCGGAAGGTACTGCCAGTAGTACGGGACGTTGGCCATCGCCACCCGATCTCAAAAAAAGACAAGAAAGATTCCATCCGGTTTTGAAGGACTGCCTGCGTGCCTTTCAAACAAGATGCTGGTTTGAGATTAGGTTTTCAGGCTGCTCCCGTCAAGGCATGCAGGAGCCGGATCAAACTGTGTTTTGATGTGCGAAATCTGCCAAAAGCCAAGGAATCCGGGCAAATTCGAGGGATTGACGCGCAAGGTTCGCGGTCGGAGAAGTTTGCACATTATTTCAGTGGATTGTGTGAGGCTGAACTCGTAAAGCAGCCCGGGAAGACTGCCGATGAGGGAAGGACAGATGGCATGAAGGGGGCAGGGCAGAAATCTAGCATTTTATCTGAGGGTTGGCCCATATCATGCCGCATTTGGGCCGGAATATGACGTGACTTGGATCACTTATGTTCCCGAAATAAGACGCGATACTCTGTGGTTCACCCGTGGGAATCAGTACATTCGTAACCTGAAAAGAATTCGGACGGCGCCGAAGAAACAAGTGAGGATGGTGAGCATGGCAACTCTCTCCACAGCAGGATTTTCGGGACCGGCGACAAGGCATCCGTCCGTAGCGGAGCAGTTCGCACGAAAGCAGAGGCGGCAGATTACGCCGCAGGCAGGGAAGGCGCTTGAAAAGCTGAGCCATGCGATCGAATACCTGACGGATGAGTTTGTCCAGAGCGGAGCGTCCTTCTCGGCGAACAACTCGCAGCTTGAGGCGGTTCAGTTGCTGATGGCCCTGAACCGGCGGGTCTACTTCGAGTGCCCTGAAGTGCCGACGCTTGGAGAGAGGCTCCGCAGCCTGCTGCATCGGACAACGAATTAGGGACACAGCGAGCCAGGAATGCGAGGGATTAGCAACACAAAGAATTAGCAACACAAGGGATTAGCAACGCAAGCTCCTACCAAGGGGAAACCAGATAGCAAGGCGATTTGCAGTACGGTGCCTTCCGAAACGGCGCCGTACTGCTTTTTTTTGTGCCTGATAGCACTGAGTTCCGTCGATGTTGGGGAGATTGAAAGTATCTGTTGCGCGGATGGTACTCTGAGGCGAGGATCGACGAATGGCGCGCAGATTCAATTGGATTTATCGGACGCTCATGGTCTGCGCGGCCGCCGGATGCTGCCTGCCAGGCGGCGGTGCGGCCGATAAGAACGCGGAAACAGCACTCGATGCGGGGATAACGCTGAACTTCAACCAGTTCCCGGCAGGCAAACCGCTTCATATGGTTGCCTACGGGGACACTCGCTTTGCCGACCCCGCGGTAACGTCGGGGACAAATCCTCGCGTGCGCAAGTGGCTGGTCGATCGCATTGCGCAGGAGAAGCCGGCGGTCTTGCTGATTACGGGCGACACGCCTTTTCACGGGGCGAACACCGAAGACTGGAAGGTGTTTGATCAGGAGACTGAACCGTGGCGGCATGAGGGAATTCTGGTGCTGCCGACGACCGGAAACCACGAGGTCATTGGAGGTGCGGCTCAGGGAATTGCGAACTACCTGGATCACTTCCCGGCAATCGAACAGCATCGGAACTACTCCGCACTGGTGAGCAATGTGGAAGTGATCTCTCTCGATATGGACAGCGAGGGCGGGAATGCAGACCGGCAGGTGGTGTGGTTCGGGCAGCAGTTGGACCACGTGCCGCCGCAGGTTGATTTCCTGATGATCCTCTACCACATGCCATGGATGGCGGATGAGCAGACCCATTTTTTTGTTCGGCTGCCATCGCCTGATGCGCTGCTCTACCGGAAGGTGCTGGAAGCACATCTTGACAAACTCAGGGCCAAAGTACTGGTGCTCAACGGGCATATTCACAACTACGAGCGCTTCGAGCGGCGCGGAGTGGAATATGTAGTGACTGGAGGCGGCGGGGCGGAGCCATATCCATTGCTGATCCGCGGGGCGGCGGATCTCTATCACGATCATCCGCGTGGGCATCCGGTGTACCACTACCTGACGCTCGATGTGAACGGGCGCTCTCTCCACGCGACGATGTGGCGAGTGAAGGATCCTGATGCGAGCGAACTGTCAGTTGAGGCGCAGGACTGGTTCACGCTGACCGCGGCGGCTCCCGCGTCGAAGGCGAAGGGCAAGCTCAGGGCAGCTCCTGCGAAGCCATAGAACCAATTCGCACTTTTAGACGCTTGCCGGGTTGGGTCGAGGGGAGCGACGATGTGGCGGCCGGATTATTGGCCGAAGGCGAGAACGGCAAAGAGCACCAGCCATGTGACTCCCATGACGTGCCAGAACCATGCGGTGGAATCGACGGCAACCTGCCGGTACTCGACACGCTTGAGGAGGCTTAACCCGCAGAGACAGCCGATGAGCGCAAGGACGCCCAGCAGAAGGTGTGCGGCGTGCATCCCTGTAATCAAGTAGAAGAAGTAGCTGGCCGGGGTCACATGGTAGCGGTCAAAGGAGAAGCCCATCCGGCTGAGCTGTCTCCAGGCGAGCGCTTGGCCGGCGAGGAAGAGTAGGCCGAGACCAAGTGTGGCCCCAATCCACGGAAGGGTATTGCGCAGCGCAGGACGACCCAGGCCAAGCCATTCCTCGAGGACATCGATCTCGCGGAAGATGCGGCGGCGCGCCAACTCCATGGTGACGCTGCTTGCAACGAGAATCGCAGTGTTCAGGTAGAGGATACGGGGCAGGATCACGGGGTGCCAGTTGGGGGAGAAGGTGTGGCTGCGGGGGTCCATCACAAAACCGGCGTGGCTGACGAAGAAAGCTAGAATCACGGTGGCGAAGAAGAGCATGTCGCCAGCGAGCGCGAAGAAGACGAAGAAGCGCACGCGTCGAAGAAGCTCGCCAGGACCACGATTCTCATTTTTGAAATCGTCGTCGCCTCCGCCTCCGCCTCCACCACCAGTGGGTCGACGCGTGACGGGAGGCTTGCCCCCGGTTCCTGGCTTCTTGCGTTCGATCTCGGTAGGGGAAGGGGTGAAGATTGAGGGCATCGCCGACCTCATTAGAAAAAGAGATTACACTCCCTTTGGTTTGGACGCATCCATATTCGTAGTGGATTGTTGCGGAACGCAAAATTTTCGGGATCTATGCCGGAGTTCGACTCCAATTCAGCCGATTCCGGGCCGGCTATTGGACGGAATCTGAGCGGACGAGATCGACGAAAAGCTGGTGAACGCGGCGATCGCGGGAGAGCTCGGGGTGGAAGGTCGCGGCCAGGAGATGGCTTTGGCGGACCAGCACCGGCGAACCCTCACGGCGGGCAAGGACTTCGACAGCGGGGCCCGTTTCGACGATCCTTGGGGCGCGGATAAAAACCATCTCCAGCGGGCCGCCGGGAAGGGCGGTCTCGGCCGTAAGGATTGTGGAGTCGATCTGGCGGCCGTAAGCGTTGCGCTCAACGGCAGCGTCGAGCAAGCCCAGGGAGCGCTGAGGCGGGTTTATGACTTCACGGGCGAGGAGGATCGCTCCGGCGCAGGTGCCGAAGACGGGCTTTTCCTGGCAGAACTGCTGAAGGGCTTCAAAGAAACTGTGCTTCTCGAGGAAGCGGAGAATGGTGGTGGATTCGCCGCCGGGCAGGATGATGCCGTCGATGCCGGCGAGCTGTTCGGGTTTGCGCACCTCCACCGGCTCTGCACCAGATTCGGCGAGAGCGTCAGCGTGAGAGGCATAGTCGCCCTGGATGGCGAGAACACCGATTTTGTTTTTGGGGAGCTCGGCCAATTTTTCCCTGTCGGTCACTAGCTGCATCCAGTTTAAGCGATCCGATTTCACGGCCTCTGGGCGCTCTGCGTCGTTCGCCGGTAAAGGGTCCAATTCTCGGATTCCGCCACAACGCGATAGTCGATGACGAGCAGTTCGGGGTAAGAGCGAAGGATCGCGTCCAAGGTCTTTCTTCCCGAATCATGGAACTTGGGCACGAGGATCAGGTCCACATTGCCAAACAGGAGTTGCTTTGGAGGCATGGAGGAAGCGGATATGTTCGTGTTGCTCAGGTTCACAGCGCCTCCAAATGCAGGGGCGCGCCCCATCGAAAACGAAAATGGATTGCTCAACGTCAGACCCTGCACGGATTCTCCGGGTCGGATATTAGCCTGGGCCAGCGAAATCCCTTCTTCGGTGTAGCGGACCAGGTTTCGACCGTTGTCGGCAGGGTTGAAGCGAAAGGGGCACTCAGCGAACCCGATCGACGCCATCGGCGCCTCGCGAAAGTGTGCGATTGAGAGGTCCGGCAGCAGTTTGTGCTCCAGAGCAACCGCAATGCCCGCAGCTTCGACGAGCACGGGAAGCCCGATCACACCGAATCCCAAGCACAGAAGAGTCGCTGTCTTCGGTAAAGAACCGGTTTCAAAATGCGCGATCTGTATTTCGTTGAGCAGGAGTAGTACGGCCGCACCTAAGAGGGGCATGCCGGAGCGCTGTGTGTTCGTCAGCATAAGCAGGACGCCGGCGCTTGTCGCGATAGCCACTGCCAGGATCAATAGAACTCTGCGGCGAACCGGAACACCGGGAAGCGAGCTAACCAGCCCGATCATCAGAACAACCAGGCCTAACTCGAGGCAATCGTGATGAAGAACCCGATATACCGAGGCAACGGTGAGTCGATTCGATTGCACACCGGCGAGTAAGTGGTACTGGAAAACCTGCGCATACAGATCAAAGCGAAGATACGCCATCATGGGAAGGCTGAAGGCGGCAAAGCCCGCCATCAGTCCCGCAAGACGAGTGCGGCCACGGGCCTGAAGCGGTACCGAGACGGCCGCGATCGCGAGTCCCACAAATCCATAGCTGATCTTCAGAAATAGCATCACCGCGCAGGCGAACCCGGAAGAGAAGGCGTCGAGAAACCGCCGTTTGCACATGTTCTCATTTTGGGGAAGAAAGGATTCCAGGAGGATCAGCGCCGTCAACGCGAAGCAGTAGCGATTGTGCTTCATTGAAAAAGAGGCCGCGAAATATGGCGACCCAATGGGAAATGGCGCGGCCGCGAGCATCGCCAAAAAGATGCAGGCGACAAAGAACGGGCCGGGTTTCATCCGCCGATGCAGCAGGAAGAAGGACCACACGCAGATCAGCGACGTCGCGATGGCGATGCCGTAACCGAGGCCGCGGGCGTCGCCACCTGCAATCCAGAGTCCAGTTGCGTGCAGAAGATAGTAGACCGGACCCATTTGACTGTAAAAGTCCACACTCGGCCGTTGTCCATGAAGAACGCGCCAGCCGCCGTCCAGCGAGATGAAGATATCGTGACTGAAGAGCTGGAGCACCGGAACTCCAACAATGGCAACAGCGAGACATATAAGAGCGAGCAGGGCGGCCAAGACTGCGCGTTGACGAGGGTTGGCGGAGCCCGGTCCAGCCCACCAGGCTGCGCAACCTCTCAGGGAAAGCTTCCTTACGGTCTTCTTTGGAGGCGCGAGTTCGACCAACGGAGCGGCCACGGCGATCTCTGGTAGTCCGAATGGTGGCGATGGAGTCTTCTGGCACTCGTGGAATCAAACACAGCCATTGTGGGACGAGATAAGGTGTTTCTTCCATCATCTCTCAAACATGTGGCCGTGCCAAGGTAAATCTAGGCTTTTCCATGGGATGAGGGCACGGTACCGGATTGTTTGATCGATGCACCGCGATAACCCCGAGACCTGGTTCGGGCGCAAATCATGGGATTTGTTGCTGCGATTTCCGGTGCACTTAACTAAAGAAGCGGGGTTGTGGGCCACCCCGCTTCGTTGGCAGGTCCGAAATGAAAGGTTGGGCGTCAAACCGTGGCGAGCCCTTACCATCCGCGCGTCTGCAGGAGCTGCGACTCTTCAAGGCCGGCAGCGGCCAGGCCCTTCATGGTGCCGGTGACCTGTTCGCTGACTTCGGCAAGGATCTTGGGGTCGTTGTAATGCGTCGTAGCCATAACGATCGCCTTGGCGCGGGAGACGGCCTCGGCTCTCTCTTCAGGATTGTTCTCGACATTGAGCGGTGTGGCCCGCTCCTTCATGAAGATGCCTGAGCCAACAAAGATGGCCTCGGCGCCAAGCTGCATCATCAGGGCTGCGTCGGCCGGAGTTGCGATACCGCCGGCGGAGAAGTTGGGCACGGGGAGCTTGCCGGTTTTGGCAACCATGCGAATGAGCTCGTAGGGAGCCTGGTGATCCTTGGCTGCCTTGTAGAGTTCCTGTTCCGATAGAACTGTCAAAGCACGCATCTCGCTGGTGATCTGGCGCATGTGCTGGACTGCGTGAACGACGTCGCCGGTACCCGCTTCACCCTTGGTGCGAATCATGGCAGCGCCTTCGGCGATGCGCCGGAGGGCTTCACCGAGGTTTCGAGCTCCGCAGACAAAGGGCGTCGTAAACGCATGCTTGTCGATGTGGTGGGCCTCATCGGCCGGGGTGAGGACCTCGCTCTCGTCGATGAAGTCAACCCCAAGCTCCTGCAGGATCTGCGCTTCGGCAAAGTGGCCGATGCGGGCCTTGGCCATGACGGGGATGGAGACGGTCTGAATGATCTGCTTGATGAGGGAAGGCTTGGCCATGCGGGCCACGCCGCCTTCGGCACGGATCATGGCGGGAACCCGCTCGAGGGCCATCACCGAGGTGGCGCCGGCTTCCTCGGCAATGCGGGCCTGCTCGACGTTCATCACGTCCATGATGACGCCGCCTTTGAGCATCTCGGCGAGACCAATCTTGAGGCGGAGGCTGGTGGAGGCGGGGGAAGGAGTTCCGTTCATATTTGTCATGGGCTCAACCTCTTAGGGTGCTTGTGCTCTGCAAGAAAAGTCCCTCAAATGGGGCCGCGCAGGGCGCAGGATGCAACACACTTCAGTGTAGCAGTGAATCGGGTGAGTGGTTTCGAAGGGTGGGAAGGGAGGAGCTGGCGCACTCATGAGTTTTTCCCAATTCTCCTGTCTCGTTTCTGGTCATCTTTCTGCCTCAAGGCACATCGATGGCAGCCGCACAACAAGTGTCTCCTCCGGCAAGCTTGCGCGGGGTTGTCGGGGGCCAGCGAACCGGAAACGAACCAGGCCGGCTGCCTGAGCCCGACGCCGAGCTTGCAAGCGCTGGACTGAGGGCTGCAGAGGCAGCGTTGATTCCCTCGACGGGCCGGGATCAGTCGCCGGGACAGCTCGTATTGAGCGCTCCCTTGGCGCGCATGCCGGTGGAGCTCGATGTGGCGGTTCCGGTCCCGGACTTCCGGGTGCGGAACCTGTTGGCGCTGGCCCCTGGGCAGTTGATTGAGTCGCATTGGGGGCATGGTGAGGATGTGCCGCTGGCCTCGGGAGCAGTGCAGGTAGCGTGGACCGAGTTTGAAGTAATCGACTCGCTTCTGGCGGTTCGGATCACCCGGCTGGGATGAAGCCGTTGGGCAGCGAAACAGGCGGTCGCATCGAAAGCGTGCCCGGACAAAAGCGTGCCCGGACAAAGGAAACAGGAGGATCGGTGTTGGAATCGCAGACAAAACGTCTGATAGAGCGAACAGGAATTGCGCGCCTGACCGGCTGGCTGGTGTCGAGGCTGCGCAGGGAGTGCCCATCTCGCCCCCAGTTGGAAGTCCTTGAGCGAATCACGCTCGCGCCACGCCAGTCCCTGGCCCTGATTGAGGCAGGTGGAGAACGCTTTCTGGTAGCCACCTCCGCCGATGGCACGCCGGCGTTCTGTCCGGTTGGCGGCAAGCGCCGGCAGCCTGCACCGCAAGACAAGGGAGTCCGGAGGGTTTCATGGTAGCCGGCCTGGCCGGGGTAGTGGCCGCTGCGGCTGCTGTTCCCGCGCCGTTGTTGCCCGATCTCAGCAGCCGTCTGCATCCCTCTGACTCGACGCCGTGGATGATCGTCTTTGTCCTGACACTGATCACCCTGTTGCCGGCGATCCTGATGGCCATGACGCCGATGGTGCGGCTGCTGGTGGTCTTCCACTTCCTGCGCCAGGCGCTGGGAACGCAGACCGCGCCCTCCAATCCGACGCTCATGGGGCTGGCGCTGATGATGACCTGGTTTCTGATGACGCCGGTTCTCAACCAGGTGGACCAGCAGGCGGTTGAGCCGTACCGCGCCGGGCAGATCACGGGCTTTGAGGCAATCGACCGAGGGTCACAGCCGGTGAAGACCTTTCTGCTCCACTATGCGCGGGAGAAAGACCTCGAACTCTTCGCGGCGGCGGGGCAGGTTCAACGTCCGGCCACGGCCGCGGACCTGCCGATGCGGGTGGTCATTCCCGCCTACATTCTTTCGGAGCTGAAAGCAGGCTTCGCGATCGGCGCGGTGCTCTACCTGCCGTTCCTGCTGATCGACATGGTGACGGCCTCGATCACGACCTCGATTGGCATGTTCCAGCTACCGCCGGTCGTTGTCTCCACGCCGCTCAAAATCCTGCTGTTTGTGATGGTGGATGGCTGGAACCTGCTGGCGGGCTCACTGCTGAAGAGCTTCTGACCGGGGCAGGAGTTTTTGAACCATCTCTGGCTAAAGAAGGCCGGAGAGTAAAGAGGGAGAGCAGCGCGATGACGCCCGACATGGTTGCCGAACTACTGCGCCAATTGCTGCGCGAAGCCATGATTCTGGCCGCTCCGGTGCTGATTGCGGCCGCGTTGTTGAGCTTTCTGTTGAGCCTTGTGCAGACCCTGACCAGCCTTCAGGAACAGTCGCTGACTTCGGTGCCGCGTCTGCTGGCGGTGGGCCTGATCCTGCTGGCTGCCATGCCCTGGTTTCTCGAGCGGCTGGCAAACTACACGGTCCACCTGATGACAAACTTTCACCGCTACGTGGGCTGAGGATCCCTGGGGCGTATGGCCGAAGCAACCGACTGGACCAGCTTTCTGAGCGCGATGACGCTGGTGACGGTGCGCGTGAGCGGGATGGTGGCCTTTGCCCCGTTCTTCTCCTCGACTGCCCTGCCTGTCCGCACCAAAGCGGTGTTCGTGGGCGCCATCGCTTTCCTGCTGGCGCCGCTGGTGGCGACGCTTCCTGCTGCACGGAATGGGATCAGCTTTCCGTCCCTGGTGAGCGAACTTGCCGTCGGGCTGGTTTATGGCCTGGCGCTGGCCATGATGATGGAGATGCTTCTGTTTGCCGGTCAGATCTGCGGATTGCAGTTCAGCTTCTCGCTGGTGAACCTGCTCGACCCGGCTTCGAACATCCAGACTCCCCTGCTGGGCGATCTCTTCCAACTGATGGGGACACTGGTGGTGATCGCCGCCGGTCTCGACCGGATTCTGCTGGCATCGATGGTGCGCAGTTTTCACGCGGCGCCCCTGGGAGGATTCGTTTTTGCCCCGGCCAGCGCCAGGGTGTTGGTCGGGGCCGCCTCAGGGATATTTTTTGCCGCTGTTGAGCTGGCCGCTCCGGTGCTGGCAGCCACGCTTTTAGCTGAGGTGGCAGTGGCGCTGCTTGGCAAGCTGAGCCCGCAGTTGCCGGTGATGGCTCTGACCGTGCCGCTGAAGACTCTTACCGGCTTTGCTCTTCTGATCGGCTCGCTCGCCTTGTGGCCGCGCTTCATCGAGGCCCGTTTCGGCTCACTGCTCGACCTGGCCGAACGGCTGATCGGCCCTGCCGGCGCCAGTGCTTCGACGCTGGCGCAAAGGCTGGGAGGATAGGCGATGCCCGGCGAGCGCACGGAACAGGCAACTCAGCGAAGAAGGGAAAAGGCTCGGCAGGAAGGCGACCTGCTGCACAGCCGCGAGCTCTCAGCCGCTGCCGGAACGCTGGCCGGGGTGATGGTGCTGGGCGCACTGGGCACGCGCATGCTTCTGGCTTGGAGGGCAGCCTTCGCAGGGTTCCTCGAACTGGGCGCAGCCGCTCGCTGGGAGCCCTCAACGCTGGCTCCAACCCTGGCCGCAATCCGCCGCCTGACGCTGGAGCTGCTGGGGAGCTCCGTCTGGACCATGGCCGCGGTGGCTGCGGCCTCGCTGGGCGCGGGAATCCTGCAAACCGGGGGACTGAACTTCACTGCGACCGCGATCGGCTTCAAGCCGGAGCGGATCAACCCGATCGCGAACGTGCGCAATCTTTTCTCGCTGCGCGCGGCTTCGCGACTGGCCAAGTCTCTGATCCCGGCTACGCTGCTCGCCGTCTTCGCGGAGCAGAGAATCTCCAGGCAACTCACGCTGCCGCCATTTTCGCTGTCCCGGATCGAGCAACTGGGGAGCGATGTCTACGGATTGCTGTTGGCGGCGGCCTGGTTGCTCTTCGGATGGTCGGCGATCGACTACCTGGTTGAATGGCGCAGCCGCGAGTCCCGCCTGCGCATGAGCCGCGACGACCTGCGCGACGAGATGAAGGAGACCGAGGGCAGCCCGCAAACGCGCAGCCGCATCCGCAGCCTGCAGCGCCAGATGCGCCGCCGCCGGGTGAAGGCCGACGTATCGCGCGCCGCCGTGGTGGTGACCAATCCCACGCACTATGCAGTCGCGCTGGGGTTTGATTTCAAGACCATGGAGACGCCGCGGGTGTTGGCCAAGGGGCGCAATCTGCTGGCCGAGGAGATCAAGGCCGAGGCGCGCTGGGCCGGGGTGCCGATCGTGGAGAACCCGGCGGTTGCGCGATCGATCTACCGCTCGGTCGAGGTGGGGCAGCCAATCCCAGTCGATCTCTATGCGGCGGTTGCCGCCATTCTCGCCTACCTCTATCGACAACGGGTGGAGGCCGAACTCAACGAACGCCGCGGACGCGAAGAAGCTGCACGAGCCCGCGCCCAGGCAGATGCCGCGGCGAGGGCCGCATGGACAGCAGGCCGCCCAGGCTCCGTTCCGCCCGCTGATGGAGGTTCGCGATGAGCACGACGGCAATTGCGCCGGTAGGTCTCGGTGCTCGCTCCATTCTTGACCGCATGCGCGAGTACGTGCTGCCGATGGCGGCGATCAGCGTGATCTTCGTCATGATCGTCCCGTTGCCCGCCTGGGGCCTGGACTTGCTGCTGGCTCTCTCGATGGCGGCATCGTTTATCGTCTTCCTTTCAGCGGTGCAGATTCGCCGCGCTGTCGAGCTGAGCGTCTTTCCAACCCTCCTGCTTTTGCTCACGCTCTTCCGTCTGGCGCTGAACATCGCCTCCAGCCGACGCATCCTCTTGCATGGCCAGGAAGGCACCGCGGCGGCCGGAAAGGTGATCGAATCCTTCGGCCAGTTTGTCGTCGGGGGCAACTACGTAGTCGGCTTCGTGCTTTTTCTAGCCCTGATCGCGATTCAGTTTCTGGTGGTCTCCCACGGCGCCGTGCGCACCGCCGAAGTGACGGCGCGGTTCACTCTCGACGCGCTGCCGGGCAAACAGATGGCGATCGACGCCGACATGAACGCCGGACTGATCGACGAGGCCGAGGCGCGCAGGCGGCGGCAGGGAATCGCGCGCGAGGCGGAGTTCTACGGAGCCATGGACGGAGCGGCGCGCTTCAATCAGCGCGACTCTCTGGCCACCATTCTGATCACCGCCATCAACATTGTTGCGGGCCTTCTGATTGGCACGCTGCAGCAGGGAGTTGACCTGGCCGAAGCGGCGCGGACCTACACAGTGCTCACGGTGGGGGACGGCCTGGTAACCCTGATTCCGTCCCTGCTGGTCTCGATGGCCGGGGGCATCACCCTGACCCGCGCCAACTCCTCTGGACTGCTGGGCGGGGAGATCCGCCAACAGCTTCTTGCCCGGCCCGCGACGCTCTACCTGGCGAGCCTGGTCTCGGCCGCCATGTGCCTGATTCCTGGGCTGCCCAAGCTGGCGTTCCTCGCGGTGGCGGGTGCGCTGTTCTGGGGCGGGCGCAGGGTTTCAGCAAAGGCTGCAATAGCGCCGGCCGCGGAGCCGGTCGCGGCCGACAAGAAGAAGGCGGAGCAGGCGCAGGGCGCCGATCTGGCAAATCTTCTGAAGCTCGAAGAGCTGACCCTCGAGATCGGATTTCAACTGATTCCACTGGTCGATGAGAAGCAGGGAGGCCAGTTGCTGAGCCGGGTTCGCTCGCTGCGCCGGCATCTGTCGGCGGAGCTCGGGTTTTTGGTCCCGCCCGTGCACATCTCCGACAACCTGCGCCTGAAGCCGCGCGAGTACGTCTTCTCGCTGCGTGCGATGGAGATCGGCCGCTGGCAGACCGAAGGCAATCTGAAACTCGCCGTTTCGGGAGACCCCAACCGCAGGCCGCTGGCCGGAAAAGAGGCGCGCGAACCGGCCTTCGGAGTGCCGGCAATCTGGATTGCGGCGGCTCTTGAGGAGCAGGCAAGCGCCGCCGGCTACTCGGTGGTTGACGCGGTTACAGTGATCACCACGCATTTGGGTGAGCTGATCCGCCAGCATGCCTGGGAGTTGCTGGGCCGCGCCGAAACCAAGCGGCTGCTCGATTCCTTGAATGATAGCCATCCAAAACTGCTCGAAGAGCTGGTGCCCAAGCTCTTGACACTGGGCGAGGTCGAGCGGGTTCTGGAGCAGTTGTTGAGGGAGCGGGTTTCAATCCGCGATCTCGGCACAATTCTTGAGGCGCTGATCGAAACCGCTCCGGCGAACAAGAGCTCTGTCGCTCTGGTTGAGGCCGCGCGCCAGGCGCTGGGCCGCAGGCTGGTGCGTCCGCTGGTGGACGACGAGGGGCTGCTTCCGGTCCTGCTGCTCGACCCAGCGCTCGAAGAAGAGATCCTGGCCACCCTCGCACCGGACCCCGGCCAGCGATTGCTCGGCGTGCGCACCTCGCCGGCCACTCCGCTGGTACGCCGTCTCGCCGATTCTGTGAGGCAGCTTATCGGTTCCGCCACCGCTCCGGTCCTCCCCGTGCTCCTTTGTCCGGGTTCGGCCCGCTACCACGTGCGCCGCTGGCTGGAGCCGATGTTGCCCCGGCTGACGGTTCTGTCGGCTGCCGAGATTCCTCCCGAAGTTCGCCTGCGCCCCGTGGGTACGGTGCGGTGAAGGCCAGGGTCTCAGGCTGCGAAGAAGAAGTTGCGGCAGCGGCACCGAAGTTGGACTGAAACAGATGTGTGATCGAGGGGAGACCAACAGAGCCTATGGATATGGAACCGGCGGGCATAACACCGAATCGCAGAGTTGGCTCCCGCTCCGGGTATCCTCCGGGAGCCTCGACCGGGGCGCTGAGCGGCGAGCAGGAGCGGCTTCTGCTCGAGCATCTTCCGATCGTCCGTTTTCTGGCGCGGCGCATCCATGAGCGCCTTCCGCAGCACGTAGACATCGAGGACCTTGTCTCGGCCGGCGTTGTGGGGCTGATGGATGCTTTCGCGAAGTTCGACCCGAACAAGAAGGTGCAGTTCCGCAGCTACGCGCAGTTCCGCATCCGCGGCGCAATTCTGGACAGCCTGCGCACGCTCGACTGGAGCCCGCGCGAGTTGCGCCGCAAGGGGCGAGCGGTGGAGGAGGCTATCCGTGTGCTGACGGCGCGCATGGGCTGCGCGCCCCAGGAGACTGAGGTGGCCGCGGAGATGGAGCTGAGTCTCGAGGAGTACCAGCAACTGCTTGGCGACCTGAAGGGTCTCGAGATCGGCACGCTGCACATGGAGCGCAATGAAGATTCCGGCGAGGAGGAACTGGCCTATGTGCCGGGCCGTCCCGATGAGGATCCGCTGTTTCGCTGCCTGCGCGGCGAACTGGAGGAGAGATTGTCCGATGCGATTACCGGACTGCCCGATCGTGAGCGCCTGGTGATGACGCTCTACTACTACGAGGAGATGACGATGCGCGAGATCGGTCTGGCACTCGGGGTGGTCGAGTCCCGCGTCTCGCAACTGCACGCCTCGGCTGTCGTCCACCTGCGGGCCGCGCTTAAGGATCTGGCAGCTCGCGGCGTTCTGGAGCGGGCAAAGCGGGAGCGAAAGAGCAGAGGGGACCCGAAGCCGAAGACCGCGGAGATGGCCGCATCGATGGCTTCCGCCCTGGAAGATTTGTTCCGGCCGACGATCCGAGAGTAGGGCCGGATTGATAGCCGCTACAGGGTGGCCGGCGAGCGGCGCCACGGAATAGAGAGAACGCCAACACGGGACAGATGGATCCATGGAAAAGACGCTCAAGCAGGCCGAAATCGATGCACTCTTCGAGGCAGCGCGCAGCGCGACTTCCGATGCCGCCCGTCCCGAGGTCCGGCCCCGGGTTGTTCCCTACAACTTCTCTTCGGCGGGCCAGATCTCGAACGACCAGCTTCGTGCGATCTCCATGCTGAACGACCTGTTCGCGCGCAACCTGACACACAATCTTGCCGCATGGCTGCGCACCCGGTTCCAGGTAAATCTGGTGTCCGCCGAGCAGATTGCCTTCAACGAGTTCCTGCTGCGTATTCCGGAGATCAGCTATGTGGCCTCGGTGCGCCTCGAGCCGCTGGGGGCGATCTCGGTGCTGCAACTGGATCTGGCGCTGGCGCCGCCGGTAATCGACCTGCTGCTGGGCGGCGAGGGCAAGGATGGCCCGCTGCGCGAGCTCACCGACATCGAGGAAGCGATTCTTGGCTCTGTCGTCGAGATCATCTGCCGGGAGTTGACGGCGGCCTGGCAGCCCGTGGGGTTGAGCTTCAACTTCGAGCGCCGCCAGATGCAGACGCAGGTGGCGCGCATCATGGCAGTCACGGAGAAGACGCTTTGCCTGAGCTTCGAGATCCGCATGCCGCATAGTTCGGGCCTGCTGAACCTGGCCTTCCCGGCGGTAGTGGCCAATACCATCCTGCGGCGACTCACATCGGACTGGGGCCGGCCGCGCCGCCATGCCAGCGAGACGCGGGCGCGGATGGAGTCAATTGCAAGGCGTCTCCATTTCGGCGGCTCGCTGCAACTGCCGGCGGTACGGGTTGCCGCTGGGGACCTTGAGAATCTGCAGCCAGGCATGGTGCTGCGCCTTGGGCTTCCCGCCAACACACTGCCCGTCTGGCAGGCCGGCGGCCAGACACTGGCCGAGGCTGCCGCGGTGGCCGAAGGAGCGCATCGCGGAGCCCGCATGGAACAGATGATTGGGGAGCGCGAGCCATGATGAACTACCTCGATTGCTGGGCACGAGTGGCGACCGCGCTCTTTGCCCAGGCCCTTGCAGGCGAACCGCAACTGGTGGACGGGCTGCCCAAGCCGCTGGGGGCGGGAGCCTTTGGCTATGCCGCAACTCTAAGCGGAGACCAGCGGGGCCGGTTCTCCGTTGTGCTCGAGGGATCGGTTCTCGATGCGCCGCTGGTGGGCGAGGGCATGGATCAAAGGGCCGGTTGGGCGGAGATCCTGCGCGAGGTGGCCGAGGCTGCCGCGGGCGACCTGCTGGCCCAGACCGGCGCGAAGTGCCGCGTGGAGAAATTTGAGCCGATCGAGGGCGAGCCAAAGGTCTCGCGCGCCTTTCAGCTGCAGGCAGGAGATCGCTCGTGGACGGTGTTGGTAAAGGACGACGTGCGCGCTGCAGCCGATGGGGTGATGGCCGGAGCGCCGGCTCCGGCTGCCGCAGCGAAGGGGGAACCTGGAACTCTTCCCGACGCCGTTGGAGAGCGAGATGCTCTGACCTCCGGGGCATTGTCCGCGGGCATTGAGCTGCTTTTTGACGTTGAACTTGAAGCGAGTCTGCGCTTCGGTTGCCGGGAGATGCCGCTGAGTTCGATTCTCGATCTGGGACCTGGCGATGTGGTGCAGTTGGACCGCCATATTGCCGACCCGGTGGACCTGATCGTGGGCGACAAGATTGTGGCGCGTGGCGAGGTAGTGCTGGTGAACGGCAACTTTGGCCTTCGAGTTAGTGAAGTGGCCGCCCCGAAGAAGCGGCTGGAGACGATCCGATGCCTCTTCTAAGCCGCCGGGCCGCAAATCCTGACCGCTTGGCGCCGCCGGGACTCAAAGTGAGGGGACAAGAAGCCGAAGTGGACTTTGAGTCGAATCGCTTTGGGTCCGGCGCAATCGAGCGGTCGAGGCCCGCGCTTTTACGCACCTGCGCCAACCCAAACTGCGACTCCGGCTGGCTGCACCTGATGCGCCGCCGGTCTGGCCGGGTCTTTGATGGCGGGTGGACCTGTTCGCCCGAATGCACTCGCGTGCTGGTTGAGGCGGCAGTCCGCAGGGAGCGGGAGGGCCTCGCCGGCGCTGGCTCTGAGACCAGGAGGCATCGAATTCCTCTGGGGCTGGTGATGCTCGAGCAAGGCTGGATCTCAGCCACCCAGCTAAGACGCGCGGTAGAGGCGCAACGCCAGGCGCGAGGCGGCCGGCTGGGGGTTTGGCTGGTGCGCCGTGAGGGCGTGCGCGAGGAGTTGGTAACGCGAGCGCTTGGCCTGCAATGGAGTTGCCCGGTCCTGGGTATCGATCAGCATGATCCAGAGGCGATGACCGGGTTTCTGCCTCGACTGTTTGTCGATGCGTTTGGAGCGTTGCCCCTGCGCATGGCGGCGGGAAGGTTGCTCTACCTGGGGTTTGAGGAGCGGCTTGACCCAGCGCTCGCTTTGGCCGTGGAACGAATGACCGGCATGCAGGTGGAGTGCGGCCTGGTGCAAGGCTCGCTTTTCCGAGCCGCACATACGCGGATCCTGGCCGCGCGGTTTCCTCCTGTGCAGCTGATTGAAGCGGCCTCTGAACCCGCGGCGGCGCAGGCCATCGCTCGTGCAGTGGAAAAGGTGCGCCCACTGGACGCACGCCTGGTGCGGGCGCACGAGTGTCTCTGGTTGCGGATGTGGACTCGGCCGGTTACAGGCCCTTACCCGGACCCCGGATCGGTGCGGGACCTGATCTGCTCTATCGCCTCCTACTGACCTGGGCATTCCCTCCTACTGATCTGCTCTATAGCCTCCTGCTGACCCGGACATTCCCTCCTACTGATATGCTCTATCGCCTCCTGCTGACCTGGGCATTCTTTGAGGACCAGGGATGGAACTCCACCAGGACGCTGGTTGGGCCGTGTCCAATGCAATCGTGAGGGCCGCATGGCGAGAGCCATTGCACATCGATTGGCTTCGTCGCCTGGTGCCGGGTAACAAGAACCAGACCTCTATTCAGCGAATATTTTCGGGAGCATTTCCGCGAATCTCAAGCAGAATGCTCAAGCATCGGCCACAAGCGCCGATAAGGATTGCGAGGAGCTTGGCATGCGCGAGATACGCACTCTGATCGTCGACGACTCTTCGGTGATGCGCAAGATTGTTGAACGCTCCCTGCGTCAGGCGGGACTCGATTCGCTGGTGGTGTTCGAGGCCGGCAGTGGAACCGATGGACTCGATGTGCTGCGGGCAGAAGCCGTTGACCTGATTGTTTCCGATATCAATATGCCCTCGATGGATGGTCTGGAGTTTCTGCGCCAGATCCGGGCGCAGAATCTGGCTCCCGGCGTGCCGGTGGTGATGATCACGACCGAGTCCAGCGAGGAGCATGTGAAGCAGGCGATTCTCTCCGGCGCGCAGGGATACATCCGCAAGCCGTTCACCGCTGAACAGGTGAAGGAGCGGGTTCTACCTCTGGTGAACGCGGCGTGATGGCCGATGGGTGGTCCGGCAGGGCAGGCTGAGCGTGGGGGAATGATGCTGCTAAACGGTGTGCGCACGGCGGCTCTTGCGCGAAGCCAGAGGGCCGGCAAGGACGAAACGGAGTGTGTGATGACTGTCTCTCTGCGAGAATCTGTGCAACTGGTCTCCGACCCGCGGAACCTGGATGCAAGTGTGGAAGAGGTCTTTCAGCTCATGCTGGGGGTCGACTGCAAGCGGGAGTGCAGCCCGCCGGTTCATGAGGCGGAATCGGTGACCGCGGTGGTGGGTTTCGGGGGTGTCCTGAGCGGGGCATGCGTGTTCCGTTCGGGGGCGCGCGCGGCGCTGCGCGTGGCGGCCCTCATGACGGGCATGGAGTTCAATGGGATTGACGATACGGTAATGGACGCGATCGGCGAGATCGGCAACATGCTGGCCGGAGCCTGGAAGGGCAAGGTGCCGAATCTGGCGGCCAACTGCGGGCTGTCGGTTCCGGCAGTGATCTCCGGGCGGGATTACAACCTGCACGTGCAGGCGCCCGAGTTCCAACTGCACCATGTCTACCGCTTTGAGGATGCGAGTTTTGAAGTGACGATCATCTGCGACGGGCTGCAATAGCGTGCGTGGCTGGACGAACGGGACAAAAGCCGCCTGACTCCGGCTTACCTGGTGGCTTCGTCCTCCTTGCAATGGAGGATGATCCCTCTCTAATCCTCGATCCCCATTTTCGGTCCTGTATCTGCCTCCTTGTTCTCTCGCAAGGGGGCATTCCTTATGGACAGCGGCTATTATGCGGCGATGACCGGGCTGGTGGCGCGGACCCAGGCCCTGGACACCGCGGCGGCCAACCTGGCCAACGCGCAAACGGCGGGATACCGGGCTGAGCGTGAGTACTTCCGCTCGGTGCTGCTTGGGCCGGATGCCATCGACTCGCAACTGGGCCGGACGGTGAACAACTTTGGCCTGCTGGGTGGCGACCGGCTGAGCATGGCGCAGGGAGCATTGGCGCCGACGGGCAATCCGCTCGATCTGGCGATCGAGGGCGAAGGCTTCTTCCAGGTGCAGACGCCGAATGGTCTGCGCTACACCCGCGACGGCAGCTTCCATCGCGCGCCAAGCGGGATACTCGTCACCGGCGATGGCTCGCCGGTACTCTCGGCAGCAGGCAAAGCCATTCCTGTTCCTCCAGGCGAACCTTCTGTCGGCTCCAATGGCGCGCTTTCCGTGGCTGGAGGCGTGGTGGCCACAATCGGGGTATTCACGTTTCCGTCCGGAACAAATCTGACGCCCGAGGGGGCGAACCGGTACGTTGCGCCGGACGGCGTCGAGCCGAAGGGTACAACCGAGGCCTCGATCCATCCGGGTGCGATCGAACAGGCAAACCAGGATGTTATCCAGGGTTCGCTCGACCTGATGGTGATGCAGCGGCAGGCCGAGATGATGCAGCGGGCGCTGACCGTGTTTCATACCGAGTTCAACAGGATCGCAACCGAGGATCTGCCCAAGGTGTGAGGGGCAGTTCACAGTTCACAGTTCTCAGTTCACAGTTCGCAGTTGCGAATCTTCAAGGAAGAGTTTCCGGAACGAAGTCAGCCGGTTCGGGTAAGAAACAGGACGCGAAGTTCGTTTGACGATGGAGGAGCTGGCTACTGAGAGCTATGAACCTTGAATTGTGAACTACGAACTGAGAACTACGGACTGTGAACTCGACGACTGAAAGGAGTCGCAATGATTCGAGCGTTGTATACAGCGGCCAGCGGCATGAGCGCCGAGCAGATGAACCTGGACACGATTGCCAACAACCTGGCCAATGCCTCCACGACGGGCTTTCGGCAACTGCGCCTCGAGTTTCAGGACATGGTCTACCAGAATATGGTGACTCCGGGCGCCGCGCAGTCGCAGTCGACTGTTTCGGCCGGTTTGCAGATTGGCCTGGGAACGAAGTCGGCCGCCACTGAGGTGATCATGACCCAGGGCTCGCTGAACCAGACCTCGAATCCACTGGATGTGGCGATCGAAGGCGCGGGATTCTTTCAAGTGCAGCGGCCGGACGGGACGATTGCCTATACCAGGGCGGGGCAGTTTCAACTGAATAATCAGGGAACCCTGGTGACGACGGACGGCGACCCGGTGATCCCGACCATTACCATTCCAGCCAACGCCACGGCGGTGACGATTACCCCGTACGGTGTGGTCAACGCAACCCTGGCGGGCCAGCAGAACCCATCGCAACTGGGGCAGTTGCAACTGGCCACCTTTCCGAATCCTGGCGGTCTGGAGAGCATGGGATCGAATCTCTTGAAAGCGACTCTCAGCTCAGGCGACCCGGTGCTTGGAAACCCGGGCGGAACTGAGGGACTGGGCACTCTGCAGCAGGGCTACCTCGAAAACTCAAATGTGGACGTGGTCACGATGTTTGTGCAGATGGTGCTGGCGCAGAGGGCGTACGAGTCGAACTCGAAGGTGATCAAAGCCGCCGACGACATGTACTCGCAGGTAAACAATATGACCCACTAGCGTGCGTCACGCCATGGGAGGTTCAGGAGCGGAGAAAAAATCTGACAGGTGGAGGGCAGGATAGATCATGCGAGAGAGAAAGGTAATCGGGCCTGGCGTCGTCGGTAGATGCGCATTGGCGGTTGCAACTGCGCTGCTGGTTGCCGTGGCCGCCCAGGTTTCGTCTCCCGCTCCTGCGGTTCGACAGGCGCAAAATCCTCCTTGCTCTTCCTGCATGGTTCTGCGCGAAATCGACGACCCGTCGACCGGCCAACGCTGGCTGCTGATGCGCGATCCGGCACATCTCAGCGGGCCGGGGATTCTGGTCTCGCGAGACTCGGTGGCTGGGGCCGGCAACTTCGATGACCAAATCATCCGGCTGCACCCGGTGATCCGCGCGGGTGACCGGCTGACGGTAGAGCAATCGAATGAGAAGGTCGAACTTCGGCTGGAGGGGGTAGCGCTCTCTCCGGCTGCGGCGGGCGAGCCACTCAGCGTGCGGCTGGCGATCAACGGCAAAGTCGTCAGGGCTGTTGCAGTCAGCCGGGACCGGGCATTGCAGATTCAAGGGAAGGATTTCTGGCAATGAGGGTGCTGCGGGGAGCCTTGATTCTGGGCATGAGTCTGGCCGGGCTCGGGTTGAGCCTGCCGGTGCTGGCGGCGGGCAAGAGGATTCCGCTCGTGCCCCAGGCCAAACCCACGCCGCCTGAAGCAGCGCTGCATGCTTATGTGGAGCACGTTCGCGCGCAGCAGGCAGCCGAGGTGAAGACCCTCGGTTCTATCTGGTCGCCTGAGGGACGGCTGGTTCGGCTCGGCACGGACGCTAAGGCTGTGCGCCTCCACGACGTGGTTTCGATCGTGGTGACGGAGAGCCTGGCTGCCTCGACCGACGGTCAAGTCAAGAACACGCGAGCGTCGAATGCAAATTCCGGGCTGACGTCTCTGTTTGGTGCTCTGAAGGCCTCAAACGCCCTCCAAAATCTGGTGGGGATGACGGCCTCCTCCGGGCTCGCGGCACAGGGGCAGAGCACGACGAACTCCAGTCTGGCGACGACCTTTGGAGGCGAGGTGGTGGATGTGCTGCCCAACGGGATGCTGGTGGTCCAGGCGACTCGGCAACTGACCTTCTCACAGCAGACCCAAGTGATCAAGCTCCGTGGTCTGGTGCGGCCCGAAGACGTGAGCGCGCAGAACCAGGTGCTGTCGACTGCGATGACCGACCTTGAACTCGAGGTGACGGGCAAGGGGATCATCAACGACTCGACCTACCGGCAGAACCCTCTGGTGAGGTTCCTGGAGAAGCTGTTGATCTTCTGACAGGGTTGAGAGTCCAGGGTCCAAGGAACAGGGTCCAGGGAACAGGAAAGAGGGAAAAGGAACTGCGGCTGCTGAGCGGAGTCGCAGATATGGAGCACATGAGCGATGGAAAGCAGGAGACAGATCGCAATGCCAAGGCGGCCGGAGGCATACCCCCGGGGATCGATGGAACGGGGATGGGGAGGGGGCGGATGGCTTTGGCTGGCTCTGTTAGTGATGCTTGGGGCAGCGGCCGCGTATGCGGCGCAGGCAGATCCGCAGGTTCAAGAGGCGCGGATCAAGGATGTGGCTACGATCGAGGGAATCCGCGACAACCAACTGGTTGGCTTCGGCCTGGTGGTGGGACTGAAGGGAACGGGAGATAGTTCGCAAACGGTCTTTCCCGCACAGACGCTGGTTTCGACGCTGGAGCGGCTGGGGATCACAGTGCCGCAGACGGGATCGAACAGCGCGAGCAATATGCAGGTGAAAAACATGGCGGCGGTGTTTGTGGTGGCGACGCTGCCGCCGTTCAGCCGTCCCGGCGAAAAGATGGACATCACGGTCTCTTCAGCGGGCGATGCGCGCTCGCTCGAGGGAGGCATTCTGCTCATGACGCCGCTCTACGGACCGGACGGAATGATCTACGCGCAGGCGCAGGGGGCGTTGGTGCTGGGCGGCTACATCGCGACATCGGCGGGCAATACCCGGCAAATGAATCATCCAACAACGGCGCGGATTCCGGGTGGCGCGCTGGTGGAGCGGGCAGTTCCGTTCGAACTCAAGCAGATGCACTCCGTCACAGTGGTGCTGAATGACGCTGATTTTCACACCGCTGAGCGCATGGCCGAGGCGATCGATCGTGCTCTGGGCTCCGCGCGGGCGCATGCGGTGGACAGTCGCAGAGTGGAGGTGGCGAGTTCGGAAGGCGAGGACCTTGCGGCGTTGCTCGACCGGGTGGAGGCGGTGGAGGTGGAAGTCTATCCGCGGGCGCGGGTGGTGGTGAACGAGCGGACAGGAACGGTTGTGATAGGCGGCACGGTGCGGCTGCAGCCGGTTTCGATTCTGCACGGAGGGCTTTCGGTGAACGTGATGAGCGAGCCGAGGGTCTCGCAGCCCAATGCCATGTCCTCAGGGACCACGCAGGTGGTGCAGCAGACCACGGTGCAGGCACAGGACAAGCCGGTGAACCGCATCGACCTGAAGCCGGGGGCGACGGTGGAAGACCTGGTGCAGGAGCTGCAGCAGACGGGAGCCGGAGCCCGGGACGTGATCTCGATACTGCAGGCGATGAAAGAGGCTGGTGCTTTGGAGGCCGACCTGGTGGTCCTTTAAGAGCGGAGGAGTGGCGGGATGGCGAGCGTGGCGGCGGTGCAAATGACCGAAGCGAAGACTGCAGAAAGCGGGATGGCGACTCCGCCTCTTCGGCTGGTCAAGGCGGCCCACGAGTTTGAGGCGCAGTTGATGAAGGAACTGATGGCGCCGCTGACGCAAAGTGCGTCGGTACCTGGAGTTGGCAACGGGGCCGGGGATGAGGACGATCAGGAATCGGGGTCGACTGGAGCCCTGGGAGAGTTTGCGGCCGAAGCGCTGGGGCAGGCTTTGAGTGCGGCTGGAGGATTTGGAATCGCCAATCGGATTCTGGGGGAGATCGGCCATGCTGGTGCACATATAGGTAATCAGGGAGGGTCGAAGGGGTAACCAGAAAAGGAAACCAGAATGATTGGATAAGACGATGCGAATGACTAGAGTGATGGGCGTGTGCGCCGATAGGTCAATCAAGGAGCTAGACAAATGGATATTCGCAACAGCCTGGATGGACTGAAGTCGCTGCTGGGGGTGACCGAGCCAAGCGTCTCGCAGGCTCAGACAAAAAATGCCCCTGCACCCGCGACGAGTGCTTTGAACAGCGACCGGGCGACGGTAAGCAGCGCAGGGAATGAAGTAGCGAACGCACTGGTTGACACAGGTGTGCGCATGGACAAGGTGGCAGCGGTGCAGGGTGCATTGGCTGCGGGAACTTACAACGTGCCTTCCAGCGCGGTGGCCTCGAAGCTGGTGGATTCAATGCTGGGCGAGGGCGGCCAGGGTTAAGAAACCGGGCGAAGGAAGGAACGTTATTGATGCGCGCGTTGAATTTCCCGGGACAGATTCTCGAAATCCGCGAGGTGGTGGCGGAGGCGTCGCAGGCGCTTGCCCGGCTGGATGCCGATCGATTAGAGGAGTTGGCCTTGGCCTGCCTGGCGTTGAACCGGGACCGACGACTCCAGGCCGGCCCCAATGTTTTGCTGCCCGACGCTGAAACCGAAGCCATTCCCCCGCGCAACCTGGGGGATGGTCAACGCACCGATCAAGCATTGGCGCGCCAGGTGCGTGAGACTGCTGGCGACATAAGAACCTTTGGCCGGGTGCTGGAGGCTACGCGGACAAATCTTGTGGTTATGCGGCGGTTGCGGCAGTTGAGGGAAGGGAAGATCGAATACAGCGAGGCACAGGCGCGGGGCTGGGCGCCTCCGGAGCCGGGTTATGGGGACAATTAGCGCAGCTTTCAGCATCATGACGCAGGCGCTGGACGCCGATCAGGCCGCGCTGAACGTAGTTGCCAACAACGTGGCCAATGCGAATACCCCGGGTTACACAACGGAAACACCCAACTTTCAGCAGAACCAGCCGCTTGAGGTTGGGGGAGTCTCATACGGAGACGGAGTTACCCAGACCGGGGCAACCTCCGCACGGGATCGCGTGCTGACGGAGAGGCTGAACCAGCAACAACAACTTGCCTCCTCGACGGGCTCGCGACTGACGGCCTTGAACACGGCGCAGGCCTTGTTTACGCCGGATTCGGGATCGAGTTCTGCGACTGCCGGAGACATTTCGAGCGATCTGACAGGCTTCTTCAACTCGTTTTCCTCTCTGGAAGCGAATCCGACGGACAACTCGCTGCGGGAGGAGGTGCTTTCGTCGGCGTCGACGCTCGCGGCGGACGTTTCGAATGCGGCTGCCAGCCTGAACGCTCAGCGCTCGGCTCTGGACCAGGATGCAAGCGGGGTGACCAGCCAGGTGAACTCGCTGACCAGCGCGATTGCCCAGTTGGACCAGCAGATTCAATCCGCCTCGCCGGACGCGGATGCGGGAACGCTCGAGGACCAGCGTCAGCAGGACTTGAGCCAACTCTCGCAGCTGATCGGGATCAACCAGATTACGACCGAGAACAATGGAATCTCGGTGACCACAACCGCAGGGCAGCCGCTCATCTCAGAGGGGCAGAGCTTTCAACTGACCACCGGTACCGTAAACGGAGTGACCCATTTCTTTGCCGGCGGGGCAGATATTACCGCGGGGCTAGCAAGTGGAGGCGGGGAGTTAGGCGGCTACCTGACAGCGCGGGATCAGGATATTCCAGGCGTGCTTGGGTCACTCGATCAACTCGCCTACAGTGTTTCGACACAGGTGAATGCGCTGAACAATGCTGGGACGGACCTGGATGGGGACAACGGAAACGCAGGGAACATCTTCGCCGGGCAAGCGCAGGTGGCGGGCAGTGCCGCCGGGATGAGCGTGGTGATGACCGATCCGAATCACATTGCCGCGGCCGGAGCCGGGCAGGGAACTGGAGACAACTCGAATGCGGCGGCGATGGCCGCGCTTGGGAACCAGACGATCGTGAACGGCGAGACTCCAACGGATTACTACGCGAACTTTGTCTCCGAACTAGGCGCAACAGTCTCGAACGTGCAGACAGAAAACACGGCGGCGACCGCTTCTGTAACGCAGCTCCAAACACAGAACAACGCACTCTCCAGCGTGAATCTGAACGATGAGGCTTCGGCGATGTCTACCTTGGAGCGGAGCTACCAGGCTGCCTCGCAGGTTTTCACCATGCTGAACACGCTGATGGCCTCGGTATTGAACCTTGGCGAGCAATCAACAGTTTCGTAGCCCGGCGATGTGGGACTAGCGCTGAGGTCGTGAAAACTCAATGTCGCAATCGAGGAGTGCGGATAGAACATGCGCGTTGACCCAAATTATGTGACCACCCTGGTGGGCTCTCTCGATCAGGCCCAGGCGAGCCAGCAGCAGCTTACGGCGGAGTTGTCCAGCGGGGTTAGCGTCACGTCGCTGAGCCAGAATCCTGTGGCATCGGGCGAGAATGTGCTGCTGCTGAATCAAATCCAGCAGGATGACTCCTTTACGCAAAGCACGAACCTTGTAACCGGACAGTTGCAGGTGGCGGACTCGACGTTGGGCAGCGTGGTAGCGCAACTGACGCAGGCGATCTCTCTGGCCACACAGGCCAACAACGGCACCGAGAACGCGAGCGATGTAAAGTCGGTCTCCAACCAGATTTCAGGAATCCTCGATGAGGTGCAGTCGCTGGCGAATACCAGCTACCAGGGACAGTACATATTCTCTGGCGGGCAGACCTCGACGACCCCCTTCGCCACTTCCAACGCGACATCGCCGGCTGTAACGACGTACAACGGGGATGCGGACATTAACTACCTGGTAACGCCCAATGGCCAAAAGATTCAGTTAAATGTTCCGGGCAGTCAAATCTTTCTTGGCAGCGGAGCGAACAGCGTGTTTGGCGCACTGAATGCGCTGGTGGCGGACTACGCAAGCGGCACAGTCAACACGGCTCAGGCGGTGAGCGATACCGCAGCGCTGAGCACAGCCATGGGGTACGTCTCGCAGCAACGGGTGACGATCGACAACTCGATCAGCCAGGTGACTGCGGCCGGCGATGCAGTAACGAATGTGCAGACGCAGTTGACCAGTGCGCAGAGCAGCCTGATGCAGGCGGATGTAGGGCAGGTATCCACCCAACTGTCGCTCGCCGAGACCCAGCAGACAGCGCTGGAGGACGTGATAGCGCAGATGGAATCTCAGTCGAATAGCTTGTTCAGCAAACTTCAATAGTTCATTTGCTGGATGACCTGTTATTGAAGCCGAGCAACGGCGCATTCGTACGTTTAATTTGCGCCGCGGATCCAGTTGCGGGCTTCGCGCCTCCGCCGCTGTAGGCTCTTCATCCCAGGGTTGTTTACTCGGCGGGAGGCAGGCATCGCGAACAAGCCAAGCCACCGTCTATACTCGATGCAAAGGAAACACCTTGTTCGCTCCCATTCGATTCATCTGGAATGCGACGCGCGGCCACCGTCTGGCTCCGTGGCGAAGCGAGTATCTGCGCTGGCGTGTGGAGACTTACTCCGGGCAGAAGGCCGAGACGCTGACGACGCGGAGTATCTTCGGTTTTCTGTGGTCGCAGCGGTGGGAGTTGCTGAGCTTCCTGGCCTGGACGGGCCGCCTTGAGAACGAGGTCCGCAAGCGGGTTTGAATCGAGAGAATCCGGCGATTCCAAGGCCCATCGCACTTGAGTACAGGATTGTGGAGTTCTCATTCGTATGAGTTTTGAGTTTCGGCTGTGGGGTTCGCTTGCTTGTCTATCGCTGGTTGCACTCAGCGCAGCGGCCGGGGCGCAGCAACTTCCTCCGATTGAGCCACCGAAAACTCTAACGGGCGCGCAGGAGCAGGCCCCGACTATCCGAGTAACCACCAATGAAGTTCTGGTTCCGACGCTGGTTGAAAAGCGCGACGGCGAAGTTGTTTATGGCCTTGGGGCAGGAGATTTCGTTCTGGAGGACAATGGCGTCCCGCAGAAAATCCGGGTGCAGGAAGAGATGGACACAGCGCCGGTTTCGCTCGTGGTGGCGGTGGAAGAGGGCGGAGTAAGTGCGCTGGAGTTTGACAAACTGGCCAAACTTGGTCCCCTGCTCGACCTGTTCCTGGCAGATGGCCGCAGTGAGGCGGCGCTGGTGGGTTTTGACTCGCGGCCTCATCTGCTCAAGGACTTTACGCGCCACAGCGAGGTGCTCGATGAGTCACTCAAGCACCTGGAGCCGGGCAACGGGGGCGATGCGATTCTAGATACGGTGAGCTATGCCGTGGACCTGCTGGAGACTCAGCCAAAAGAGTTTCGGCGGGTATTGCTGCTCGTGAGCGAGGAGCGCGATCACGGGAGCAAGCACACCAAGCCGGAGCAACTCGTGGAACGGATCGGCCGGTCAGATGTGCTCATCCTGAGTGTGAGCTTTTCGCCATCGCGGGCGGAGCTGCTTCACGATATAAAGGACAGCGGAGACGACCGGACGATGAACCTGTTCTCCACTGTTGCTATGATCGTTCAGGCATTCAAAAAGAATGTTGCCAAGGAAGTTGCCCACATGAGTGGCGGGGAATACACAACGTTTACTGGCGACAAGGGCTTTGAGCAGCGTGTTGTGGACGCTGCCAAGCATGTGCGGAACCGGTATCTGATTTCGTTTAGCCCGTCGGACCCGACACCTGGATTGCATACGATCCGGGTCAAGACGGTGGAAGATTATGGCGCACGCATTGTCGCGCGGGCCAACTATTGGTTGGTACCGGAACAGCCGTAATGTGGGCTATGCCCGGTTGCCGGAATTTGCGGCGTATTTGGATGAGCGCGGAGGTAAGAAAGACAATGGCATTGAAGAGATGGGCTGGGGTTCTTTGCATGGTTGCGGTGGTATGCGGGCTGACAACAAGCTGCCAAAGAGGTCACAAGGGCGCACAGGCGCCGGAACAGACATCGCTATTTACGCTGACCGTTAACACCACCAACCCAACCAGGGGAGTGATGATGAACGTGACTCCGAACGATTTTAATGGGACCGGAAACGGGGTCAGCCCGGTCGAGCGAACCTACGAGGCGGGAACCACTGTGACGATTACGGCCCCTGCGAACACCGGGGCAAACAAGTTTGATTCATGGGATGGCTGCACCCTGGCGATTACCGAAACCTGCACCGTGAACATGAGTGCGGACACCATTGTGAACGCAGTCTATGAGGTGCCCCCGTCTTAGGAAATCCGTTGTTGGATATTGAGTTGGCAGGTACCCGGCAATGGCGTGATTAAGCCGATTCATGGTAATCTCACACTAGACACTTGAGAGTGGATCTGAGAAGAACAAAGAGGAGTACCACCAGCCGTGCTGGCTACCGCAAAGAAAACATCTCTGATTGAACGTTTCCGCACCCATGAATCGGACACTGGTTCCCCTGAAGTCCAGATTGCGATTCTGAGCGAGCGGATTGGCGAGCTAACCGAACACTTTAAGACCCACAAGAAGGATCACGCCTCCCGGCGCGGACTCCTTCAGTTGGTGAGCAAGCGCCGCCGCCTGCTGGATTACCTGAAGACGCACGATACGGACCGCTACCGCGACGTCATCGGCAAGCTCGGAATCCGCAAGTAGCCGGAAAGCAAACTTTGAACCGGAAGCGCCCAGACCGACCGATGGTCACGGCCCTCGTTCTACACAGAACCTGTGGTCGAGGTGTACCTGACGCAATTCGTGTCTCTCCGGGGTCCGCATGGGCCTCAGGATTGCAGACGATCCGGGCCTTTCCCGCGCGATTGGGGCAGGGAATTCAAGCTCCCTCGCGCACCCCTGAGCGCTTTACACGTGCCACGATGGTGGAGAATGGCGAAGCCCATTCCCCATCAGTGGCGCGATCCCTTCCAAAAGTTTCCCAAGTGAAAAAAACGAAACGAGGACTCTATGTCTAAGCATGAAGTAACTGTCGAGCTTGCCGGCGGCAAGCGCCTGATCTTTGAGACCGGGCGCATGGCCAAGCAAGCCTCAGGCGCAGCCCTGGTGACAACCGGCGAAACCGTTGTCCTGGCAACTGCAGTGGCCTCTCCCGATCCCCGGGAAGGCATCGATTTCTTTCCCCTTACCGTGGATTACCGCGAGTACACCTATGCTGGTGGGCGCATCCCCGGCGGCTTCATCAAGCGCGAGGGACGTCCCAGCGAAAAGGAAGTTCTCACCTGCCGCCAGATCGATCGCCCCATCCGCCCGCTCTTCCCAGACGGCTTCCGCAACGAGACCCAGGTGATTGCGCTGGTCTTCTCCGCTGACAAGGAAAACGACCCGGACGTCATCGGCATCAACGCCGCCGCGGCTGCGCTGGCGCTTTCCGATATTCCGTTCAGCGCCACGGTTGGCGCGGTCCGCGTGGGCCGAGTGAATGGCGAGTTTGTCATCAACCCCACGTATGCCGAGCGCGCTGAGACCACCGTGAACATCATGGTTGTCGGCCACAAGGACGGCATCGTGATGATCGAGTCGGGCGCCAAGGAAGAGACAGAAGAAGTCATCCTGGCCGCGATCGAGTTTGCTCACGAGCAGATCAAGAAGATTGTTGCCGCCATCGAGGATCTGGTTGCGGTTGCCGGCAAGCCCAAGCGCGCATTCACCGCGCCGACCACCGACGAGGCTTTCTACGAAGAGCTGAAGGCTAAGGTAGGCGAGCGGCTCAAGGACGCTCTGGATACTCACAAGCACGCGAAAACCGAAAGCTATGCGCTGGTGAAGACGATCAAGGACGAGTTGGCTGCTGAGCTGCCTGCCGACGATCCGAACGCCAAGAAAAAGCTTTCGACCTACTACGAACTTCTGCGCGAGCGGACCTTCCGCGAGCAGGTGACCAGGGAGCGGATCCGCCCCGATCGCCGTGCCTTCGACCAGATTCGCGAGATCACCATCGAGACCAGCGTTCTGCCCCGCACGCACGGGTCGGCCCTGTTCACACGCGGCGAGACGCAGGCACTGGTCACAGCCACGTTGGGCACGGCAGACGACGGGCAGCGGCTGGAGAGCTATGAAGGTGAGAAGAAGAAAAACTTCATGCTTCACTACAACTTTCCGCCGTTCAGCGTTGGCGAGACCGGCCGTATGACTGGAACCGGCCGTCGCGAGATTGGCCACGGAGCACTCGCTGAGCGTGCGATTACGGCCGTCCTTCCCACCGCGGAAGAGTCGCCTTACAGCATCCGCATCGTCTCCGACATTCTGGAGTCGAACGGGTCTTCTTCGATGGCTTCGGTTTGCGGAGCCAGCCTGGCGCTTTACGATGCTGGAATCCAACTGAAAGGTTCAGTGGCCGGCGTTGCAATGGGCCTGGTGAAGGAAGGCGACGATTACGCCATCCTGACCGACATTGCCGGCGCAGAAGATCATTACGGCGACATGGACTTCAAGGTTGCCGGAACCCGGAAGGGCATCACGGCGCTGCAGATGGACATCAAGATCGGCGGCCTGACGCGTGAGATTCTTCAACAGGCGATGGAGCAGGCCAAGCGCGGCCGGCTCTTCCTGCTGGACAAGATGGACGCAGTATTGGATGGGCCTCGCACAGAGCGCTCGGCCTACGCACCCCGCATCGAAACGATCATGATCCCGACCGACAAGATTCGCGACCTGATTGGCAAGGGTGGCGCGACTATTCGCGGCATCATCGAACAGACCGGCGCGAAGATCGATGTAGACGACACCGGCAAGGTGAGCGTTGCATCGAGCGACGCGGACGGCCTGAAGCGGGCTCTCGAAATCATCGGCAACATCACCGCTGTCCCTGAGATTGGCAAGGTGTATCTGGGCAAGGTTGTCCGGCTGGCTGAGTTCGGCGCGTTTGTCGAGCTCTTCCCGGGCACAGACGGCCTGCTGCACATCTCTGAGATTGCCGAGCATCGCGTAAAGGAAGTGAAGGACGAACTGCGCGAGGGCGACCAGGTGATGGTGAAGGTGCTGGCGATTGAAGGCAACCGCATCAAGCTGAGCCGCAAGGCGCTGATCCGCGAGCAAAAAGCCAAGCTGGCGCAGTCGAACCCGGCTGCCGCGGAAGTCGAAGAGAGTGACGGCTTCGTGGAGTCAGAGCCACAAGCTGCACCCGCAGCAACTGCTGCACCTGTGCGGCCCCGCCATGAATACGATGAAAAGCAGCCTCGCTCCAACC
>Ga0302275_10000809_pt1 | contig 34512 bp, 27 predicted proteins | sample III_Bog_N2_2_FD_200229 | JGI IMG/M metagenome (GOLD analysis project Ga0302275, IMG submission 200229) | Peat permafrost microbial communities from Stordalen Mire near Abisko, Sweden - III_Bog_N2_2 | ecosystem: Environmental > Terrestrial > Soil > Wetlands > Peat | place: Sweden: Abisko... | reverse complement strand
CAGCTTCTCGCCTATCACATTGCGGTAAGAAGAGGCTGCGACGTAGACCAACCCAGAAATCTAGCGAAATCGGTGACCGTTGAGTAGAAGAAAAGAAAACTCGAAGACAACGTGTTAACCCTACCTGTGCATGACCGCAACGTTCTCCCTGGGAAGCGCATCCAGCGTCGCCTTATCGATTCCCAAATGAGCCAGCACCAATTCTGACGGAGTATGTTGCAGCCACTCGGATAACGCCAAATCCTGATACGCGTTGCTCTTGAACACCAAAATTGGCGGCGAGCACATCATGCGGCGTGTGCGCCAATCCAACCGGTCAGCAGCACCGTCTCATATTCCGAGAAGTAGCCGTCGTCAAACACCAGCAGAAACTCCCTTTCGCCGAGTTTTGGTAGACGAAACAGCAGGCACCGGCGTTACCAAGTTTGCCAAACCTTCATTGCTCCCAGCCATGGAAGTTGTTAAGGTGCCACCATACCTCTCCATCGGACCATGAACGCTGTAGAACAAGTCGCCCCCGGCGTGCTCGCGGAAACGACATCCGGCGAGACTTGGCGCCGTGCCTTGGACTGGCAGATTGCCGTCGTGCTGGCCATCGTCGTCTTCTTTGGAGCGATCCGTTGGCGTCTCGCCGACATGCCTTTGGAACGCGATGAGGGCGAATACGCCTACGCGGGCCAACTCATTCTGCAAGGAATTCCGCCCTATCAACTCGCTTACAACATGAAATTGCCCGGCACCTATGCGGCTTATGCCGTGATCCTCGCCGTGTTTGGGCAAACCGCGCGCGGGATTCACATTGGGCTCTTACTCATCAACTCGGTCTCGATCCTTCTGCTTTACGCGATTGCGGCGCGCCTTCTCGGCGCATTGGGCGGCGTCGTCGCCAGCGCCAGTTACGCTTTCCTCTCCACCCAACCAGGCGTTTATGGATTCGCGGCCCACGCCACTCACTTCGTCGTCTTGGCGGCGTTGATCGGAGTCATCCTGCTGCTGCGCGCCGAGGAAACCAGAAGACTGCCGCTGTTTTTCTGCTCCGGCTTCGCTTTTGGCATCGCTTTCCTGATGAAGCAGCCCGGATTTTTATTTGGCGCATTCGGCTTCTTCTATTTGGCTGTGCGTTGTCGGACGAGAGGTTGGCCGACCGGTGCGTCGAAAGAGATTCGAGAATGGAAGCGGTGGGTCACGCAACTGGGAGTCTTCGTACTCGCTACGGCTGCGCCATTCGCGCTCACGTGCGTTCTCCTTTATCACGCTGGCGTTTTTAAGAAGTTTTGGTTCTGGACCTTCTCCTACGCGCGCCAGTACGCCACCACTGTTTCATGGTCTGCGGGATGGGAACTGTTTAAGGCTTCGGCTTTGTACATACTGGGGTTCACCACGCCCGGGCTCTGGATTGTGGCTCTTCTCGGCGTCTTCGCTGTCTTCCTCAGTCCCAATCTCCGCCAGCATCGAGTGTTTCTCTTCGGATTAACGATCTTTTCCTTCGCCGCAGTATGCCCCGGTCTTCATTTCCGCCCGCACTATTTCATTCTCTTCTTGCCCGCCGTGGCCCTTCTGATCGCGGCTGGCGTCACTTCCAGCGCTGACTGGCTGACTGCAAGGTACGGTTCTTGCTGGCTGCGCTCTTTGCCCGTGCTGGTCTTTGCCGCAGCGTGGGCGCTAGCCGTCCTCCATAACGCCCAGTTCTATTTCAGACTCTCGCCGCTCCAGGCGACTCGTGTGTGCTATTCGGTAAATCCGTTTCCGGAAGCAGCGCAAGTCGCGGAATACCTGCGCCAGCACACCGCTCCGACCGACACCATCATGGTCTTCGGCTCCGAGCCCGAAATTTATTTCGAAGCTCAGCGCCACTCCGCCAGCGGCTATATCTACAGCTACAGCCTGGGCGAGGATCAGGCCTACTGGCCCATCATGCAAAAACAAATGATGGAGGAGGTCGAAGCCAACCGCCCGGCTTATGTGGTTCTGGTTAACATTTCGTTCTCCTGGTTGCTCGACCCCCGCTCGCCGCAAGCTGTCGCTATACGAACCTCAATTAAGCAATACGTTTCCAGCGGCTTCGAGCAAGTTGGAATGGTCGACGTGGCCGAACCCGAGTCTCGATACTTCTGGGGTGAAGAAGCGCAAGGCCATCATCACCCAGGCTACGAGCTTCTGATCTTCAAAAGAAAGGATTAAATTTTTTCGTCACCCTGTATATCGCTGCGGTGGGTTTCTGCCGCAACCAGCGCTCGATCAGAATCATCTACATGCGTGATGCCTCAGTTCAAAACTTTCGACGCCCGCGTTTTGCGTTCTACGCCGCTCTCTGAATTCACCAAACACATCGAATTCGAAGTGAGCGGGGTCTCCCATTTTGGCTTTGTTCCCGGACAATGGCTCTCTGTGAAGACCACTACTCCTGGAGGCGAAGAGATGACGCGCGCGTATTCAATCGCCTCGCCACCGACCGAAAATGGAAGCGTCGCCTTCTGCCTCAACCGGGTGCAAGACGGATTCATGTCCAACTATCTGTGCAATCTCGAAGTGGGCGAAACAATCAGTTTTCAAGGCCCATTCGGAGACTTCACTCTCCGTCCGCCGCTGCGCGACACCGTCTTCATCGCCACCGGTACCGGAGTGGCACCCTTCCGTTCCATGCTCCATTGGTTGCTTGCCGAAAAAGAACGCCACCAGGACCGCCAATTCTGGCTGCTATTCGGAGCGCGCCGCCAGCAGGATCTCTATTATCGCGACGAGTTCGAACAATTAGCGATGGAGCACGGCAACTTTCATTTCCAGCCCACGCTCAGTCGAGCCGAAGAAGATTGGCCGGGTCTTCGAGGATACGTCCAGCAACATCTCGGAGAAATCGTGGGCATGCGGACGGATATGCACGCCTACATCTGCGGCCTTGAAAAGATGGTCCAGGCGAACCGCGATCTACTGAAGACTCTGGCCTGGGATCGCAAGTCAATCCGCTACGAAAAATACGATTGACGCAAAGTTCAAAGTTCAGATTGTCATCGTGGGGGCGGCGCAGGATTTCGTGCTGCACAGCCGTATCGGCTAAGAAACGGCTAGAATAGTCCCGGACTCAAGCGCACCGCGCCTTCAGGTGCTGAGGAAAGACAATCCATGTACGTCGCCAACGATAGCCGTTACGACTCCATGCAATACCGCCGCTGCGGACGGAGCGGCATCAAACTTCCCGCCATTTCGCTTGGCCTGTGGCACAACTTCGGTGGGGTCGACAATTTCGAAAATTGCCGGGCCATGCTCCGTCGCGCTTTCGATCTGGGGATCACTCACTTTGATCTCGCCAATAACTACGGGCCGCCCTACGGATCCGCCGAAGAGACCTTTGGCGAAATTTTCAAGAAAGATTTTCGGCCTTACCGCGATGAACTGATCATCTCCAGCAAAGCGGGATGGGATATGTGGCCCGGACCCTACGGAGATTTCGGCTCCCGCAAATACATGCTGGCCAGCCTCGATCAAAGTTTGAAACGCATGGGCCTTCCGTACGTCGACATCTTCTACCATCACCGCCCCGACCCCGAGACGCCGATGGAAGAAAGTCTCGGCGCGCTCGACACCGCAGTCCGCTCCGGACGTGCTCTTTACGCTGGAATCTCGGCCTACAACGCCGAGCAAACCGCCCAAGCAATCAAAATCCTGCGCTCGCTCGGAACCCCCTGCCTCATCCACCAACCGAAATATTCCATGTTCGTGCGCGAACCCGAGCAGGGATTGCTCGATGTCCTCGGGAAAGAAGGCGTCGGGTCGATTGTCTTCAGCCCGCTCGCCCAGGGATTGCTTTCTGACCGTTACTTGCAGGGCATACCGAGTGACTCTCGCGCCGCTCGCGGTTTTTTTCTAAAGAAAAGCGATGTCGGCGAAGACAAGCTCACCAGGATTCGCGCGCTTAACAAAATCGCCAAACAGCGCGGACAGACCCTCGCCGAGATGGCCGTAGCGTGGGTCTTGCGCGATCCCCGCGTCACCAGCGCGCTGGTTGGCGCGAGCAAAGTTTCTCAAGTCGAGGATAACGTGGGCGCGCTGAAAAACCTGAAATTTTCCGCCGAAGAACTCAGTAGAATTGACGGCATTCTCGCGACAAAATGAAAGCGCTGGCGAAAAGTAAGACGGTCGTCCGCTGCAAATGGGCCAGCAATGATCTCGCCATTCTCTATCACGATCAGGAATGGGGCGTCCCGCAACACGACGACCGAAGTCTCTTTGAATTCCTGATTCTCGAAGGCGCGCAAGCCGGCTTGAGTTGGGATACGATTCTCCGCAAGCGAGAGAACTATCGCAAAGCTTTCGATGGCTTCGATCCCGAGAAAATTGGAGGTTACGGTGGTCGCAAGATTCAACAACTGCTGCGAGACGAAGGAATCATCCGCAATCGGTTGAAAGTTGCGTCCGCCGTTCGAAACGCGAAAGCATTCCTCGCGGTCAAAAAAGAATTTGGCAGCTTCGATCGCTACATCTGGCAATTCGTCGGAGGCAGGCCCCACGTGAATTCATGGAAATTGGGAGAGAAACTTCCTGCCACTACACTCGAATCGGACGCGATGAGCAAAGACCTGAAGAAACGCGGCTTCAACTTCGTAGGCTCTACGATCTGCTACGCCTTTATGCAGGCCACCGGAATGGTCAACGATCACATTGTCGAATGCTTCCGCTATCCAAGTGGTAAAAGATAACCCTCGGTGAAGATGCGGCTCAGACGGTTCTTACAATCTTCTTCCTTCGAAAGTGATAACCGAGTCAGAATCGCCCCTGCAACTGGCGACACGAAAACGATCCTGCTGACGATCATCCCAGCAATAATCCCGCAATCTGCCCCCTTCGCTGTATGTCCACACTCTTATCGAATGAGCGAGCCTTGTAAGAGCGTAAGTCGCAATCTCAAAAATTAGAGCAAGGAGAATTCATGTACCACCATATAAAGAAGTTGATGTATACGGTGAATGTCGGCACCCCCGACCCGCGTTTTGGAAATATGCTGCTCGAACAATTCGGAGGAGCAAACGGCGAACTGGCCGCCGCCATGCAGTATTCCATTCAAGGGCTCAACTGCGACGATCCCGATCGAAAGGATTTGCTGATGGATATCGGAACCGAGGAATTGAGCCACCTCGAAGTTGTGGGCACGCTTGCCCGCATGCACCTCAAGCCCTTGAAGAAGGATCGCGAAGCGGCGGAAATCGATCCTCTGGTGGCCATCGCGGGAGGCGGCGGCGTCAATTTATTCAATTCGATGGGCGATGCCTGGACCGCTGATTACTTGAAAATCACTGGCGAACTCGATGTCGATCTGAGGAGCAACATCGCCGCCGAGGCTCGCGCCAAGATCGTTTACGAACGCCTCATTGACTTCTGCGACGATCCGGGCTCCAAAGACGCCCTTCAATTCTTGATGACGCGCGAGATCACGCATATGAAGGCATTTACCTTCGCTCTCGAGAGTCTCGGCAAAGACCGATTCAGCATCGGACAAATCCCGCCAACACCCGGCCTCGTGGATGAATACTTCAACGATTCCACTGGCACCGGCGACGAAGGAGAGACTGATGCAACCGGTCCGTGGAACGAGGGCGGAGACTGGAAAATCGTGGACGCTCCTGAGTTGGAACAAGGTGTTGAAAACCTGGAACACGACGCAAAAACTGGTAAAGATAGACGACCCGCCGAGGTTGACGCCGCTGGCAGCCAACTAAGAAGGAAAACCAGAAAGTCCGCTTAAGGATCAAAAGCAGTCTTGTATGACCGTTCAGAATAAATTCGAGATGAGGGCCCAAATGACGCGCTCAAATTGCGTTGCTGCGAGGGAAAGCGTAAATTGGGCTCTCATCTTTTTCTTCTTGTTCACGCCGAAACTGAGATTCGTGTGCGTTCGATCAGCCTGACTTGTCGTTCTGCACTAAGGCCACACTGCTGCGTGGCACAGGATGCACCTCCTAGATTCCGTCTATAACGAATCTAGCGAACTCCGATCTCGAAAACTCTGTATGCCGCCCCGATCCCGTTTCCCGTATCATGGAGAGTTTTTGGAAGGCATAGTTTTCGGACCGATCCGGCGCAAGGCGCGCCTGCTCCAAGCACTGAGAACTGAGAATGAAAACTGAGAACTCGGATCTGTCATGCTGATCTTTCGCAAGCCACTCCCCAACGTCGAGCATCCCGAAATGCCCGCCGACGTCGTCATCGTTGGCGGTGGCCCCGCCGGTATGGCGTGCGCCCTGCGCCTTTCGCAACTGATTGACGACCACAACTCGCGGCACCCCGATGCTCTCCTCAGCAAAGAAAACATCTACGTCCTCGAAAAAGCCCGCGAAGCTGGCCAGCACTGCCTTTCTGGGGCTCTTCTCGATCCCCGCTCCATGAAAGAGCTTCTGCCCGGATTCGAATCGGAGGCCCCGCTCGATGCACAGGTCCACAAAGAGGCCGTCTATTTCCTCACGCGGCAGGGCCATCACAAACTTCCGCTCACCCCACCGCCCTTGCAGGATCACGGCAATTACGTGATCTCCATCAACCGCTTCGTAAAGTGGATGGCTAGCAAGGTGGAAGAAGCGGGCATCACCATATTCACCGGATTCGCCGGCTCCGAACTTCTCTACGACGGCAATCAAGTCACCGGCGTGCGCACCGACGATAAGGGAGTGGACAAGCAGAACCAGCCAAAATCCAATTTCGAACCTGGCTATGACGTGAAAGCGAAAGTCGTGGTCTTAGCCGAAGGCACCCGAGGATCTCTCACCAAGCAACTCGTCCAGAAGTTTGACTTGATGAAAGATCGCAATCCTCAGACTTACGGTGTCGGCGTCAAGGAACTGTGGGAGGTTCCCTCTGGCCGCGTCGAAGCTGGTGAAGTCATCTACACCATGGGCTACCCGCTTACCACGCAAGAGTATGGAGGCGCGTGGATCTACGGCTCGAAGGGCGACACTCCCAATACCAATGTCGTGTCGCTAGGCTTCGTCACCGGGCTTGACTATCAGGACCCGCGCCTCGATCCGCAACACGTCCTGCAAACCTTCAAGCAGCATCCTTATATAGCCGCGATGCTGGAAGGCGGACACATGATTCGTTATGGCGCAAAATCGCTTCCCTACGGCGGATGGTGGTCGCTGCCGCCGCTCGGCGGCGATGGCTGGATGATGATTGGCGATTCTGCTGGATTCCTGAACTCCGCCCGCCTCAAAGGCATTCATCTCGCCATCAAGAGCGGCATGTTAGCCGCCGAAACCGCGTTCGACGCACTGCTCGCGAACGACACATCGGCCGCGACTCTGGGCAAGTTCCAGCGGCACGTCGAAACCAGCTGGATCCAGGACGAGCTCTTTCCTGTGCGCAATTTCCATCAGGGATTCAAGAACGGCATGATCGCTGGGATGTTCAACACCGTTCTCCAGGAACTCTTCGACGGAGGCCTCCGCAATCGCGTGCCTTCCCACTCCGGCTACGAAAACCTGAAGCATCTCGCCGATTTGCACGCCAATGGAGGTCCAGAGGCCCACTTGATCGGTCCAGCCAAAGGCGACGGCAAACTCACTTTCGACAAACTCACCGACCTCTATCATTCTGGGACGAAGCACGAAGATGACCAACCTGCTCACCTGCTCATTCAAGACACTGACATTTGCAATACACGCTGCGTAAAGGAATTCGGGAGCCCTTGCCAGAATTTCTGCCCTGCCAACGTATATGAAATGCTTGACGATGACGCCGCGCCCAACGGCAAACGGATCAACCTGAATCCTGCCAATTGCGTTCACTGCAAGACCTGCGACATTCAGGATCCCTACCAGATCATCACTTGGGTTCCCCCCGAAGGCGGCGGCGGCCCAAACTACGAAGGTATGTAACACCGAGGGTGAGGGTGAGGGAGTCTCCGCATAGACTGCGCTAGCCGCGCCCATCAGCGCGGTATATACTGCTCCCGATACTTTCGCAGTTTCCCGGCGATGAACCGGGCGCGGAGCACTTTCTCATAATTCATTATTCGCTCCGCGAATAGAACGCTGGCGCAGGGACCTTAATTACTTTACTCAACCCGGACGCCCGGCGGGGGAGGGAATCGCAACAACGATGCCCATCCCGAGAGAGGTATTTACTCGTGGACGTCTTATTTATCCGTCTTTTATTTGTCATCATTGTCGGTGTCATCTGCTCGCTGATTCGTCCCTTTAACTTACCCTCGCACCTTGATGCTGCTGTGGGTGTTCTAATCGGCGCAGCCATCATTGTTTTTGAGTGGCGGCTGCGGGTGATGAGCCTGAAGCGGCTGATTGGAGCCGCGATCGGCAGCGTTCTCGGCATCATCGGCGCGTACCTTTTTGCCCTGGTGATTCGCAACAGCCTCCCGCCAGGGCCGGTACAGAGCTTCCTGCAGATCATGGTCATGCTGATCATGGCCTACGTAGGATTGGCAGTGGGCGCCAATAAAGGCGACCTGCTGAATCTGGCAGCGCTTGGGGGCATCTTCGGAGGCGAAAAGTCGGGCAAGAAAAGCTTTAAGATTCTCGACACCAGCGTCATCATCGACGGCCGCATCGCCGACATTGCCGAAACCGGATTTCTCGACGGGCTCATCGTCATCCCGCAATTCGTTCTTCGAGAACTTCAACTGGTGGCCGATTCCGCCGACTCGCTCAAGCGCAATCGGGGACGGCGCGGCCTCGACATCCTCCAGCGGCTGCAGAAAACCGCCTCGGTCGAGATTCAAATCGTGGAAGACGACTTTCCCAGCGTCCGAGAGGTCGACCTCAAGCTCATCGAGCTTGCCAAGCTCTACGAAGGCAAGATCATCACCAACGATTTCAATCTCAACAAGGTTGCTCAGTTGCAGGGCGTGGCCGTGCTCAACATCAACGAGCTCGCCAATTCGCTCAAACCCATCGTGCTGCCCGGCGAGATTATGCGGGTGTTTATTCTTAAGGAAGGCAAAGAGTACAACCAGGGCGTGGCCTACCTGGATGACGGAACCATGGTCGTCGTCGACAATGCCCGCAAAATGATTGGCAAGACCATCGATATTTCAGTCACCTCGGTTCTACAAACTACCGCCGGCAAAATGATTTTCGGTAAGTGGGACGAGCGCGCCACCGGTCGCCACGACTCCAAGGGCATCTCGCCGCCGCCAGTCACGGCACCCCAGGCGACAGTTCCGGCTGGACCAGCCTCCGATCCGGCCAAGAAAGCCGTCTCCGAACGCGCCGCCGACTAGCCTGCGATCTGGCAGCATTGTCATTGACGCTGTACTATACTGTTCGCCCGTATGAAGGTTTTCGTCATCATTCCTGCCGCCGGACTGGGTACGCGCATGGCCTCGCCAGCCCCCACCAAGGCGCATAAGAAGTCTCCCAGCAAACAATTCAAAGAACTGGATGGCGTCCCCATCCTCATACACACCCTGCGTAAGTTCGCGGATGTTCCCGCTGTCTACGAAATCGTTGTCGCCCTGCGTCCCGACGAAATTGAAGGGTTTCGCGCTCAACTCGAAAAGCAGTATCCCGATGTTCTGCGCAAGCCGCTGCGCTTTGTCGAAGGTGGCGAACATCGTCAGGATTCCGTCGCCAGCGCTCTCGCCCACATCGTGGCGGGTCCTGACGATATCGTCCTCGTCCACGACGCCGTCCGTCCTTTCGTCAACGTTGAAATCATCGCCCACGTGATCGATGCGGCCCGGGAACATGGATCCGCGATCGCTGGCTGGCCCGCTGTCGACACTGTCAAACTTGTGGAACGCACTGCCGATGGGGCGCTGATCAAATCCACCGTGCCCCGCGCCAGCGTCGTGATGGCCCAAACTCCCCAGGGATTTCGCTATGAAATCCTGAAAAAAGCTTTCGATGACGCGGCGAAAGATGGGTTCTTGGGGACAGACGAAGCATCCCTGATTGAACGCGCCGGTTTGCCCGTGGTCGTCGTGATGGGCTCTCCGCGCAACATAAAAATCACCACCCCTGCCGACATGGAACTGGCCGAGTTTTATTTGAAAAGCGCGATTCCGGCGATGCCGTAAACTGTTGACCAAGAAGCGCCCCGTATCGGGGCCGGAGCCCGGAAACTTTGAAACCAGAAATGCGCATCGGCTATGGTTGGGATTCCCACGAATTCAAGCTTGGAATTCCCCTGAAGATTGGCGGTATCACCCTCCCGCACACGCACGGCCTCGGCGGCCATTCCGACGGAGACGTACTGTTACACGCGGTCACCGACGCTCTTCTCGGAGCCATCGCGGGACCCGATATCGGCGCCCTCTTCCCACCCTCCGATCAGCAGTGGAAGAACGCCGACTCCGCCGTCTTTCTGCAGGAAGCGCTCAAGCGCATGAGTGCCGCTGGCTACGAGATCGTAAATCTGGATTCCACGCTGATCCTGGAAACTCCCAAAATCGGCCCCCACGCCGATGCGATTCGCCAACACGTGGCCGGGCTGTGTGGGATTCCCACCGACTGTGTAGGCATCAAAGCCAAGACGCCGGAAGGCATGGGCACGGGCAACGCCGCGATTGCGCATGTGTCGGTCTTGCTAAGACGCTTAGCGGCGTAGGGTGCCAGAGGTTTGGACCAGGTTAGGACGGTAATCGAACCGCAGCTGCGCGAGGCGTTCGCCATTTCTTGAGATTGCCTTCCCGAGGATAGCGACGGACCTGTAATTAATGGTCTCACACCAAAATTAATGGTGTCGCACCAACTCTTTCGTCAAGTCCGCGTGCTTGGCTCTTGCCGCCGCGATAAACGCGCGAAAGATCGCCTTCGCCGATTCCGCCACTTCCGGCGCATCCCCCACACTTCGCTCGGGATGCCATTGCACCGCGATCACAAAATGTTTCGGATCGGTCCCCTCCAAAGCCTCGATTGTCCCGTCTTCCGCGCAATGTGCGACCACCCGCAATCCCTCGCCCGCCACATCCGCAGACTGATGATGGGAAGAATTCACCGCCACCGTCTGAGCCGGCTCGGCACCCACAATCCGCGCCAGCTGCGACTCTGGGTCAATCGCAACGCTGTGAGCGCTAGCAACCAAGCGTCCCGCGCTATGATCGATTTTTGATTCGGGATTGGCCGACGGAACATCCTGCACCAGCGTTCCCGAGCGAAACACGTTCAGCGATTGCAGACCGTAACAGATGCCCAGCACCGGTTTGCGGTTGCGATACGCATCCCGCAACAACAACTCGTCGACAGCCTCGCGTTTCGAATCGGCGGCCGCGGTCTTCGGATCTCGCCCGGTCTGGTACTTCTCCGGATCCACATCCGCACGGCTCCCGGGAAGCAGAATTCCATCGCAGTCTTCGATCTGCCGCAAAATTTCCAGCGGCGGCAGACCAAGTTCAATCCGCACCGGCTCTCCACCCGCACCGCGCACCGCATCGAGGTAAGGCGGGAGTGCCCGCTCCGCATACTCCTGGTCCCCGGAATGCGGCACCGGAATCGCAATTCGCGGCAATCTCTGTTCACTCTGCATAAAAATTTATAAGAACTTATCTATATCTATACGATGGAGATCTATACGATGGAGCGCCGTCACCCGGCCCGTTCAATCCCCTCCAGCGCCTTCCGCTGCCGGTAGTTTCGAACTTCCATCCCCATCGAAATGAACAATACGATTAGCCCAGCCGCAATCGCAAAAGGAAACGCCACATGCCTGTAGGCGAACGTCAAATTCGGCGCAACATGCTTTACCTGCGAATACACTACCGTCCCTAGGATGCTCAATAGCAGCGCGACGGCAAACGACAGCAGGGTCAAGAGAAACGTCATCGCAAACACGCGAAACGGGATCCCAATCCAGCGCGGCCCGTCCGCATTCGTTTTCCCCATACACTTAAACTACACCATCCCCAGCACCTGCTGCGACGCCCTCTCCGGACGAATGCGTCGGGGGCCACGTAATTCATATTCTCGCGCGGCGTGAGACGATCCGTCTGCAATCCCCGACAACGCGAATACGCTACAATATCCAAATGTCGCAAGCTGCCTCCGCGATCACCCGCAGTCCCGCGGAAATCGTTCAGAATAGCCCGGTTTCACAAGCGCCGAACGGAATCCTCTACGCCCGTTCCGGCGAGATCACCATCTCGGAAAACGATCTCGAACGGATGATCGCGGCGGTGCCGACTCCCATCGCGGCGGCTCTCACGCGCAAGGCCTATTACTTCGTCCCGCTCACCGTCACCCAGGGAGATGAAACGGTGATTGCCGACCGCTACGACGTCGCTCTCAGCGACAACGCCGTATGCCATCGCAACCTCGATCTCGGCAACGCGCAGTGTGTCTTCATTTCCACACGATTGATGGACGACAAATTTTCCGTCGCTTTCGAGTTTTTCATCAACGTCGGCCACGCCCTCGTCGAAAAAGCCGGAGTCTCTCAGAACTTCGCGGACCTTGCCTGGCAGCAAGTCGAAGCCGGCGTGCGCGGAGAAACTTCGCTCGATGCCTGGGAGGCTCGCAAATTTGCCACCGCTCACGGCCCCGACGCGGAAAAATTCAAGAACGAATTTCTTACCGCCAGCTTCGCCGACGCCATATCCATTTATCTGCTCTCGATGTATCTCGACGTTGACTACTACGATCTTCGCGAACGCGACTACCCGCTGCTCGCGCCCACGGCGATGGCAGAGCGCCTGCGCAAGATTGCGGAGATTTTTCCGCCGAATCCCGGCTTCGAATTCAACATCTATTATCGACGACGCTCCTAAGGCGGTTCGCGTGGGAACAGATATTTTCTTCGTTCCCAACAACGCCAGCCCACCCGTATCGCGTTTTAGGGTCCTTTTGCGGTTTCACACCTTCGTGCTCTTGGCCTTCCTGGACATTCCGGCTTATTCTGAAAGTAGCTTGAAAGGTTTGGGTTCCGTCAGCAGATGATTTCGCCTCGAATGTACACGCTGGGATTGGGAATAGTAGGAGCGGCCATCGCCAGCTATGCCATATTTCGCCGCAAGCCGAAAGACGCCGACGAAATCGAGCGCGAACGCCGCGTATGGCTCAACACCGTCGGACGCATCACTGACGGCACGGTGATCGATGTTCAGGAAATCACCACTGCGGTGAATCGCCCGGCGACGATGTTGATTTATCAATACGATGTCGCGGGAGTTTCTTACGAAGCCTCGCAGGATGTAACTTATCTGCGGCAGTGGATCAACCTGCACTCTTGCAGGCTAGGGCTGCCGACATCCGTGAAGTACGATTCCCGCAACCCCGGCAACTCCATGGTGATTTCCGAAGGATGGATGGGCTTGCGCCAATAATTCCTGGGTGCGTATTTGAAATGGACCGCGCGGTTTAGCTCAGAGTTTCCCCAAAGCCAGCGCGACCATATACACAAACTGCACGGCCGCCACGCCAATCCAGATCCGTTGCCGAATTTTCGATCGCCGTATGTCGCGCAGCAAATCTGCCGCCGTGGGCTCGCCCTTCAAAACTGCCTGCTTTTCCGCTGGAAGCGTCACCGGCTGCAAATTAATCGTCCGCAGTGCCTCCGCAGCTTTCGGCTTATCGGGATAAAACACCTTCGGCGTATCCACGACCTCTGACCACAGCGGCAGCAAAATCCAGGACTTCGGAATGATGTCCAACACCGGCTTGGCCGTCAGATGCATTGCGGGTTGCGCCTCTGGAGAAACACGATCTGCCAGGTTCCGCAGCAGCGACCCCCACCAGAAATGGCTGAGCTGATCAGTAATCAGTTCGCCTACATCCACGGGCTGCGATTCCAATTCAAGTGGAGGCAACACTTCAGGAGAGAGCACGTCTCCGATGTTTGTGAAAACGGTGCGAAACCACGGCATCCGCAAACGGTCGCCGAGCGCGAGCCCGACATCAAGCGGGCGGGAAGTCAGTTGCAGTGGAGGCAATTTTTCGGGCGCGAATGTATCCCGCAGATTGCCGACTAGAGATCTCCACAGCGGCTGGGTCAAACTAGCCGGAGGTAGCAATTCAAGTGGAATATCCGCCTCGAGCGGCGAAGGTTCACCCTCGGGATACCAAGCTTCCGCCGAACTCGAACGATAAGACATAGTTTTGAGTTAGCCTGTGTGATGCAGAACCTGTGATACAGAACTTCGGTGACGGCGCACCGGCCCCGCCCCAGCCACGACCAATGTCCATGTTAGATGCCCGCCCACGCCATGTCACGCCAATTTACTCACATTTACAGGCGCCGCCACTCCATCCGACTCGACACGTGCCGGCTGAAAAGAGTTGCGCACGGGATCACAAACTTCAAGCTTGCGTCTTCGCAGCCAACTTCTCGTAAGTACATGCACTTTGATGCCATTGAGCAGAAGCTCCCCTTGAAGCACAATCAGGATTGGCCTGCAGGCGCAAGCAGTTGCAAGCCGATTTTGCGCACACGCGCCTGAACGGAGATCCGGATTGACCGACCAGTCCCAAGCGACCGAAAGAGCCAAGAAACGGTTGCGGCGCTTTTCCCGGTACCGCTTCGACGTCCGGATTCAGGTCTCCGTCTTTCGCGATGGCCTCACCAGCACCTATTGGGGCCGGACCAGCGAACTGGGGCTCGACGGCGTCGGCGCGACCCTGAGCGGTGGCATGATGCCCGGAGAAGTCGTATCGCTCGAATTCCCGGTGCCCGTCCCGCCCCACGTTACCAAGCTTCGAGCCGTGGTCCGTTATAGCGACGGCCTCCGCTGCGGATTCGAGTTCCTCGTGGTCACCGAAGAGCAACGCCTCATCCTCCGCCAACTGTGCGTCGTTCTAGCAAACGCCTCCTAAAGCCTGGGTCAAAAACTTTAGAACCCAATGGCTCTGCCGGCAATCTTTAGCGTTTCTCTTCGACTCTCCATTACCGCCGTAACTAACAGCAAACAAGGAGCCCCGCTTACCATCGCTTTATCGCAAATACATGATGGACAAGAACCCCATGGGTGAGAAGTTCGCCGCGGCACCGGCTACCGGCGAGCTATCACAATCGGATGTTCGCCCGGAGAGCACCGGGTACGATCCATCTCCGATCTTCGTCCCTGTCCCTGCCCCTGCGCTTGCCCGTGCCCACCAGAGTGATTCCATCAACCCTACATCGCCGACCAACGGCCACGGTTCGCCGCTTCCGCTTACTATCGAAAATGCCTACATTGAAAAGGCTTACTACGAGCAGATCATCGAGAACGCTCCCGAAGCGATCAGCATCATCGACCAGGGACTGAATATCACCCGCATCAACGCCGAATTCACACGCCTCTTTGGATTTACCGAAGCCGAGGTCGTGGGAAAGCGCCTCGATCTCCTCATCGTACCGCCCGACCGTTACGCCGAGACGGCCTGGATCGCGGAGAGCATGAAGACGCAGCATAGACTCGCTCTTGAAACCCGCCGCCAGCGCAAAGACGGCTCACTCGTCGAAGTCATGCTTTCGGCTTCGCCCGTCACCGTGAACGGCAAGCGCGTCGGTTCCTATGCATCGTATCGCGACATCACGGAACAGAAGCGCGCGGAAGAATTGAATGCCGCTCTTTACGCCATCGCCGCTCGCAGCCAGTCGGCGGAAGACCTGCAACAATTTTTTGCCGCCCTGCACAATATCGTGGGCCAGCTGATGAACGCGCGCAACTTTTATATCGCGCTCTATGACCCGCAGGCGCAGTTATTGAGCTTCCCTTACTTCGTCGACGAAGCCGATATCGTGCCCACTCCGAAGCGCCTCGGACGCGGACTTACCGAATACGTTCTGCGCTCTGGCGAACCGCTGTTGGCTACGCCGCAGGTGTTCGACGAATTGGTTCGGCGGGGAGAAGTGGAATTAATCGGCGCCCCGTCCGTGGACTGGCTAGGCGTCCCTCTCAAGAGCGGCACCAGCACCATCGGAGCTCTCGTCGTCCAGAGTTACAGTGAAAATACGCGCTTCGCCGAACGCGACCGCGAAATCCTGAAATTTGTCTCGCAGCAATTAGCGGCAGCCATCGAGCACAAGCGTTACGAGGAAGCGCTCCGCCGCTCGGAAGCTCGCTCCCGTTCTCTGATCTTGAGCGCGGCGTTTGGCATTTGCCGTTGCACCCTGGGCGGACGCTTCCTCGACGTGAACCCCGCACTCATCAATATGCTCGGCTATGGCTCCGTGGAGGAGCTGCTAAGAATCAATGCCCGCCGCGATGTTTTCGCCCATCCGCAAGAGTTAGACCGCTTAGCCGAAGACTATCGCCGCACCGGCAGCCTGACCGGCGTGGAAGTGCAGTGGAGACGAAAAGATGCTCGCCTCATCACGGTGCGCATGAGTGGCTGCGCTTCGACCATCACCGACGAAACCGAAGATGTGCTGGAACTGATTGCCGAAGACATCACCGACCGGCGCCAACTCGAGGAACAACTTCGCCAGGCGCAAAAAATGGATGCAGTCGGGCGCCTCGCGGGAGGCGTCGCTCACGATTTCAACAATCTGCTGATGGTGATTAACGGATACACCGAAGTATTGCTGGAGCAGTTGGGTCAGGGATCGCCCATGCACCATCAAGTGCAGTCGATCCAGCAGGCCGCCGATCGCGCCGCCACGCTCACTCGCCAACTTCTTGCCTTCAGCCGGAAACAGCTTCTGGAACTGAAAGTGGTCGATGTCAACACTGTCATCGGAGACATGGAACGTCTTCTGCGTCCGCTGATCGGCGAGAACATCGAACTCCTCACCCACCTCTCTCCCGATACCGGACACACTCGCGCCGACGCCGGGCAACTCGAGCAAGTCATCATGAACCTCGTCGTCAATGCCAAAGACTCCATGCCCGACGGCGGCAAACTGACCTTACAAAGCGCCGACGTCACGGTTAAGAGCTTCAGCGCTCACCGCTTCATCAATCCCGGACGCTACGCCGTCATCTCCGTCTCCGACACGGGCCATGGCATGGACAAGGAGACGCAGTCCCGTATCTTCGAACCCTTCTTCACCACCAAAGAAAAAGGCAAAGGCACTGGCCTCGGGCTCTCCACCGTTTACGGCATTGTCAAACAGAGCAATGGATACGTCTTCGCGCAAAGCGAAGTCGGTTCTGGCTCTACTTTCCATGTCTATCTCCCGCGGGTAGAAGACGCGGCGGAGGAATCCAGTCCCGTCAAGTCTCCGGCCACGGAAGCGGGGGGCTGCGAGACCGTCCTTCTCGTCGAGGATGAAGAGTCGGTTCGCGAACTCGTGCGCGTCACCCTGATCTCGCGCGGATACAAAGTTCTTGAAGCCGACAACGGCGAAAACGGGCTGCGCGTCGCCGAGGCGTACCTGGATCCAATCGATATTCTCATCACCGACGTGGTCATGCCCGGCATCGGCGGCCGCGAACTTGCCAAGAAATTGCTCACCATTCGTCCCGGAATCAGCGTTCTTTATCTCTCTGGATACACCGAAGACGCGGTGATCGCCGAAGGCGCACACACTAGCGCCACCGCCTTTCTGCAAAAACCCTTTACGCTGCAGAATCTGGCCAAGAAAGTTCGCGAGGTTCTACGCGCTCGAACCGCTCCGGCGGCGGCGCCCAAATCAATCGCCAAATCCGCCGCCAACTAATGGGCCAGCACTTGCCTTGGATCTTTTCTCCTCCGCACGCGTCCTATACTTAAACCAGAAGTACTGGGACCAGGACGCGGGGTCAACATTCATAAATCCGCCCGTGCCTGCCATACGTACTTCTTTCGAATAAGGTGAACGATGCCAACCGGGAAATCCCCTGACATTCCGCCCTCTGAAATTACCCCCAAAGCCACTTATCTCAATCGGCGCAATTTCATGGCGGGAGCGGCCTTCACCGGAGCCGCCGCGCTGGCCGGCGTCGCCCTGCACGATCTCGCCGATCCTTCCCACGCCGTTCACGCTAACTCCAAGATCGACGGCATCCAAAAGAGTTCCTTCAGCACCACCGAGAAACAAACGCCCTACAAAGACGTCACCACCTACAACAACTTCTACGAATTCTCCACGGACAAAGAAGGACCCGCCGACGAGGCCAAGAACTTCAAGACTCGTCCCTGGACGGTCACCATCGACGGCGACGTCAAGAAGAAGCAGGTCCTCGACATCGACACCATCATGAAGATGGCCTCGCCCGAAGAGCGCATCTACCGCCATCGTTGCGTCGAAGGCTGGTCGATCGTCGTGCCCTGGATCGGCTTCTCTCTTAACGAACTTATCAAGCGCGCCGACCCGCTCCCCAAAGCCAAGTTTGTCGAGTTCACGACGCTCTACGATCCCAAACAGATGCCGGGCCAGCGCACTAGCGTCCTGCAGTGGCCGTACGTCGAAGGCCTACGCATGGACGAAGCGATGCATCCTCTCGCCCTGCTCTGTTTCGGCATGTACGGCGAACTTCTCCCCAACCAGGACGGCGCCCCTCTGCGCATCGTCATCCCCTGGAAGTACGGATTCAAGAGCGCGAAATCCATCGTGCGCATCCGCTTCACCGGAGGTCAGCCGTTCAACACCTGGCAACTCTCTTCGCCGCGCGAATACGGTTTTTATTCGAACGTTAATCCCAACGTAGACCATCCGCGATGGAGCCAGGCAACAGAGCGCCGTTTAGGAGAATTCCGCAAGCGCCCCACCCTTATGTTCAATGGATACGATCAAGTCGCCAGCTTGTATGCAGGAATGGACCTGAAGAAGAACTTCTAGGATTTGTAGTGGATGATTTGTAATTTGCGATTGAAAAGCGGGGCAGCCGGATTATCGATTTTCAATTGCAAATTACAAATCACCAATTACAAATGAAGCTGCGCCTCACCAAACTCGCGGTCTTCCTTGCCGCTCTGATTCCCGTCGGCCGCCTGGTCTGGAAATATTTCCACGACTCTCTCGGGGCGAACCCCATCGAGTTCATCACCCATTCCACTGGAGACTGGACCCTCCTTTTTGTCCTGGGCACGTTGTCGATCACTCCGCTCCGCCGGCTCACGCGCCAGTACTGGCTGATCTCCCTGCGCCGCATGCTCGGGCTCTTCGCCTTCTTTTACGGAACTTTACATTTTCTGACATACATCTGGCTGGACAAGTTCTTCGACCTCCGCGAAATCTGGAAAGACATCTTCAAGCGCCCGTTTATTACCATCGGATTCTCGGCTTTTATTTTGATGGTCCCCTTGGCACTCACGTCCACTACATGGTCCATCCGCCGCCTCGGAGGCAAGAATTGGCAGCGCCTGCACCGCCTCATCTACCTCACCGCCATCCTCGGAGTCATCCATTATTACTGGCTGGTAAAAGCCGATCACCGCAAGCCCCTCGAATATGCCGCCGCGCTGGGTATCCTTTTGCTGTACCGCATCGTGGCCTGGATCGGAGGGTAGCTTTGGCGCGACTCTCCCAAGCCAATTTTTTTTTCGCAACTTTTCCCTACAATCGGGGTTAGCGCATCTTAAGGATTAAGGACAAAAACCAGGAGTTCCCATGAATCCCCTAGCCTCTATTGCCCACGCCCGACGTGTGCTCACAACTCTTTCTGCCCTCACACTTATTGTCTTCAGCATTGCCTGCGGATCCAACAACTCGCCCGCGCCGAACAACAGCGGCTTCACCAACAGCAACCTGAGTGGCACCTACGTTGTCGCTATATCAGGAACGGATGCAACGGGTAATGGATCCTTTTTTGCCGTAGCCGGAACTATTTCAGCGGATGGCAAAGGCAACATTACGGGCGGCACACTCGATATTAACGATTTGGCGCTTGGCGGGACTGGCGTGTTTGCGGCACAAGCCGTCAGCGCGAGCGCCTATAACGTCAGTTCAGACGGTCGCGGCACGGCCAGGATTGTGACATCTGCTCTCACCTTTAGTATCGACTTCGTTCTCACCTCGAACACCCACGGTCTGGTCACTCGCTTCGACGGCAACGGCAGCGGCAGCGGTACCCTCGACCTTCAGGGAACGGCGACACAAAGCTCCCTCACCTCCCTGGCTTTCTCTGTCTCGGGCGCCGATTCGGCACAAACTCCGCTAGCGTCAGTGGGGGCCTTCACGCTCAATTCTTCCGGCACGATCACGTCTGGCACCCAGGATCTCAACGATGGCGGCAGTTCCGCTGGCCTGACGGCTCTTCCGGTCACGGGATCGTTGACGCTCACGTCTGGCACTTTGGGCACAGCACAAATCAACACTTCCTTCGGTTCCCTCGGCTTTGATGCTTGGGTGATCGATTCGACGCATCTCAAGTTGATCGAGACCGATGCGACTGGACTGGCGCTTTCCGGGGACGCCTTCACGCAGCAGACCACATTCACCGCCGGCCAGCTAATCTTCACGATCCTTGGATTCGACTCCAGCCAAAATCCCCTCGCCGCTGGCGGCTTCGCGACAACCGACGTCAACGGCACTCTCTCAGCCGGCATCGAGGATTACAATGACGCGGGTACTACGGGTTCTGTGCCCGCCTTTACGGGCAGTTGCACCACCTTCGTTGCGGGACGTTGCCAACTGGCACTGACGGGTTTTAGCAACGGTGCTTTCGGAAACTACGTTTTCGCCGCATACCCTTCCAGCGGCGGAGTTCAGTTGCTGGAGATCGATAGCCTTGGAATCACTTCAGGGGTAGGCTATCCCCAAACTGCAACCTCATTCGCTTCTTCGGTTGGCTATGGGCTCAACTTGACGGGCAGTAATATAAACGGCGAGGTCGACGATATTGGCCAGTTCAACGCGACTAGCACCAACGTGACCGGCATACTGGACGAGAACGATATCACTGCTCCTATTGGGGACATACAATTGTCCGGAACATATCTACCGGATTCTCCGGCAACCGGACGTGGCTCCATCACCGTACCTACAATCGGAACGCTCATCGGCACGCTGAACCTGGAGTATTACGTTGTCAACTCATCGACCGCGCTGCTACTCGAAGGTGATAGCGAGCAAGCGACGGTGGGGTCGTTCCAACTGCAGTCGACGCCAGGGGGCGCCATCGCACAATCCCATATGTCCCTGATGCACCCAATCGTCCGACCACACGGAGCGCTGAAACGAAAATAGACTTGGCTAAACAACAAAGGGCGCGGCTTGAAGCCGCGCCCTTTTATTTTTATCTGACTGAACGACGATTAAAGCTTCGGTCTACTTAATCGCTTCTGCGGCAATTCGTTCCGTAACGAACGCTTCGATTACATCGCCAGTCTTGATGTCTCCGTAGTTGGCGATTGAGATACCGCATTCCATCCCGCTCGTGACCTGCGAAGCATCGTCTTTGAAGCGCTTCAGCGATCCGATTTTTCCCTTGAAGACGACCACATCGTCGCGGAGCAGGCGCACTTCGGAGTCGCGCTTGATCAGCCCGTCCGTCACGCGGCACCCGGCAATCGTCCCCACCTTCGGAATACGGAACGTCTCCTGCACTTCCGCGCGTCCCTGATAGGTTTCCTTGATGGTCGGTTCGAGCAGGCCAGTCATGGCACGCTTGATCTCATCCTGCAGTTCGTAAATGATCGAGTGCAGGCGGATGTCGACCTTTTCCTGATCGGCCAACTCTTGCGCTTTGCGTTCCGGACGCACGTTGAATCCGATGATGATCGCATTCGAAGCCGAAGCGAGCAGCACATCGGTTTCCGTAATCGCTCCGATGCCCGAGCGCAGCAGCTTGAGCCGAACTTTGTCGTTCGACAAACGTCCCAGCAAATCGCCCAGGACTTCGACCGAGCCCTGCACGTCGGCCTTGAGGATGACGTTCAGTTCCTTCATCCCCGCCGTTTTTAACTGCTCGGCCAGGCCTTCGAGCGAGACACGCGAACTCTTCGCCAGCGTGGCTTCGCGGAATTTCTGCTCGCGATATTCCGAAATGTCGCGCGCTTTCTCGCGGTCGGTGACGACAACAAACTGATCGCCAGCCTGCGGCAACCCTTCGAGTCCAATAATTTCGACCGGCGTCGACGGAGGCGCTTCCTTCAGTGCTTTGCCGCGATCGTCGAACATCGCGCGAACTTTTCCATACACGTTGCCGACGACAAAGTTGTCGCCCGTGTGCAGCGTGCCGTTTTGCACCAGGATCGTTCCCACCGGGCCGCGTCCGCGATCGAGTTTCGCTTCCAGCACGAGTCCACTCGCCGCGCGTCCGGGAGTCGCTTTCAACTCCTGCAAGTCGGCGGTCAGCAGAATCATTTCCATGAGCAGATTCAGGTTCGTCTTTTGCTTAGCGGAAACATCGACGAACACCGTCTTGCCGCCCCATTCTTCAGGAACGAGGCCGCGATCCGCCAACTGCTTCTTCACACGCTCGGGCAACGCACCCGGTTTGTCGATCTTGTTGACCGCGACAATGATTGGAACTTCCGCGGCATGCGCGTGATCGATGGCTTCCACGGTCTGGGGCATGACACCATCATCCGCCGCAGTGACGAGAACCACGATGTCCGTCGCTTTCGCTCCGCGCGAACGCATGCGCGTGAACGCTTCGTGACCAGGAGTATCGAGGAACACAATCTCGCGCCCGAACGCCGGAGAAGACTTATCGGTGATCGCAACTTTATAAGCGCCGATGTGCTGCGTAATTCCACCGGCTTCGCCGCCGGCCACATTCGTCGACCGGATCGAATCCAGCAACGTCGTCTTGCCGTGATCGACGTGGCCCATGATCGTCACCACGGGAGGACGCGGAATCGCTTCCACGCCTTCTTCGCTGCTCTCCATGGCTTCGGTCGTGTCTTTTGACGCCTGCTCTTCGAAGGTGATGACTTCGGTATCTGCTCCGAAGAAGCGCGCCATCTCGCTTGCCAGTTCGGCATCAAGCGTCTGGTTGATGGTCGCAAACACGCCACGTACTACGAGCCGCGCAATGACATCCTTCGCGCGAATTCCCAGCTTCTCGGCCAGATCTTTTACCGAGATTCCTTCTGTAATTGTGATGTTCCGCGTGATGGGCGCCGGTTCGCTGCTGAGCGACATGCGCGGCGGCGGAGTGTAGCCCTTCATTGGGCCTTCCTTCACGCCTCGCGGCACATATCTCTGTCCCGGACGCCGTGACGGTGCTCCCGGACGCGCACCCGGACGCACTGGTCCCGGAGGAGCCATACCCGCTCCCGGACCAACACCCAATGGACGCGATCCCGCAGGAGCGACCCGCGTTGGATGCATGGGACGCCGTTCGCCCGGCCGCAAAGGCGGACGCGACTGTCCCGGAGCAAGCGGACGCGCGGTGCGCTGGAAGATTGGCTGGCCCGGGACGGGTCGTCCCGGCGCAGGACGCGATGCACCCGGCGCGACTGGAGGTGGAATCGGCGCCTTATAAACCGGGCGCGGTCCCGTCTGCGGCATGATCATTCGCGGCAGAGGCGCACTCGGCCTCACCGGAGCCGCAGGCTGCATCTGCATTACATTGCTCGCGGCCGGAGGTGGTGCTGCTGGAGGAACGCTGCCTGCTGGAGCGCTCACCGTCGAAGCGGGCGGAGTCACGACGCGTGGTGGAACCGCAATGGCGGGCGGAGCCGCTGAGGCGGCAGGGGTCGACGTACTTGCTCCCGGTGGACTCACAGCAGGTGGGGTTACAGGCGGCTTCGGCGGAATCACGACCACCGATGGAGGCCGATAAGTAGCTGCTACCGACGCGGGCGTAACCAGTCGCGGAGCCGGTGGCGCTGCAGGCGGCGAGGGCGCAGCGTTTGCTGCAGAAACTTCCGCCGGAGGTTTGGGGGGAGTCGCCTTCGGCACTGAGGGTGTTCCAACTGCAGCCGGCGCAGCTTCTACCTTCGCTTGGACTGGTGGGGTCGACACGGGAGGTTTCGCCACCGGACGAGCCGCGGGTTGCTCCGTTGCTTCTTTGCGCTGGGTAATCGCGCGCAGGACGTCTCCCGGACGAGAGATATTCGAGAGGTCGATCTTAGTTTTGATTTCGTCTTCGGCGTGTATCGTTCGCGAAGAAGATCTTACCGAGCTCGGCGAGGTATCCGAACGCCCACGCAGGTGTTTTCGCACCAAGTCTGCTTCGAAGTCTTCCAGAGAACTAGAGTGCGTTTTTTTCTCCGTGACGCCCACCGTGGTCAGAGAATCAAGAATTTCCCTGCTCTTGACTTCCAACTCACGGGCCAAATCGTTAATTCGAATCTTACTCATCCGCTCTCGTTCCTTTTTTGTACCGCCGGTTTCGTCTATCTAGGCTCGCATATCTAACCTCATGAAATATCGCCCAATTTCAATTCAGCCTGACGAGCCCCGCGCATTCGGTCCGGAAGCAACTCCGAACTCGCCAATTGCCTTGCCTTTAGCTCTGCTTGTCTTCCGGGGCTTCTTCGGTTGATGTTTCTTCCGTCAGCAGCTCGGCCTTTGCGGTTGGCTCGGCTGCGATGGACTCCGCCTCAGCCGCCAACCTCGCCGCCTCTAACTCGCCGTCTCCGGGCGATGGAGCCTCTCCGGTATTCTCCGGATCACCGGCCAATGCGTCCGCCTCGACCGTGCCTTCCTCGAGCGATGCTTCATTGATTATCGCATCGCTGCCAGCCCGATCGGTGAGGGCTTCTCCGGCGCTTTCGCCTTCCGAGGCAGCAAGGCTTTCGCCGCCATCCAGAGTCGCGAAGTAATTATTGACCGCAATGCTGATTTTTTCCACCGTTTTCGGGCCAATGCCTTCAATGGCTTCTAACTGCTCCGGCGTCATGTCGGCCAACGATTCCACCGTATTCACGCCCGCCTCTTTCAACTTCTCAACCAGTCCTTCGCCCAGGCCCGTAACCAATTCCAGCGGAGTGACGGTCTGGGTGACCAGCGCCGACATCTGCTGTTCTACTTCCTGACGCTTCTCTTCTTCGCTCTTGATGTCAATCTTCCAGCCCAGAAGTTTGGCCGCCAGCCGGACGTTCTGACCTTTTTTCCCGATGGCCAGGGAAAGCTGCGTATCATCGACCACCACTTCCAGATGCTTATCGGCCGCGTCGACGATGGTTACACGACTCACCTTCGCGGGCTGCAATGCCTTCTCCGCGAACGTCACCGCGTCCTCGTGATACTCGATGATGTCAATCTTCTCACCGCGCAACTCACGGATGATCGACTGCACGCGCATGCCCTTCATGCCCACGCAGGCGCCGACTGCGTCGACATCTTTGTCTTTGGACATTACCGCAATCTTCGTGCGCTCGCCCGCCTCGCGAGCAATGGCGCGAATGACCACAGTGCCGTCATAGATTTCCGGCACTTCCGTCTGAAACAGATGTTGAACCAGCTCCGGAGCGGAGCGCGATGCAATCACGCCCGGGCCCTTGGTCGCTCTCTCCACGCGCACGATCACCACGCGAATCCGCTCGCCCACGGCGAACGATTCCAGGCGCGACTGCTCTTTGCGTCCCATGCGCGCTTCGGCCTTGCCGATATCCAGAATCACGTCTGGACCTTCCAGCCGCTTCACCGTGGCATTCACGATCTCGTTTACGTGTCCGATGTACTCGTTGTAAACCGTGTCGCGTTCGGCTTCGCGCACCTTCTGAAAGATGACTTGCTTCGCCAGTTGCGCCGCGATGCGTCCCAGAATTCCTTCCGTGACTTTCGGAATCAATATCTCGCCGCCCACCTCGGCACTGGGATCGAGCTTGCGCGCCTGCTCCACCGTCACCTGCAGATTCGGATCTTCGACCTGATCCGCGTTCTCGACGATCGACTTCACCGCATAGGCATTGATCTTGCCGCTATCCTTATCCAGCACAGCGCGCAAATTCTCCTGCGTCTTGTAGTACTTGCGCGTCGCGACGACAATCGCATCCTCGACCGCGCTCACTACAATCTGCGGATCAATGCCTTTTTCGCGACTGACCCCTTCGATAATGTTGTAAAGCTCACTCGCCATAAAAGTCAGTTCTCAGTTCCCGGTCCCCATTTCTCAGTTCTCAGGATTTCACTCTTCCTGGGAACTGAGAACTGGGAACCGAGAACTAGATTTCAGGTACCAGATTCGCCTTCTCTACGTTGCTGAACTCAATCTCAACCTTCGGGGCCGCGCCTTCTTTCGGACGCATCTTCTTGCGCGCCGCGCTTAGATCGAGCAACAACTTTCCGTTCTCGAAACTCTCCAGCTTACCTTCAAAGTGCCGGTTGTTATTCACCGGTTCGCGCGTCATCAATTTCATCCGCTGCCCACGAAAACGGGAAAAATCCGCCGCTTTGGTCAACTTCCGATCCAGCCCTGGAGAAGAAACTTCCAGCACGTACGATCCACCCGGCACCGCATCTTCTACATCGACGATCGTGCCAAACTCGCGGCTGAAGTTCGCGCAATCTTCGTGGGTCACGCCGTCCGGACGGTCAGGCTCGGGAGCCGCCCCCGGTCGGTCAATAAACACTCGCAACATGCGGTGCTTACCCGCTCCACACACTTCGACATCGACCACTTCCAGCCCGCTCGAGCTCGCGACCCGCTCGGCAACTTGCCGGACCTTTTCCAAATCAAGAGCCATGTTTTCAGCGATTTGCGCCGAACACGCCGCGCGGGTCCGACCGTAAACTAAAAAGTGGGCTTTCGCCCACTGGTGTGCTTCGACAAAACTGACACTACGACACAACAGTTTCCATCACTGACTATACGCCGCAGGTTTTAAAAACACAAACCAGCGGCGGATGCGGATTGGTCGGAGTGCGCGCTGCGCCGCCGTAAAGTTATTGGATGCATTCCCCACACTGAACGGTGAGCACAGTTGTATCGGAAACTCCCGCCAGCGAAGCACTGATCGTCGTGCTGCCGGGTCCGGTCGTCAGAGCAGCGCCGGTACTGTTGATGATCGCCGTAGTGAGATCGGACGAAGTCCAAACAACTTGCGATCCGAGATCCTGAGTACTTCCATCACTAAACGTTCCCTTCGCCGAGAAGGACTGCCTGGCGCCCAGCGCGATCTGGGGATTTACCGGCGTAATCGCCAGTGAAGTTAATGTCGCGCTGGTGACCGTTACCGGCGACAATCCCACCTGCCCGGCGAGCACGGCCGTGACGGTCGAGTTTCCGGGAGCGCTCCCGATGGCCGCCCCGAAAGAGCCAGAAGCCGCGCTGAGCGTAACGACCGTTGAGTTGGAAGAAGTCCAAATCGCCGAATTGGTCACGTCTTGGGTGGTGCCATCCGTCAAAGTTGCTTTCGCGGTCAAAGCCGTCGACGTGCCTTGCGCCAACGTGGCGCTTGCCGGGGAAATCGTAATCGCGGTCAGCCCCTCTACTGTCAGGTTCGCCGTTCCACTCACTGCACCGAGCGAGCAACCAATCGTCACCGCGCCAGTCGCCACGCCCGACACGATGTTCGCGCTGACGGTTGCAATCGTCGTATCGGAGGAACTCCAGGTGCAAACGGTTTCCAGGTGCTGTGTACTTCCGTCGGTGAACGTGCCGACAGCCTGCAAAGCCAGTAGCGATCCGGCGGCCATACCCGCGCTGGGCGACGTCACCGCAATCGAACTCAGCGTGACCGGACTTACCGTTAGCGTTTGCGTTCCAGTCACACTCTGAAACGAGGCTGAAATTGTGCTGGAACCCGTGGCCACTCCCGTGGCAACGCCAACATTTCCGGAAGAATTACTGATGGTAGCGACGCCCGTGTTGTTGCTCGTCCACGTAACATCGTGAGTGATATTCTGCGTCGTCGAATCGCTGAATGTGCCAATAGCCGTGAACGCCTGCACGGTCTGCGGAGCGATCGTCGTAGTTGACGGCGCCACCACCATTGATACGATGGTGGCGCTGGTGACATCGAGCGTCACCGTTCCTGCGATCGATCCCACAGTCGCAGTCACGGTTGTCGAACCTACGCCGGACGAGGCCGCGCGCCCCGTCGTCCCAACCGTTGCCGCGGCCGTGTTCGAGGACGACCAAGTCGCCTGCGTCGTAACGTTGTGCCGACTTCCGTCGTTATAAAAACCGTACGCGGTGAACTGATAACTCGTCCCGTTGGCAATGGTCACGGTTGGCGCGCCTACGATTTCAATTGAAGTTAGAGAGGCGGTGGCGACGGTAACTGCCGTAGTTCCGCTGACTGAACTCAATGTCGCCGTAACTGTAACGGGAGAGCTGTTCACGATCATCGCAGTCAGCAATCCGCCCGACGCGGTCGAGGCCACCGCCGTATTCGACGAAGACCAGGTGACTTGTGCGGTCAAGTCCTTGGTCGACTGGTCGCTGTACGTTCCGGTTGCGGTGAATTGCTGCAGGGTGCCGACGGGGATCGTCGGAGTCGCCGGAGTCACCGCGATGGAAGTAAGTGTGACGGGGGGTGGCGTCGAACTACCGCCGCTACCATTGCTGCATCCAGCCAACAGTCCTGCCGAGACGAGTGCGAGCACGAACAGAGCGCTTCTCATGGGGGAGACTCCGCAAAATACCTTTGATTTTTAGGGTGAAGGGCAACGCGAGACGCATGATAGCAGTAAGCCTCTCTAATTGGACAAGAATTACAGTGCCCCTCCTCCTGATTGCGAGGCGTTTGAAGTCGGGGTCAGACTGGCTGTCCCGCCCAGGCGTCAAGAGGAGCACCAGCAAAGCGACAGACGCATGATGCCGGCGGTTGCGTTCGCGGTTGCGGAGCCCGAATCATTACGAAAGTATCCGAAGTAATCTTGTCTCTAGCCCAGCAATCCCGCAGACTTCGTTCATGCAGACCTCGCGCACCCATCTAGCCATAGCGTTCGGCTCTGCCGGCCTGCTTGTGCTCGTGTTTCTGGGATATCTCTATTGGCTCAGCACGCAGCCCCCAGTTCTCTCGCGTTCGGAAGAGCGGGATCCCCTGACCCAGATGCCGATCAGCATCACCATGAATCCCTTCCGCGATCGAACCATTGAACATACCGCAAATGTCTTTATCGCACAGATGCGCGATGGAAATTGCCGCAAGCTGCTAGCGCAATGGGAAAGAGATTACCGCAAGAAACGAGCCGAGTTCGTATGCACTTCGGAAGCGCAGCACCCTCTGATTTCCTGGAATCTTGTGGAATGGGAAGATGCGCCGCCGATGGTCATCCTGCACTATAAAGGGGAGCGCTACAGCACACCCGCGCAAGACTCGACTTATAAAGACCTTTTCTCCGTCACCGAAGAGAAGAAAGACGATGGCTGGACGGTTACGAAATACGATTCTTTCTACTAAGACACCTGCTACTAAGATATCCGAATCGCCTTCCTAAAGTTAAATCTGTCGTCCCCCAATTGGTGAGGGCAGCGGTTGGCAGCGATCGCCGGAAGGTTCAGCGAGTTCGCCCGTGCGACGGATCATCCGAAAGTGCCGTATTCAAATCAAGATGGATGCGCAAAGGCGTCTCTGGCGCATAACAATTCCCATCCGCGGCGTAATCGCCACACGCGCTCGCCACATCTTTCCGGCGAGGAGACTGCGCAAACTGCCAGACCTCGGCAAATGAAACGCCGCTAGCCCTGACCGCCGGAGGACGCCGCAATACGGCGCAGCCTGGGGAAGGCGGACAAGCATCATTCGTTACCCAGTAAGTGATTTCCCGCGAGCCGGCACTCTCCCGTATGTCTTCGGCCGTGACCACACTATCGCCGCTCTTTTCCTGGGCCGCGATTCCCGAGCAATAAACGCCGGTTCGAAAGCCGGACTTTCGGACGCCGTCGATCCAGGCGAATAAGTACGCCTTCTGCTCCGGCAGCAACCGCCCACCCTCCTCCTGGTCGAGAAAGATGATGGTGTTTGCTGGAAATCCTTCGCGACCTGCGGCCAAGACTGCAGATTGCGCGTCCGCCCCTCCCAACTCTGCCGCCTTGTCAATAGTATGAAGCTCACGAAACAATCGCCCGTTGAACAGAACGAGATAGCCGAATCCGGCTGCCTCTAACTTACTGCGCTTGCCCACCCAACTGTTCGAGTTGCTTCCCGGAGGATTATTAAGCCAGTAACCCGAATAACGAAAAGTAGATCGCAACGCCCTCAAGTTCTGATCGCCGGGATATTCATTGCGATCAAACCCCAGATGAAACACGCTCTGCGACCACACAGGAACAGCAAACGAGAGAAGCAGGACGACCTCAAGCGGCAACTTCATTGTCGCCATTCTAGCAACTCTTCTCCCCAGGAATTTTCTCGGACGCAACGATATTTCGCTCACGGCAAACTGCGGATTTCTCGCCGCGCTCGGGATGACAATTCACGATATGCGGGGGCTGCTCTCCGCTCTACGACCTTCACCACGGGCTGCTAGGGAGTTGCCTTCCCCATCCCTCGGGGCTACTATCTCTCGGGGCCGTTTCGTCGCAACTATTCTTCACTCGCACGTTCTCGTTTCAGGAGGCATTATGGGCATCGCCGTTTCCCCTATCAACATCGACTCTCGCGTTACCGACTTTATCTCCACCCCGCGCAAAATGCTGATCGACGGCAAGTGGATCAACGCCGCTTCCGGCAAAACTTTCCCCACCTACAATCCCGCCACCGGAGAAGTTCTCGCGCAGGTCGCCGAAGGCGATAGCGCGGACATCGACGCCGCGGTCCGCGCCGCACGCCGTGCCTTCGACAGCGGGCCATGGTCTCGCATGACCGCCTCCGAACGCGGCAAGCTGGTCTGGAAACTGGCCGACCTGCTCGAACAACACACTGAAGAATTCGCCACATTAGAAACGCTTGATAACGGCAAGCCGCTCACGGTGGCCCGCGCCGCCGACGTTCCGCTCGCCGTCGAACTCTTCCGCTACACGGCCGGATGGGCCACCAAACTCGAAGGTTCCACCATTCCTCTCTCTGTCCCCTACACGCCGGGCGCGATGTATCACGCTTACACGCTGCGCGAGCCCGTCGGCGTCGTCGGCCAGATCATCCCCTGGAATTTCCCTCTGCTCATGGCCGCCTGGAAACTCGGTCCCGCGCTCGCTTCCGGATGCACCGTGATCCTCAAGCCTGCCGAGCAAACTCCGCTCTCCGCTCTCCGTCTCGGCGAACTCGTCATGGAAGCCGGGTTCCCCGATGGCGTGGTCAACGTCGTCCCCGGATACGGGGAGACCGCCGGTGCCGCTCTCGCCGCTCACGACCTCGTCGACAAAGTTGCTTTCACGGGATCCACGGAAGTCGGAAAGCTGATCGTCCACGCCGCCACCGGGAACCTCAAGAAAGTTTCTCTGGAACTCGGCGGCAAGTCGCCCAACGTCGTCTTCAAAGACGCCGACCTCGATACCGCCATCGGCGGCGCGGCCAGCGCCATCTTCTTCAATCACGGACAATGCTGCTGTGCCGGATCGCGCCTCTTCGTCGAGCGCCCAGTTTTTGATCGCGTGGTCGAAGGTGTCTCGGCGCAAGCCAAGAAGATTCGCGTCGGCTCCGGACTCGAGCCCGATACCTCGATGGGCCCGCTCGTCTCCGAAGAACAGTTGCAGCGCGTCTGCAACTACCTCGAGATCGGGCTCTCCGAGGGCGCAACCGCTGTTGCAGGAGGCAAGAAGCTCGGCAGCAAAGGCTATTTCGTCGAGCCCACAGTCCTGATCAACACCCAAGACAACATGCGGATCGTGCAGGAAGAAATCTTCGGACCCGTCGTCGCCGCCATCCCCTTCGACGATCCCGCAGAACTCACTGGCCGCGCCAACGACTCCATCTACGGACTCGCCGCCGGCATCTGGACCAAAGACATCTCCAAAGCGCATCGTCTCGCGTCCTCGTTGCGTGCCGGAACCGTCTGGATCAACTGCTACAACATTTTCGACGCGGCTCTTCCCTTCGGAGGCTACAAACAATCCGGATGGGGCCGCGAAATGGGCAAAGACGTAATGGAGCTCTACACGCAAACTAAAGCCGTCTGTGCACGGCTGTAACGGCATGGGCACTCCTCGAGAGACTCGTTTCCACTCTTAAATCCTGGAGCCTCACACATTCGTTTTTTCTGCGAATGTGTGAGGCTGTCCATTGCCGGCAAGGGCAAGCTCGAGCCGGAACCTCCAATTGTGGTAGCCTGCGAAGTTTGGTCTCACTTCAACACAACTGCTGGGAGGAACTTCTTGAAACCGTTCAAGTCCCAACTCATTTTCTTAATTTCTCTGTTCGTTTTCGCGGCGCCAGCCTTTTGCCAGCCAGACCAATCCAGCAATGTGACCGTGGAGCGCGTCGGAGACACAGCCTTCATCCAACTTCACGCCCCCAGCTTCCAAGTGTTGACGCCCCGGCAACAGGCCCTCGCCTACTGGCTTATGCAAGCCTCCATCGCCATCGACCCCATTTTCTACGATCAGTCCTCTGCCTACGGACTTCGCCAGAAACGCCTGCTGGAAGAAATCTGTGCCTATCCCCAAGCGATCGATCCCGCAGTCATGGTGAAGATTTCTGAATTCGCCAAACTCTTCTGGGCCAACCGTGGCAATCATAATGACATCACGTCGCAAAAATTCTTGCCGGCCTTCACCTTTGAAGAGCTGGAAAAGGCTGCGCTCGTCGCCCAGCAAAACGGAGCTTTCCGCACCAACTATGCCGATCTTCCCGCCCTGCAGAAACCAGCAGAGGTGATTCACGAAGTGGAGGCGCTCAGGCCATCGCTCTTCGATCCCGCGTTCGAGCCAATGATTACGGCTAAAAGTCCCGTCGGCGGTAAAGATACGATCCAAGCCAGCTCGAACACGTTTTACGAAAATGTCAGCTCAGCAGACTTGAAAGGATTTCAAGACAAATTTGCCCTCAATTCCCGCGTGGCAAAAGATGCGGATGGCAAGCTCAGCGAAGAGGTTTATCGCGCCGGAACGCCCGATGGCAAAGTTCCTCCCGGCCTCTACGCAACGTTCTTGAAGAAAGCGGACGGCTACTTCGAGAAAGCGCAGGCGCTCGCCGAACCTGCGCAAGCCGCGGCCATCGGCCATCTCATCCGCTACTACCAGACCGGCGATTATGCGGAGTGGGTCGCCTTCGGCACCGCCTGGGTTCAAAACGACGCGACCGTAGACTTCGACAACGGATTCATCGAGGTCTATCGTGACGTCCGCGGCGCCAAGGGCAGCTCGCAAAGCTTCGTAACCATCACGGATAAACCGGTCACCACGGCGATGAAAAAACTGGGCGAAAATGCCGCGTACTTCGAGCAAAAAGCTCCGTGGGACAACAAGTACAAGCTCACCTCCTTCAAACTCCCGGTGGTGAAGGCAGTGGAAACCCTGATCGAATCCGGCGACTTTAGCGTGAGCACGATCGGCGACAATCTCCCGAACGAAAATGAAATTCACGAAAAGTACGGATCGAAGAATTTCCTCTTCATGGGCAGCAAGCGCGCCCTCGAAGAGGCCAGCGGTAAAGCAGCCATTGCCGAGTTCGCCTCGAGCCCCGCTGAAATCGAGCGCGCGGCAAGATACGGGACCGAGGCCAGCGACCTTTTAGTCGCCATGCACGAGGTCATCGGACACGGCTCCGGCAAACTAAGCGACCGCGTCAGCGGGGGCGCGCAACCCTTTTTGAAAGAATATTTTTCGACACTCGAAGAAGGACGCGCCGATTTGATGGCGCTGTGGAACGTCTGGGATCCCAAGCTGAAAGAACTGGGCCTGGTTTCGAATCAGGAGGAAGTGGCGAAAGCGATGTATGACGGCGCTGCCCTCGTTGCACTTCGCCAACTGGGACGCATTCCGTATGGCGACACCATCGAAGAAGATCACGAACGCGACCGCCAACTCATTGCTCACTACATCGCCGACAAAGTTCCCGGGTCCATCGAGCAATTCAAACGCGATGGCAATACCTACGTCCGCGTCGTTGATTATCAGAAGATGCGCCAGGGTGTCGGCATGCTGCTCGCCGAATTAATGCGCATCAAGGCCGAAGGCGACTACGATGCCATCAAATCGCTGGTCGATACCTACGGAGTTCATTTCGACCCCGCGCTCCGCGACGAGATCTTCGCTCGCTACCGGAAACTCGATCTTCCAACATATTTTGCTGGAATGAACGCCCACCTCACTGCAAATTTCTCTAAGAGCGGTGAAGTGGAAAAAGTCGAGATCAACTACCTGCGCGATCCGGTTCAGCAATATGTGGGCTACGGTGCGATGTACGACTCAGGCCTGTCAAAATAGGAGGCGCGAAACTTAGAACAGCCATTCTCAGTTCGCACTTCTGCGGGGGAGCCGGTATCTGCTCACGGAACTGAGCACTGAGAACGGAGAACTATTTTTGACCCTTGAAATCGCAATCTTTCTTTTTTTGGCCGGAGCGCTGGGCGGCGCGCTGAATGCTGTCGCTGGCGGCGGAAGCTTCGTCGCCTTTCCCGCCCTTCTTTTCGCGGGCGTTGAGCCCATCGCAGCGAATGCCACCAACACCGTCGCACTCTGGGTTGGCGTGACCGCGAGTACCGGAGCGTACCGCAAGCACCTCGACATTTCGCGCCGCGTCATGGTCCCCCTAGCTGTCACCAGCGTCATCGGAGGCATCGTCGGCGCGTATCTTCTTTTGCACACGCCCGCCCAGACCTTTCTTCGCGTTCTGCCCTGGCTCATGTTGGGAGCCACACTGCTGTTCGCATTCGGCAGACGCATGGCTGGCAGTTCTGGAGGTTCGATTGACCGCGATGCCTCGACCAAGGCCCTCGTGATCGCGTCAATTTTTGAGCTGATCGTTGCCGTCTACGGAGGCTATTTCGGCGGCGGCATTGGAATCC
>Ga0302275_10000794_pt1 | contig 34785 bp, 26 predicted proteins | sample III_Bog_N2_2_FD_200229 | JGI IMG/M metagenome (GOLD analysis project Ga0302275, IMG submission 200229) | Peat permafrost microbial communities from Stordalen Mire near Abisko, Sweden - III_Bog_N2_2 | ecosystem: Environmental > Terrestrial > Soil > Wetlands > Peat | place: Sweden: Abisko... | reverse complement strand
GTTCCTTGAACAAGACCGAAAACAAGCACAACGATACGAGAAGCGACTCCGCAATCAAGCAAAAGACTTAGGCTTCCAACTTGTCCCCATCCCCGCATGAGTATCCCGTTCATTAGGAGCGAAAGGGCCCACGAACCCTTCTCAGTTCGGGGGTGGTGAGTCGAAAGCCTGCCCTGAGCGACGCCGAAGGGGATCTGCGGTTGTTCTTCAATGAACTTCGGAGTCACCACAATAAGTAGAATCCCTGGTCTTGCCCCAAATCCTATAGCGCCATCTGCCGGGTGCACCATGGCTCGTCCGCCGCGACGGAAGACACGGGATGAAGAATGCCCGCTTCCCAGTATTTCAGTGTGCTGCGTTATCCTTAATGTTTGGGCCAACTCCGCAATTCCGGCCACCCAGCCAGCTTCATCTCCTTCCCCCCAAAGGACCCTATGACCGCCCCTCGCACGCGCAAACTCTTCGGCACCGACGGCATCCGCGCCGTCGCCGGCGAATATCCCCTCGACCCCACAACGGTCTACGCCGTCGGCCTCGCTCTCGGTCACTCGCTCCCTTCATCAGCCGGCCGGCCAGCCGTCCTCCTCGGCCGCGATACTCGCGAGTCCAGCCCCTGGATCGCCGCTACCCTCGCCGCCGGCCTCCGCGCCGCCGGTGCCACCATCCAGTCCGCAGGCATCGTTCCCACCCCCGCCGTTGCCTTCCTCGCCCGCACCCATGGCTTCCAGGCCGGCGTCGTCATCTCCGCCTCTCACAATCCCTGGCATGACAACGGCATCAAGCTCTTCGGCGCTGACGGCTTCAAGCTCGCCGACTCAGTCGAACTCGCCATGGAGGACGAGATCCTCCACCACGCCTCACAAATTCAGGCCCCCGATCCCGCTTCGCTTCCTCCCGTTGAAGACAACCCCGCTCTCCAGGCCGACTACATTCAGTTCCTGCTCAAGTGCGTTCCCCGCCTCTCTCTCGCCGGCCTCCGCATCGTCGCCGACTGCGCCAACGGAGCCGCCTCCTCCATCGCGCCCCAGCTATTTCACCGCCTCGGTGGCGATGTCACCCTGCTCCACGTCTCACCCGATGGCCGCAACATCAACGACGGCTGCGGCGCGCTCCACCCCCATCATGTCGCCGCCGAAACACAAGCCCGCGGTGCACATCTCGGCCTTACATTCGACGGCGACGCTGACCGCTGCATGCTCTCCGGCGCGCACAACAACGTCATCAACGGCGACGCCATCCTGCTCGTCGCTGCCCGCGACCTCAAGGCCCGCGGCCTGCTCACCGGCGACCTCGTCGTTGCCACCACCATGTCCAACATGGGCCTCGAAGCCGCCCTAAAGCGCTCCCGCATCCGCATGCTCCGCGCCCCCGTCGGCGACCGCTATGTCCTTGAGCAGATGCAGGCCAACAACGCTGCCCTTGGCGGCGAGCAGTCCGGCCACATCCTCTTCCCCCACCTCGCCACCACCGGCGATGGCTTGCTCACCGCGCTTGTTGTTCTGGATCTGATCGCCCGCTCCGGCCACACCATCGACGAGCTCACCGCCGACCTCAAGGTCTTCCCCCAGGTCATCGTCAACATCAAGGTTCGCGAAAAGAAGCCCCTCGACACCATCCCCGCTGTCGCCGCCTCCATCAAAGCCGCCGAAGACGACCTCCGCGACTCCGGCCGCGTTGTCATCCGCTACTCCGGCACTGAGGCCCTCGCCCGCGTCATGATCGAAGCCGAAAGCGAATCCGCCATGTACCACCACGCCGATTCCATCGCCAACGCCATCCGCACCGAACTCGGCATCTAGCAAAAGCGAATCACAGCGAGAAATGGGTGCCCCACCCTCGCCGCGTTTGTGTCCTTGCGGCTAGGGTGGGATCGGTCCGCATGTGCCAGCCAGTAAAACTGAACAGGCCGCCCCGTTCACGATCCCCGAATAATCCCCGCCATAATCCCCGCGCAGTTATCGATGCCCAGCGTGCTGTTTATCGTGATGTGGTAGAGCCGTGGGTCCGCGGAATCGCAGTCATAGTAGTAGCGAGCATAGTGCAGGCGCTCCGAGTCCTTGCGCCGCAGCAGCGCCTCAAGATTCTTCTCTCCGGGGTGCCGTTCCTTCATCCGCACCAGCTTTTCCTTCAGCGGACCGTAGACCAGCATCCGCAGCACCTTGGGTTGATGCCGAAGAATGCACTGCGCACTCCGCCCGATGATCACGCAATTGCCCACCTTCGCTGCCTCGTGAATCACGCGTTCGGTCAATAATTGCACCATGTCGCGATCGACAGCCACGCTGCCCTCATCCCCTGCATAGGTCTCCGGCGTCCCCTGCCGAAAACTCTTCAACACCCGCTCCCACCAGGCGATGGCGCGTTCGTCTGCCTTGGCCGCCCACGCAGGATCCACTTTGCCCATCGCAGCCACCTGCTCGATGATCTGCTTGTCGATGCACTCCCATCCGAGTATCTCCGCAACCTTGCGCCCAATATCGGACCCCCCGCTCCCATACTCCCTGGCAATCGTTAAGACGTTAAACATGGCTTCCCTTCTCTCCCTCGGTCAGTTCTGAATCTCCCCTGATCGATGCTTCAGGCCCGGTTACCGATTCAATCCACTTGGATGCCGCCGCCACGCTATACAAAATGTGATGTGAAGACTTCACTCGTGCTCCTCTTAAGCGCAGCCGGACCCACAGCCTCACTGTCCCACGTATCTAGCCCCCTCCGCGTGATCTAAATCACATCTTCGCAGCCGCCTACCCGCTAGCCTCAGGCCATAGGACGTATCCCATGGCCGCAGCCCCCATCCCCGCGCCGACCCTCCCAAAGAAGAAGCTCATTCGCCGCGCCACCCCCGACCGCTCCCAGCTCATCCGCCACTCCGTCCAGGGTGCCTTCATCCTCCTCAACGCCTGGCTCGGCCTCCAGTTCTTCCTCTGGGTCCGGTACTTTGAGCGCGGCGGCTCCGGCTTCTACGTCGATCGCCCCGCCGGCGTCGAAGGTTGGCTCCCCATCGCCGGCCTCATGAACTTCAAATACTTCCTCGCCACCGGCCACATCCCCGTCATCCACCCCGCGGCCCTGCTGCTCTTCGCCGCGTTCGTCCTCATGAGCCTCTTCCTCAAAAAAGCCTTCTGCTCTTGGCTTTGCCCCGTCGGCGCCTTCTCTGAGTTCCTCTGGCATCTCGGCCGCCGCCTCTTCACCCGCAATCTGCGTCTACCCATCTGGCTCGACATGCCCCTGCGCAGCCTCAAGTACCTGCTGCTCGCCTTCTTCGTCTTCATCATCGGCTCCATGTCCGCACAGGAACTCTCCAGCTTCCTCCAGTCGCCCTACGGCCTCCTCGCCGACGTCAAAATGCTCAACTTCTTCCGCGACATCAGCCTCACCGCCGGTGTCGTCCTCGTCTTCCTCGTTGTTCTCTCGTTGGTCGTGCAGAACTTCTGGTGCCGCTATCTCTGCCCCTACGGCGCGCTCATGGGCCTGGTCTCATTCCTCAGCCCCGTCAAAATCCGCCGCGACGCCGAAGCTTGCATCGACTGCGCCAAGTGCGCCCGCGCCTGCCCCGCCGGCCTCGCCGTCGACCACCTCGTCCAGATTCGTTCCGTTGAATGTACCGGCTGCATGGAATGTATCGCCGCCTGCCCCGCCCAGGACGCCCTCGCCTTCGCCCTGTCACCCCTCAAGCAAACCACCCCGGCCGCTCGCTGGCGCCACCGCGCACTGCCCTCCGGTGCAGTCGCCGCCCTCGTCCTCGCCATCTTCCTCGGCTTCTCCCTCGCCGGCCACCTCACCGGCCACTGGCAAACCAATCTCCCCCGCCAGGTCTACCTCGAACTCATCCCCATCACCAACAGCCTCGCCCACCCCGGCATGTAGCCCCACACATCCCGCCAGCTCCCCCAAACACCCAGGGTGCCCCATCCTAAACGCGTCCTTTGCGTTTAGGGTGGGATCATTGAATTCAACCCCCCGATCACACAACCCGTTTTTCGCGCCCCAAACAAATCCTGCCAGCTCCCCCAAACACCCAGGGTGCCCCATCCTAAACGCGTCCTTTGCGTTTAGGGTGGGATGATTGAATTCAACCCCCGATCACATCACTCGTTTTTCGCGCCCCCAACAAATCCTGCCAGCTCCCCAAACCCCAAGGGTGCTCCAGGTCTCGCTTCTGAGACCTGGGAAACACCAATTACCGCACCACGCACCCCTCACAAATCCCGCCAATTCTCCCCAAACCCCAGGTCCGCCACCAGCGGCACATCCAGCGCCACCACGCCCTCCATCTCCCTCCGCACCAGCTCGTCCACTTCCGAGGTCTCTTCTACCGGAACCTCAAACAGCAGCTCGTCGTGCACCTGCAGCACCATCCGCGTCTTCAGTCCGCGCTCCGCGATCTTCCTGTCCAGCGCAATCATCGCCAGCTTGATCAGGTCCGCCGCCGTCCCCTGCAGCGGCGTGTTCACCGCCGTCCGCTCGGCAAAACCTCTCTGGTTCTGGTTGCGGCTCTCAATATCCGGAATCGGCCGCACCCTCCCAAACATCGTCCGCACACTCCCCGTCTTGCGCGTCTCTTCGAGCGTCTTCTCAATAAACTCCTTCACCCCCACATACCGCGCAAAGTATTTCTCGATATACGCCCGCGCCTCCTGCTGCGGAATTCCCAACTGCGCCGCCAGCCCAAACGCTGAAATCCCGTACACAATCCCGAAGTTCACCGCCTTCGCCCGCCCGCGCGTCTCCTTGCTCATCGTCTCCGCCGGCTCGCCAAAAACCTCGCTCGCGGTAAGCGTATGGATGTCCTCGTTGTTGCGATACGCCCCCACCAGCAGCGGATCGTGAGAGAAATGCGCCAGCAGCCTCAGCTCAATCTGCGAGTAATCCGCACTCAGCAACTGCGTCCCCGGCGCAGCCGTAAACGCCGCGCGTATCTCCCGCCCCAGCTCCGTGCGGATCGGAATATTCTGCAAATTCGGATTAATCGACGACAATCTCCCCGTCGCCGTCGCCGCCGCCTGAAACGTCGTATGCACCCGCGAATCCGCATCCGCCAGCGCCGGCAGCGCATCGATGTACGTCCCCTTCAACTTCGACAGATGCCTGAACTCCAGCACCAGCCGCGGCGCTTCATGCTGTTCGGCCAGCACCTCCAACACATCCTGCGCCGTCGATACGTTCTTGCTCTTTCCCCGCGCCGCCGGAGCCGCCAGCCCCATCTCGTTGAACAGCACCTCGCCAAGTTGCTTCGGCGAGTTGATGTTGAACCGCCGTCCCGCCAGCTCAAAAATCCTCTCGCCCACCCGCTCGAGCTCCAACGCAAACCGCTTCGACAGCCCGTCCAGCACGCCCAGATCGATCCGTACCCCAGCCTCTTCCATGCGGTAAAGCACCGGCGCCAGCGGCAGATCGATCTCCTTGTACACCCGCTCCACGCCCGCCTTCTCAACATCAGCCTTCAGCGTCGGCGTCATCGCCCTCACCGCCAGTGCCGCAGCAGCCGGCGTCGTCGCCGCAGCCTGCCCATTCCGCGCCGCCACATCCGCAATCGACTGCGTCGTGTGCGTCGGGTTCAGCGCATACGAAAGCAGCATCGTGTCGTCCACCGCACCACGCAGCGTCACGCCCTGCCCCTTCAGCGCGTGCAGTGCCTGTTTCCAGTCGTGCACCTGCTTCGGAACCGCCTCGTCTTCCAGCAACCCGCGCAACTCCGCCGTCAGCGACAGCGTCAACCCCTTTCCCGTCTCCGCGCACAACCCCACCGCTGCCCGCGCCTTCCGCTCCACCGCCTCCGCCACATCCAACAACGACAAATTCCCCTGCGGCGCGTCCTCACTCTCCTCGACCACCATCCCCGCCGTCTCCAGCGCAAACGCAAACCCATTCGCCCGCGCCGCTGCATAAAAAGCCGCCGCCTGCTCCGCCGTTGGCTCTTCAATCAACTCAACCGAAACCCCGCCCTCCGCCGGCCCTGCACCAATTTCCCGCAGCATCGACGTGAATTCCAGCTCCGTAAACAGCTCCCTGCACGCCTCCAGATCCGGCGTCTGCGTCTTCATCCCTTCCAGGTCAAGCGCCAGCGGAACATGGCAGTCAATCGTCACCAACTCCTTCGACAACAGCACCGCATCCCGGTTCTGCTCCAGCGACTCGCGATAGCTCTTGCGCTTCACCTCGACCGCGCGGTCCAGCACCGCCTCCACGCTGCCAAATTCCTTGATCAGCTCCACGCTTCCCTTGTCGCCAATCCCCGGCGCGCCCGGCACGTTGTCCACTGAGTCGCCCCGCAGCGCCATCACGTCCACCACCTTGTCCGGCGGCACGCCCAGCACCTCCGTCACCTTCTCCGGGTCGAGCACCAGGTTGTCCTTCTGCGGATTCAGCACCTTCACCCGCGGCGTCACCAACTGCATCATGTCCTTGTCGCCGCTCACGATGAACACCTCGTGCTCCTGCTCCGCCGCCTGCCGCGCCAGCGTGCCGATCACGTCGTCCGCCTCAAACCCCTCCGCCTCCAGAATCGGAATCCTCAGCGCCTCCAGCGCCCGCCGAATATACGGAATCTGCCGCCGCAGATCCTCCGGCATCGCCTCCCGATTCGCCTTGTACCCCTCGTAACTCACATCCTGAAAACTCTGCGTCTTCGCGTCCCACTTGCGCAGCGGCCCCATCGTCTTCGCCCGCTCGTCGCGAAACACCGCCCCGCTCACGTCGAACACCGCCGCAAAATACACCGGCGCAAAATCCTGCCGCAGCTTCTTGATCATGTTCACAAACACATAGATCGCCGCCGTCGGCAGCCCATCCCGATTCGACATCGGCCGGCTCCGCTGCATCGCGTGATACGCGCGAAAAATAAACGACATCGTATCCAGCAGAAACACAGGCCGGCTCGCGGGAACAGTTTGGTTCGTTTGCTCAGTCACGGTTCCGAGTTTATCAGCGCGCCACAACCGAATAAATATGTCGGGTGCCCCACCCTCGCGACGTACTTGTTTTTGTCGCTAGGGTGGGAGTGGAAGAACCCCTGGTGCCGGGTGCCCCAGGTCTGGATTCTCAGACCTGGGAGACAATCAAGCCTGCTCCACCCAACGCTTCGGAACGACTGCCAAATGGCATCTACATTTTGACATTCTGTCAATCCAAGAACTATCATCAAGCCTATGGCATCGCCCGCCAAAGCTCTCCGCTCAGCCAACCTCACCGCAAAGACCATACGCTTCACGCGGCCCGGTGAAAGCATGGGGCTGCCCGCGCTCGGCGTGTCCGAACGAATCCGTGGCGTGATGCGAGGTTTTCCATACAAGTCGCTCACGACCTTCGCGGAAAATTTCGGCGTGAGCCCAGCCGTTTTGGCACAGACCGTCGGCATTCCTGAGCGCACACTGGCCCGTCGCAGGGCCGCTGGAAGACTGGCGCCTGACGAGTCGGAAAGGCTCCTGCGCCTCGCTTCGATCTTCGAGAAGACCGTAGCGCTCTTCGAAGGTGACATCCCCGCCGCGGTTCAGTGGCTCTCAACGCCCAAGCGAGCAATCGAGAATCAGGCGCCGCTTCAATATGCACGCACCGAAGTTGGCGCCAGAGAGGTTGAGAATCTGATCGGGCGCCTTGAATACGGTGTCTTCTCTTGATTTCGGTATGGCGAATCGTCAAGCAAAAGCACGCAAAAAATGCATTCGACGGTGAAGGCGCACGACTCTACGGCGGCCGATGGAACTCCCCTGGAAAGCCCGCAATCTATACGGCAGAGTCTCGAGCGCTCGCGCTGGCCGAGATTCTGGTCCATCTTGGTTCCTCTTCGGTGCTCTCGAAATACACGGTCTTTCGCCTTGATATCAAGGAATCTCATGTTAATCATCTCGACCTGAGCCGTCTGCCAAAGAACTGGCGCGCTGATCCACCCCCGAGGCGCTTGCAGATCATCGGCGACGAGTGGCTGGCTTCGCGCAAGTCGGCGGCCTTGCGCATTCCGAGCGCAATTATCCCCGGCGAGTTCAACTATTTGTTGAATCCCCTGCACCCGGACTTCTCAGAGTTCGTCATCCACAGCCCCGAACGGTTTCCCATCGACAAGCGGCTAGTTGAGTAGGCGCTGGCGTCGCTGGGTGCCGGGTGCCCCGGGTCTCGCATTTGAGACCGGGGAGTCATTGAACCCCACCCCGCCCTGTGCAAGGAAAACCACGCCCCGTGCAATCACAAGGGCCGACCGTTCGGGGTTCGGCGTCCACTGTCCACGGCGAACTGTGAACTACGAACTGTGAACTGCGAACTACGAGACAAACATGCAATCCCCATAGCTGAAGAACCTATACCCCTGCTCCACCGCGTGCCTGTACGCCGCCAACACCCGCTCCCGCCCAGCAAACGCGCTCACCAGCATTAGCAAGCTCGACTGCGGCAGATGAAAGTTCGTCAGCATCGCACCCACAACCTTGAATTCAAATCCCGGCGAAATAAAAATCTCCGTCGTCCCACCGCCCTCTTGAATCTCGTCCGGCTCAGTCACCCCGCTGCCAATCTTTTCTTGCGAAGCCCGCGCCGCCGCGCTCTCCAGTGTCCGCACCACCGTCGTCCCCACCGCCACAATCCGCCGCCCCTCGCGTCGCGCCCGACTTACAGCCTCGGCCGCCTCCGCCGAGATCGCATACCGCTCCCTGTGCAGCTTCACTTCATCCACCCGCTCCACCCGCAGCGGCGCAAACGTCCCCAACCCCACGTGCAGCGTTACCCGCGCCGTCTCCACACCCATCGCCGCCAGCCCGCCGATCATCTCTTCAGTAAAATGCAACCCCGCCGTCGGCGCAGCCACCGATCCCCGCTCCTCTGCAAAAACCGTCTGGTACCGCGCACGATCTTCACCCGCATCCTCGCGTCGAATATACGGCGGCAGCGGCATGTGCCCGATCCGCTCCAGCACCCCAAAGAAATCCTCCACCGGCTTGAAACCCAGCAGCCTTTCCCCAAACTCCCCGCGCTCCAGCACATCGGCCTCAAGCTCCACAGTCCCCGCCGCCGACGCAAACGCCAGCCTATCCCCCACCCCCACCTTTTTCCCCGGCCTCACCAGCGCGCGCCACTCGCCCTCACCCGCAGGCTCCGTCAGCAACACCTCAATCAGCCCCGTCGCCTCCTGCCTTTCACGCACCGTCGTCCGCCGCGCATACAGCCGCGCCGGAATCACCCGCGTGTCATTCAGCACCAGCAAATCCCCCGCGCGCAGCTCCGCCGGCAAATCCCGAAACCAACTGTCTTTCACTTCCGATTTCGCCCGATCCACCACCAGCATCCGGCTCGCCCCGCGCACTTCCGGCGGCTCCTGCGCAATCAGTTCCTCGGGCAGTTCAAAATCAAAATCCGCAACCCGCAGTCCCTGTGTCGTGTCCCCGCTCATCCCCGCGCCCTCTCCAGATGCTCCATCGCCCTTACCCGCGCCCGCTCAATCGCCTCATTCAACTCCACCCGCTTCGGCTCAAACTCCTCCGCCGCAAGATCTGCCGGCACCACAGTCCATCGCGCCCAACTCACCACGATCCGCGTAAACGGCTTCGGCACCAAAAATCTATCCCACGACCCCATCACCCACGCCCGCTCCGGCTGCAGGTGAAACGCGCCAATCCGCGCGCCCGTCATCTGCGCCAGCTTGATCGGCCCCATTTTCGTTTGGTAAATCGGCCCTCTCGGACCATCCGCCGTAAAGATCGCCGGCCTGCCGCTCTCAATCACGTCCTTTAGCCCCACCAGCCCCTCGCGCGCGCCCCGTGAGCTCGACCCCCGCACCGCATGAAATCCGAGCAACCCCAGAATCCGCGTAATCAGCTCTCCATCGAAGCTCTGACTGATCAGGATCGTCGCGCCCGTCTTCCTGTAGTACACCGCGCACGGCAGCACGCACTGGTGCCAGAAGCAGAAGATCTCCGCCCCCGCCCCCAGGCCCCCAATCAGCGGTTCCACGCCCTCTTCCGCAATCTCTTCAAACCGCCAAGTCATTCCAATTATCCGCAGCAGCACCCACACCACCGGCGGAATCACCGCCAGCATCACCCGCTGCGAAAACTTGAATCGTAGACTCGGCTTCCCGCTCACCGTCTGATTCTAGCGGAGTGAGCGGTTGGCTAGCTGTACCTCACCCACCGCAATATCTCCGGCAGCGTCGCCCGCTTCCCATACATCAGAATCCCCACCCGATACAGCCGCGACGAGAACCACAACACGCCCCAGATGCTCACCACCATCAGCCCAATCGACAAGCCAATCTGCCATAGCGGCGGCGTCTGAGAAGCCATGCGCAGAAACATCACAATCGGCGCAGTCGGTGGAAACAGCGACGCCAGCACTGACCACACAGAGTTCGAGTCGTTCATGATCAGCAAAATCATTGCAAAGCTCAGCCATGTCGGCGCAGCCGCCAGCGGCATATACATCTGCAGCTCCTGCTCTGTCTCGCACGTCGCTGCCAGCCCCGCAAACAGCGAGCTATAGAGCAAGTACCCCAGCAGGAAATACACCGGGAACAGGATCCCCTCGGTCCACGAGAAGTGAATCTTCATGTTCCCCGTCATCGCCGCCGCTGCCAATGGAGAGATGAAGATCGCGGTCCCCGTCGCCAGCCAGATCGCTATCTGCGTCATCCCCACAGCAGCCACGCCAATCAGCTTCCCCGCCAGCATGTCTTCCGGCTTGGCAATCGCCAGCATCACTTCAAAAATCCTTGACGTCTTCTCTTGGATCACCGAGCGCGCTACGTTCATCCCGTAAATCATCGTCGTCATCGAAAGCAGAATCGCCATCACATACCCCTTCCAGAACGAGGCCATGGCGTTGCTCGCCACCATCTGCCCATCCTTCTTCACCTGGTATGTGTCGACCGCAATTCCCTTCACCACCGCGTCAACGTCCGCCTCCTTCATCCCTGCGCTGGTCAGGTGTTCCTTGATCAGCGCATCGCTCAGTGCATCTTTCAGCCCTCCTGCCGTAATAAAATCCCCCGACGATGGCGAGTAATACGTCGCCGTCGGCAGCGCGCCCGGCTTCGAATCCACCCACAACAACCCATCCACGGCCCGCGTCCTTACCTGCTCCAGAATCGCTGTCCGCTCCGCCTCTGTCGCCTTCACCACGTCGACCGTCGACTTGCCCTTCTTGTCGCTCAGCAACCGCGCCTGGATCTCCTTCGCCAGCACCGTATCGTCGGACGATACCACCAGGTGTTCATTCGCGCCGATCCCCAGGTTCGCCAGGTACGATATCCCCACAATCGCCGCGAAGATCGCCGGAAGCCCAATCGTCGTCAGCTTGAACGCCCTGCCCTTCACCTGCTCCAGATACTCGCGCTTGGCAATCAACCAAATGTTATTCATTCCTTGTTGCCTCCCACCGTCTGGATAAAAATCTCTTCCAGCGACGGCTCCACCAGCTCAAACCGGTAAATCTTCGCCATCGCTGCCGCCTCATGCAGCAGCTTCTGCGCGTCGCCGTGTTCCTGCAGCTTGATCTCCGCATGACCGCTGAAGTTCTTCGCCTCCGCTATCTCCTCGCTCTTCAAAAACTCCGCGCTCCCCTCAAACTCCACCACCACCCGGTTCCGCTCATACGACCCCTTGATCTCCCGCACTCGCCCAGCCAGCACCGCCCGCCCGTTGTTCACCAGGCAAATCGAGTCGCACAGCTTCTCCACCTGGTCCATCCGGTGCGTCGAAAAAATAATCGCCCGGCCCTCGGCCTTCAGCTCCAGTAGCGTCTTCTCCACCAGCACCGCGTTCACGGGATCAAGCCCCGAGAACGGTTCATCCATCACGATCAGCCCCGGATCGTGCATCACCGAAGCTATGAACTGGATCTTCTGCTGCATCCCCTTCGATAGCTCTTCCGTCTTCTTGTCCAGCGATTCGGCTATCTCCATCCGCTCCGCCCAGGCCTTAGCCCGCTTCCGCGCCTCGCCCGGTTCCAGCCCATGAAGCTGCCCAAAAAAAACCAGCTGCTCCACCACCTTCATCTTCTTGTAGAGCCCGCGCTCCTCCGGCAGATACCCCACCCGCTCCAGCGCCTTGCGATCAAACGGCTTGTCAAACAGCCGAATGCTCCCTGAATCCGGAATCGTTATCCCCATCATCATCCGGATCGTGCTCGTCTTACCCGCGCCGTTCGGCCCCAGTAGCCCAAACATCTGGCCGCCTTCAACCTTCAGGCTCAACTCGCTCACTGCTACCTTGCTCTCGTAGGCCTTTGTCACCGACTCGAGTTCTACGACGGTCATCGCTTCTCCCACTTCTCTTGTTAGGGGTTTCTCACTGGCAATCCGCGCAATCGATCCAAATGAAGTGTAACAAGGCCTCGCTGCCTCGGCCCCGCCCCAACACCGGCGCTTTCCCCTCCCTTAACTCCCCAAAACCTGCAAGGAAGGATGTAAATCGCCTGCCACTAAAGTGCCAAATCAGCTACTTAGCGGTAGCGCCATCACTTTCTGCGCGCTACAGTAGCAACAACGGCTGAGCCGCACCGTCGAAATCTATGGAGAGCTTCCTCACTGAAGAGCAGGACTTCCTCAAACGAGCGTCTATCGCGTCCCCTCTCACCAGGCCGCAGTCGCTCGCCGATGTCGACGTGCCTCTCGGCTTCCTTGAAGACCTCGCCCTCAAGACCCTTTATCTCTCTGGCTCCATCTCCGTCCTCGACCTCTCCACGCGCCTCCACCTCTGCTACGAAGTAGCCAACGAGCTCTTCTTCCGCATGCGCACTGAGGTCCATTGCCAGGTCACCGGCATGACCGGCAACATCCCCATGCTCGCCATCACTTCCCAGGGTCGCACGCGCGCCATGGAACTCCTTGGCCAGAGCCACTACACCGGCGCTTGCCCCATCACGCTCGAGAGTTACGTCGAGCAAACCCGCCGTCAGAGCGTCAAAAAAGTTACCGTCCGCCCCAACGATGTCAGCCGCGCCTTTGCGCATCTCGTTGTCGACCAATCCACCCTCGACAAATTCGGCACCGCGCTCAACTCCGGCTCCTCCGTCTTTCTCTACGGTCCCGCCGGCACCGGCAAAACCACCATGGCCGAAGCCCTCTCGCGTGTCCTCGCCGAAGACAAGGTCTGGCTTCCTTACGGCATTGAAGTAGATGGCCAGGTCATCACCATCTTCGATCCCGCCATTCACCGCCGCGTCGCCGACGAAGAACCCGATTTTCACGATGATCGCTGGGTCCTCTGCGAACGCCCCAACGTCCTCGTCGGCGGGGAACTAACCGCCGAGATGCTCGACCTCGATTTCAATCCCATCACCAAGTATTATGTCGGCCCAATTCAGCTCAAAGCCAACAACGGTGTGCTCATCATCGACGACTTCGGCCGCCAGCGCGTGCGCCCCGAGGAACTGCTCAACCGCTGGGTCGTGCCCCTCGACCGCCGCATCGACTTCCTCACCCTCGCCGGTGGCAAAAAAATCGAAGTCCCCTTCGAGATGCTCGTCGTCTTCGCCTCCAACATGGACCCTGCCGAACTCGGCGACGCCGCCTTCCTCCGCCGCATCCAGACCAAGGTCAAGCTCGGCGAAGTCACCGACGATCAGTTCCGCGAAATCATGCGCCGTGTCACCCGCGAAAACGGCGTCGACGCCGACCTGTCAGCCGTCAATTACCTCATCAACTACATTCACGGCACGCTGCGCCAGGAACTCCGGTCCTGCTATCCCCGCGATGTCGTCAACCAGATCGTCTGGTCAGCCCGCTACGAAGGCAAAAAACCCTACCTTGACCTCGCCAGCGTCAACCGCGCCATCGACGCCTACTTCCTCCCGCCCTCCTCGGCCCCTACAACTCGCGCGTAAACTAAGTTGGGCGCCTCCCACTCGGCGCTGTCATCCTGAGCGAAGTTGGGCGCGTTCTTTGCGCCGAACGCAGTCGAAGGATCTGCGGTTGTCGTTCGGCGAAACTGTCCCCGCCATTGCAGTCCCGTGCCCCATCCATTCCGCGGCTTCATCGTGGAATGGGTGGGAGACCATAGGACTCAACACCCTTGCATTTGGGGACCGTTGATGAATGTTCTCAAAAACCTACAACAGCTTCATCCCATCCGGATCCCACCGCACCGCCGCTCCCCGCTCCACACTTAGATTGCTCAGCAGCGCCGCCCCCGCCGCGCGATACCCAAACACCGCATCCTCCACCACCGGCTTTCGGCTCCGCACACTCGCAAAGAAGTTCGCAAAGTGATCGAAGCTGTCCGAGTAGCCCCTCGGCGCTTCGAACTTCTCGGTTCCACCTAGCAGATTTTCGCTCGTCACCGTTTTCGGATACTGTTTCCTGTGCTCTTCGATAATCGTCTTTTGCATCGCCTCGGGAAACGTGTCCACCGTGTACCCTGGGTCCGTGTATCGCGGCACCCGCAGAAGGCTCAGCGTATTTCCATCAATCGCCATCGTTCCTTCCGACCCCGCAAATAGAAACCCTGAGTTCTCTTCGCCGCCGTCCACAAAGTTCACACGCACGCTCAGGTTGAAGTCCTCGCGATAGTCAAACAACCCCAGCATCACGTCATCCGCGTCGCGCCCATCTTTCCAGTACCGCAACCCGCCTGTGGCAATTCCGCGCACCGGCCCATGCGAGTTCGTAATGAAGTGCGTCCCGCTGAACAGATGCACAAACAGGTCGCCCGCCACGCCGCTTCCATACGCCTTCCACTTCCTCCACTGGAAAAAGTGCTCCGCGTTAAACGAAATCTTCGGCGCAGTCCCCAGAAATCGCGGCCAGTCGCAAGTCACATCCGACGCATCCGGCGGAACCGTGTAGTTCCACGCCCCCATCGACGAGTTCCGGTCCCACCACGCGCTCACCACATTCAGCTTGCCGATCGCCCCAGCCGCCAGCAGTTCCTTGGCCTTCGCATAGATCACCGAGCTAACCCGCTGCGAGCCCACCTGCAAAATCTTCCCCGTCTTCCGCGACGTCTCAATCATCTCCGGCCCATCCGAGTAGAGATGAATCATCGGCTTCTCGCAGTAGACGTCCTTGCCCGCCTTCATCGCGTCCACACTGGCCTTCATGTGCCAGTGGTCCGGCGTCCCGATAATCACGGCATCGATATCTGTCCGCGCCAGAATCTCGTTGTAATCCCGCGTCGTAACAATGTCCGTGCCCCACAGTTCCTTGCTTCGCTCCAGCCGCCCGTTGTAGCAATCGGCAACCGCCACCAGCTTCACGCCCGGCACCATCAGCGCAGTCTTCGTGTCGCCCATCCCCTGCCCGCCCGCGCCAATCAACGCAATCTGAATGTGGTCATTCGCCGCCACAGGTTTCGCGGCTTCCTGCTCCGCCCATCCCAGCGCATGCAGCCTCGGCGTCATCGCCACCGCCGCCGTCCCCGCCCCAGCCAACCCAAGAAAACTCCTGCGATTCAAACTTGCCATTCCATTCCCCTCCGGCACTTATGTTTTTCCGCCGCATACAACAATACACCGGCACACGCGCGCCCCGTGCCACAGCCAATATCCGTGATTATGTCCCCTCAACTAACCCAACAGTCCGGGTGCCCCAAGGTCTCGCCTTTGAGACCTGGGACAGATGATGCTCGGCCTCTCTATTGTGCTTGGCGTGCTTGCCCGATTTTCAAAATCCTCCACCCCGAGCGCCAAAGATTCCGGACTAGAAACCCAAACCAATAGGTCCACATGATGAGCATCAAGAAGAGTGGTAACGGCGGCAGATTGTACTTGTTCGATATGAACGCAATGCCGAGCATCGGCAATGTCAGGACCGTTATTAGGGCTCCTGGATCAAACCGCCAATGCCTTGGATCGATGAGAGGGAATCCGCCCACGAGAAGCCACTGAATAGCGATGGCTGCGCACATAATTAACAGGGTTATTGCCTCTGATTTGTGGGTTCGTCCGTAGCGTTTTTGAATTATCCCGTTGAGCGGAGACGGAGTCGCGCATGGAGTATGTCCACCGGTCACAAACATTGCAGGCATGTTGGCGAATGCGACTGTCTGCTCTTGAATGGACATTGGTCCATCCACAACCCCGCCCTCATCGCAGGGATTGAAGGAAAAGTCCGAGTCGGAAGGATCCTCCGGCTCCGAATGGGCCAGCGATACTCGAATGTTGCGATCAGTTCTTATGTAGTGCCAATAAGGAGCTTCATCCCAGATCAATAGCGATACCGCGAAGATCAGATGTATTCCTGCGAACGCATAGCCGCGCTTCCAGTTCATGGTCGAAAGCTTACTACGCCCGGCAACGCCCTAAACATCCATCGCCCAATTCACCGTCTTTCCCAGATCAGTGACCCGCTGAAAAGCCTTGTCATTCGTCACCAGCACCGCGCCCAAAGCAATCGCATGTGCGGCAATCTGCAGGTCGAGCTGAGACAGGACGATCCCCGCCACTTCGAGTTTCGCTCGCAGTGCTCCATACGCAGCCGCCTCTTTACTGCCCCACGGAAGAATGTTGAACTTCAGCAACAGGCGCTCCACCGAAGCGCGCAACGCTTGCGCCGCCGGCCGTCTCGCCAATCCGTAGCGCAACTCCGCCTCCGTAATCGACGAGATGCACACCGCCTCATCCATCCCAAGCGCCTCCAGACTAGCTCTTGCGGCAGGTGAGTTTCCCTTGGCAATGTAGCTCACAGTATTGGTGTCCAGCATGTAGGTAACAGTCATTGCCGTTTCCGGCGGTGCGTACTAACCTGCTCATCCCCACCAAACAATTCGTCAAGCGCCGCCCGGCTCTCGGGCGGACGCCGATCGCGCTCAGCCTCAGACAGAAAGTCATCCGGCACACGAGCCTCGTCCAGCGCGGCAAACACATCGGCCCACGAGCCCGGCCCCTCCGACAGAATGATCTCGCCAGTCCGCGGATCGCGTCGAATCGAAACCTCCGAAGACCGAAACCGGTACTCGGCAGGAATCGTCACATGCTGGCTTCTGCCACTCATAAACACTCGTGCCTTCGCTGCCTGTGCCATCGTTCCACCTCAGTGCTATATATCATGCTATACAGCATTGCCAAAGTCAAGCGGTACTAGGACGCGCCCATCCCCAATAGACTCCCGCATTCCCATCCCTTAACATGGGTCGCAACTCTCATGACGACTTCAATCCGCTCCGCCGCCCTCTCCCTCGCCCTCCTTCCCTTCGCCCTCCTGCCCCTAGCCCAACCGGCCACCCTCCCCGCCCAGAACTCAGCCCCTCCCGTCCAGATCACCGTCGATGCCGCCCACCCCGGCGCGGCCCTCAACCCGGCCATGTTCGGAATCTTTTTCGAAGACATTAACTTCGGCGCGGACGGCGGCCTCTATCCCGAACTCGTCAAGAATCGTTCCTTCGAATTTCCGGAGCCCCTCACCGGCTGGCACGAGACAATGGGCATCAGCCCCAAAGGCATCGAAGCCTCCCGCGGCGAGCTAGGCATCCACACCGATTCCCCACTCAACCCCAGCAACCCCCACTACCTCCACGTCCGCGTCTACTCGCCCGGCTATTCCTTCTACAACACTGGCTTTCGCGGCATGGGCATCGAGTCCGGCGCAGAATATCGCTTCTCCGCCTACGTCCGCACCACCGGCCCCAAATCCACCCGCGCCACGATTGGAGCCATCAGCGTCACCATTACGGATGACGCCGGCCACGAGATCGGCCGTGGCGAACTCAAATCCTTCAACAGCCAGTGGACCCGCTACGAGACCATCATCCGCGCCACCGCAACCTCGCCGCACGCGCGCCTCAACCTCATCCTCGACGAGCCCGGCCAGCTCGACCTCGACATGGTCTCCCTCTTCCCCGTCGACACCTTCAAACACCGCCCCAACGGCCTGCGCAAAGACCTCGTCCAACTCCTCGCCGACATGCACCCCGGCTTCCTCCGCTTCCCCGGCGGCTGCATCGTCGAGGGCCGCCTCCTCGCCACCCGCTACCGCTGGAAGAACTCAATCGGCGACATCGCCCAGCGAAAAACCATCATCAACCGCTGGAACGATGAGTTCGACTACCGGCCCGCTCCCGACTACTTCCAGTCCTTCGGCCTCGGCTTCTACGAGTACTTCCAGCTCGCCGAAGACATCGGCGCGCAGCCCCTGCCCATCCTCAATTGCGGCATGGCCTGCCAGTTCAACTCCGACGAAACCGCCGCCCTCGATCAGCTCGACGAGTACATCAAGGACGCGCTCGACCTAATCGAATTCGCCAACGGCCCCGTCACCTCACCCTGGGGCAAGATCCGTGCCCAGCTCGGCCATCCCGAGCCATTCCACCTCACCATGATCGGCGTCGGCAACGAGCAGTGGGGCCCGCGCTACGTCGAGCGTTACAAGCTCTTCGCCGCCAAGCTCAAGACCCAGCACCCCGAGATTCGTCTCGTCGTCGCCGCCGGCCCCGCCCCCTCCGGCGAGCCATTCAACAGCCTCTGGGCCACCTGGCGCGATCTCCACGCCGACATCGTCGACGAACACTACTACATGGCCCCTGACTGGTTCCTCACCAACACCGGCCGCTACGACCACTACGACCGCTCCGGCCCCAAGGTCTTCGCCGGCGAGTATGCCGCGCAAACCGTCGGAACCACCAGCTCAGAAAATCGCAACAACTGGAAAGGCGCCATCGCCGAAGCCGCCTTCATGACCGGCCTCGAGCGCAACGGCGACGTCGTCCAAATGGCCTCCTACGCCCCGCTCCTCGCCAACGTCGACGCTTGGCAGTGGAAGCCCGACGCCATCTGGTTCGACAACCTCCACTCCTACGGCACCCCCAACTATTACGTCCAGCGCGTCTTCGCCAGCAACGTCGGAACCCGCATCGTCCCCGTCGCACCCCAGGCCGAATCCGGCCTCTTCACCAGCGCCACGCTCGACGAACGCACCCACGAGCTGATCGTCAAGGCCATCAACAACACCGCCGCCACGCGCTCCGCAACCCTCCAGCTCAACGGCCTCAACCCCACCGGAACCATCCGCGTAACCACTCTCGCCAGCGCCGACCTCAACGCCGAAAACAGCTTCGACCACCCCACCGCCGTCTCGCCGGAATCGTCATCGCTTGAAGTAAAATCCGGAACAATTCCAGTCCAGTTGCTTCCCTACTCGGTCAATGTCTACCGTATCCCCGTGCGCTAGTTGCTGAACGCTCGGCCAGAAAGGAATCCGGAATGCCGAACTGGTGTCTCGTTCTTTCGCTACTTCTCCCTGCTGTTCTTGTCGCCGCGCAGACTCTCGCCCAGAGCGGACCCCCACAGCCAGTGCAAACCCCCATCGCCAATTCAAAAATTGGATTGCTGCTGCCCATCGCACAAGGCGCGCGCGGCTTGGCGGTAGATCGGCTGGGCAATATCTATATCGCAGACACAATGAATAACCGCGTCGTAAAAGTACCTCAAAGCGATCTGGCATGTTCCAAGCCCGGCAGTTGCACGCTTGTCGGATGTTGTTGGACCGGATCAACGATCACACCTATGAGCGTTGCGGTCGGGAACAATCTCGATGTCTACATCGGCTACACTGTCGGCGCTCCGACAGTCATTTCGGGTGGCATTCTCAAGGTACCGTACACCGATCCGACCTGCTCGAAAGGCACCTGCTTCTCATTCGCAACGGACATCAAGTCCCCTGTCGGCGTCGCCATTGATTCCCTGGATAATATCTACATCGCAGATGAAAACAATGGTCAATTCGTGTTCCTTGAGTCGCCGCACGCCTTGTCAAAATGCCAGCTTCCGGTCGTGAATGGATACTGCGAAATTCCAATTCCCGTCGGATGCTCGCTCAACAATACCTGCGGTCCCAATCCAACAGGGCAAATAGAAAACTCGGCGGGCATTGCTGTACTCCCGGACGGCACTTTCTATGCATCCGCCAATCTCAGTGGTGTCGTGCTGAAGGAAACACCCAATTCAGGCGGATACCAAGAGACCCAAATCGGCCCGGCACCAGGCCAGCCGCATATGGTGAAACACGCTTGGGGTTTGGCCTTGGATTGCGCCGGCAATCTCATCATCGCTGACTGGGGCCTGAAAGACATGCAGGGCCAATTCACCTCAAGCCAGGTATTGCGCATACCCGCAAACGACCAGACGTGTTCAGTCCAAAACGACTGCACCCAGATCGGTACCGGCATTTCCGGCCCTTACGGTGTCGCCGTCGGTCCCGATGGCGGCATCTACATCTCCGCTTCATCGATCAAAGGCTCTCCCTCCGGAATCGTGAAGGTAGGGCCGTAGGTCCGCGATACTAGGGTCCAGCCAAGCAACCGGAATCCGGACGCTCGAGATGTTGCCCGTGGGAACTGAAGGGCTTGAACGCAACACAACGATATCTAATTTCCGCATATTTTGCGGATATTAGATTCTCTATTCTCCGCAAACCCCGCGAATCACTCTCGCAGCCTCCACCGCCCAGGAACTTTCCCCCACCTCCCCGCGTAACTCCTACCAACACCTCCGCATACCAGCAACCCCTTTTCAGGAGCCGCCCACCGCATGCACTCGACCACCAGGCTCAACGACCTTCGCGCCGACTTCCTCGCCACCAGCACCCAGTCCATGCCCATCGCCGGCATAATCTACTGGGCCATCGTCGCCGTCGCCGCCCTGCGCGTCACTCCGCAGCAGCTCGCCTACATCGTCGGCTTCGGCAGCGGAACCATCTTCCCCCTCGCCCTCCTCGTCGATCGCCTCCGCGGCCGAACCATCCGCCGCTCCAGCACGAGCAACCCCGTCACCCAGATGTTTCTCCAATCTCTGGCCGTCGTCGCCCTCCTCTGGCCTCTCGTCCTCATCGCCGCCTTCCAGGCCCACAGTGCCAACCTCATCGTCCTCGGCGGAGCCATCCTCATGGGCATCATTTGGATCCCCTACGGATGGGCCGCCAACGATCCCGTCGGCCTCCGCCACGCCATCGCCCGCTGCATCCTCAGCTACGCCTGCTTCCTCTTCGTCCCCGCGCCCTACACCGCCTCAGCCATCAGCATCGCCGTCCTGCTCTGCTACCTCTATAGCCTCATCTTCATGCGCAAATCCCCCGTCGAGGTCAGAAGCTAATGCGAGCTTTATCGGCGAGCGACCGGTCAAACGCAATCGCGGTAAAAGCCGCATGTACCGCCAAAGGATGGTCGTAGCCGCCCGCTGATTTGCCGACTCGCTCCCTGGCTGGCTCGCTGACGTTGTAGCATCCAATCTGTGACTCGTCTCGACACCGAAGTGATGTACGTCCGCGGCGTCGGTCCCCGTGTCGCCGAGCTCCTCAAAGCCAAAAACATCCTCACCGCCGAAGACCTCCTCTACCACCTGCCCTTCCGCTACGAAGACCGCCAGAATCCCCGCTCTCTGGATGAGCTAAAGCCCGGCGAAACCGCCTCCGTCATCGCCGAAGTCCGCGGCTCCATCCTCCTCCGCACCCGCCGCGCCCCCATTTTTGAGCTAACCGTCGGCCAGGGCCGCCACGCCCTCAAGTGCCTCTGGTTCAACGGCACTTATCTCGAAGGCAAATTCAAAGCCGGCCAAACCGTCGCACTCTACGGCCGGATCGAACCCTCCCGCTCCAGCTCGAACTTCAAAATGATCCAGCCGCAGTTCGAGCTCCTCCCCGACGACTCGGACGATGCTGAAACCCGCCTCCTCGAAGTCGGCCGCATCACCCCCGTTTACGAGTCGCTCGGAGGCAGCCGCCTCGCCTCCCGCTGGCTGCGCAAAACCATCTTCCACCTCCTCGAATCAGCCCGCGGCCAGATCCCCGAGTGTCTGCCCCGCCACATCCTCGACCGCCTCAATCTCCCTGATCGCGAAACCTCCCTCCGCGAAGTCCACTTCCCGCCCGAAGGCACCCCCTTTCCCCAACTCGCCGGCTTCTCCACCCCCGCCCATCGCCGCCTCATATTCGAAGAGCTCTTCTTCCTCGAGCTCGGCCTCGAGCTCAAGCGCCGCCGCCTCCGCGATCGCCCCGGCATACCCTTCGCCACCACCGACAAGGTCCGCGAAGCCATCCGCGAAGTCCTCCCCTTCCATCCCACCGCCGCACAAAAGCGCGCCCTCGGCGAAATCGTCACCGACATGCGCTCCCCCAGCCCCATGCGCCGCCTCCTCCAGGGCGACGTCGGCTCCGGCAAAACCATCGTCGCGCTCCAGGCCATGCTCGTCGCCCTCGAAAACGGCTTCCAGGCCGCGCTCATGGCCCCCACCGAGATCCTCGCCACGCAGCACTACCTCGCCGCGCGCAAGCTCCTCGAGCGCTCCAGCCGCAAACCCCGCATCGTCCTCCTTACCGGCTCGCTCGACGACGACCGCAAGCGCCAGGTCCGGCGCGAAATCAACCGCGGCGACGCCCAACTCATCATCGGCACCCACGCCCTCATCGAAGAAAAAGTCGAGTTCGACCGCCTCGGCCTCGTCGTCGTCGACGAGCAGCACCGCTTCGGCGTCCTACAGCGCTTCAAGCTCATGAAGAAGCCTCGCCCCGACGGCTCTGAAGACGCCGAGCCCGACGTCCTCGTCATGACCGCCACGCCCATCCCCCGCACCCTCGCGCTTTCCCTCTACGGCGACCTCGACGTCAGCATCCTCGATGAGCTTCCCCCCGGCCGCAACCCCATCGTCACCCGCCGCGTCCCCGGCGAAGAGAGCGACAAAGTCTGGGACTTCGTCCGCAAGCAGGTCGCCCTCGGCCGACAGGCCTACATCGTCTACCCCGTCATCGAAGGCTCAAGAGACGACCAGCCCGAACTCGACTTCTCCCACGATCCAGACTCCGAAGCCGGGATCGCCCCCGCGCAAGCGCCAGCCAAAAAATCCACCCGCAAAGGCAAAACAGCGGACCTTTTCCCTAAAGCGAACCCTGAAGCCAGCCCCACCGCCAAGTCTGGCCTCAAGTCCGCCGTCGAAATGCATGAGAAACTCCGCACCGGCCCGCTCTCCGGCCTCCGCATCGGACTGCTCCATGGCCGCCTCGACGCCGACGAAAAAGAAATCATCATGCGTCGCTTTCAGCGCGGAGAAATCGATGTCCTCGTCGCCACCACCGTCATCGAAGTCGGTGTCGACGTGCCCAACGCCACCGTGATGGTCGTCGAACACGCGGAGCGCTTCGGCCTCGCCCAGCTCCATCAGTTGCGTGGCCGTGTCGGCCGCGGCGCGGCAAAGAGTTACTGCATTCTGATTACCGGCCCAAAAGTCTCTCCTCCCGGGGATGAACGTCTAAACGCCATGGTCCGCACTCAGGACGGCTTCGAACTCGCCGAGCTCGACCTCAATATGCGCGGCCCCGGCGAGTTCTTCGGCACCCGCCAGGCTGGCCTCCCTGAGTTCCGCGTCGTCAACCTCCTCCGCGACCGCCAGGTCCTGGAAATCGCCAAGGTTGAAGCCGCACGCTTCGCCGCGAACCCCACCGAAGCCACTGAAGCCGAGCGCGCCTGCATCCGCGCCCACCTCAAAAACAAATGGCAGCGCTGGTACGGCCTCGTCGAAGCCGGCTAAGCCCGATCGCCCCGCTTCAATCGACCTTCTGCCAGGTGCCCCACCCTCGCCGCGTTCTTGCTTTTGCGGCTAGGGTGGGATCCAGGACGCCATTGCGAACGATCAGCGAGCGTCTGCCGAATGCAATCCGCGAAACTCCCTGGTGAACTCCACAAAGCTCTTCACCCGAACCACCTGGAAGTAATCACTCGCCAAAACATAAAAAAGCACCGACACCGCCCCGATGTCGTGCAGTGCATCCGTTCCCAGTTGATCGCTGAACGGCAGCGGCGCAGCCGAAAACACCATCGCCAGAACCATCAGCGCCATTGTCACAATACCCATCACCAGGTTGATCTCCACCACCTTGCTCGTGAAGGCTCTCCCCAGCCGCACGCTCCGCCCCAGCGCCTGCATCGGGCCGCACTCCTCAAGCACCATCAGCACCGGCGCTATCCCCACAGGCCAGCTCACCAGCGCCCATGCCGTGTAAAACCCCAGCGACAAAAAGATCGCCCACATCGAGTAGCCGATAAGGTCAGGCTCCCCGCCCGGCAGGCTGCCTGCCGCAATGTGTGTCGCGCCCACCCAATCCATCGCCCACACCCACGCGCCAACCGTTGCGCCAAACACCACCAGCCACGCCGCCTGCAGAACCATCATCCCCATCAAGCCCTTTGGCCGCATCTGCATTGCCCGCCCGCTCGCCTGCGCCAGCTTCCACAGCACCACGCTCCGCCCCAGCCCTGAGATCACCACCCACGCCGTTGCAGCCACAGGAACAAGCCAGCCCAGAACGGCCACCAACTCCGGCCTGTACATCTGCCATGCATGATCAAGCTGCACTGCCGCCACCCATGGGTTCTGCGTATTAATCCCCGTCAGCCCCGCTGAATCAGGCGGCACCGCCTTCAAAATGCGCTGCCCCTCAATCCAGCAGACCGCAAGCACCGGCAGCCCCACCAGCCAGCGCCAGCCGACCTCCAGAGCCGTCAGCACCGGCCGCGCAAACACCCAGCCCATCTGCCCCACCAGCGATTGCGTTCCCCGTACCGGCTGCGCCATCTTCGCGCCCACCCTACTTCACAACCAGATTCACAAGCTTGCCCGGCACCACAATCGCCTTCACCACCGTCTTGCCCGCGATGCGCGCCTGCACCTTCGCGTCCGCCCGCGCCGCGGCTTCCATCGCCGCGCCGTCCGCATCCGCGGCCACTTTCACCACACTCACTAACTTCCCATTCACCTGCACCGCGAACTCCAGCTCGTCTTCCTTCGCCAACTCCGGATCGCTCTTTGGCCACTCTGCGCGCAACACGGCTCCCTCTTCGCCCAGCTCTTCCCACAACTCCGCGGCAAGATACGGCGCAAACGGTGCAAGCAGCAGCACCACCGTCCGCAGCAGCTCCCGCATCACCTGTGGCTCCACGGCTCCAGCAGCCAACTGTGCATCCGCACCCTGAATCTCGTTCACCAGCTCCATGATCGCGGCCACGCATGTATTGAAGTGCCAGCGCCCCTCAAAATCCAGCGTGATCTTCGCCGTCGTCTGGTGCATCTTCCGCAACAGCTTCAACGACAGCCCTTCCGGCTTGCGCGCCTCACGCTCGGGTGCCCCATCCTCCTGAGCGTAGCGAAGCGGAGTCGAAGGACCTGCGGTTTGAACATTGGTGCGGAATGGGTGGGAATGATCACCGATGCTTCGCGCCAACGCCGAGTACTTCGTCACCAGCCGCCAAACCCGCCCCAGGAACCGGCTCACCCCCGCGACCCCATCCTCCTGCCAATCCAGGTCCCTGTCCGGCGGCGAAGCAAACAACGAATACATCCGCGCCGAGTCCGCTCCGTAGCGCGCCACCATATCGTCCGGCGACACCACGTTGCCCTTCGACTTCGACATCTTCGCCCCGTCCTTGATCACCATCCCCTGCGTAAACAGCCTCGCCACAGGTTCATCGTTGGTTATCAATCCCAGGTCGCGCATCACCTTCGTCCAGAAACGCGAATAGATCAAATGCAGAATCGCGTGCTCCACCCCGCCAATGTACTGGTCAATTGGGAACCAGTACTTCGCGATCTTCGGGTCAAACGGCGCAGTCGAATTCTTCGCGTCAGGATAGCGATAGAAATACCAGCTCGAGTCCACAAACGTATCCATCGTGTCGGTCTCGCGCTTGGCCGGCCCGCCACACTTCGGGCACGTCACGTTCACAAACTCCGCCACGCGCCCCAGCGGAGACCCGCCCTGCTGCGTAATCTCAATCGCCTCGGGCAACAGCACCGGCAGTTGCTCCTCAGGCACCGGCACAATTCCATCTTTGTCGCAGTAAATCATGGGAATCGGCGTGCCCCAATACCGCTGCCGGCTCACGCCCCAGTCCTTGAGCCGGTAGGTCACCTTGGCCTCGCCAAAGCCCCGGCTGCTCGCCACCGACTGCAACAGCATCTGCGCATCCATGCTCTTCAGCCCATCGAACTCACCCGAGTTAATGAGCACGCCGTCTTCAGAGACAAACGGCAGCACCGCCTCATCCTCCGCGGTCCCGCTCTCCGACACCGGCGCAATCACTTGCCGAATCTCCAGCCCATACTTCGTCGCAAACTCGAAATCTCGTTCGTCGTGCCCCGGAACGCTCATGATCGCACCCGTCCCGTAGTCGGCCAGTATGTAGTTCGCCACCCAGATCGGTACCGGCTGCCCGTTGTACGGATTGATCGCCACCCGCCCCGTCGCGATCCCATGCTTTTCGATCGCGCCCAGATCCCCGGCCTCGCGAGCCTTCTTCTGCTGCTCGATCAGCTCATCCACCTGCGCCTTCAACGCGGGATTGTCCGCTGTCAGCTTCGCCACCAGCGCGTGCTGCGGCGCAAGCTGCACGCTCGTCGCCCCAAAGATCGTGTCCACCCGCGTCGTAAACACACGAATCCGCACAGCGTTGCCACGCTGGGCCGCTTCCAACCAACTGTCCTTCCGTGCGGAGAGCAGCGGAATCGCAGTCCCCATCGACAGATCGGCATTGCGTTGGAAAATCTGGCTCCCCATCGGCAGGTCGTCGTTGCGTTGGGCAGCCGCAGGATCTGCCTGTCGTTCTGTTCCCTGTTCCCTGTTCCCTGCTCCCTCGCTCTCTGAACCCCGCACCCTGACCCCTGAACCCTGTCCTTTGTTCCCTGTTCCCTCGCCTCTAGTCCCTGGTCCCTCAGTCCCTAGTCCCTGGTCGACTTTTTCCGAAAGGAAAAAATCCACCTCCGTCCCTTCGCTCCGCCCGATCCAGTTGCGCTGCATCGTGCGCACCTTCTCCGGCCAGCCATCCAGCTTGTCGAGATCGTTCAGCAGCTCATCCGCATACGCCGTAATCCGCAGGAACCACTGCACCAGGTCGCGCTGCTCCACAATCGTGTCTTCGTGCCGCCAGCAGCACCCATCCACCACCTGCTCATTCGCCAGAACAGTCGCGCACTCCGGACACCAGTTCACCTTGCTCTTCTTCCGGTAAGCCAGCCCCTTCTCATACATCTTCAAAAAGAACCACTGGTTCCACCGGTAATACTCCGGCATGCACGTCGTCACTTCCGTCGCCCAGTCAAACCCCATCCCCAGCCGCAAAAACTGCCGCTTCATCGCCGCGATATTCGCCAGCGTCCACTCCCTGGGAGGCGTACGGTTCTTCAGCGCCGCATTCTCCGCCGGCAACCCAAACGCATCCCACCCCATCGGGTGCAGCACGTTATAGCCGCGCATCCACATCTGCCGCGCCAGCGCATCGCCAATCGAGTAGTTGCGCACGTGCCCCATGTGCAGCGCGCCGCTCGGATAAGGCAGCATCTCCAGCACGTAATACTTCGGTTTCCCGCAATCCGCGGGTTCTGCCGCATACAGTCCAGGGTCCGCCGCCCACCGCTGCTGCCACTTCGGCTCAATTACCGCCGGGTCATATCGTTGTTCAATCTCTTCCGCCATGATCTTTTCAGTGTAAATGTGAAGGCTCGGAGCGATCGAAAAGCCTCGAGCCAGCCACGCACCTAACCACAAGCCAGAGGCCGTGCTACCCTCTTCGCAAAGCTATGTTGACGTTTAATTTATTGCTAACCGAGGCGGGGCTTGACCCCAAGGATGTTTACCTTGTCCGACACAAGGACACGCGCATCGCAGCGGGACGCCTTCAGGCGCGAGGTTCTTCCCCTTACGCTTTGTGGCTCAACAGAAGAGAAGACTTCGAGACTTATCAGCAACTGCAAAGCGAGGAGTGTTTTCGAAAGCGCGAGTGGATTGCTTCATTTGTCGTCCCACCTAACAATGAGACTTTGTTCGCAGGCATCTATCGAAAGATCGGCTGCGGGAACTTGCCGGATCAGCTCACGGAATGTCCAAGCACAGGGAAGACTGTAAACAGCGAAACTCATGTCTTTTACGATCTTGCCTGCGATCATAGGCTCGACGTGTGGGTTGGGCGACTTGTTGTTGAGTGGGGTGAAGGATACCGCGCCTGGATTCAAAACGCAGACTCCAAGGACTCCGGAAACAAACCCATTTTGGAGCTAAGAAAGGCAGGGCACGAGCCTCCATTCCCCGGCTATCGCGATTTCCACGAACATATCAAGGACATCCCCTCCATCCCGCCAACATGGCAATCGCACTTGAAGAATTGCAAAGGAATTTACCTATTAACCTGCAAAGACCACGGCAAGCTCTATGTGGGAAAGGCTGACGGAAACGAAGGATTCTGGGGACGTTTCAACGAATATGCCGAATCAGGTCACGGAGGGAATCAGGGATTGAAGGTCCACCAGACCTCCGGTTACATGGTCACAATTCTTGAAGTATTGGCCACCCCGGAACCCGGTGAGCTCGATCGCCTAGAAGCGCTTTGGAAAAAGAAACTCGGAAGCCGTGAATGGGGCCTGAACAAGAACTGATGTGTCAATGAACAGGAACCCACTTCCGGTTCACAAACCTGCCAACAGTTCGCGTTCCGTCCTCTTCAATTCGAACAAGAAGCGTTCGATCTCCCGGGTATCCCTCGAAATGCGGAAATGGCTCGCTCTCGAGAAATGCTTTCAGTCTTGCATGCCCCTCCGGCGTTCCGACTGACTCGATGCACTCGGAAATCGATACCCTGGGTTCTTCCATAACAGTCGCTTCTTTCGCGCTGTCTCTACCCCACCAGGCTCTTCAGCACCCGCACATTCCGCTCCTCGTCCCCCGGCTCATCCACCGGCGTCTCCGCCACAAACGCGCAATGCCCCCACCGTTCATCATTCACCAGCCGCCGGAACGCCTCCACCCCCATCGTCCCCTGCCCAATGTGCTCATGCCGGTCCAGCTTCGAGCCTCGCTCCGCCTTCGCATCGTTGCAGTGCCAAACCTTCACCGCGTCCAGCCCCACCGTCGCCGCTGCCAGCTTCACCGTCTCCTCATACCCTTCCGCCGTCACCAGGTCGTAACCCGCCACATGCGTGTGACACGTATCCAGGCACACCCCCACCGGCGCAGTGGCCCTCAGCCGAGCCACCAGCTCCGCCACCTGTTCAAAGCTCCCACCTAGCGAAAACTCCGCCCCCGCCGTATTCTCAATCAAAATCTCAAACCCAGTCCCCTGCCACGCCAGGCCCTCAATTGCCTTCGTAATCGACTCCGCCGCCAGCTTCAGTCCCTCATCCCGCGTCAGTCCCTTCCACGATCCCGGATGCAGCACCAGGTATTCCGCCCCCCACGCCAGCGCCCGCTCAATCTCTCCACGAAACGCATCCACGCTCTTCTTCCGCACATCCTCCGTCTGGCTGCACACGTTCACCAGGTAACTCGTATGAATCACCAACGGCCCCACGTCATGCTTTGCCCGCAACTCGCGCATCCGCGCCGCCTGCGCCACATCCACCTTCGGCGCCTTCCACATCCGCGGGCTCGAAGAGAAAATCTGAAATGTATTCGCCCCAATTTCCCGCGCCCGCTCCACCGCATTCGACGCCCCGCCCGCCGTCCCCAAATGCACACCAATCCGCCGCACACCAATCCCCTTCGTCATCCACCCAGTCTAACTGCCCTCAATCCCCATCCTTCGTCTTCTTCCGCTTCTCCTTCAGCATCGCCGGCACCGGCTTGTCCCCCATCGCATCCCGCCACAAAATCGCGTTTAGCTTTCCTGCATCCGCCCGATCAGCATGTCTAAAGTCCATCTTCGCGCTCTCCTTCGCCCCTGGCGCGGTCTTCGCATTCGCCGTATAAATCAGCCCGTTATCGCGATTCACATAGTCCGCCGAATAAGCCGCCTGATCCCCAGCCCCCGCAAAGATCGGTGAAATCAGCGATGCAAACGCATCGTTGTTGTTCATCGGCGGCAGCCCCAGCAGCGTCTCCATCGTCCGCACCACGCTCACCGTCGAGTAGAAACGGCTATCCACAAACACCCCGCCATCGGCCACCCGCGGCGCGTACTTGCTCACCACCAACCCAATGCTCCTGTGCGCATCCACATGGTCGGCGCCATCCTGTGCGTCGTCCTCCAAAATGAAAAACGCCGTGTCTCCCCAGAACGCCGAATGTGAAATCGCCTCCACTGCCCGTCCCACCGCCAGATCATTATCTGCAACAGACGCCTTCGGCGTCGGCCCTCCCGCCCGCGTTCCCGCCGTGTGATCGTTGGGCAGCCGCAGCAGCACAAAGTTCGGCATCGTGTCCTTGCCCTTCGCCTTATCCGCAATCCACTCCTTCAGATGCCTTAGAAATATCTCCACTCTCACCTGGTCCGGCACCATCAGCTCAAAGTCCGGCGCCTCCTCCGCAAAGTGCCCCACCAGCTCCGGCTTCGTCGCCACATTGGTCGCCATCAGCGGAATCGACCAAGGCCACTTGTTTACCCCGCCGCCCCACTTCTCCGGAATCGTCTCCCCCGGCGCAATCGCCTTCCGCCCGCAGTTCGGGCCCGCCACCTGTGGCCCCGCCTGCGGATTCGCCGTCTTCACCTCGTCGCAAAACGTCGTCGAAATGTACTCACCAAAGTGGTAGTAGCTCTTGCCATGCTTCGCCAGATCGCCCCATAGGTACCCGCTCGCCGGCTCTGCCACATCCGCTATCTTCTGCTCCAGCGGATACCCATCCGCCACCATCCCTTCCCAGTCATACGTCCGCTGCCCGCCCCGATAGTTCTGCTCCCAAGTCTTCTCCAGGTAGTCCGTCCCGATCGCCGCCGTCGACCACACGTGCCCATCGCCCGACACCTCGCCCGAGTCGAAGAAGTTATCCAGCACCCCAAATTGCAGCGCCAGCCTGTGCAGATTCGGCGTCACCGCCTCCCCATACATCGTCAGGCTCTCATCGCCGTTGCCAACCGGCTTGCCATCTTTCTTCAGGTCGCCCAGTATCTGGTCGTAGGTCCGGTTCTCTTTAATGATGTAGATCACGTGCCGAATCGGATTCTTGCCGCTCTCGGCAAACGGCACCGTCTCCGCCGCCGCCTTCATCCGGTTCGACTCGATCACGTTCTCCGTCCACGCCGGCAGGTTCTTCTCAATCTCCCCAGCGTCCAGCGTCGCCAACGACCCATGCAGCAGCGTCGCAATGTAGGTCGTCGGCTTCCGCATCCGCCTCGGCATATCCGGTCCGGTCACTGCCTGCGCCATATTGTTCGGACCCGTCCCATGCCCCTTCGCCGTCGCCACGTAGAGTTTCCCGCCCGTCCCAGCCGGCAAAAACCCCATCGCCATCGGCATCCACTCCGTCGGCACAAAACCCATCGGCTCCGCCATCCCCCGGCGCGAGCGTTTCGCCGTCAGCTTCTTCACATCGAACACCGCAATCGAATCGCTGATCGCGTTCCCCACATACAGGCGCGATCCATCCCCATTCAACGCCAGCGCCTCAGGCTCCGCGCCAAAGTACGTCTGGTGCGGCAGCCGCGTATCGAAATATCCCTTCACCGCCAGCGTCGCCGCATCCACCGCCGCCACAGCATCTCGATTCGCCAGCGCCACATACAGCGTCTTCCCGTCAGGCGAGAACTTCAGCGCGCACGGATGGCTCCCCGCCGCAATCGCGCTACTCGGCTTCAGCAGCGCCACCTTCCGCCCCACCGTGCCCTTCACCAGGTCCAGCTCCGCCACCTCCGACGAGTTCCACAACGCCACAAACGCCCGTCTCCCATCCGCCGTCACCACCACGTCAATCGGATACGTCGAAGGAACCGTCTCGTTCTCCGCAAGGTCAAACCGCTTCTCAATCTTTCCGCTCGCTACGTCTACCACCACAACATCGTCCGACAAGTTTTCCGCCACCAGCAGCTTCTCTGCTCCCGCCCCGCCCATCACCGCAATCGCCGCCGGAAACGGCACGCCCTTGTCCCCGTCCACATCGCCCACCAGCTTCGTCGTGTGTCCCTTCGCAAGCTGCACCAGCGGCAGCGCAATCAGCCGCTCCGCCGCAATCTTCCCCGCCGCAAATCCGTACACCACAATCGCATTACCCGTCGTCTTCGTCCCATCGCCCACCGGGTCCGTCGTTGACCCCATGCTCGCGTAAAGATGCGCCCCGTCCCGGCTGAACGCCAACCCCGCATACAGCGTCTGCTTCGCCCCCTCGATCGTCCGCGCATCCGGAAAATCCTCCAGCTTTCCCGTCTGCGTGTCGAGCACCGCCAGCGACTGCTCGTAATTCGACTCCGCCGTCCCATACCCCGCGTTCACCGTCACCACATAGCGCCCATCCGGCTCGACCGCCATCGTCATCGGCAAACTGTTCAGCCGCTCCGGCTTCCCCGGTATCTCCCCAATCAATGCCTTGCTAGTCGGCAAATCAATCGTCTGCCCCATCGCCGCCACGCTCGCAGCCACGCAAAGCGCCACCAGCATCGTCCTACCGAAACCCCAAACACCCACTCGTGTTCTCATGCAACCAACCTTAGCAAACCGCCCCCATCCCCGCTTCACAATCCTGTTACATATTCTTTGTGCGGCAGGCAGCCCCTCGGCTGTCAATACTCACTACAATCCACAATAAACAAGAATGTGTCATCCCGAGCTAACCCTGAGCGAAGTCGAAGGGGGAGTCGAGGGATCTGCGGTTGCTTGTAGGAAGCGGACTACCGGAACGCAAATTGGATGGCCAGTGCAATGCAAATAAGAATTAGGCTGATGACCAAGGATGCTGAACCAGCCTTCGAGGAAACAGGTTCCCCCGCCAACGTCCGCCTGTGCTGGGAGAGCACAAGGAGGTTCAGCGAGCAAAGCACAACGACAACGCTCCCGAACCAAAGCCAAAACCGCGTGCTCTCAGGGAGAATGAAAAAGGATAGAACCGCTCCTAACACTCCGCTGACGTTCACGATCGAGAGCTTCTTTAGGAGAGTCATCGCAGGTCCCGTTTCCCCTTAGAATTGTCGTCCATATCTTAAACCGGCGCTCAGAATTGGGTTCCTCGGGAGACATTACATGCCCCCCATTACCAACATCCACTCCCCCGTAATCCTGCGCCCAATCCCAATTCCCCTTAGAATCTCCTCATGGACGACCCCACAGACTCCCTCACCGACCTCCTCCTCAACTCCATCCTCCCCAACCTCCGCGCCGTCCAGGTCAGTCAAGCCGAGCAGATCGCCGCCAACGACCGCCTCGAGCAATCCATCGAGAACCTCCGCACCCACCTCAACTCTGAGTTCAACAAGTTATCCGCCCAACTCATCGCCGCCCGCGCCGAAATGGCCGCCCTCCAAGCCGCGCTCCAAACCCTCCAATCCCGCACCCACAGCCCCTCCTCCGAAGATTCCAAGCTCATCCACTAAGATCTGCAGCTCGCCACCCCGCTGACCCGCTGCCTTGCTGACTCGCTGTCTCGCTGTCTCGCGGACTCGCTTGCCTGCTGACCTGCAATAATCGTTGCGTATGCCCACCGTCTTCACCGCCGCGCACCTATGGGACGGCGACAGCCTCCTCGAACACCCCATCCTCGCCGTCGAAGACGGCCGCATCCTCTCCATCTCCACCCGCGCCACCGCTGAATCCCCATCCACACCCAACACCCTGGACTTCCCCAACGCCACCCTCGCTCCCTCATTCCTCGACGTCCACATCCACGGCGCTTCCAATCACGACGTCATGGAAGCCACACCCGCCGCACTCGACTCCATCGGCCGTTTCCTTGCCTCGCGCGGCACCGGCCACTACCTCGCCACCACCGTCACAGCTCCCGTCGACGACACGCTCCGCTCACTCTCGGCCCTCGCTAAGCTCCTCAACAAACCCGCCGACGAATCCCCAATCGCCCGCCCCGTCGGCATTCATCTCGAGGGCCCGTTTCTCTCCCACCTCAAGCGCGGCGTCCACCCGCCCGAGCATCTCCAGCCCGCCAACATCGCCCTCTTTGACCGCCTCTATGATGCAGCCGAGGGCCACGTCCGCCTCATGACCCTCGCCCCCGAGTTGCCTGGCGCGCCTGCTCTCGCCACCCACGCCACCAGCCGCAGCGTCCGCGTCTCGGTCGGCCATTCCAATGCCACCGCCGCTGAAACCCGCGCCGTAATCGCCGCCGGAGCCGTCAGCGCCACACACACCTTCAACGCCATGCGCCCCCTCGACCACCGCGAGCCCGGCATCCTCGGCGTCGCCCTCAGCGAAGACTCGCTCTACGCCGAGCTCATCTGCGACGGCATCCACACCACCCCTGAAATCGTCCGCATCTGGTCGCGCTGCAAAGGCCCCCACCGCGCCATCCTCGTCACCGACGCCATGAGCGCCACCGGCATGCCCGACGGCGAATACCGCCTCGGTGGCCTCACCGTCACCGTCGCCAATGGCCGCGCCACCTCCGGCGGCGTCCTCGCCGGCAGCGTCCTCACCCTCGACCGCGCCCTCGCCAACTTCCTCCGCTTCACCGGCTCATCCCTCGAACACGGCCTCCGCCTGCTCACCACCAACCCAGCTGCCATGATAGGTTTGTCAGGCCTCCCAGACTCGGCAAGCTCAACCAGACCCGCTGGCCTCCCCGCCCCCGTCGGCCACCTCGCCCCCGGCATCCCCGCCAACTTCGTCGCCGTCAATCCTGACGGCACCCTCGCCGCATCCTTCCTCCACGGCCAGCCCATCTCCTGACTCCCAATCCAGCCGCCACCGTCGCCCTTTTGAGAGTGTCGCGTCTGCGCACGACCTCAGGTGCCGCCAAAGGCCCAATCGAAGCGCGTCTTGTAACAACGGCACGGCTTCAGCCGGGCCAATCAAGCCCAGAACAGGAATTGGGGCTTCAGCCCCTGGAAAACTCCGCTGCCCATCGGGTAGGAGGCGGGATCACTCCCGCCGTCCTCCCACACCACAGGACGTGCCGTTCGGCATCCGGCGGTTCATGAAGCAGATGTAAGACGTTGCCGAGCTTCCAGCAACGAAACCAGCCCCAAA
>Ga0302275_10000793_pt1 | contig 34824 bp, 25 predicted proteins | sample III_Bog_N2_2_FD_200229 | JGI IMG/M metagenome (GOLD analysis project Ga0302275, IMG submission 200229) | Peat permafrost microbial communities from Stordalen Mire near Abisko, Sweden - III_Bog_N2_2 | ecosystem: Environmental > Terrestrial > Soil > Wetlands > Peat | place: Sweden: Abisko... | reverse complement strand
GCGGGACTCGCCGATGAGGAGCATATGCGCAAGACGCGCGATCTGACCCGTGAGGGTCGGGAGTATTTTGAAAAAGAGTTTGCCGCGATTGGGTTGGAGTTCGTTCCGAGCGTAGCCAACTTCGTCCTTGTGAAGGTTGGTGATGGCAAGGCCGTCTTCGAGGCACTCCTCCGCAAGGGGATCATTCTCCGGGCGATGGGCAGCTACGGACTTCCCGAATGGGTGCGGATCTCCGTCGGCACGATGGAGCAAAATCGTCGCTGCCTTGCGGAACTCCAGGTGCTCGCGGACGAAGGCAAACTTGCGATCACGACCCGGTGATCGTGAATGACACCATTGCCGCTCTGGCGACGCCTCCGGGCGAGGGGGCGCTTGCCGTCATTCGGATCAGCGGATCGAAGGCGCTTGCCGTCGCGGATAAAATTTTCCGCGGGGCCAAACCCCCTTCGCTGATGGAGGAGCGGCGTGTGGGATTCGGAAGGATTGTTTCAGCAGAGGGAGAGGTGATTGACGAGGTGCTCCTTACGGTATTTTCTCATCCCCGCAGCTACACGGGCGAGGATTTGGTGGAGATCAGCGGCCATGGAGGATCGCTTGTGGCCTCGCGTGTCCTGGCCGCCACCCTTGCTGCCGGAGCTCGGATGGCGAGACCGGGCGAATTCACCGAACGCGCCTTTTTAAACGGGAAACTTGATCTCACCCAGGCCGAGGCGGTGATGGATCTGATCAGTGCCCAGACACCTCGTGCCGCACGCGCTGCCGCAGAACAACTGGAGGGACGGCTTGGCATTGAGATTCATGCCCTGCGCTCCGAATTGTTGGAATGTGTGGCCCATCTCGAGGCCTTCATTGATTTTCCTGAAGAGGGAATCGATCCCGAGAGTGGCATTGCTTTGCGGCAGCGGATGGAAAGGATATCCGCTCATTTTGAACGGCTGCTTGTGACTGCCGATGAGGGGCGGCTGCTTCGCGAAGGGATCACGCTGGCTCTCTGCGGTGCGCCGAATGCCGGGAAATCGAGTCTTCTGAACCGGTTTCTGGGCTCGGAGCGGGCCATCGTCGCAGCAACCCCGGGCACCACGCGGGACACGATTGAGGAAAGGGCAAGTCTCGGAGGCTATCCCTTCCGGGTCATCGACACCGCCGGATTTCGTGAGACGGAGGATCCGATCGAGCGGGAGGGTGTCGAGAGGGCGCGTCATGCCGCGAAGCGGGCGGATGTGCGCATTCATTTGGTGGATGCCTCGACTGCCACGATGCCCGTGAAGGCACTGTTTGACGACGAGTTGCTGGTGATCAACAAAATCGATCTGATCTCCGAACGATCAGTATTTTCCTCATTGCCGACGGTCTCCTGCAGGACAGGGGAGGGAATCGAGGAATTGATTGCTGCAATTCTGACGAGGGTCACAGGTCGTTCCGAAGGGGATTCACTCCCCGACGGGGCGGCGATCAACGCACGCCATCAGGAATGTCTGAACCGCGCGGCGGCTTTCCTGGCGACGTCAATGCAATTGCTTTCCCTCGGCGAGCCGCCGGAACTGGTGGCTGTGGAACTGCGGGCGGCGCTTTCCGCTGTCGGAGAGATTGTCGGCGAGGCGGGAACCGAAGAGATCCTTGGGAAAATTTTCAGCAGCTTCTGCATTGGGAAGTGATGGCGGGAATGGGGAGAGCAGAGGAGTTTTTTAATGTGGAACTCAGGAATGCAAAGGAAGGAGACAGGCATGAGAAAAATTCCAAGTCTGTTTCATCAAAGAAAACCGGCGTGATTCATCGATTCATTATTCTCCACTATTTGAAGTTCAGACTTTCCCCTTCCTGAGTTCCTGAGTTCCATGTTTTTTCCAATGGATTTCTACACCAATTTGCTGCGACCACTGTTCTTCTCGCTTGATGCCGAGGAGGCGCATGAAACTGCGCTGCATGCGCTGGAAAAGGGATCGAGTTTTCCCTCTCTCATCCGACTGGCTTCCGGAGGCGCAGTGCCTGCTTCACCGCGAAACGTGGCCGGGATAGCATTTCCGAATCCCGTCGGCCTTGCTGCCGGCATGGATAAGAATGGGATCGCTCTTCCTGCCTGGGAGGCGCTGGGATTTGGATTCATCGAGGTCGGAACGATCACGGCGCGCCCGCAACAGGGCAATCCAAAGCCGCGACTCTTCCGCTTTCCCGAACAGCAGGCATTGATCAACCGGATGGGGTTCAACAATGAGGGTGTCGAGGCGATTGCAACCCGACTGGAGGAACTGCATGAAGCCGACCGCTGGCCGGGGATTCCCGTGGGGCTGAATATCGGAAAATCCAAGGTGACGCCCGCCGAAGAGGCCCATCAGGATTATTTGGCCTCTTTCAAACGTCTGTATGGGCTTGGCGATTATTTCGTCATCAATGTGAGTTCCCCCAATACTCCGGGACTCCGCGATCTTCAATCCACCAAAGCTCTGGGCCGGATCATCCGCACGCTCCGGGATTGGGAGGGGACTCCTTCCCTTCCTCTCTTTGTCAAAGTCGCCCCCGATCTTGCTGAGGAAGATCTCCGTGCCATCGTGGAGTTGGCCGAGGAAGAGAAAATTTCAGGACTGATCGCAACGAACACGACCCTTGATCACTCCTCGATTCCTCCAGGACGGGATCAGGCGGGGGGACTCAGCGGGGTGCCTGTGCAGGAGCGTTCGCTCAACGCACTCCGCATCATCCGCGCCCACACAGCACTTCCAGTGATTGCCAGCGGTGGGATCAGTGACGAGGCATCCGCAAAGGAGCGCCTGGAAGAAGGTGCCGATCTCCTGCAAGTCTATACCTCTTTCATCTACCAGGGCCCCGCCTTGCTGCGAAAACTGGCAGTGGCATCGGTTTTAAAACGCTAAAAATACACGAAAAGTCCTTCAAGTTTCAGGTTTCAGGTTTCATCCTTCTTTTTTATGTCCCACGCCCCTTCCCACACGCTTCTGCTCGGCCATTCCCCCGATCCCGATGATGCCTTCATGTTTTATGCCATGGCGGCCGGGAAGATCGATCTCTTGGGATATGATTTTGAACATTCCCTTCAGGATATTCAGACGCTGAATGAGCGTGCTTTACGCGGTGAGCTGCATCTCTCGGCGGTTTCCATCCACGCCTATGCGCATTTGCTGGAAACCTATGCCCTGCTTCCCTGCGGCGCGAGCATGGGCGACGGGTATGGGCCGATGTTCGTGGCTCTCCAGGGCCGGGGCCCCGCTGCCGATGCCTCGCTGGAGGAGAAGAAGGCCTGGCTTCGCACGAAGAAAATCGCCGTGCCGGGTCTCATGACGAGCGCCTATCTGAGCGCCCAACTCTTTCTTGGGAGGGAGTTCGACCATCGTGTCGTTCCCTTTGACCAGATCTTTGATGCCGTCCGTTCCGGAGCGGTCGATGTCGGTCTCATCATTCATGAGGGTCAGCTGACCTATGCGAATGAGGGATTTGAGAAAGTTGCCGACATGGGCGAGTGGTTCAAGGAGGAGACCGGTCTCCCACTGCCGCTCGGAGGAAATGTCATTCGCAAGGATTTCACTTCCGAACAACGCTCCGAGATCAATGAGATCATGAAGGCGAGCATTCGCTATGGTCTGGAACATCGACGCGCTGCTGTCGATCACAGCATGGCTCATGCAAGGGGCATGGAGGTTCCGCTGGCCGACGAATTTATCGGGATGTATGTCAACGACTACACGCTCGATTATGGCGAGAGTGGTCGCGCGGCGATCCGCGAGTTCCTGGGACGCGCAGCCGATCAGGGACTCGTCCCTCGCCTTGATAAACTCGAGTTCGTCAGCTGAAATCCGCCGGCTTTTGGCGCAGTGCGGTGTCGCTCTCTCTGGTAGCCGGAAAAGAACTGCCGCAACAGATGAGACGCAACGGCCGGCCAAGCCAAAGGAGATTCAAAGATGGGATGGAAAAATTCCTGATGAGACATCTGTTGCATCATGATCTCTTCACTTCTCGGATTTCCCTTGGCTGTTTCCTCTGTGGTAAATTCTTATTCCGGCTGCGAGATTCTTTAAACAGCTAGGCGATCGCGAGTTTCTCGCGTGCAGCACCCAAAAATGGACGGTGCCGCGACGGATTGCGAACCTTGGGTTTGGAGACCAGCATGTAGATGGAAGGAACGACGAAGAGGGTAAAGAAAGTTCCTATGATCATGCCCGAGACCAGCACGATACCGATGCTATTGCGGGCTCCCGCTCCTGCTCCCGTGGCAAAAATCAGCGGCGTGTGTCCGAAGACGGTGGCAGCCGTGGTCATCAGGATCGGACGGAGGCGGGTTCCCGATGCATTGAGGATGGCATGCCATTTGTCCATCCCGCCGTCCTGGAGTTTATTGGCGAATTCGACAATCAGGATTCCGTTTTTGGCAATCAGACCGAAGAGCGTGATGAGTCCGACCTGGCTGTAGATGTTGATGCTGGTTGCTCCGAGAAAGGTGAACATCAAGGCGCCGGAGAGTGCGAGCGGCACCGAGCCAAAGATAATGATAAAGGGATCGCGGAAACTCTCAAACTGGGCGGCCAGAACCAGGAAGATCAGGATGAAGGAGATGACCATCGTGGTGACAAGGGTGTTCCCCTCCTGGCGCAGCTGGCGGGATTCGCCGGAATAGTCGATCTGAAAGCCGTTGGGAAGAATCTCGGAGGCCCTTTTTTCCAGCACTTTGAGAGCCTGGTCAACGGTGATTCCCGGTGGGATAAGGCCCGAGATTTTGGCGGAATTGAGCTGTTGAAACCGGTTGATCTGCCGTGGTTCGGTGGTCCGTTTGAGCGAGGCAAAGGTGGAAAGTTGGACCAGGCGCCCGTTGGGGCCGGTGACATAAAGTTTGCCGAGGGAATCGGGATCGAGCCGATCCTGCCTGCTCAGTTCGGGAATCACTTTGTAACTGCGTCCCTGAATGCTGAAACGATTGACGTAGTTGCCCCCCAGGAGGGTGCCGAGATCCGTCCCGACCTTTTCCAGATCAAGGCCGAGAGCGGAGACCTTGTTCCGGTCAAAGACGATCTCCACCTGTGGTTGGTCATACTTCAGGTCGGTGTCGGCATAGATGAAGATGCCGCTGGCAAAGGCGGTTTTGACCAGATCATTGGCTGCCTCGAGCAACTGCTTGGGTTCCAGCGTGGACGAGATGACAAACTCGACGGGAAAGTTGCTTCCGCCGGGCAGTGCCGGAGGAGTGGTGGCGATGACGCGCACTCCCGGAATCGCCGCCAGTTTACCGCTCAGGTAGGCGGCGATCTGGTCGCAGCTCCGCTTGCGCTGGTTGACCGGTATTGTCCTGATGCCGCCGAATCCGCCGCTGGGATTGTCAATCTGGAAGGTGTGCCAGGTCTCCGGGAGCGATGCATAGGCATCGTGAATGAGATCCCCGTAAAGCATTGCCTGATCAATCGTGGAGAAGGGGGAACCCTGGACGATGCAATAGACGATGCCCTGATCCTCCTTGGGCGACAGTTCCTTTTGTGAGAAGAGGTAGAAGACGGGGATCAGAAGAATCCACATGACAGCGACCGAAAGAACCGCCCAGCGATGCCTCAGGGTGGAGGCCAGCACATGAACATAGCCCTTCTGAAGCGCCGTGAAACGGCGGTTGACCCAGCCCGCATAGCCGCGCAGATCATCACCACGGCGCAGCAGTTGAGAGGACATCATCGGCGAGAGTGTCAGGGCGACGATGCCGGAGATGAAAACCGCGCCGGCAAGTGTCAGGGCGAATTCGCGGAAGAGAGCGCCGGTCAGTCCTCCCTGAAGTCCGATCGGGGTGTAGACTGCAGCCAGCGTGATCGTCATCGCAATGATCGGACCGAGGAGTTCCCGGGCGCTGACGAGAGCCGCCTGAACGGGGTCGAGTCCCTCATGAAGGTGGCGTTCGACATTCTCCACGACCACAATGGCATCATCGACCACGAGACCGACCGCCAGCACGATCGCCAGCAGGGTGAGCAGGTTCACGGTGAATCCAAACACCACCATGATGAAGGCGGTGCCGATCAGTGAAATCGGAATCGTTACCACCGGGATGAGAACCGAGCGGAACGATCCAAGGAAAAGGAAGATGATCAGGATGACGATGGCGAGAGTCTCCGACATGGTCTTGAACACATCGGCAATGGCATCACGGATATAGTCGCTGGAATCGTAGGGGATATCGAGGGTCATGCCTGGAGGCAGGATTTTTCTAAGCTCCGGGATCTGGTCGCGCACGAGTTTGGTGACATCCAGCGTGTTGGCTGTGGGAAGGCACCAGATGCCGAGGAATTTGGCGCTCTTTCCGTCGAAGCGAACACTGGAGTCGTAATCCTCCGCACCCATCTCCACTTCAGCCACATCCTTGAGCCGGACGAGAACGCCGTTCTTTTGTTTGATCACGAGTTCGCGAAATTCCTTCGGCGATGTCAGGTCGGTGTTGGCGACGAGGTTGATCGAAGTCATCGAGCCCTTTGTCTTGCCAACGGCAGCGAGATAGTTGTTGGACTGGAGGGCGTTGCGGACATCGGAGGCCGAAACCCCGAGGGCGGCAAGACGGTCGGGTTTGAGCCAGATGCGCATCGCGATCACGCGGGCTCCGAGCACGTCGGCACGCTGGACTCCGGCAAGAGCGGTAAGTTTCGGCTGAATGACGCGCGTCAGATAATCGGTCAGCTGATTGTCCGCCATGTTTTGATCCGTGAACCCCAGATACATGGCTGCGCGGAGTTCATCGGCATTCTGGAGTGCGATGATGGGATTTTCCGCCTCGGGGGGGAGATCATTGCGCACCTGGGCCAGCTTTGCCTGGATCTGGGTCAGTGCGGCATTCGGATCGTAGTTCAGCTTCAGATGGGCCGTGATTGTACTCAATCCCTGGGCGCTGGAGCTCTCAATGTAATCAATTCCCTCCGCCGAGGCGATCGTTCGCTCCAGGGGAGTGGTGATATAGCCACGCACCAGATCGGCATTGGCCCCGACATAGACTGTCGAGACTTGAATCACCGAGATATCGCTGCGCGGATACTGGCGGACGTTCAGAACGCGGATCGACTGAATCCCGGCGAGCAGGATGAGAAGACTCACCACGACGGCCATCACGGGTCGTTTGATGAAGAGATCTGTAAAGTTCATGCGCGGTCTGGTATCTCGATCAATGAGAATACGTCCAGTTTTTCTAGCTCTCCTGCGGCGTGGGTTTGGGATTATTCCCGGGCTGGACGCTATTGTTTACCTTGACGGCTCCACCCTGACGGAGTTTGAAGATGCCGGAGGTGGCAATTTCGTCACCCTCCTTGAGTCCCGTGATCACTTCAATCTGATCACCGCGGGTTTTTCCAAGAACGACCGCCTGTTCCCTGGCGCCAAGATATTCGACATCGTCAGGCCCCTTCATCTTTTCGATGACAAAGACGGAATCTCCGTAGGGCGCGTATTCGATAGACGTGGCGGGTATCATGACAACGCGTTTTCTTGATGGCAGGAGTACCTGGACTCCCGCGAACATGCCGGAGCGCAGGAGGTGTTCGGGATTTGGGATCGTCGCCTGCGCCTCGATATTGCGGGTGGTCGCATCAACGATGGAGTCAATAGCAGTGATCGTTCCGGTGAATACCTTGTCAGGAAAACCGTCAGCCTGCATCTTCACCCCCTGGCCGACGCTCAGTTTGCCCACATCCTGCTGGGGGAGGGCGAAGTTGACATAGATCGGATCGAGGGATTCGAGCTGCACGATGGGATCACCGCTTTTGAGATACTGTCCCGCATTGATCTGACGGATGCCGATGGCGCCGCTGAAAGGGGCACGAATTGTTTTTCTGTCGATGGCGGCCTGTGTCTCCTCCACCGAGGAGACAGCGGCGTCGTATTGGCTCTTTGCCTCGTCGAAGGCGGATTGGGCGATCACATGCTTCTGTCCCAGATCCTGCGCCCGGTTGAGATTCTGGAGGGCAAGTTCCAGCTTGGCCTTGGCCGTGCGGAGTTGGGCCTCCTCCTGGCGCGTGTCGAGCTGGACGAGAAGCTGTCCATTGGTGACCTCGGTGCCCGATTTGAAATCAATCGCCGTCACGATGCCCGGCAAATCCGCGCTCAGCATGACGCCTTGGGGTGAGGCCAGGGAACCAACCGCTTCCAGAACCGGTGAGAGGGATTCCTCTTTCACCACGAGCGAAGTCACTGCATCCGGGGGCATTTTGAATGCCTTTCCTTTGGCGATGCCCTGAGTGATCTGGTATCCCTTCACGGTACCGATGACCGCGATGAAGAGAATCATTGCTGAAATGGAGATGATCAGGACCAGTTTGGGCCGCTTGGGAGGAGTCGGATCTTCAGCCAAATTGATCACTTCCGGCCCAGACGGGGTGATCGACTGATTGAGTACAGGAGAGTCATCGCTCATGGAAAAAAGGATTGAAGAAATGGAAAAGGATCGGACTTGAGCCAGGTGAAACCTGAAAGGCGATTACTTAACGACATTAAGTAATCAGGTGCTCTATTTCCGGTCAAGCGATATTGATCCGGAAAATTCCCGCCCTCCCGCCTTGGCCAGGGAAAAAATTCCCAGTAATACCAATCACCATCAGAAATGATACTATCCGGCTGGTTCTTTTGACTCGCTCGCTCCCGCTCGGCTCGCCCCTCGTTACACTCAGGGCTGCACTCCGTGCAGTCTATCCAGGCCGTTCCCACGGCCATCTATTGCCTTGCCACACCCCAAACTCCTTCGCCGCTAAAGTACCACTTCTTCCTGTGATTGGTATAACGCCGCACTTCCTAATTTTCAGACAGACTCTTAAAGGGAGGATTCTGTCGGCCCCAGACCTTGGGAACTTATTCAGCCGACTTCTTTTTCCGGGTAGCGCGCGAAGCTTTATTGACGGCGGGATCCTGTTTCGATTTGCGGTCGGCAGGACCCTCCCACATCCGGAAGCCGCCGATAAAGGCATTCGCATTGTCACCCGGGATGCACGCGGGCGGCAGTTCCTTGAGTTTCTTCACATTGCCACCTCCGAGAACGATATAATCGGGAAGCAGGGCGGCAGTCAGCAGCTCCACGGTTTCAAAGACATGCTTCTTCCAGCGGGCCTTGCCGTTTTTCTCCAGGCCACGCAGTCCGACATAATCCTCGAACGTTTTCTTTTTGAAGGGGAGGTGCCCGAGTTCCAGGGAGAGCAGGGCGTGGTCGGCGACCACGGCACTTCCAAGACCGGTACCGAGTCCCAGAAAGAGCATCGTTCCCCCCTTGTAACTCCCAAGTGCCTGCATCGCCGCATCATTGATCATCTTCACGGGGCATCCGAAAACTTTCTCGTAATCAAAATCAACCCACCCTTTTCCGAGATTGAAGGGTTCCACAGTGGGAACATTGTTATGAACGGGTGCCGGAAATCCAATGGAGACCACATCGTAGCTCCAGCCTTCCGCGAGCTTGCGGACATCTTCCACAAGCTGTGCCGGGGTGAAGTTGGGGCCGGAGGGCATCTTGCGCGGTTCCTTTTCACCGGTGAGCAGGATCTTCACATGGGTGCCGCCGATATCGATGGAGAGAACATTCATGGTGGGGTGGTTTGGGGAGAGGTGCTGTGACCTGAAATTTGAGAGGTGAAGATCAAAAAGAAAAGAAGAGAAGTGTGTTTTTCCTTATCCCATGATGACAACGGGTTCCGGCGAGAGGAGATGAAGAAGGATCCTCCGAATTTTTTCCTGGGGGAGATTTGAAAGCAGGGAGAGCGCACGGCGGTAGATTTCCATCTGGGAACGATAAGAAGCGATGAGTTGATCGCGGCTTCCCTGGTCGGTTTTGAAATCGATCAGATCGGCATGGGTCGGCCTGCCGTGTGCATCACGGTAAATCACCACCCGGTCAAAGCACCCCGAGACCCAGCGTCCCTCCAGGACAAGATCAAACCTCTGCTCCCGCCAGAGATCGGCGGGGCCGTCCGGTTTCTGAAAAAGCGTGCGGATTGCGGGGTTCCGAAGGGAGAAATCCATGAGTTCCCGCGCCTCGCGTGATGCGGATTTTGGAATCAAAAACGGAAATTCTTTATCTTTGGAAATCCACTCCAGAGACTCGAAGAGGGCATGGGTCTCCGTGCCGAGCTGAGAGGGGTTCATTTCCTGAAAGGCCTGGCTTCCTGTCAGGTTCCGATGACTCTCGTCGGAGGGACGGAATGTGCCCAAAGCCGCCGGCCGTGTGGAAACATTGATGGTCTGCGGCAAGGGATCGGATGGGGGCTCGACTGGAGGCTGCTGAAAATGCTCATACCACCTGGCATCGCCCAGAACGACCGGCTGATCGCTCGAAAGATTCTCAAGCCCCGCTGACAGAAGTTGGAGAAAATTCGGACATTTCTTCTTCTCCAATTTCTTCGGTTTTGCGCTGAAGAGATGGAGTGCCCGCTTGGCGCGGCTCATCGCCACATACCAGACGCAGAGTTCTTCAAAGGCACGATCCTCCCGTTTTTGCTCTGCCGCGGAGGCGAACGTCTCGTTGCCGGGAACATCCCGGACTTCCTCGGCGGGCAACTTCATCAGAAAAGGCTCTCCCCTCGGATTCCGCCAGAGGTCGATGTGTTTGTTATCAAGGGAATCGAGGGTCTTTTGCCGCGTGGAGAGGGGGAGCACCACCATGTCGTATTCCAGGCCCTTCGCCTTATGGATTGTCATGACCTGAACCGCTCCCGGAGAGGAATTTCCCTGTTCCTCGTAATCCTCCAGGAGAGTGAGAAAATCATCATGATTCAGCACGCCGGAGGCATCGGCCTTGATCGCCGCACGCCGGAGGGAAGCTGCGCGATTTCTGCTAAAATCATCCCGGATCAGCGGAGCGAGCTGTTCGAGGAGCCAGTCCACGAGAGCCGTGAAGCCCCCTTCGGCGTGAAGTTCCCCGCCGCGTCGTATCAGGAGATCGAGAGACTGTGACGGGTTGTCTTGGGGGGAAAAAACCGGGCGCAGAGGTTCCATGGAGAGATGATTCCTTGCGAAGGAATCTCCTGGATGAGCGAGCAGCGAGATGGCGGAGCGAACGGCAGCGGCCACGGGATTGTCGCGACCGACCGGAGGATTGCTCTCACTGAGGGCTTCAATTCCGGCGAAGCGGAGCGTCTCCAGCCACTCTCTGGCCTCCTCCCCGGAGCGTACCAGCAGGGCGATTGTCATGCCCCGGTTCAAATGCGGCTGCATGTCCCGGAGCAGGGATGCGACTTTTTCTTCCGTGTCCTCGGGGTCGTCGCTTGTCTCCCAGGAGAAATATCCAGGCAACGCCTCTTTCAGCGGAGCGGGTTGATGCTGGGCCCATGCTCGCTGCCATCGTTCCCGTACCGATTCGGGGAGGGTGGGGGCGGTTGTTTGAAGAGTGCCGAAGAGGGCATTCAGGATCGTCAGAATTTCTGCCGAAGAGCGCCAGGAAAGGGCCAGTTGATCGCGGAATAATCCGCCGCTGCCCTGGCTGTAACGGTTGTGGATTTCGTCAAAGAGCCGGGCATCGCCGTTGCGCCAACCGTAGATCGCCTGCTTGATATCCCCGACGCAGAAAAAAGACCGCTCGCCGCCCCGCGCCGCTTCACTGATGACCTCGTCCAGGATGTTCTCCAGGGCGCGATACTGACTCCGGCTGGTGTCCTGAAACTCATCGAGCAGCCAGTGGTCGAAGAGTGCGTCGAGCCGCTCGTCCAACAGCAGACGATGATGGGAATGCGTGCCGGGAGAGGCCCTTCCCATGCCGAGGAATCCCTCGGAGGAACCTGGCTCGCCCACCTCACGATCAGGCTGGAGGAGTCTGGTAACATCGGAGAAGGTGAGCAGGCCCCGTGTGCGGACTTCGGCATCGTACTCCTTCTCGTAGAGGGAGAGAAGATGATGCACTGCCCGCGCCTCGCGCAGACGATACTCGGTGGATTCGTGGAGGTAATGCTCCGCCAGTGCGGCGGCAGCTCCCTGTCCCTGCGGAGTCACTTCATACTGAACCTTGAGAAAGGTGAAGCTCCCCGTTCCCTGCTTCCAGGAATCGAGCGAAGAGAGGATCTCTTTGACCACGACAAGCGGTTTCACTCCCCGCGTGAGAACCTGAAGCTGATCCCACGATTTTTGTACCCGTTCGGGAAAGACGGGTTTTCCCGTTTCGAGGGCGACGGCCTCCCGACACAAGGCGACATCCGCAGGTGAGAGACGCTTCCAGGGATTCTCCTGCACGCCCCAAATCGGTTCGGAATTCCCCCAGGCTTCCGTCATCGGAAAGTCCAGAAACGGCTCATGGACTTCCCTTCGGAAACTTTGCAACTCCCGTCCCACGGAGCTTGAGGCCGATCCTTCGTCCCTTTCCAGGAGAGCCTGGAGCAGCAGATTGATTTCTTCGCCGCTCAGTTTCCCGAGCGCGTGTTGCAGCGATTCCCTGCCCGCCAGCTCCCCTGCATGGGTGTCGAGCAAAGAGGGTGGGGCGGAGAGTCCCAGCTCCTGGGGGAATGCCGAGACGATGCGGTTGAAAAAACTATCGAGCGTGGTGAGCTGGAGCTTGCCGAGATTCTCGACCACTTCCCGAAGGAGCGTTCGATACTCCGCGCTGCTGCGTTCGAGGCCAATCGCCGAAGAAAGCTCGTTCGCCTGCCTTTCATCGAGAGCCGCGGCTGCGAGCCGCTGAAGAAGCTTGGTGAGGAACTCACCCGCCGCTTTGCGGGTGAAAGTCAGGGCAATGATCCGGCGTGGGGGAACGCCCATCATGAGAAGCCGGATGATCCGGGTGACCAGCGTGTGGGTCTTGCCGGAGCCGGCATTGGCCAGAATCTGGAGATTGGAACGGAAGTTTAGGGAAGATTCTCGCGCAGAGGCGCTGAGACGCGGAGAGTTATTCTTCAAGTCCATTGACGCAGCGTGTGATTCCATTTTTGAGAATAGCTCCTCCAAAATTCAAAAGGTATCCGAGCTTCAACCCTGTCAGACGCAGGTAGGTCTGCACCTTTTTCTCGACGATAATGTCAGCCCGGAATCCCTCCTCAAATCTGATTCCTTTGTAGAGGACCGGGATTGAGACCTGTCGCTCCACTTTGAAACCGAGATCGGATAATTCACGGGCCAGAATGATTTCGTAAACCGTTTCCAGAAGTCCTGGTCCCAACTCGCGATGGACATTGATGGCTGCTTCGATCACCTGAGTGCCAATGTCATTCTCGCTCATTTCTTTGGAATTCTCTGCGTCCCTGCGCCTCCGCGCGAGTCTGTTCCTCTGAATGCAGCACGCTTGAGAAAGTGAGGAGTCTTCATCATAGAACTCCTCCTTTCAGCATTTCCGGATCAAGGGTCTGCTGGCCGCTTTCCTTGGAGGCTTCGAGATGATCGAAAAACAGCCCGGTGAATTCATCGTATTTCGGATGGCGCGGGGGCCAGAAAATGCCGCTTTGAATCGCATGAACGACTCCTTCCAAGCACTGGATGGCACTCTGCTGGTGTTCCCCGATCTGATCGAAGGAGAGGAATTGTGTTTCGTCGATTTTTGAGGGGAGGATGAAATACCCCGCTTCGACTGAAGCGACTGCTCCGGTTGCGATCTCAGTGAGAGCGAGGAAATCCGAATGACCCCGTTCGATTTCGCTAAGGAGTACCTGGCGGTAAATCGGAAGCTGCAGATCTGTCCAATGATGGAGTTTTTCGTTCACGAAGAGCTTTTCGTATCCGGCAAAACGGTCGGGATCATCCCTTCTGGAAAAAGTCCGGTAATGCTCCGATGCAGGATCTTTTTCCGATTCCGAGGATTTGTAGTCGAGGATCCGCCACTCGATTCCTGCTTCAGTCTTTCTCCGGTCAATACGGTCGATCTGTCCCTTGAGATGGATTCCGGCAACGGGGAAACCTTCAAATTTTCTTTCACAGGCCACGATTTCCCATCCCTCGCTGCGGGCCTTCCCCTGCGCGAGAGCCGCACCCCTCAGACGACGGATGCCGGCTTCGCGCTGATAGAGCAGGGGGAAGAGCGGGGAGTTCCCATAGCGGTCCTCAAGGAGCCGTTTCCAGATGCCCACAAGGGCGGCTTCGATCTGCTCCGGCTCCCGGAGATTCCTCAGCTTGGCATCATTGCCAAACTGACTGAGCGTCGTATGGAGCAGGGTGCCGAAGGTCGCGGCATCGGCCTCTTCCGCGCCGAACTTCTCTGCGCGCAACCCGAGTACCTGCTTGAGATAAAAGCGTGCGGGACAGGCGAGATAATCCCTGATCGCCGAGGCGGAGAGCGTGGAAGGACTCTCTTTGTGTTCCGGACGGAGGGCCCAGGCGGAGAGCCATTTTTCACCGGCTCGCGGGGGAAGTTCCCGGAAGAGTTCCCTCACGCGGTAAGGGAGTTCGGCATCGTCAGTCCGCAGGAGCAATCGCGACGGTTTCAATCCCCCTCCCTCGTCATCCTGACGGGCCAGCAGGAAATCGACCCTGCCGCTCTTTCCCGGACGGGAGGCGATCAGCGAGAGGAGAAGGTAGCCGTCACGGCAGAGGCGCGAAGCATCGCAGGGGAGTCCCCAACTTCTGCGGGTGGAATCGCTCAGGAAGGGGTCTTCCTTCCGCACCTCCGGCACCAGTCCGTCATTCATCCCCGTCACGATCAGATGGGGGGCATCCTCCCAGAGAAGTTCCAGCCATCCCGGCAGTTCGATCGCATCGGGGTTTTTTTCCCCCGTGCAGATTGAGGATTGGAGGTGGGAGAGAAGCAGATTCAGGAGATCTTCGCAGCGCATGGCTTCCATCAACGATTTACCCCGGAAGATCCATCCGCGAATCTGCTCCACGCTCTCCCTGCCTCCCGGAAGCCGTGCGAGATCCGTGGTGCTGTAAATTGTCTTCAGCGTCTTAAGCAACGGTGCCGTGCCGCTGCCCGAGGCAAGATCCGCGAGCAGAGACCGGAGCTGTTCCAGTCTCTTCTTCAGCTCCACCGGTGCGGTAACGGACGGGGAGTCGGTGTCGGGCCATCGTGCCAGCAGATCGTCAAGAGAAGAGGGAATGAATTGATTCTGAAGATCATCGAGGATTTTCAGATCGTGTGCCGGATGAAGGCCAAGCCACTGCTGGATTGCCGGATGACGGAGAAGCTGAAGTACCGAACGAAAGTCGCCCTCACGCAGGGAACCGCTTGCCATTTTTAGCAATCTTCCGATTGGGAGAGAAGTAAGAGGGTCCCCGGCCGGATTGAAGGAGGGAATGGCGAGGCTTTCCAGGGCATCCTGCACCGGCCTGGCAAGATCGGGACTCGTGAGTGCGATGGCGCTGGTGAGGCTGGTTCCCCCGGAGGCCAGGGCAAGTCGGGCGGCTTTTTCGGCCTCCTCGGCGTGATCCAGGCAGAGATGGATGGAGCTGCTCTCGATCGGGATCGGGATGGTTGCCCAACTCTCCGAGGGACGGCCAAGGGCATCAAAAAAGCCCCGCCCTTCCGCTGCCGGATCATAAATGACAATCTCGACGGACACTCCCTGCTCCTCGATCCTGGAAATCATCGCATCATAGATTTTCGGGAGATCGGGAACTCCGGCGATCACGACGCGCCTGCATCTCGTACCCCCTTGATGCAGGATCGGATGTTGTGTCCCCGCAAGTTGGGAGGAGATCCGGTCGGCGTATCCTTCCTGTTCCATGGTCGCGAGAAAGCGCTGTTCCATCGAGAGCAGGGCTTGCCAGCGGAGATCCCCGGTTCGTTTCGTGGCTGCATCCGAAAGACTCATTCCGACTTGTGCCAGCTCGCCCCGCAGGGAAGTGATGGAGGCGGCCAGCTCTCCGGCAGCGGAGGGATCAAGGCGGGGAACTTTTCTCGGGAAGAGACGTTGCCTCTCCTCTGCGGTCATTCCGGAGATCACCCGAATCCAGAGGATCTGCTCCACGGAGCTCGGGGCAACCCTGCCGCCTTGCCCTTCCGCAAGCTGCATCGGCAGCATCCAGCGTGGCGGGAGGAGGGATGCATTGTGCGATGCAGCCTCCCTTACCAGCGCCTCATGCAGCCTGCGCCTTGCCTCCTGCGTCGGCAGAATGAGGACGCTATCGGAGAGATCGAGAAGGCCATCGCGGAAATTCTTTTCCTTATTCTCCGTGAGAAACGCCACCACCTGCGGCAGCAGAGGCTCAGGTTTCTGAAGAAGAGTCAGTGAGGGCATGCACTCGTGTTGGCTCTAGCGCCTGGTCAGGGATTTCGCCATGATTTGTTTCCGATAGTAATTCAGCAAGGCATCTGACCTAGATACTTGGCAGTTTGAAATGTGACAATGCCCCGATGTCACGAATTAACTCTTTCACTTTCGTTGACATAAATCACATGATTAGAAACTGTTAAAGGCTTCATAGCAAGCATCACATAGCAGGATAAGTCTGCCTCTATTTTCCCAATATGTGTAATCATCTTTCATTGAAAAATAGCAAACTGAACAGTGCTCATTGAGCCCTCCTCCCTTGAAACATTATTAATTGTAATAACATCAATCGTCTTGCCTGACTTTTCTGTGAATACAACACGGTGGATTTGTCTGTATAAATCTTTCGCAATCTTCTCTGAAGCAAGTCTGACAGTTTTCGTTTTGGTGAAGTCTATTTTGTCATTTGTCGTGATACCTGCATTCTTAAGATGAACAAACGCCATCGCAGTCGGCCAATAATCGATCCCCGTGTAATCCGGCGACTGCCCGGATGCTGGAATAATAAGAATAAGAGATAGGAAAAGTATCCGAAGAATGTGTATTTTCATAAAGAACGATGCAGAATAATGTCTAACTGTCTGAGGATTGACCTGCGAGATGAGTACGATGGTTTTCGCATACAAGATCGACGAACACCTCGTCTTCGCTCTCGCCAATATCAATGGGAGCTGAGTCGCGGCCCCTTTCGGTATAGAAAACTTCCCATTGTCCATTTTGTTGAACGAGGACGAATGCATCAGACGCTGTTCCGCGGCTACCAACCGCGAAAGTCATCGGATTGCAGCCTTCCGCCAAGAGAGATGGGGGGACATCTGCGAGTGTCATATATTTGGCCAACGTCTGGAACTGAGCGACACCATGCACGGTGATCCCATGCAAACCGGCAGACCTAATGGTGTTCGCTCCAGTGATTGGTTAGGTGTATTATGTTTCACTTCGAGAAAATATCTATTCTGATTTATTTGTATAGAGTGTGTATAGAGCAACAGCCCCGCTTAAAATAATAAAAATTCCTGCAATTATATTTTGGCTTTGTGACACCCAAGCACCTCCACCTCCCCTATAATAAAAGCAGCCCTGGCGACTCATAAAACCAAGGCCCATTCCCATCCAAAGTATTAAGCCAATTGTTTTTAGTGCTTTCACGGAGGTGTGTATTTTGCACCTAACGTATTTTAGAATGGCATATCATTCTATTGCAATAATGACTGACACACACCTTCAGGTCTGAGCGAACCATTTGTATGCCAGAGGTGTGCATTTATCCCCGTTCTACGCAGAAAGAGTTCTTAGTTCAACCCCTCCGTCTCAACAATCAATCACCCAAGTTGTTCCCTTTGGCGCAGGGATTTTGGATGCGGGGCAAGGCGTGCGAGCGAATGATGTATGATCCTATACTGCGAGCGAGCAACAACGCCGCTCCGCGCCAAAAGCATCAGCCCAAAAATCAGTCTTCGCCGAAGCGGGTGGAAATTAGATGCTCCAACTCCTTAACCACCAACTCCGCATCCTCCCCATCCGCGGTCACCCGAAGCACGGAACCTTTCCCGGCAGCCAGCATCATGAGTCCCATGATGCTCTTGCCGTTGACCTTTTCCCCGTCCTTTTCGACCCAGACCTCGGCGCGGAAGCGGCTGGATGTTTTGACAAAGAGGGCGGCCGGACGGGCATGGAGGCCGTTGCGGTTCTCGATGATCAGGTCTTTGGAAACGGTGTTGCTCGGAGTCGTCATGAAATTTATTTTTCCCGGGAGGGGTTCATGGCTCGCAGGAGCCGGTCGTTGAATTCACGGGCCGTGTCGTGGCCCATGGATTTGAGTTTTTGGTCAAGGGCCGCTACTTCGACGAGACGGGCCAGATCCCGGCCTGTTCTGACAGGGATGGTGACATGGGGCGTGGGGATGCCAAGGATCTCGTAGGTTTCGCGGTCGATACCGATCCTATCAATGTCGGGAACTTCCTGCCAGTCCTTTAGCGTGACCACGAGATCGAGCTGTTTCTCGGGGCGGACGGATCCGGCCCCGAAGATCGCGGCCACATTGATGATGCCGATGCCGCGCACTTCCATGTGAAAGCGGGTCAGCTCCTTGCTGTTGCCGATCAGATCCCGGCCCTCAAGGTTGCGGAAGCGGGTGATGTCATCGCTGACAAGACTGTAGCCGCGTTCGATCAGGCCAAGCACGCACTCGCTTTTGCCGATGCCGCTTTTGCCCCTGATGAGAACACCCACGCCCATGATGTCGACCATGCTCCCATGCTCGGAGGCGACGGGGGCGAATTCATCCTCCATCGCGATGGTGGCCGAATTGATGAATTTCATCGTGATGAGCGGACTCCGGAAGACGGGGGTGCGGGCCTCGGCGGCAATTTCCAGAATGCCCGAAGGGAGCGGAAGTCCGCGCGCCACCACCAGGCAGGGAATGCGTTGTTTGAAAAGAGCCGTCAGTCGGTCGGCCCGCTCCTCGGAAGAGATGCTGCGCAGGTAGCTCAGTTCGGCATGGCCGGCAACCTGGACGCGCTTCGCTGCGAAGTAGCGGAAGAATCCCGCCAGGGCGAGACCGGGCCGGTTGATCGTCGGTTCGTGAATGGGCCGTTCCAGTCCGTCGGCATCCCCCATGAGTTCGAGTCCGAGGGTGGGGCCGTGGTTGGCAAAAAATTTCCCGACGGTAAGGGTCTTCCCTTTGGCCGGCGCGGACGTTTTCGATGGCATGGCAGGGATTCCGGTGACTACATCGCGAAGGATTCGCCGAGGTAGAGCTTCCGGCTGATCGGGTCGTGCAGGAGAAAATCCTTGTCGCCCTGGCTCTCCACCCGTCCCTCAAAAATGAGGTAGGCGCGGTCGGTGATGGCCAGGGTCTCGCGGACATTGTGATCGGTGATGATGATAGCAAGGCCGGAATCCCGCAGATCCGAGATGATCTGCTGCACGTCATAGACGGCGATGGGATCGACGCCGCTGAAGGGCTCGTCGAGCATCAGGAGCTTCGGATTGGTGACCAGCGAACGGGCGATGGTCAGCCGGCGTTTTTCACCACCCGAGAGGGTGAGCGCCTCGTTTTTGGCAAGATGGGCGATGCCGAACCGCTCCAGCAGCTCTTCACAGCGATCCTTGCGCTCGGCTTTGTTCAGCGAGGTGGTCTCCAGGATGGCCATGATGTTGTCACGGACGGTCATCTTGCGGAAAATCGATTCTTCCTGGGGGAGATATCCCATGCCGAGGCGGGCGCGCTGATACATGGGTTGATGGGTCACGTCATGCCCATGGAAAAAGGTGCGTCCGCCATCCGGTTGCACCAGTCCGACGATCATGTAAAAGGTGGTGGTCTTTCCGGCACCGTTCGGTCCGAGCAGTCCGACGATCTCCCCCTTGCGGACATGAATGTCCACGCCGTTGACCACGGAGCGGCCATTGTAGATCTTTACCAGCCTGTCGGTGCGCAGGATCGGCTCCTCTCCCGGGACGGCGCTTCCTTCGGAAGTCAGGGGCTGAAGCAGGGAATCGGAGCTCATGGGAACGCGTGTCGGGCTACGGTGTGATGGCCTTGTCACCACCCTGGTCGATGATCATGGTGCGGCTGCCGCCAATCGTGCGGGAACGACCCTTGGAATTGAGGATCATGACGGTGTTTTCCTGCGTGGCGATCTGGTTGTTGATTCCCTGCTGGATCTGCGGCCAGTACTCCAGGGTGACATCCCCGGTGACGGCATCGTAGGTCATCTTGCCGCATTTGCCGATGGACTTGATGATGTCGCCACGGCTGTTGGGCTTCTCCTGGGTGATGATGACATTCCCGGTCGCAACGACCTTGGAGAGCCCCTTCCGGTCGGCTCGGAGCGTGACATGCAGCTTGTCGCAGGAGAGATCGAACTGGGGATCCTGGACGATCACATGACCGGTGAATTCCGCCGAATTGCTGGCATTTTCAAAAGTGGCGCCGTCCCTGCTGTCGATGACCGTACGGGAATTCTTCGGGCGGTCACCCGAACCCGGCAGAGCAACGGATCCTGGGACGATTCCTGCACTGGGGGTGCTTTCTGTCGACTCGGGGGCGGGAGCCCCCTGTCCGGAGGGTGGACTGGCCAGAGGCCCGAAATCCTGGGAGCGAACCGATCCTGAAGGAGTCAGGAGGAGAGCCATCAAGAGGAAACAGGAAAGCTGCGCGGAGTGGTGATATTTCATGGCTGGTTGGTGGAAGGTCCGTTGACGAACCATGCGTGGACAGGACCCTTAAAAGTGCCCTGACGGCTCAAGGTGTCAAACACCACATTCTGTCCCACGATTTCAAAGTCTTCGCGATGGATCAAGGTTTCCGAATCAGCGGTCAGGATTTTGGTTTCCAGATTCAGGATGCTGTGAGGAATGGTGACGATGATCTCCTTGTTCTCATCATCGCTGAACTGGACCTTGAGTTTGCCGAGTTCTACCTGCTTCTCATTGATCTTGAGGGCGGTGTCGGCGGTGAGGCACATGGTCATTTTTCCCTGATCGTCATACTGGGGAATCTTGATCCCCTTGACCGGTTCGCCCAGCGGCACGGGGATGTCAATTTTTTGACTGCTCGCGGAAAGGGGTGTCGGCACCGGGGTGGCGAAGGCCACGGGTGGCGCTGGGAGAGCAGCCTGGGTGGATGGGGTTGGGGATGTTCCGGGCACGGCCAGCGCACTTCCCGTCATGCCGATCATGGCAGGGAGGAGAAGTCGCAAAAACCGGATATTGGAATTAGTCCAGGGCACGGCGGATGGTGAGGAGAGAGTGGAGGAGGGCCGGGAGATTTTTATGAGGAATTTGGTTGGGGCCGTCCGAGGGAGCCTTGGCAGGATTTTCGTGGGTTTCCAGAAAGATTCCATCGACACCGGCCGCCATGGCCGCCCGTGCCAGAACGGGGGCAAGATGTCCGTCGCCTGTGGTGTGTCCGCCACCGCCCCCGGGGCGTTGCACCGAATGGGTGGCATCAAAGATGACGGGGAATCCCTGTTCCCTGATCCAGTAAAGCGACCGCATGTCGGCCACCAGATTGTTGTAGCCAAAGGTCGTACCCCGTTCGGTGAAGCAGAAATTTTTACACCCCGCAGCCTTCAACTTGCCGGCAATGGGAGCCAGATCCCAGGGGGCGAGGAACTGGCCTTTTTTCACATTCACGGCGCGGCCGGTCCTGGCGGCCGCCTCGATCAGGTCGGTCTGGCGGCAGAGAAAAGCGGGAATCTGAAGCAGATCGATGAAGTCCGCAGCAATGTCGGCCTCTTCAGGCGAATGGATGTCGGTCGTGACCGGCACACCGATTTCCGCCCCGGCATCCGCGAGCATTTTGCATCCCTCAAGAACTCCCACGCCACGGTAGGAGGAGCCGGAGGTGCGGTTGGCCTTGTCATAGGAGGCCTTGAACACAAACTGGATGCCGAGGTCGTTGCAGATCGTCTTGATCGTCCGGGCAGCACGCAGAAGCGGTTTCTCCCCCTCGATGACGCAGGGGCCGAGGATAAAAAGCGGCTCCTTGCCCCCAAGAGTCACGGAACCGACCCTCACCACCTTCGAGAGGGGAAGGTTTTTTCCTAAAAGTTGCTTCGAGGGGAGTGAAGACGATTTTTTGATGGGCATGGAATTTGGAGATTATGCCCTCGGAGGGGCTCCGGTCACGAGGATTGTGCGTTGCCATCCGACGGGTTTGCATTGCACGATGACGCCATGGCCACCTCTTCAGCTGAGTTTCCCGACGCTTTACCCGCAGGCAGCACCGCCCCTGCTTTTTCTCTGACGGATGTCTCCACCGGTGCATCCCGTTCCCTGCCCGATCTTGCGGGCACTCAGGGAACGCTGATCGTCTTCCTCTGCGCCCACTGCCCCTACGTCGTCCATGTCCTGCCCAAGCTGATCGAGCTTTCCACGGAGTTCTTCCCGCAGGGAATTTCAACGGTCGGAATCAGTGCCAATGATCCGGTTGCCTATCCGGAGGATGCCCCGGAAAAACTGCGTGAGCTGGCGGAGAAAAACGACCTTCCATTTCCCATCCTCTTCGATGCAACCCAAGAGGTCGCCCGTGCCTACACTGCGGTCTGCACGCCCGATTTCTTCCTTTTTGACAAGACAAGCCGCCTTGTCTACCGCGGAAGGCTGGATGCCAGCAGCCCGCGCAACGGCCAGCCGCTCACGGGCGATGATCTGCACCAGGCTCTTGAAGCCGTGGCCTCGGAATCTCCCGTCCCTGATCCGTGGCCTCCGGCCCTCGGTTGCAGCATCAAGTGGAAAGTTTAGAGCATTTTTGATTTATTCTGACTTAGTCCAAAAAAGGAAAATTTTTCGCGCAGAGACGCAGGGGCGCAGAGTGGGATCATTTGATTCGTAGGGATCCAGAGGATAAACCAAAATCACCGCGGATCAGTCGGTCTTTCCATCTGCAGATTCACAATCTCAGCGTCTCTGTTCGAGAATCACTTCCGAAAACGCGACAGATTAATCAGATAAAGCTCTTGAGGCTGTCATGCTCTGCAGCACTTCACTAATCCAAAAAGAGACGCACCGGATTTTCAATGGCTTCCTTGACCTTAATCAGGAACGTCACGGCTTCCTTCCCGTCCACAACGCGGTGATCGTAGCTCAGGGCCAGATACATCATCGGGCGGATCACGACTTTGCCGTCGATGGCGACGGGGCGTTCCTGGATCTTGTGCATTCCGAGAATGCCGCTCTGGGGCGGATTCAGAATCGGGGTGCTGAGAAGGGAACCATAGACACCGCCGTTGGAAATGGTGAAGACTCCTCCCTGGAGATCGGAGAGCGATATCTTTCCTTCACGGGCCTTGCCGGCAAATCCGACGAGTTCTTTCTCAAGACCTGCCAGCGATAGCTTCTCACAATCGCGAAGCACGGGAACCATCAGCCCCTTTTCGGTGCCGACGGCCACGCCGATATCGTAGTAGTGATTCTGGATGAGTTCGTCCCCTTCGAGCTGGGCATTGATCTGGGGCACAGCCTTGAGTGCCTCGACCACCGCCTTGATGAAGAAGGACATGAAGCCAAGCTTCACTCCATACTTTGCCTGGAAACCTTCCTGAACTTCCTTGCGGAGGCCCATGACGGCACTCATGTCGACCTCGTTGAAGGTCGTGAGAATGGCGGCATTCTGCTGCGCGGAAACGAGCTGAAGGGCGATTTTCCGGCGAAGGGGGGAGAGTTTCTTCCGGGTGACGCGTCCCTCGGGAGAAGGCTGTACCGAAGGAGCAGTGGCAAGTGGCCGGAGGTCGGAAGCCGGAATGGCAGGGGGAGTCGGGGAGGAGATCAGAGGTTGGGGAGCAGGGGTAGGAGCTTCTGATTTCTGATCGCTGACTTCTGGCTTCTTCGCAGCCACCGGAGCTTCTGATTTCTGACTTACGACCTCTGATTTCTGGGCAGCAGGTGCAGCTCCGGCTGTGCCCGCAGGATCAATCTCGGCAACGGTTTCTCCGATCTGAACCTCCCTCCCCTCCTCAACTTTTATCGTGAGGACTCCGGCTTCGAGGGCTGTGACCTCGGAGGAGACTTTGTCGGTTTCCAGGGTGAAGAGAAGATCGCCCACGGCGACCTGATCCCCATCCTTTTTGTGCCAGGCGGAGAGGACTCCGGAGGTGATGGATTCGCCGACCGTCGGGATGATGACAGGAACGCTCATGTTGGGACTAATGGGAATGATGGATAGGTTAGTGGCTAAGGAACTTTCTCTGGAATCGTCTCGCCGAAGGCTTGGGCGATGAGTGTGGCCTGCTCGACTTTGTGTGCGGAAATCGTGCCCACTGCCGTGCTGGAGCTGGCATCACGCCCGGCGTAGCTGATAATGCGACCGAAGAGTTTGATCAGGCGTGGTAAGAGATGATTCCAGGCACCCATATTCTCAGGTTCTTCCTGGCACCAGACGATTTCAAGAGTCGGGTTGGTCAGGTAGGGAGATGTCAGACCCAAGAGCGCCTCCTCGTTGAGGGGATAGATCTGCTCCAGCCGGATGAGCGCACTGCGGTCGCTCCATCCATTCTTTTCACGGTAGGCCTGGAGGTCATAATAGACCTTGCCGCTGCACAGAATGAGGCGCTCGACTTTTGCCGGATCGGCGGACTTCGGCCCCTCCAGAATTTCGTGGAAGCCGCCTTCGGTGAATTCCTTCGCGGCCGATGCGGAAAGATCGGAACGGAGGAGACTCTTGGGTGTCATGATGATGAGCGGCTTGCGGAAGTCGCGTAACATCTGACGCCGCAGCACGTGAAAGTACTGGGCGCTGGTGGTCAGGTTGCAGACCTCCATGTTCTGATCTGCGCAAAGCTGCAGAAAGCGTTCCAGACGGGCGCTGGAGTGCTCCGGTCCCTGGCCCTCGTAGCCGTGCGGCAGGAGCATGACGAGTGAACTCGGGCGGAGCCACTTGGTCTCGGCGGAGGCGATGAACTGGTCGATGATGATCTGGGCCCCGTTGGCAAAATCGCCGAACTGCGCCTCCCAGAGGCAAAGCATCTCGGGATAATCCATGGAGTATCCGTAGTCAAAGCCAAGGACGGCGGCCTCGGAAAGAGGGCTGTTGTAAACGCAGAAGCGGGCCTGCCCGGGTGCAAGATGGAGAAGCGGGATGTAGCGCTCGCGGGTGACCTCGTCGTAGATGACGGAGTGCCGGTGACTGAAGGTTCCGCGACGGCTGTCCTGACCGGAGAGGCGCACCGGAATGCCCTGGAGCAAGAGGGAGCCAAACGCCAGTGCCTCGCCATAGGCCCAGTCGTAGGGGCCTCCATGATCGAAGACCTCGCGGCGGCGTTCCAACAGTGTCTTGCGGACTTTGGGGAGCACCCGGAAATCGGCGGGAACGGTGGTCAGGCCGTCAACGATGGTTTTGAGGGTCTCCCCGGAAATGGCGGTCTGAACCGGGGTGAAGGAATAGGGGGGCTGGAAGATGGCCGTTGAGCCGACAAAGGCCGCCTGATTTTCCTTCACGTCGGTTTCGATCCCTTTCTTCATCTCGACCAGGGCGGCCTTGAGCTGATCCTGGGATTTCTTCCAACTGGCGTCAAAATCAGCACGGGTCAGCGTTCCCAACTCCTCGGTGCGCTTGATGAAGACCTCGCTCGGGCGCGGGTGGCTGCGGATCACCTTGTAGAGGTCGGGCTGGGTGAAGAGCGGTTCGTCGGCCTCGTTGTGTCCGTAGCGGCGGTAGCAGACGATATCGACCACGACATCGCGGCCGAATTCCTGGCGGAAGGCAAGGGCGATGCGGGCAGCCTCGGCGACGGCAATCGGATCATCCCCGTTCACATGGAAGACGGGCGCCTCGATGAATTTCGCAATGTCCGTGCAGTAAAGGGTCGAACGGGAATCGGCGGGGAGGGTGGTGAAGCCGATCTGGTTGTTCACGATCAGATGGACGGTGCCCCCGACGCGGTAGCCGGAAAGCTGGGAAAGATTGAAACACTCGGCCACGATTCCCTGTCCGGGGAAGGCGGCATCGCCATGGATGAGCAGAGGAAGAACTTTTTTTCTTTCGACGGTGTCTTCCAGAATGCGCTGACGGGCGCGGGCTTTGCCCAGCACCACGGGATCAACGGCCTCGAGATGACTTGGGTTGGCTGCAAGATAGACCTCCACCTCGCCTCCCCGTTCGTCGTAACGGGTGGTCTGATAGCCGAGGTGGTATTTCACATCGCCGCTGGCCTCTCCGAGATCGGGTGCATACTTGTCGCTGAACTCGTTGAAGATGATCGCGAACGGTTTCTTCATGAAGTTGGCCAGCACGTTGAGCCGGCCGCGGTGGGCCATTCCAAAGACGATTTCCTTCACCCCGTTGGTTGACGAGCGATGCAGGATCTCGGAGAGCGCGACCATCATTGATTCGCCACCCTCCAGCGAGAAGCGCTTGCCGCCGACATAGGTGGTGTGCAGGAAGTTCTCGAAGCTCTCGGCCTTGTGCAGCGTGCGCAGGATGCGAAGATGGGGTGTGGCATTCTCTGCCTTGCCGGGAAGGTTTTCCACCCGTTCCCTGATCCAGTGACGGATGCCGGGATTCTGGATGTGCATGTATTCGACGCCGAGGGTGCCGCAATAGATGGTTTTCAACTCCTCAATGATCGCGCGAAGTTTCAGGGGAGTTCCCTTGTGAAAGGACGGGGAGACGACGGTTTCGTCCAGATCCGCTTCCGTCAGGCCGAATTCCTTCAGTTCGAGGAGAGGCTGATAAGGAACTTCCTCGCTGAGCGGATTGAGCCGGGAGAGGGTATGCCCCAATGTCCTGTAGGTGTAGATCAGGGCCTCGACGCGGCTCTCCAGGGAGGTGGAGCCGCGGGAAGAGGTGGCGGCAGTCTGGCCGGAAGTGGGAGGGGTTCCCTTCGCACCGTTTTTCTGATAACGGGCATAGCCGAGTTCAAACCCCTCGAAAAAGGAGGCCCAGTCAGGAGCGACGGAAGATGTCTCGCTACGCCACTTTTCGTAGTTTTCATCGATGGCCGCCTCGTTCCAGCGTGCCGTAAAGGATGTACTCATGAAGATAGTTGAAAAATCACCTGCTTTTGCCGCGCGATTCCTGCGCTTCAATCAGAACGATCAACATTAGCAGATTGGTCTTCCGGAGCAAGCCTCCTTGCACACGGGGCGTCCGCTGGCTACATTTGAAGATTCCAGAGATTTCATGATTTTCGTTAAAGGACTTACCAAAAGTTACGGCACGGCGGCTGCGATCCGGAATCTTTCCTTTTCCGTGGAGCGTGGCGAAATCGTCGGTTTTCTCGGGCCCAACGGGGCGGGTAAGAGCACCACGATGCGCATTCTTTGCGGTTATCTTCCCGCTGATTCCGGGGAGGTGACCATTGCCGGATTTGATATTTTCAGCCAGTCGATCAGGGCGCGCTCACGAATCGGCTACCTCCCGGAGAATGTGCCGCTCTATCCCGAGATGCGGGTTGTGGAATACCTCGGCTACCGTGCTTCGCTGAAAGGGGTTCCCTCGCGCCGCGTTCCTGAGAAGGTTGATGACGCCCTCGAACTCTGCGGACTCGTCCATGTGCAGCGACAGATCATAGGCACTCTCTCCAAGGGCTACCGCCAGCGTGTCGGGCTGGCGGACGCGCTCGTCAATGAGCCGGATATCCTGATCCTTGACGAGCCGACCATCGGACTCGATCCGAACCAGATCCGGGAAGTCCGTTCGTTGATCAAGAGACTTGCCGCGCGGCATACCATCCTTCTTTCAAGTCACATTCTGAGCGAGGTGGAAATGACCTGCTCCCGCCTGCTTATCCTGAACAGGGGCCGCATTGTCGCCACAGGCACTCCCGCCGAACTTCGCGAACGCTCGGGCATCTCCCTCGCAGGGGCGATCCGCCTGGAAATTTCGGTGAAGGACGGGGTGGCGGTGCAGGAAATTCTCGGACGACTTCCCGGCGTCTCCTCCGTGACCCCGCTGGGTTCGGCTGAGGGATGGGCCAGCTACGAGATCCTTCCCGAGGCGGGTGATCCGCGCACGGTGCTCTTCGAAGAAGTTGTCCGGCGCGGGTGGAAGCTCCGCGAACTCTCGGCGCGGGAATCGACCCTGGAGGATGTCTTCACCTCGATCGTGGGTTCCTCCTCTGGTTCATCCCCGGATTCCAGGAAGGAGAATCTGTCATGAGGGTTTTCTGGGCACTTTGGAAGCGCGAAGTCGCCTCGGCCTTCCAGACGCCGATGGCCTGGATCGTTCTCTTCTTTCTGCTCCTTGTCACGGGGTTCATTTTTTACAGCGGTGTCACCGTTTTGAATCACGGCCCGACCGAGGTGACGGTGGTGGAATCCTTCTTCAACACGATCTTCTTCTGGTTTGCCTTCCTGCTTCTCTTTCCTCTGCTGACGATGCGGCTTTTTGCCGAAGAATATCGCTCCGGAACAGTCGAACCGCTGATGACCGCACCCGTCTGGGATGTGCAGGTGGTGCTGGCCAAGTTTTTTGGGGTCCTCTTTCTCTACACGGTGCTCTGGCTGCCGACGGGACTCTATTTCCTGATCTTCTGGTGGCAGACACGGCTTCAGGCAGCGGGAGCCGTGGGGGCCTATTTTGGAGCCTATTTTCTTCTCCTGCTGATGGGATCGTTTTATCTCGCCCTCGGCTGCCTCTGCTCCTCGCTGACACGCCATCAGATCACCGCCGCCATGATGACATTCTGCCTGGTCGCCCTCTTTTTCTTCACCGGGCTCCTCTCTTTCCTCACCGGCCAGATCGGTGGACTCATGCGCGGGGTCACCATCACCTTCTCCCCGATTGACCAGATGACCGAATTCTCAAGGGGGCTCTTTGATACACGCCCCATCATCTGGTATCTCGTGATGACCGGACTCTGCCTCTTTCTGACCCTTCAATCCTTCCAGTCCCGCCGCTGGCGCCGTTAAGGAACCGCTGATTTAATCCCATGATGACTGCTGTAGGACGAAAGCATAATTTTGAACGGCACCTTGCTCCCGCAAGGCAGTGCCGTCCCTTCGGGATCATGCCTTCGGCATGCTTCTTCGCATCCCCTCCCAGGGATTTGATTCAAGGCGTGAAGCGCAGTGGCAATACCCCTGCGGTCTTGTCCAAGCGAACAACGCAGCAAATTAGGCTTTTGACCACAGCCCCAAGGGGTTGCGGCGATAACAGGGCAGGAGGCTGCGTTGGCTCCGCGATTACAGCCCGCAAGGGGATGCTCACGCGAAGCCGCCTTGCCTGCGGCCCGTTCTTACCGCAACAGTCTCAGTGTGATTAAATCGGCGTTTCCATAAACTCATGGCGAAGATCACCCTGCAAAAACCGCTCTTCCTCCGCACGGTGCGGCTGAGGGTCGGCCTTCAGATCGTGGCGGCACTGATAGTTACAGGGAGTGTCCTGACCTGGTCGCTCGGCCATTACTGGCGTTTTGATTTCAGCCGGTCCCATAAATTCGCCCTCTCGAATCAGTCCCAGGAGACCATGTGGAATCTCGGCGCCCCGGCCCGGATCATTGTCTATTTTTCGCCCTCCTCGCTCTCCCTGGGATCCGAACTCTACGGCGACATCATCGCCATGCTCCGCGAATACCAGTTCAACGCCCACCATTACCGCGACCTGACCGTGGAACGCGTTGATCCGCTGCGCGATCCGGCCCGGGCCCGCGAACTCCAGGCGAAGTATAAATTTTCCGGGGACGAGAACGTTCTGATCCTCGATTACAAGGACCGCAGCACCGTCATTCCGGTTCCCGAGATGGGGGAGTATGACTCCTCCTCAACCCAGTATGGGGATCGTCCCAGACTGGTGGCTTTTCGTGGAGAACAGGTTCTGACTTCCGCATTGATAGGACTCGTGGAACCGAGTTCCAATAAAAAGGCCTACTTTCTTCAGGGGCACGGCGAGGGGTTGCCCGGATTGCCTCCCCTGCAACTGATAGGGCAAAATCTCAAGCGCCAGAATATCACCGTCGCACCGCTGGCACTGGTTGCCGGGGCGGGCGTTCCGTCCGATGCCGCCCTGGTCGTGATTGCCGGGGCCCATTTCGACCTCTCTCCGGACGAGCTGACAGGACTTGAGAACTACTGGAAATCCGGCGGCCACCTCATCGTCCTTCTCGATCCCACCGGCGACACGCCGGTGCTCGATGCCTTCCTTTCCCGGATCGGCATCACGCCCCGCAATGACCGGGTGCTGCGCCTGGTGAATCTTGGCAATGCCATGGGCATCCTGCGTGATGTCACCGGGGAGTTTGTCCCCGGTTCGGAAGTCACGGCCCGGTTGCTCGGGCTGAATATTCTCCTGCTTGGCAACACCAAGTCCCTTGCCCTCAAGCCGACGGCTCCGGAAGCGACAGGAAGACAGAACGAAAACTACCGTCCGCTTGTCCAGGCCGTGAAGGGATTCTGGGCGTGTGCCGACTATGCGAACGAGGGTGGCAGGGGTGTTCATTTTGACCGCGCCACGGACACTCCCTATCCCGCGGTCGTTGCAGCCATGGCCGACATCGGCGGCGTCCGCGATGATCGCGTGTCCGTCGGGGCTTCCCGGCTGATTGTGGTCGGCAACTGCGATTTTCTCAAAGACAAGTTCCTTGGCGCCACGGGACTCGATTTCTTTTCCAGTTCCCTCAACACGCTCGTGGACAGGATGAGGCTGACCGGCACCACTCCCAAGACCAAGGAGTTCTTCACGCTGAATCTGGATGACTCCCAACTGCAGATTCTCGGCCTCTGGTCCTTGGGAGCCGTTCCGCTGACGGCGGCATTCATCGGGGGAATTGTGCTCTGGAGACGACGCTCGTGAGCTGGCGCGGAACCCTTCTTCTGATCCTCTTTGCCGGGCTGGCCCTGGGATATTCCCTCTATTCAGATCGCTCCACCACTCATCCGACAGGGGAACCCCTCCTGGGGAATTCCTTCGCTCTTGCCGACCTGATCCGGATTCAGCAAAGCGGGGCATCCTTCTCCCTGATCAAAACCAACGGTCTCTGGTATCTTCAGGGCGATTTTCAAGATCGGGCCAATCCCTCCATGATTCGCGACCTGCTCAGTGCCGCCGCCGACATCACTCCCCTCGATCTGTTGTCGCCGGGTGACCTCAAGGGAGACGTCTCCCTCTCTTCGCTGGGACTCAACAATCCCAAGCGATCCCTCACCTTTCACACCGACTCGACGCACACCCTGTCGATCGGAGCGCAGGGACCCTCCGCAGGAAGGCTCTACGCCCGCCTGGATGCCGCAAAACCGGTCTATTTGATTGATGGAAAAATCGCCCTCATGGCGTTCCGATCCCCGCAGGAGTATCGTGATCCCCGGCTCACCGCACTCAGGAGCGAGCATCTCGACCGGGTCACCATGGGCAAAGGGGGAGGGCTTCAGCCGTTGCAGCTGCGACGCGACACGCACGGGTGGCGGCTTGAGACACCCACCTCGGCACCGGGCGATGATCAGACCATCAACGCGTGGATCGACTCCCTTCTTGCCGCCCGCATCGACCGCTGGATGCCGGAAGGAACCGATGCCTCCTCGTGCGGCATGGATGCGCCGACGGCCGTGTTCTCGTTTCAGGAAGAGGGGGGAAGCACACCGTTGACGGTCACCATCGGGGCGCAGGGTGCGGATGCTCCCGGAAGCTATTTCGTGCGATGCAGCGACCGTCCCGGCATCTGTGTCATCGGAAGACTTGATCCCAGCCTTGCGGTGACACCCCAGACCCTCCGATCCAAACAGATCAAGCAGGTTGAATACGACACGATCGACAGGATTGAAATCACGGATGATTCGGGCCGGTTCTCCCTGAATAGAAAAGAGGGTGGCGACGATTGGAAAATCCCCAGTGGCAGGATCCTTCGTGAGAGTACGGTGAAAGCCTGGTTCGATCAACTTCAGGGGCTCAAAGCCACGAGCTTCGAGCCCGCCACGCCGGATCATCTTGGGAGGCGCGGCCTGGACAAGGAGATTCCGAGTTTCCGCATCCGTCTGATTGCGAAGCTCTCGGAAAACACGGCTCAGGAGAATGAGGGTGAAGCCGTGCTTGCCGAATACAACGTGGGCGTCTCCACAAACAATGAAGTCGCCCTGCGCGAAGGAACCTCCACCGATCTAATGATCACTCCCTCTCCCTCCTTCGACCCGATCCGAAAAGAAGCGGCCACGTGGACAACCCAGAAAGCCCCACCCGCAACACCGGCACCCACCCCACACTCATAATTTTCAGGTCTCAGGTTTCAAGTTTCATCCCTTTCTGCAATCTTCCCCATCTCCTTTATTCTTCCTGACACCGCAATGACCTCCACAGAGATCCGCCGCTCCTTCCTCGACTTCTTTCGCAGAAAGCAGCACACCATCGTCGCTTCCTCCAGCCTGCTGCCCGATTCGCCGAATCTTCTCTTCACCAACGCGGGGATGAACCAGTTCGTACCGATCTTCCTCGGCACCACGCCCTGCCCCTACACCCCGCCGCGTGCGGCTGACACGCAGAAATGCATCCGCGCAGGCGGCAAGCACAATGATCTGGAGGATGTGGGGCTGGACACCTACCACCACACCTTCTTCGAGATGCTCGGAAACTGGTCTTTTGGCGACTATTTCAAAAAGGAAGCGATCCAATGGGCCTGGGAACTGATCGTGGATGTCTGGGGCTTTCCCCCGGAGCGACTCTACGCCACGGTCTATCAGCCTGACAAAGCACTGGGCGACCCGGCTGAATTTGACGCCGAGGCCCATGCGTTCTGGTCGGAGCTTTTTCTGGCCAAGGGACTCGATCCCTCCCTCCACATCGTCCCCGGCAATAAAAAGGACAACTTCTGGATGATGGGGGAGACAGGCCCCTGCGGCCCCTGCTCCGAACTCCATGTCGATCTCACCCAGAATGGGGACACCAAGGGTCGCCTCGTCAATCAGGGAAGCTCCGAGTGCATCGAGATCTGGAACCTTGTCTTCATCCAGTTCAATGCCAATCCGGACGGAACTTTTGTGCCTCTTCCTGCATGCCATGTTGATACAGGCATGGGATTTGAACGTGTTGCCAGCATCATGCAGTGCACGAAGAACTTCACCGACTTCGGCACGACGATTTCGAATTACGAAACCGACATCTTCCGCCCCTATTTCGCGGAGATTGAGAAGCTGACGGGTCGCTCCTACCGTTCCACGCTCCCCCGTCCCTCGCGCGACGGATCCATCGTGCCCGTCACCCAGCAGGAGAAGGAGGATGTGGCCTTCCGCGTCATTGCCGACCATCTCCGCACCCTCGGCTTTGCCATCGCCGACGGCATCCAACCGGGAAACACCGAGCGCCACTATGTTCTCCGCCGCATCCTCCGCCGCGCTGTCCGCTACGGGCGCACGCTCGGTCTTACCGAACCGTTCCTTCACCGCCTCACCCCGGTTCTTGTCTCCGTCATGGGCGAGGCCTTCCCGGAACTCCACGCCAAGCAAAACCTCATCGCCGAAACACTCAAACGCGAAGAAGAGGCGTTTCATAAGACCTTGGACAAGGGTCTGGCTCTTTTTGAGACTGAAGCTGCAAAAGGCACTGGCATCTCAGGTGAAGCCGCTTTCAGACTCTACGACGAACAGGGATTTCCACTCGATCTCACGGAACTTCTTGCACGAGAAAGAGGGCTTTCGGTCGATATCATTTCCTTTGAAATTTTGATGGAGCAGCAGCGCTCCCGTGCCCGGGCCGCTCAGAAAAAAGAGATTATCAGCCTTTCCGAGCTGACGACCACGACGCCGACCGCTTTCTTCGGGTTTGAGAATCGGGAGACCGAGGCCGTTGTCCTTGAAGTCGTGCAGGTCAAGGATCGCACTGCGGTGATTCTGGATCGTTCTGTCTGCTATGCCGAAATGGGAGGTCAGGTGGGTGATACTGCTTCCTTGAATTCGGGAGGCTCTCTCTGGCAAATCGTTGATACGCAGAAGAGCGGCCCGACCTGGCTGCATTTCATCGAAGGTGATGAACCACCGCTCCCCGGCCAGCCGGTCACACTCTCCCTTCATACCCCCCGCCGTGCCGCCATTCAGCGCCACCACTCCGTCACTCATCTCCTCCACTGGGCGCTCCGCGAAGTCCTTGGCGACACAATCTCCCAGAAGGGTTCCTTTGTCGGCCCGGAAAAGCTGACCTTTGATTTTGGCAGCGGGGCCCTCACTCCCGATCAAGTGGCCAGAGTCGAACGACTCGTGAACGAGCGCATTCTGGAAAATGCCCCGGTGAGCTGGCAGGAAGTTCCCTTTGCCGAAGTCAAGGGGCGGCCCGGCATTCTCCAGTTCTTTGGTGACAAGTATGGCGACATCGTCCGTGTTGTGCAGATTGGTGGCGCACAGGGATCGCTGGACGGATACTCCATGGAACTCTGCGGTGGCACCCATGTTCGCGCCACCGGCGAGATCGGCTCCTTCCGGATTGTCAGCGAAGCGGCCGTGGCTGCGGGAGTCCGACGGATCGAGGCGATTGCGGGCTTTCGGCGTTACGAGGAGGATCTGGCCAAGATCACACTCATCGAGAAACTGGCGGAGCGACTTCATTCCCCGGTTGCCGAATTGGAGAAGAAGTTGGAGGCCATCCTTGCCCGGCAAAAGGAAATCGAAAAGGAGATCGAAGCGCTCCGTCAACGCGATGCTGCTGCCCGGGCCAGGGAGCTTTTGCTGAAAGCTACGCCGGATCAAAAGGGCGCCATCCCGGCAATCATTGAGGAAATCCCGGACGCCGACGGAAATACGACTCAGGCTATCGCCGATGCACTCAAATCGTCGTTCGACGGCGTGATTCTCCTGGCGGGTGTTTCGCAGGAAGCGGTTTCCCTGGTGGCCGTGGTGGGCAAAGCGCATCAATCCACCCTTCCCGCCGGCAAGATGATCTCGATTCTCGCCCCGCTTGTCGGCGGGAAGGGGGGAGGGAGGCCTGATAGCGCCCGCGGCGGTGGCCGTGACAAGGCGGGGATTCCAGCGGTATTTTCCAAAACGCGTGAAATACTCTCGACAGGCAGGGTAGAGAGAGCGTCCTAAGGATCCTCTCCCCGCACCAAAAGCTGTTGACCGTCACCTCCAAAACTCCTAGAAAATGAGGCTGTTAGTACAAACTAGCTACAAACCACAACCACAAACCAAATGAATAAAACACTGACCCTCCTCACTATCGTCCTGGCAACTGCAGCGACCTCGTTCGCAGGCACCGCCGTCGCAGACTCCAAAAAAGTCGTCGTCCCACCTGTTCAGGAAGATCTCTTCCGTGCCAATGAATGGCAGGTCGACGCATTCGTTG
>Ga0302275_10000783_pt1 | contig 35049 bp, 25 predicted proteins | sample III_Bog_N2_2_FD_200229 | JGI IMG/M metagenome (GOLD analysis project Ga0302275, IMG submission 200229) | Peat permafrost microbial communities from Stordalen Mire near Abisko, Sweden - III_Bog_N2_2 | ecosystem: Environmental > Terrestrial > Soil > Wetlands > Peat | place: Sweden: Abisko... | reverse complement strand
CTCAGGCTCTCCAAACGCCTCATCAAGATCCTCGCCGAGATAAGAAAACTCCACACCACCTGAACGAAAATGGGCACCGATTGGCCGCTTATGGCGGATTTGTCATCTATTGAGCGACAGACAGTTTCAGCTCAAACCGGAGGCCGCTGCATTAAACCGCGGATCATGCCGTGCCAGGGCATGGCCCGTTGAGCCGAACCCTTATACTGAGCCGATGAGATACTTCCGCATCTGTGCCCTGCTCATCGTGCCGATCGCCATCGCAGCGATCAAGGCCGGATGCTTCGCCAGTGATCGCCTCGCCGGATCCAAGCACGATCAGGAGTCGCTGCGCAAAACCGGAGAGGCGATTCGGGCGGCATTTGCTCGCGGAGACATCGACGCTGTGATGGCCTACCATCACCCTCACGTCATCAAGGCGCTCGCCCCGGACAAATATCTGGTCGGGCGCGAAGCGGTTAGGGCCGATCTCGCCAAGACCTTCAGTAACTTCAGGCTTGAGTTTGTCGACGACCGCGTCGAGAGCACATTTTTTGAAGGCCGTACCGCAGTCGAAGAGAGCCTCTTCTCGATTCGAGGCACGCCTTTGGCCGGCGGCGCACCCTTCCTCTTCAAGGGCCGATCGATGGTCGTCTACATCCGCGATCGTCGAAGCCCGACCGGATGGGCCTCCATCCGCGAAATCATCCAACCGGCGTCTTGATCTCCCCGCCTGCTTCAGATCTAGCTTGATCTAATCACCAATTGCGACGCAGCCGCTCGGTCGAGATCGCCAAATACCATGAGGAAGCAGGCCTTTGCACGTTCCCAGGCCTCGTCACATTCCTAAATACAAACTGACTTCCGCTAACGACGGGAGCTCCTTGGGTGCATTGGCCACCGGTGATCGGGGCCCAACCAATTCGTTAGTCAAATAAAGCACCCAACCACGGAATCTGTCTTCGGTTCCGATCATGGCGTTTCGATCAGAACGATCTGCACGTCCTATCTAAGTTCCACCCACAGACATTCAATCCACACGCAGGATCAAGCGGTTCGGCGCAATCGGTCTTGCTCCTATTGACATTCTATATGTACTTCATTATTGTTCCAATAGATTTTCAATAGGAGTTGCTGGTTGAACCCAACACCCACAGCCGTTTCGCAGGGAACATAGGATCTGCCGATCTTAAGATCGCTTGGCGCCGACGAGATGCACGGGCGGGGAATCTCGCGGAGAATCCAGCAGGTCACAGACGGCACATTTGTTGTCAAACCGGGCTCGCTTTTCCCCGCACTGCACCGAATAGAAGAAGAGGACTGGATCTCCGCATTGTGGGGTGACTCTGAAAACAACCGCCGTGCAAAGTACTACAGATTGACAAGGCGTGGACGTAAGCAGCTTGAAGTCGAGACGGAGCGACGGGGGCGTATCTCCTGGGCTATCGGGCAAACTCCGGAGGCGTAATTCAAGAGGTAATCACATGCGATTCATCGTGAAAGTTCGAAGATTATTTCAGAATCTGCTGCAGTCTCGTCAGGTGGACGCCGATCTCGACCAGGAAATTCGCTCCCATCTCGATCTGCTGATGGACGAAAAACTTCGAGCTGCTATGCCGCCCGACGAAGCACTCAAGGCCGCGCGAATCGAAGTGGGCAATTCAGAGCGCGTGAAAGAGCAGGTGCACGAAGTACGAGCAGGCGTCTGGTTGCAGTCGGTCATTTCGGATTGCCGTTTCGCGATGCGCGGCCTGCTAAGAAATCCGATCTTCGCATTGACGGCCATCGTCTCTCTCAGCCTGGCGATCGGAGCAAATACAGCGATCTATTCTGTTCTTGATGCTGCCTTATGGCGTCCGCTGCCAGTCTCGCAACCGGACCAGCTTTTCACTTTCACCACGCCTGAAACGGAGCAGCCAGGCGTCCCGCTGTCGCACGACGGCGATTCCTTCAGCTACCCGTTCTTTGAGCAGCTTCGATGCGGCGCGGGTGATTCTGCGCAAATAGCCCTGTTCGACTCACCGAACCGCGTGCAAGCGCAGGCATTCGGCACAGATGGTCCATATGAAGATGTGACTCAGCAGTATGTTTCACCGGATTCCTTCGACATGCTGGGTGTCCCGCCAGCGACGGGCCGACTCCTGTCTCCCCGAGAAGATTTCTACCCATCTCCGCGAGCCGTGGTGGTTCTGAGTTATGACTACTGGCGCCGCCGGTTTAATGCGGACCCGTCAGCAGTGGGACAGAAACTCATCCTGGATGGCAGGACTTATTCCATCCTCGGAGTAGCCCGCCAAGGCTTTTTCGGCACCGAGCCGGGCAAATTCGTCGATGTATGGTTGCCGATCACGCTCACCGATCCTGCTATATTTGCCAACCCCTCGGTCCGCTTGTTCCACCTCATGGGTCGTCTCGCTCCGGGCGTCGGCAGGGAGAAGTTATTGGCGCGCCTGCAACCGGTGTTCCGCCAATATCAGGAGACCACTGCCCCCCTGAGAGTCGATTTGCCGCCCGCTGCCCAGAGGCAACTGAAAGACATGAAACTCTTGGCGCGCTCTGCAGCGAATGGGATATCGGGATTCCGTCAGACCCTCTCTCGGCCGTTATGGATTCTGTTCGGCGTCGCCGTTTGCATACTGTTGATTGCCTGCGCCAGTGTTGCCAGCCTCTTACTTGCTCGCTCCAGGGTGCGATCGGTGGAAATGGCGTTGCGCGTTTCCCTGGGAGCACAGAAGGCGCGTCTCATCCGTCAGCTTTTGACGGAGAGCCTGTTAATTTCGTTGCTCGCCAGCCTAGCGGGATGGGCGCTCGCAGGCCCCGCTGCCCATGCGCTGGTGCCGCTGGTTTCGACCAACGTCAACACTTTGAGGTTTGACCTTTCGTTGGACATACGAGTGGTGTTGTTCTGCGCCTCGATCTGCACCTTCTCTGGGCTGTGCTTCGGCTTGCTCCCGGCGTGGCAAGCGGATACAACTGGCCCAATGTCCGCGCTCCGTCATGCTGGAAGTGCGGCCGGTAACCTGCGATTGGGGCGCCTCTTCGTCGGAGTCCAGGTGGGGTTCACTTTCTGTCTGGTAACCGGTGGCGTCGCGTTTCTGTTCAGCCTTCGAAATCTTGCTGCTGTCCACACGGGCTTCGATCCAAGAGGCGTCACCGTCCTGACCGTGAGCAACACACTCCAGCAAGATCGCCTACTGGAGTCTATGCAGCAGATTGAAATGCATGTCGCTGGGCAGCCCAATGTCGAGGGAGCGGTCACCGCGTGGATGGCCATCTTTTCCGGAGCCCGCCGCGCACAAAGGGTCATCGTGCCCGGTCACGCGCCATCAGATCAGGAGGAAACCTTTTACCGTGTCTCCCCTGGTTATTTCGCCACTCTGCGCACGCCCTTGCTCAGCGGGCGTGATTTTACATTCCGTGACAACGACAATGAGCCAGTGCCAACCTTGGTCAATCGCACGTTCGCATGAAGATACCTTGGAGGCGAATCGGCGGTTGGCAGAGAGTTCCGGCGGGATGACGGCGTTCTGCACCAAGTGGTAGGTGTGGCCGCTGATTCGCACTTTGGCGATCTGCGGAATGGGCCGGAGGCGATTGTATATATGCCAATGAAGCCCCCGAGGGCTTTCACGTTGTATGTTCGCTCCACGCTCGACGCTGGTTCAGTTGCCAAGATAGTGGATCGCGAGGCAAGAGCCCTGGGATCGGGAGTCAGGGTGCGGGACGTTACCACGGTGGAAGCACTCGTAGAAAGCTCCGTTCGGAATGAACGGCTGATGGCCGGTATCGGCGGAGTATTTGCCCTTCTCGGTCTGGTCCTCGCGGCCCTCGGTGTATTAGGTATTTTGAACTACTCGGTAACCCGGCGGACAAAGGAATTTGGCATTCGTACCGCCCTGGGCGCGCAACGATTGACGATTTACAAACTCGTTCTGATAGAGTTGATCGGCACCGTTATTGGGGGAGTGGCCCTCGGGTTGGCTGGTTCGCTCACTTTCATTGGTTTTGCGCAGTCTCTCATGTTTGGTATCAGTCCTGTCGACCCGCTGGTAATAGGCACGGCAATGTCGGTCTTGATCGGGACAGCTATGATCGCTGCCGGATTGCCCGCGCACCGCGCAGCTTCGGTCGACCCGGTAGAGGCTCTACGCGCGGAATAGCGCCATTGAAATGGACTTTCCATTTGCTAAGGCTACCCATACTGAACGCGCAATAGCGCACTGTCAGGCATGTGAACGCCGTAGGAAGAACGCAATTGGCTGAAATGCTCCGAATAAGATTGCGCCTGTAAACCAGCTTGCCAGCGGCAGTTTCCAGGGCGGATACGATTCCTTTGAAGTCCTCGAGCCATAGGGCCTCGAGTCTCGCTGTGCAGTTGCGGCACCCCGAAGCTTCGATTCAGCGGGGTTCGCTGCGACGATCGTCGAGTGTGTGATTCCCTTGGCAGAACCCGTTCGCTGTTCAGATTCGAACACGCCATCTCGTTTTCGGACATCAGAGCCCTTCGGGCGCTCCGGGAGAAATCGGCATCTCCCCGCATTCAAGCATGTTAGGTTGATCATCAGATGGTATGAAACGTGCTGCTTAATGAAGCAAGCCAAAGTGTGTTCGGAGGGCTGCATGAGGGTTTTGATCCAGGATCTTACCTACGCATTTCGCCAGTTGCGCAAGACGCCGGGCTTCGCCATCACCGTGCTCATGACGCTGGCCCTCGGCATCGGCGCAAACTCGGCCATCTTTACGCTGGTCAACGCCATCCTGCTCCATAACCTGCCTGTGACCGATCCCAAGACCCTGATCCGCATCGGCGACGAAGATGATTGCTGTGTAAACGGTGGCTGGAACGACAACGGGGACTACTCGCTCTTCGCCACAGATACGTATTACACGTTCAAGAAGAGCCTGCCGGAGTTTGAAGAGCTTGCGGCCATGGAGTCCGGCTACGCCTGGCGGCCGATCACTATCCGCCGTGCGGGCCCGCAGACCGTTGCCAAATCCGTCATGGGCACATTCGTCTCTGGTAACTACTTCCGTGTTTTCGGGCTCTCGCCGGCAACTGGCCGTCTCTTTATGGACGCTGACGACCAGAAGGGTGCGCCCATTACTGCCGTGATGAGCTACGACGCATGGCAGCGGGACTACGCAGCCGACCTGACCGTTGTCGGGAGCACCTTTTACATCAACACCAAGCCGGCCACCATCATCGGCGTAGCTCCCAAGGGCTTCTACGGCGACCGCATCGACACCAATCCGCCCAAATACTTCCTGCCTATGAACGCGATGGACCCAATCATCGGCGCGCCGTACGTTAACGACCCCGATTCCCAGTGGGCTTACATTATCGGCCGCGTCAAGCCAGGAACCTCCATTCCAGCGCTGCAGGCCAAGGCCAGCGCGCTCCTCAAACAGCAATTTGCGCCGCTCAAGACATTTACCGATCAGCGTGCCCAGAAGGTGCTTCCCCGCACGCATGTTGTGCTGACGCCGGGCGGGGGCGGCATCCAGAATATGCAGGACGGCTACAAGGACCATCTCAAGTTGCTGCAATGGATCGCCGCGCTTGTCCTTCTCGTCGCCTGCGCCAACATCGCCAATCTTCTGCTCGTCCGCGGCATGAGCCGCCGCGCGGAGCTCTCCATCCGCTCGGCCCTCGGCGCGCAGCGCAACCGCATCGTCCGCCAACTGCTTACCGAAAGCGTGCTTCTTTCCGGCATGGGCGGCCTGCTCGGGCTCGCAATCTCCTACCTCGGAGCACACGCGCTGCTGGCGCTTGCCTTTCCTGATCAACACAATATGCCGATCAATGCCTCGCCTTCGCCTGTCGTCATCGGCTTTGCCTTTGCGCTTTCGCTCCTTACGGGAATTCTCTTCGGTCTGGCCCCGGCCGTGATGGCGGCGCGCACGCAGCCTGCTGAAGCCCTGCGCTCGAACGCCCGTACCACTGCCCACGGAGCCTCCTTCCTGCAGCGCGCGCTCGTGGTTCTGCAAGCCGCTCTCTCGCTCGTGCTTCTCGTCGCCGCGGGCCTCTTTGCGCAGAGCCTGAACAAGGCCGAGAACGTCGACATGAAGCTCGATGCAACGAACAGATACATAGCCCACATCAATCCGCAGGCGGCCGGCTACAAGAACACAGAGGTCGAGCCCCTTTACCAGACGATTGAAGATCGCTTCCACGCCATTCCCGGCGTTCTCAAAGTTAGCCTCGCCACCTACACGCCCATGGAATCGAATAACTGGAGTTCAGGCGTAAAGGTGCAGGGAGAAAACGACATCAATAAGGGTGCTTCGTGGGTGAAAGGAACTCCGGAGTACTTCGATTCCGTAGGCACGCACGTCGTCATGGGCCGCGGATTCAGATCGCAGGACACGCTGAATGGCCCGCCCGTCGCCGTCGTCAATCAGGAGTTCGTCAAGCAGTTCTTCGGCAACCGCAATCCCATCGGCCATCGCTTTGGCTTTTCCGGTGTGGCCAAGACACCCCAGGATGGAGCGCATGAAATCGTCGGCGTGGTGGAAGACACCACCTACACCAGCGTCTACTGGAAGGACCACGCCATGTACTTTCTTCCCCTCACACAGCGTGCCGGCACCGCCAACGACCCCGACTCGCCCCAAGAAAAAGACCAATCCATGTACGCCGGAGCCCTGGTCATCCAGACCGCCCATCCCATCCCCGGCTTTGAAAAGATCGTGGGCGACACACTGGCCGGCATCAACCCCAACTTGACGATCGTGAAGTTCCAGACCTTCCAACAGCAGATTGACGACCGCTTCATCGAGGAACGCCTCATCGCGCGCCTCACTTCGCTCTTTGGCCTGCTGGCGCTTCTTCTCGCCGCGATTGGCCTCTACGGTGTCACCGCGTACACTGTCGTCCGCCGCACGCCGGAGATTGGTATTCGGATGGCCCTCGGCGCCCAACGCATACGCGTGATCGGCATGGTCATGCGCGGAGCCATGCTGCAGGCGCTCATCGGGCTAGCCATTGGCATTCCGGTCGCGATCTTCTGTGTGCGTTACGTTAAATCGCAGCTGTACGAGATTACCAGCATCGACACAACCGTGATGGCGGGAGCCATCGGGGTGCTGGCTCTCGCCGCTTGCATTGCGGGTATCATCCCGGCTCGCCGTGCCGCCTCCATCAACCCCGTCCAGGCTTTGCGCGTTGAATAGCGCGCAGAACTCTCTCCAAAACCCTCTGGGTGCTCGAATGCCGCGATGATGCGCTGCCACTCCCGCACATCTTTATCTACCCATCGCCCATCGAAGCCTGACACATCGAGTCCCATGCGCCGTGGAGAAGCTAACTATCCCGACGCGTTTCCAGCCTTCGGCTGCCCTGCTCGCGGGTAGAAACTCTGGCATAGCCGATCTGGGTTGCTCAAATCTGCCCCCATGCGACGGTCCGTTGCAAAACCGTTCACGTTTGTAACTTTTCCAGGTGTTGTTCCGACTTGGTGGCTATCCAGGCGCAACATCGATCCTGGACCTTCGGCGTTTTGGGGAGTAACCCAGGGCTGGGAGGGGTTCGTGGATGGATCCCAGGTCTCAAGTTCGAGACCTGGGGCACCCCATCTTTGATGGTTGGTTAAGATGTGGGCCCGCCAACTTCCGACTACGTTGTTAACGGAACTGCTATGTTCCCTTTTTTCGCATAGTTGAGATGCAACCTCTTGCATGCCCAGAGCTCTTCTAGTTCGCTAATCTCATTGAAAAAGTCAGAGCAGTCTTCACAAAATACAAGCACTCGAAAGCCCAAGACTGCCTTGACGAATCTCTCCGCTTCTTTGTCAGTCAGCTGTTGGGACCACACGTTCCAATGGGCGCCGAAGTTCCGAACGTCTCTCGTCGCTTCGATTTCTGCCAAACTACTTTCGCGCCCAGCTGATGCCTTGGTCCCCGCCCTCTACAGTCGAGCACGACCCCGTCGGCACTTTTTCCAAAGCGTCGATGCAGGAGCTTTTCCCGACGCCGTTATCCCCCTGGAGGACTAGGCCCCCCTCGGAGAAATTTAGGTCCGGCCCGTCTTCGATTCCCCGACAGCCCTCAATCCTAAGTTGCTTGAGTCTTATGATTGGGCTCTCCCTCAGGATTCGTGTGAAAAGCCTCGAGCGCATCGCTAACGTTGACGTCCCGATTCCATTTCCCTTGACCGATCAACGCCGTTAGCTGCTGTTTGAGGTTGGCGGGAATTTCCTGATCGCTCGACACTCTGGATGCAAACTCATTGATCGCTTCCTCGCTAAGTGATTTGCTAATCGCCATGCGCGCCCCCCACTCGAACACATTCCCGAAAAGATGTAAGCCCAAGGCCTTTAGTGCGGTGAGTGTTCGCGATCGGCATTAAGCTTACGCCAGATTCCGGAATTTGACGCGAAGAAACTGCCTAACCCGTTTTCTTCAACCATGGGTTGCCGGAGCGTGCGCTCGAAGAGGGGACTGAGCGGGGCCACCTTAGGATTACTACCCGGAATTACGGCAAGGCGACTGGAATGTCGCTTCCACCGTCCGGCGAAGGACTCGCGCCACAAATGGCGTCTCGGCACCGATGCCAGTCGCCAGCATCGAACTGCGATCATGTCGCTGGCTGAAGATGTCAAACAGCAGCAGTACCCGCGGCGCCACAAAATGGTTCGGCGGCATGCCGAGTGACCGGTATGCCGCCGATTGCATTCTTTCAAATTGTGCCAGGCATGCGGAGCCCGGCTTCCCATCCATTCATCGCAGTAGCGCTGTCCAATTCGGTTTCGCGGGCATTCTCAATGAGGTTGCCTCTGATACCGGTTGGGCGCACCGGGCGTGGGAAGGTTGTCACTGACCTGAGACCCGCTGAAGTGCGTCCTGGACAATGCGGTGGTCAGGGTAATGCCGGAGCCGGAGACCTGTGCACCGGCGGCGTGCGCGTGACTGAGCGGTGCGGCAACAGTGATTGTGGCGCCGCCCCACCTGTTGATGGAGGCGATGACCGCGGTTTCGGCATTTGCGCCACTGTCAATGGTGATGGTCTGGCCTTCGCTGAAGCCGACCACATTCGCCACGTGGATCACGGTCGCGCCTGCAAGGTTAGCGACACCCTGCGTGGTGGCGCCTGCCGTGCCCACCGTTGCGATTACCGCTGTCTCCAGGTTTGCTCCCGTATCGATCAGGATCGTCCGGCCCGCCGCAAAGCCATCCACGCTGGCGACTTTGATATTGGCTGCGCCGGCATCCGATGCGGTTCGCAGGGTGGTTGCGGCCTGCTGAAGGAAGTCGGCGCAGTTGCTGTCGGTGTCCGCGCCGTCCGGGAAGCGGCCCGCGCTGGAATTGGTCGCCCCGGCCGCGGCCTCTGGCCCAAATCCCTCGGCCGAGGCGGGCACGGCCACGTGGCAGCCGTCCTGGTTTAGTCCGGCTTTGGCCTGGTAGCCCTCGGCCGCCCATGGATCGACGAGGCCGCCGTAGTTGAGGCTGTCGACAACCACTCCCGAGGCATCCCGCAGCACCAGGCTGCCCTCCTTGACGGTGATGGTATGCCCAAACAGGGGCGCACTGGTGGTTAGTTCAGGACCCCCGAACCAGAGGTCGGGCGCCGGCGTTCCCTGGTAGCCCGCCGTGGTCACCGCGGTGTCGCGCACAACGGCGTTGATGGCATGGCTTCCGGCCAACGGTTTGTCGAGCGTGATGCCGGCGCCGAGCGCCTCGACCGGCTCGTTGCTCGAATGATCGAAAGCGGCCGGCGGCTCGAAGCTGATCCCCGTGCCCCGATCGCCGAAGGGGAGGTTGGCCGCATGATTGAACTTGAGCGGGGCAGCCAGGTCAAGCCCCGTGCCCGGCGAAACCACCCACTCGTCGCCGATGTGAGCCTTCGCAAGTGCCGGCGTAAAGTCGATGGCGGCGTCGCCCGGGCCGTTGCTGCCCACGGCGGTAACGGTCACAAGCTCTCTGTTCGCCGGGGTGCCAACTGTGATCTTGTCTCCAACGGAAAAGCCCTCCGCTCTGCGAACCACGATATGGGTCGCGCCGGCATTGGCATCGGCCGAGAGGTTCGTCTGGCTGGATTTCGTGCCGACATGCTTGACGGAAACGGTCTCGATCCCATGGCCGACACTTTCGATGTCCAGCCGGATCTTGTCGCCCACCGAGATGCCGGAAAGGTCCGTCACTTCGATGTTGGCTGTTCCAGCCGGCGCATCAGCCGCCAGGTAGGCCTGCGTTCCCGGCTTACCAACTGCGGTGACCGTGGCTACCTCGTACCGCTCCAGATCTCTTGCCACGGAGGGGTAAGTGGCGCCATGGCCGAGGGCGATCTTCTCACCCACCGCGAAGCCGTCGATGCTGGCCACGGGCACGTTGGTCGACCCGACGGGAACCGTGATCACCGGCCCCTCCGGGAGGGGTTGCCACAGGGTCGTATGATTGCTGGCCGCCGTCCCGAGGCTTGCGATCTTGCGCGTTTCGGTGGCGGAGCCGGCGTCGATGCTGAGGGTATCGCCTACCGACATGCCGGTTGTGTTCCTGACGTGGATCGTCGTATCACCGGCGGGCGCCGCGACCGCCAGGCCGGAGTTGGAGAGACCGAGCAGGTAGAAGCCATGCGGCGCGAGCCTGGTTGCGGCGGGTACCTTTACGGTCGAGAAAACGGCCTGCTGGGCCGGGTGCACGGTCACGGCCCAGTTCGAGATGTCCGCGCTCCCGGAGCCCGCGTTGTAAAGCTCGATGAAGGAATCCGTCGCATTGGCAGCACCGGAGCCGATGCGGAATTCGTTGATTCGGACGGGGGCTGCGTTGCGCACCTTCTCGGCAGCTGTCTCGGATAGCTTGCTGCCGTTGGCCGGGTTCGTCCATGAGACGCTACCGACCAGATCGCCATTGAAAGCTGCTGGTCCCGAGGTGATGTTGAAGGTTGCGCTCACGCTTGCGCCCGGCGCCATCGGCTCCGCGAATGTCTTCGACGACTGTTTTGTACCAGCAACGACAGAGGTCCATTGCTGGCCGGGCACGGCAAGGCTAAGCTTGACGCCTACGGCGGGCGCACCCGTGGTATTTGTGAAGGTCACCGCGGTCTGTTGCGAGGAGCCCGGCGTGAAGGCCTGGAGACCGGGCGGAGTGGCAACAGCCGAGGCCGGCGCCAGGCTGAGCCGGGGCACGTCATACCGGGCGGCGACGACGTTGGCTTGCACCAGCTTGTCCGTGGCGTCGGTCGGGAAGGTTCCGGCGGCTGTGATCGCGCCTTCATAGAAGGTGCCCTGCGAGCCGTTGCTGTTGTCGCCGCCATTGCCCAGCAGAATGGCTCCCTGCTTGCGCATCGGGTCATAGGTGGCATTGACGCGCTTGCCGTCGAAAACGACTGCGAGCGGACCATGCTGTGCATCGCCGCCCATCGAGGTCCAGTGGTGCGGCTCGCCCTTGGCCATCGCGGTCACGAATCTCCAGTCGATGCTGGGCAGATCGCAGACTTTGGAACCATCCGGGTTGACGCACCCTACCAGGTTATTCTCCTGGTCGGTCATGATCCAGGGGCCGCTGGAGGTGGAGTGGAACCAAAAGGGCGCGTTGCCGAAGTAGGCGGTCTCCATGGTGCCGTTGTCGTCGTCGCGGCTGTCGATCTCAGCGTTGCCGTAGTCGAAGCAGCAGCCGGAGTTGTAGTGCTTGCCGTTGATGACCCAGTACTGACCTTCGGCTTGGTCGTCCACGGCGGTGCCCCTGGCGTCGTCATGGCGCAAGCCCATGCCCGGCTCAATGAAAACGCCGTATGCCTTGTGGCCCATGATCGTAATCGGCGCCATGTCGGCGACCGGAAGGTTGTTGAATCCTCCCAGGGCCGGGCCGCTGAATCCGCCGCGAGGCGCTTGGGTCAAGTCGTTGTGCCTGGGAGACTGGTCGTAGATGGTGGTGATCCAGCAGTATGTGTTGGCGCAGAAGGCATCCTGCGCGGCCGCGTCGGCATATCCGCCCGCATCCGGAACCGGCACGGCGACAGGCTGGACGATGCCGATATCGAGGGTCTTGCCGTCGGACTGGCGCAGCACCTGGTAGAGCGAGCCGTTGTAGGATGCGTACAAGGCGCGCGTCGTGCTGTGCGCCGCCATGCAAGGAGAGCCAGCGGCGGCGTAGATGTCGCAGGGGCCTTGGAGTCTGGGAGGAGCGACGCTGGGCCCAGCCCCGGCTTGTTGCGCCATCGTCAACGTGGCGCCAATCAGCGTGGGGGCTAGTGCGAGCATAAGTACAAAGTCGATTCTCGTCTTCATAATCCTATCTACCTCGCCGAATTATTTCGGCATTTAGAGTTGGCTTCGATTCATCCGGAACCTTGCGGGCAAGGGGAAACGTTTACTCGTGCACCTCAACACCTTGAAATGAAATGCAAGTAAATCAATGATTCGCGGTACGGTTCAGTATAGTCGCAATGATGCCACCCCTGGGAACAGTTCTCCAAGGTGAAAGGAATGATGTGCGAGCAGCCTTTTTGCAGCTTGCTCGACCGCCGAGCTGGAAATTGCATCTGGCTTCAGCATTGTCTCCCTGCGTCGCATTTGGGTTTCTCATCGGTATCGTAAAGTCGGCATGGCGACTGGGATATCGCGTCCTCCGCTCGGCTGAGGGCTCCCGTCGCAAAGTGCGTTTGCCGTTAAAGATCCTTCCTGGCGGCCTGAACGCTGATTGATTCTGGCGTATCGGGGCGCTTGCGCTGTCCCGTGCCGGTCCATGGCGGTCCATGGCGGTCCCGGTTCAGCGCGCTCGAAGCCGAAGAGCGCGCCTCGAGAGTTGCGCGCTTCGACCACACCGTCCGAGAGGAAGGTCAATGTATCTCCCGGCTCCAGGTTGAAGGAGCGCTCCTCGTAGGCCTCCGGGGAAACGACGATGCCCAGCGGCAAGCCGGGCTGGACAGAGACTTCTTGGCCGCCACGGTAGGGAGAAAGGTGTCCCGCATTAGCCAACGTGACCACGCCGCCTGAGATATCCGCGCATAGGCAGGTGGCGAAGCTCCCCAACGTGAGTTCTTCCCAAGACGCGGTTCAGGTGCGCCAACAGCATTCCGGGTGAGTCGCTGTTGCGTTCCTCCGCGCCACCGATCAACATCGCAGCTGCCATCGCAGCGGCCGTTCCTTTGCCGCTAACATCGCCGACGAGGAGTCGCTGGCAGTTGTGAGGGAGAATGCGGCACAGATAGAAATCGCCGCCCACGTCGCGCATGGGACGAAAGGCAACTTCGATGCAAATGCCGGGCGCGGTACCGGCTACGGTAGGCGCCAACATGCGCTGAATCTCGCTTGCTGCGCGCAGTTCCCCAGCCATCCCGGCGCTTTCCTTAGCGATGCGGCGTTGCTCGCGAAACAGCAGCCCCAGCAGGCTGGCCACCAGGCCGAGCGTCGTAATCGCCTGCGCCATTGCCGATTTGCCGCTCCATGCGGGATAGAGGTTTGGCACACCGGGTAAATATTGGCTCACCAAAACGACGTAGAACAGAGCCAGCATCGTCCCCCACACCATGCACAATACAGCGAGCCAACGCATACGAGGGGCAATGCGCGAGTCCGGCCAGAAGGCGGCAAAGGGGGCAGCGCACGCCGCGAGATAGGCCATGTTGGCTGCGGGCCTCGTCAGGTGTTGGCGAAACACATCAACCCACTCCAGAGTAACGGGGATCAGCCCGCAACCGCACTCCTCAAGCCAGGAGAGCTATCAGTCTATTTTGGACAGCAATGCTTCGAAGAGCAACTGCTTTCGTTGCTGGATAGGATATGTCACTTACGCCAAGTCTATCTAGAGAATGTAATCGAGAGCGCGCGGATGCAAATCTACTTCGCTCTTGGATGTGTCCTGTCGTAGACCTGGGTCAACTGCGCGGTGGTTAGCTGCGTGTAACGCTGCGTTGTCGAAAGACGCTCGTGTCCCAGCAGTTCCTGGATGGCTCTCAGGTCGGCGCCTTCTTCCAACAGGTGCGTGCCAAACGCGTGGCGCAGCGTATGCGGATGCACGTCGGCGGAGAGTCCGCGCATCACGGCGATGCGCTTCACGATGCGGCCTACGCTGCGCGTAGTCAGCCGCGCCTGGCCGCCAGCTTTGGATAGACCCCGCAGTTGCAGGTTGACGAACAATGCGGGCGTCGCGCGCGCCTTTGTTTTCCCCGCCGCGGATAGTCGTGCCGACCGCTCGGCGATATAGGCTCTCAATGCATGCGCTGCCGCATCGCCCAGCGGCACATAGCGCTGCTTCTGGCCTTTGCCGCGTACGAGAATCGCCTCATTGGCCCAGTGAATGTCGTCCAGATTCAGCCCCGTCAGCTCCGCATTGCGGATGCCGCACCCGTACAGGACTTCGAGGATGGCCTTGTCCCTGGCCGGCCAGCTTGCGGTATCTTCATCCACGGAGTCCATTGCCTGGTTCATTTTCTCGATCGACGGCACACGGGGCAAATGCTTGGGCAACTTTGGTGTAGAAACCAGTGAAGCCGCGTTTTGCTCGACACGACCTGTGCGCGCCAGCCACTTGAACCAACTGCGAATCGCCGCCAACGCACGCGCAGCCGAGGCCTTGGAGAGACCGCGCTGATAAAGCATGCCCAGGTAGGCACGGATCTGCGTGTGTTCAATGCCCACCACGCTCTGCTCATTTCCGTAGCGCTCCGCCATGAATGCCGCGAAGCCGTGCAACTCCCGCTGGTAAGCACGCAACGTGTGCGCGGAGGCGCCGCGCTCATTGGTGAGCACGCGCAGATACTCCTCTACCAGCAAACTGAGCCCTGCGGCGATCCCAGGAGTGGCCGTTGCGCTCATTTCGTTTCCTCAACGGGATCGTGTACGCGATCGGGAACCAGTTCCAGGCGTCCGCTGGTTTCTGCCACCACCCGGGTTGCGCGGGGATGATGCGTCCGATGCACTTCCTTTAGCCGGCCAAGCGCAAGGTGCGTATACACCTGGGTGGTTGAAATGTCCGCATGGCCGAGGATGAGCTGGACGCTGCGCAGATCGGCTCCGTGCTCCACCATGTGGGTGGCGCAACTGTGGCGCAGCCGGTGCGGGCTGGCGCCGCTATTTGCCATTTTCACCAGGTGCCAGACCCATTGCCGGGTAAGCGGCATACCGCGCAGAGAGAGAAACAGGCACGTTGCGTCTTGTCGAGCAGCATTGGCCTTGCGCGCGGAACCGATGCGGGCAAGATGCGGGCGGCCCTGGCGCATATACGCATCGAGCGCCTCAATCGCTGCGCGGCCGAGCGGCACAATGCGTTCCTTGTCTCCCTTGCCGCGCACGTGTACGCGGCCCGCATCCATCGCCAGGTCTCCGGTAGAGAGGGACGTGACCTCAGAGACGCGCAGGCCGCCGGCATAGAGCAGCTCCAAAATCGCGCTATCGCGCAGTGCGGTGGCCTTTGCCTGGGGATGCGACGCGGCCATAAGGGCTCGTTCAAGCATCTCCACCACTTCCGGTTCGGCAAGAGCCTTGGGCAACACCTTCCAGGCCTTGGGCGATTCAATATTGAGGGTGGGGTCGTGATGGATGCGGCGGTCAAGCAGCAGCCACTTGTAAAAGCCGCGCAGGCAGCTCAGCTTGCGCGCCACCGAGCGCGAATCGATGCCATGGTTGCGCAGGTGCTCCATGAAAGCGGCCACGTCCTGCTGCGCGGCGGTCAGCAAAACGCCGTGGCGCGTCTCGATGAATTCGGCAAAGGTCTTCAGGTCGCCGTCGTAGGCCTCGCAGGTGAGCGGGCGCAGCCCTTTTTCTACGCGCAGGTACGTCTGGTAGTCGTGCAGGAGCGGAAGATTGCGCGCGCTGTCCACAGGTCCTATTATCCGCGTCCTGGGCGCTTCTCAGACGGTCGTCTAGCGGTTGACGAACCTCGTTCGCCACTGAATCAACATCATCAATATCGAGATTCTAAAGAATGAGAAGCCGCAATTCTCTTCTTATCCTCTTGACATTTTCTGCCAGTAAATGGAGTACCGCTCATCCATCACATGGTAGAGCGGCTTCAAGGCGAAATCCTGCACCTGGCCGGCGGTTTGGAAGCGCAAGTCGCCCTCCGCGGCTTTCTTTACCCACGAGGGCGATTTGCCTGCTTCCTTGCCCTGTTCGAATTTCGGTAGCGGCAACGCGGGGAGACGATCCATTTTCGGTCCCATCGATCCTTCAATCATGTCGCGGCTCAGGCCGTCGCGGCCCATCTGTGCAACCAGGACGAGCGGACCGTAGGCCAGGGTGGCCAACTCCGGGCTGCCTGCGACTGGCTCCTGGCGCAACGACATCGGCAGCGTAACCTCGACGCGGTCGCCGGTCTTCCACATGCGATTGAGTGCAATATATCCATCGCTCTCGGGAACAAAGTGCTCGGGACGGCCATTCACGGTGATGGCGATGCCCTCTGCCCAGTGAGGCGCGCGGACCCTAAGCGTAAACTCGACTGGCTTCTCGGCGTGGATGGCGATTGCGGTGCGTTCTTCCTCAGGGAAGCTGGTCTGCTGAACGAGACGCACGCGCTTTTCTGGCCACGCAACTTCAGAGGCGACGAACTGGTTGACATAAACGCTGTTTTCGTCGTGAAAGTAGATCGTGTCCACGAGCTTGGCGTACTCCTCGACGCCGCTTCCGGTGCAGCACCAGAAGGAGTCGTACTGCTCGCCGAATGTCTTCCATCCACCGGCCACCGTGGGCACGTAGTACATCAACATGCCTTCGGGATTCTGTGTGCCCACGCGCACGTTCCAGAGCAGGCGCTCGAAGTAGTCCATGCGGCGAGCTTCGGGTTTCCAGCCGAATAAATGGCGCGTCAGCTTGAGCATGTTGTAGCTGGTGCAACACTCCTGCCCGCCTGCTGCGAGGTGACTGCCCAGCGTGTCCGGCTCGCTCCAGCCTTCGTCGTTGTTCGAAGTTGCGCCGGTCGCATAGGCGTGACGATCGACAACAGTCTGCCAGAAAAACTCAGCAATGGTCTTGTAGCGCTCATCGCCCGTGAGCTCATAGCCGCGCGCTGCACCAATGACCTTGGGGATATTTGTGTTTGTGTGGAGGCCGGCGAGCTTGTCTTCGCGCGCGGCAAGCGGATCGAAGAATCGCTTGTGCTCAAAGCGCAATCCTCCGTCGAGATATTTCTTCTCGCCCGTGACGGCATAGAGATTGAAGAGCACTTCGTTCATGCCGCCGTGTTCGGTCAATTGCACCTTGGCCAGTTCTTCGTCGCTGAGCGGGGCAATCCACTTGATCGCCCAATCGGCCATGCGCTTCGCGGTCCTGAGCGCAACATCGCTGCCGCAATGGAGGTACATGTCAAGGTGGCCGGCGAGGATCTTGTGGTAGGTGTAGAAGGGCGCCCAGACCGGCTCGTACTTCTTCAAGCGGTCGTAAAAATTCTCCGGATAAGCTCCCAGATAGCCATTCTTCTGCTGACATTCGGCAAGCGCCATCACCACCTCTTCGGCCTTCTGGCGCAGAGCCTCATCGCCCGTGGAGGCATACATGAGCGCACACGCGGAAAGATAATGGCCGCCCGTGAAATGGCCGCGCAACTCGCCATCGGGCGCCTCCCATCCACCGAACGGCTGGGCTGTGGAAGGCTTGCCTGCTGTGAGCCGGAAGCTGTGCAGCAGGCGGTCGTTGGGCAACATGTAGAGGTAGACTCGGTTGCGCTCCTGCATATCTTCGAGAGGCCCTGAACGCAGGCGAACCTGCGCAAGAGGAAAGGGCCTTGCCTTCCACGCGATCTTCTCGTAGCCGGTGTGGTTGTTCGAGCGCGCAACATCCATGGTGGGATCTTGTGCGGTTGCCCAGCCCGCGAGGGGGAGCAACGCGGCGCTTGCGGCAGCCGTTGCCGAGGTCTGCATGAATTGTCTCCGCGTTACGCTGTTGTTGCTCATGGTTTCTCCTTGAAGGTCATTGAGCGGTTGGGGCCCGTGCCAAACCAATGGTAACGCGGGACTGGCAGAGTGCGTGGGACGCTGAGCGGGAAATCCGTTCCTACGCGACGGCCGGCAGCCAACCTATCCAGCCTCGTATACTTTGCAAGGAACGTCTTCCACAGACAATGACCGATACACATATACCACTTCGTCTGGACGTTGTTGACTCGCATACGGCGGGGGAGCCCACTCGCTGTGTGATCGCAGGCGGCCCGGATCTGGGCGCTGGCCCGCTTGCGGAGCGGTTGGAACGGTTGCGCCGCGACCACGACCACTACCGGCGCGCCGTGCTCTGCGAACCGCGTGGCTCAGACGTGCTGGTGGGGGCGTACCTCCTCGAGCCCTTCAATCCGGCAAACGCCGCAGCCGTGATCTTCTTCAACAATGCCGGCTACCTGGGCATGTGCGGCCACGGCGCCATCGGCGTCGCCGTTACGCTGGCGCATCTCGGCCGCATCCAGCCCGGCACGCACGCCCTTGAGACGCCCGTGGGCACCGTCGGCTTCGTGTTGTACCCCGGCAATCGCGTCAGCATTCGCAACGTGCCGGCTTACAGGTATCGCGCCGGCGTTACAGTCGGAGTGCCCGGCTATGGCGCGGTCACCGGGGATGTGGCGTGGGGCGGCAACTGGTTTTTCCTGGTTGGTGGCCACCCTTTCTCTCTCAACCTCGACCATGTCGAGGCGCTCACTGCATTCACGTGGGAGATTCGCCGCGCCTTGGCCAAGGCCGGCATCACGGGCTTGAACGGCGAGGAAATCGACCACATCGAGCTCTCCGCAGGGCCCCACGACCCCGCCAACCACAGCCGCAACTTTGTTCTTTGCCCAGGCAAGGCCTATGACCGCTCGCCATGCGGCACAGGGACCAGCGCCAAGATGGCCTGCCTGGCTGCCGATGGGCACTTGATGCCGGGGGAGACATGGCGGCAGGAAGGCATCCTCGGCACCGTCTTCGAGGGCAGGTATCACTTCCACGACTCCCCCAGCCCGACCGAAGCGCCAAGAATCACCCCCACCATCACCGGCTCGGCGTATGTAGCAGCGGAATGCACATTGATCTTCGATCCCAACGACCCATTTCGACTGGGAGTTCCGGAATGAGCGTCTCCAATTCGCAATCGTTCGACGTGGTAATTGCAGGCGGCGGCATCGTCGGCTCGGCTTGTGCGCTGGCATGCGCGCAGGCTGGGCTGCGCGTCGCGTTGGTCGAGCGAGATATGCTGGGTAGTGGCGCAACCGCGGCCGGCATGGGCCACATCGTGGTGATGGACGACTCAGAAGCGCAATTTGCGCTGACGCGCCGCTCGCAGTTGTTGTGGCAGGCGCTCAGCACTGATTTGCCGGCCAGCGCCGAGTATCAATCGCCAGGAACTATCTGGGTGGCTTCCGATGAAGAAGAACTCGCCGAGGCACCCCGCAAGCAGAATTGGCTCGCGGAGCGCCGGGTCCCCGGCCGCTTGCTTTCCAGCCGTGAGCTGGCAGCGCTGGAACCAAACCTGCGCAAAGGCCTGGCTGGTGGCCTTCTCGTGATCGAAGACGCGGTCGTCTATCCGCCGGTTGTGGCTCTTCATCTGGCCCGGCAGGCGCAGGATCTGGGAGCCACGATCATGGTGGGCCGGTCTGTGAAGCAAATGGCGAACGGCGAGGCCGTGCTCGACGATGGAACCCGCCTGCGCGCCAACCGGCTGGTGAACGCGCTTGGCGCAGAAGCTGCACGATGCACGCCTGGTATTGCTGTGAAGAAGCGCAAGGGACACCTGGCGATTACCGATCGCTATGCCGGCTTCCTGAGCCATCAGCTGGTGGAGCTGGGCTACTTGAAGAGCGCGCACTCGGTGTCGGCAGATTCGGTTGCTTTCAACGTGCAGCCGCGCCAGACCGGGCAGATTCTCATTGGCTCCTCGCGACAATATGGCAACGAAGAATCCGCCGTCGACCAGGCAATGCTTACGGCCATGCTGCAACGCGCAACACTTTATTTGCCCAGCCTCGGTTCGCTCAGTGTGCTGCGCGTTTGGACGGGTTTCCGCGCCGCGACGCCGGACAAGCTGCCTCTGATTGGACCATTGCCCGGCGATGCTACGCTTTGGCTGGCAACGGGCCACGAGGGTCTGGGCATTACCACTGCCCTGGCGACTGCCGAGTTACTGGTCTCGCATTTCACAGGGAGTGTACCCACGATTCCGCCGGAGCCGTATTTGCCGGCCCGATTCGCACCGGCTCAAGGCCACGAAACGATACTTCAGGAGACGCTATGAAATTCGCCGGCGTTATGCCCGCTATGACTACCGCATTTGACGAGGAACTCAACGTCGATCTCGCCTTTGTCGCCCGCCATGCACAATGGCTCGTCGAGAACGGATGCAATGGCATCGTCTGCCTGGGCTCACTGGGCGAGGCGCCCACACTGCGCTTCGATGAGAAGATAACAATTCTCACTACCGTAGTCGCGGCGCTCGACGAAAAAGCGCCTGTGGTGGCGGCCATCTCAGCGCTTTCGACTGCTGAGGCCGTCGAGCTGGCGCAATCGGCTGAAAAAGCGGGCTGCTCTGGGTTGATGATTCTGCCGCCCTACGTCTACAGGGGAGACTGGCGGGAGAACAAGGCGCACGTTGCGGCCATCCTCAAAGCCACGCCGCTGCAGGCCATGCTCTATAACAACCCAGTCGCCTATGGGGTGGACTACCTTCCTGAACAGATCGCGGAGTTGGCGCACGAGCACTCCAACCTTGCCGCGGTCAAGGAGTCGTCTACCGACGTTCGTCGCGTTTCTGCAATTCGCGCGCTGATTGGAGACCGGCTTGCCCTCTGTGTCGGCGTGGACGACGCAATTGTCGAAGGCATCGCCGCCGGAGCAGTGGGATGGGTAGCAGGACTCGTGAATGCGTTCCCTCGCGAGTCCTTGGACCTGTTCAATCTGGCTACTGACGGAAGAACAAGAGAAGCCTTCGAGCTTTATCGCTGGTTCCTTCCCTTGCTGCGCATGGACACTGTGCCCAAGTTCATCCAACTGATCAAGCAGGTGCAGCAGGAGGCGGGGGTCGGCTCGGCACGCGTGCGGGCGCCTCGCCTCGAAGTTGTCGGCGAAGAGTTGGCAGCCACGCGCGCTGCCTTTGAATATGCGCAGGCGCATCGGCCGGCTGTTGCTATCGCCAGCACACCGTTTAAGGTTTAACGTGATCGTGGAGTATTGAAAAATGGTTCTTACCGGACAATCTTTCATCGGCGGCAAACGGGGCGCGCACAGAGGCGCGTCGATTCAGGGAATCAATCCCGCGACGGGTGAGTTACTCGATCCCGTTTACTCTTCCGCATCGGCCGCTGAAGTTGACCAGGCCGTCCAACTCGCGGCACAAGCTTTTCCTGTATACGCGGCAACAAGCGGCAAAGCGAAGGGCGCGTTTCTGCGAAGCATCGCAGACGGCCTCGACACGATTCAGCAGCAACTCGCCGAGCGGGCTCATATCGAAACCGCCCTGCCCATGCCTCGCCTGCTGGGCGAGGTGAGCCGCACCACCGGCCAGCTTCGGCTCTTTGCGTCCGTAGCGGAGGAGGGTTCATGGGTTGAGGCGCGCATCGATCCCGCATTGCCGGATCGCAAACCGCTTCCACGGGCCGGGCTGCGGTCAATGCTGCGCCCGTTGGGGCCTGTGGTCGTCTTCGGACCGAGCAATTTTCCGCTGGCCTTTTCCGTAGCGGGCGCAGACACCGCTCCCGCGCTTGCCGCAGGCTGTCCAGTCATCGTGAAGGCGCATTCCGCACATCCTGGAACCAGCGAACTGGTTGCGGAAGTCATGCAGCGTGCCGTTGCGGAAGCAGGGCTGCCTGAAGGCGTGTTTTCTCTGCTCTTCGATACGGGCATCGAGGTTGGCGCAGCGTTGGTACGGCATCCGCTGGTGCAGGCAGTCGCATTCACCGGCTCACTGCGCGCCGGCCGCATACTCATGGACATGGCCGCCGCGCGCCCGCGACCCATTCCCTGTTTCACTGAGATGGCAAGCTGCAATCCGGTCTTCATTTTTCCGGGCGCATTGCGAGGTGGAGCGGAGGGCGTGGCCCAGGGCCTGTTCAATTCCTTCACTCTCGGAGCAGGCCAGATGTGTACGAAACCTGGAATCGTGCTGCTCCCGGAGCAAGCGGAGGCGGCGGGGTTCATGGCCAAGCTCACTGAACTCGTGGCGCAGGCCGCGCCTTTCACGCTGCTCACAGCGGGAATTGCACGCGACTACGCACGCGCTTCGAGCCATCGTGCTACGCAAGCCACGCTTGCTGCGCAAGCACCGGTTGCCGACGGCGTGCCCGCTTGCCCTGCGAATGCGCAGTTGTTCAGCACTACCCTGGACGATTTCTTGCTCGAGCCGGAATTGTCGGAAGAGATTTTTGGTCCTGATACTTTGCTGGTGCATTGCCAGTCGCCGGCCGATTATCTCCGCGCCGCTGAAGCGCTCGAAGGCCATTTGACCGCGACGGTGCTGGGCAGTGAAGAAGACCTGGCGGCTCATCGCGAATTGATTGCGATCCTCGAGCAGAAGGCTGGCCGGCTCATCTTCAACGGCTTTCCTACCGGCGTGGAGGTTGCTGCCGCGATGGTTCACGGCGGACCCTATCCGGCTACTTCTGACTCGCGCTTTACGTCGGTCGGGAGCAAGTCAATTTACCGCTTCGTGCGGCCTGTTTGTTTCCAGAATTTCCCTGACGCGCTTGTGCCGGAGGAGGTCCAGGCTGCGAATCCGCTGGGAATTTTACGGCTTGTCGACGGTGTTCCGAGCCGCGAGCCGGTGCAAAATCCCTGATACGAACGTTCAACTCGATTGCTTATTTCAACAGATCATAGTTTGGTTGCAAGCGTAGATACAGCGGTCGGAAAAACTGGCGGACGTGAGTTTTGATTCTCCCAGCCGAACAGGAATTCCGTCGCTGAACCGCAGACGCGGCCTTGGCACGCGCCCATACCGCACCGGGTGTGGAGCTTGGCCTGGCGCCAACTTGCGCAACCCCGCAACTCGGAGTGGGGAACGTCTTCACAGCGGCATACCAGGGTGTCGGTTCGCGCCAGATTCCGCAGCTCTGGCCGCAAAGAGAATGCGCGGTCAAGGCGGTGAGCGAAATTCTGAAGACGTCGTCTCTGCGGTAACAGGCGAAGCGCTTCGGTCTCGCGCCCGGCCGCGGACAATCCAGCAATCTGGCCTTCGACAAGCGCCTTTTCAAGGCCGCCGATGCCGGTCAATTCGCCCACGCAGGCAACTCGCGAAACCGAACTCTGCTGGAGACGATCGACTTCAACGTAGCCTGCAACTGTGCGACAACCTAGCAGCCGCGGCAACTCGATATTGGGGACAAGATTGAATCCGCATCCCAGCCAATCGCAGTCTACGCTCCACGTCTTGCGGCCATCTGTGAGTGTGACGCGTTCCACGCGGCCACGGCCTCCTGCCTGCACAATCCACGAACTTGTGCGGTACGGCGCATGCATTGCCTTGAGCCGATAGCGTGCGCCCTCGGCAAGCTTGGCGGGCTGCGCCAGCAGGGCGAGAGCAAAGCCTGCCAGCTTCGAAAGGGGAGCTTGCTCGTAGATTCCCGCTACAACGGCGCCGGCGCTCGCAAGCCCTGCGCCAACCGCCAGCAGCAACGGCCCGCTGCCGGCCAGGACGACTCGCTTTCCTTGTGGATCGAGGCCGCTTTTAACCAATGCCTGCAAGCCACCGGCGCCCATTACTCCAGGCAGCGTCCAACCGGGAAAGGGCAGGAATCGCTCACGCGCGCCGGTGGCCACAATGAGATTCCCGTACTCAACGTCGCGTATTTCCCCGGCACGTTCAAGCCGCAAAACGCCGGACGCGGGCTGATCGATAGCCTGCCAGCCTTGCCACACTTCACACTTGGTCTGCTGCAGCCGAGTGGTCCAGGCGATGAATCCATTTCCATGTGGGTACTTGTGCGCATTTTCGGCTCGGAATCCCCGCCAGATCTGGCCACCCATCGCTACGTTGTCGTCGAGAAGACAAACACGGCAGCCTGCTTCCGCAGCCACGGTCGCCGCGGCGATTCCACCGGGTCCTGCGCCAACAACGACTACTTCGAAGCTGGCGCTCATCCGGTCAACACTTCCATGCCCGCGGAGCAAGCAATCTGGCAGGTCCGCCGATGGGGCACGCCATTCACAGTCGCCCGGCATTCCATGCAGATGCCCATGCCGCAAAGCGGGGCGCGCGGCTCGCCGCTGACTGAGAAGCGGCACGGTTCATTGGCCTTCGTCACCGCCGCGGCTACGCTGGTGCCTCCGTTAACGCGAATTCTTTTGCCGTTGACCGTGATGGGAAAAGCGTCGGTCATTGAACGTGCCCTTCCATTTTCTAAATGAACTTCTAACGAATGTTTTCGTGCTCTTCGCTTCCCAAGAGCGGATCCATTCGACTCGCTTCCCCTTCGCGTTGCTCAGGGTCCCGTCGCTCAGGACGACAAACTTATGGGAGGAACCGAAAAACACGGTTAAGTCAATTATTGCGTACAATTCTGTATGTTTGGGAGAACGCAAGAAAGAAACACTACTTCCCCCTCCTGCATCTGATACAGGCCAATGGCCACTTCATAGAGATCGATCCGCTCCTGTTTCCGGCTGGAGCGCCTGGCCCATACCTTTTCCCAACGAACCAACGAGGCCTGTGCGTTATTCCGGAGCTGTTCCACCTCCGCCCTAGTGCGGGGCATGATGGTAATGAATCGCTCCTGATTGCGATCGATGTTCATCAGCGTCTTGCTGACCCACAGCTTTGAGCCGGCCACGTAGAGGAAGTCCGAGCGGCCCAGGATGCCACGCAGTGTCTGCCAGTTCTCCTCATGCAAGGTGTCGTCAGTCCGGTGGCCATCGCGCGCTTTGAATAGCACAGGAACTGCGCCGTCGTGCCTCACGGAAAGCTCGTAGACCAACTGCTTGAGATCGGGACGATGATCCTTGCTATAGCCTCGTGCCAGTTGCACGGCGCTGTGCCGCTGGTTGACATGGGCGCCGGACAGCTTGACCGAGGTCGTGTCCTGGTGAATCTGACCCAGGTCAACCGCATCGGTCTTGACAGCGTGGAGCACTACGCGGGTCAGCAAACTGGCGCGATCGGATTCCAAGAGCGGGTCAACGCACGGGCCAGCGCGTCATCGCCGTATCCGCCGCCGTAAACCAGAGCCGGGTCGTATGGAGCGGCCCACTCTCGAATCGCATACAAGGCATTGCGCTCGATCAGGATGCTCTTTAACAGCGGGAGAATGGCCTCGGCGTAGCGCGCCTGTCCCATGGCTTCGGCGAGGTGTTCCAGAAGCTCGATTCGCTGCATGGTCCGATCGAAAATAGGGAGGGCGCCAAGGTCTTGCCGTACAAGCCGAAAGGGCGGTGTTTGCATAACTCGAAATCTTAATATATATAAATATTAGGATGTCAAGAACAAAAATCACCGTCGTTGCCGAAGGGCCGATCCTGCCGGGAACCGTCTCCACGGCCATCAGTAAATGCGGCAAGCCCAACTGCGCCTGCAAAGCTATCCCACCAAAACTGCATGGCCCTTACTATCGCTGGACTGGATTCCTGAATGGAAAACAGACCACCAAGACGATCAGCCGGGAAGTAGCAGAAGAGTGTCAGAGAAGAATCAACAACTATCGTGCCCTCCAGAAAAAGCTAGAGCAAATCGTGGAGGACGCGTTTGCAACCGCACCTTGGACTGAATAGCAAGAAGGCTATTTCATTGAAAGAAGAGTAGATACAGCCCGAAAAGTCACACCTCTAAACTGCCGAATGTAGGGTTTATTCTCTCTTAGCCGACGGTCAAATGCCACATATCTCACCTAGGCTTGTGAGGAAGGGGGCTCTGGGACAAGCGCAGCCAATCCTGAAAAGAGTCTCCAGTTTTTTCCCGGAGTTTGCAGTCTAATTCGTGGAAACGCGCACAATCAATTCATGGCCTCCAGAACCTCCGAAATCTCTCTGTTTCCAATTCCTCAGTTCAACCCATCCGTACCACCCCCCAATCCACCCCACCCCTCCCCCTTTTCCTCCCATGCACCTGAAAGCAATAACGTTACGCCGAAAAAAGCCAAAAGCACCTACCCAAACAAACAACTAACGTTCCGGCAGCTCAACAAATCTACAAATCCCATGGATGCCGTAGACTCTCAACTATCATGTCCGAGTCACACGTCTCCGCTTCAGCGCACTCGTCGCAAGGCACTTCGGCCCGCTCTTCCATGTCTGGCGCTTCAGTAAACGAAGCCCGCTCGGCTCTGTTGAAACGCGCCGCCCGCGATGCCATGGATTACCTGGAAAGCGTCGACGCGCGCGCGGTTGCACCCACGGCTGAGGCGGTCAAAAAGTTGAGCGCCCTCCGCAGCCCTCTTCCGCCGGGCCCAACGAATCCTGAAGCCGTGCTTCATTTGCTTAATGAATACGGCTCGCCGGCAACCATGGCCAAGACGAACGGCCGCTTCTTCGGCTTTGTCACCGGCGACTGCCTTCCCGCAGCTCTCGCTGCTAGCTGGCTGGTGAGCGCATGGGATCAGAACGCCGCCCATCACGCGCAGTCGCCCGTAGCCGCCCAGTTGGAGGAGACCGCGATCGATTGGGTTCGTGAGATCTTCCGCCTTCCTGCAGGAACCGGCGGAGCCGTGACGACTGGGGCCACCATGGCCAACTTTTCAGCCCTAGCCGCCGCCCGCCACACGCTGCTTGAACGCGCCGGTTGGGACGTCGAAGCCGAAGGCCTTTTCGGAGCTCCGCAGATCACCGTTGTCGTCGGTGAAGAGGTCCATCAGTCTGTCCTCAAAGCGCTGGGATTGCTCGGTCTTGGCCGCAAGCGCGTGGTGCGCGTCCCCGTCGACAGCCAGGGCCGTATGCGTGCCGATGCGCTGCCTCACCTTGATCCAATGACGATCCTCTGTCTCCAGGCCGGAAACGTGAACACCGGCGCATTCGATCCCGCCGCTGCTATTTGTCCCGCGGCCCGCGCGGCCGGGGCCTGGGTTCACGTCGATGGCGCATTCGGCTTGTGGGCGGCCGCATCGCCCGAGTATCGCAAGCACACCAAAGGATTTGAACTCGCCGATTCCTGGGCGACCGATGGCCACAAGTGGCCCAACATCGGCTACGACTGCGGTATCGTGCTGGTGCGGGAACCGGCAGCACTGCGGGCTGCCATGTCCATCCAGGCTGCGTATCTCGTTCACGCAGAAGACCGCGATCCTTCCAACTACAACCCCGAGCTATCCCGCCGAGCACGCGGTGTGGAACTGTGGGCCGGGCTTCGCTCCCTGGGACGGCAAGGCATGGCGGCGATTGTGGAACGAACGTCAAGCCATGCGCGGCGCTTTGCGGCGGGACTCAAGGCTGCCGGCTACGAAGTGCTGAACGATGTGGTGATCAACCAGGTGCTGGTTTCGTTTGGCAGTCAGGAAAAGACGCATCGCACCATTGCACGTTTGCAGGCCGAAGGCACATGCTGGTGCGGGGCGACGGTGTGGCAGGGGCACACCGCCATGCGCATCAGCGTATCGAGCTGGGCGACTACGGCGGACGATGTGGAACGGAGTCTGGCGGCAATGCTGAAGGCGGTGGAAGAATAGGGTCCCTCGCGCGTGAGCAAAGCACGCAACGAGACTCTTTGCGCCAGAGATGGAGATTACCATCGATCCTGGACGTATAAAGAAGTAAGGAGCAGCAGGGCTCCCCGCGCCGGTTGCGCCAAAACTCCTCCGTGCCCCGTTCTTGCGCCTTTTCTCTGGCGCAAGGGCGGGAAACCTTAACCCTCAACCAGCCCCGTTCATCTGGAGCGCAATGGACCCGCAAGATGAAGCAGGACCCGACCAGCTTGACATGCTGGCGCAGACCTTCGCCGAGCAACTGATGGCTTGCCTCGACGAGTGTGCCCGCGGGCGAAAGGGTCTCTTCTCCGACGTCGAACTACTCAGCGATGAAGGTCAAACCTGGCCCGAGGCGGCGCAACTCCGCGCACTGGCGCTTGCATTGCAAGGAGTGTTTGCCCAGCAGGAACGTCAGAACGCCCTATGCGATGAATTCCTCGACCTCTGTTCAATCCATGGCGAGAGCCATCCCGGCGAGCGCAAGCTGGCGCGCTCGTTTCTCGAACGCATTGAACGCGGCGAGGTTGGAGAAAAGCCCGAAGGTGAGGCAAGGCCGTGGTAATTGTGCATGCATTTCTGGCGCTGCTGGCGGGTTTCGCCACCATGGGGATTCTCGTCATGCTGATCACGGCGCTGGTCACCCAGCTCGCGCCCACCTGGGCCGGCGCGGAGGGCAGGCCGCGTCCCACATATGCATTCGTGAACCTGGGGTACTCATTCCTATCCGCCGCGGCTGGCGGCTACGTTACAGCCTGGTTGTCCTTCGCCAATCCGCTGATTCAGGTGCTGGTCTTGGGGATTGTGGTGCTCGCCATGGCCGCTCTGAGCGCACTGCAATCCCGCGGGACGCAGCCGATCTGGTACGCACTCACGCTGCTGGCTCTTATGCCGATAGGCGTGCTCGCCGGCGGCCTGGTACGGCTGAGAGTGCTGGGGATTCTTTAGCGCGGCAAGTCGGCGGACTACAAGCGGCTTCGTCTGTAGTTACGGCGCCAGGAGGGCGGCAGGTGGGAATCTTTGCGATATTCCCACCTGCTTGAGCTGATCGAATCGAGTAAATATCCTCCGGCAAAGCTTGGGGTTCTCCCTTTGGTAGTAGGCGAAAAGTCGTTTCTCACGGACAACACCTGCGCCATCTCCATCGGCGAGTTGAGGCCCCTCTTGTGAAACAGGCAAAGCGAACAAACGCGCAATCTCAGGCGCCACTCTGTTGAGCAAGCTCGCGGAATTCGGCAAACCTAGGCAAGACTCCCAGCGTCTCAAGGCAAGCCCGATCCGATTCCTCGATCTCAAGCCCAGCTGAACCCTCAGGATGATCGTCAATTTCGTGGGCCAAAAGATTCGCAACATAAACGGCTACAGCACAATCGAGACCGGAATGCGGAATGCGAGTCGGGTGGTGGTGGTGCGCGATCGCCTCAACCGCGAGGTTAGGGAGTCCCCACAATGCCAGCAGGTATGCGCCTATTTCCGCGTGCGATGTCCCAAGCAGTTCCTCTTCAGCTTCGAAGGGCTTGCATCCACGTTCGCTGGAACGCGCGAGAACGGAACAGAACTCGTTGGGCATCGAACTCGCCAGGAAGAGACGTCCAATATCGTGGAGAAGTGCCGCCATGGAGGCGATATCGCGAGTTTTTCGGTCCAGCGGGAGCGTGCCGACAATGGCGGATGTTCGGAGCGCATGAAGCTGCATGGATTCGCAAACCGATCGCGGAACATGCGAGCCGGGCACGAATACCCTGAAGGCCTCGGAAGCTAAAGCCAGATTCTTGATTGTTTCCATCCCCAAATATGACACGGCGCTCGACAAACTCGTGACTCTCTGGGCGACGCCGAAGAAGGCGTTGTTGCTGAGTTGCAAGACCTTCGCAGACATCGCGACGTCTTGCTGAATGATACATGCCACCTGTCTGATTGAAGTGCTGGGGTCGCTCACCGCCTGTCTCAGGTGTATATATGTAGCCGAGAGCGACGGCAGTTCTCCCACCGTTCCAACGATTCGGCGAAGCTCCGGTGTGCACAGCATGTCTTGTTGCGCGCACACTCGCGCAATTGCCGATTGAAATTCGGACGCATCGCAAGGCTTCGCAAGATAGCTGTGCGCCAAAGAAACTGCACGGGTCGCGAGGCCCATCTCCGCAGAGCCGGAGAGGATGAGACGAGCAGTGCTGGGGTATCGGTCCCGAATGTGGCCCAGCAGCGTAGCTCCATCCATGCCTGGCATCCTCATATCGGAGACCACTACATCGAACGCGCCTGTCTCACAAGCGCGCAAAGCGGCTTCGCCGCCGACTGCAAAATGCATGTCCCAACGGGTCCTATCGGCGCGCAGCATGCGCCGTATTCCGTCCAGCACGTTGCTTTCGTCGTCGACAAACAGGATGCGCTTCATGCGGCCGCCTCAGTCGTCACAGGCGCATTAACGTCGTGCGGAAGACGAATGACAAACGTTGTGCCCGTACCCACCTCGGTTTCGAAGTCGATACTTCCACCGTGCTTGTCCACCACTACGGAGCGCGCGATCGCCAGCCCTTGGCCGGTTCCCTTGCCGATCTCCTTGGTGGTGAAGAAGGGGTCGAAGATCCGCGCCTGCACAGTCTCCGGAATTCCTCCGCCCGTATCCTGGATACGGATTTCGACCCACGCGGGACAGTTACGCGTCTGCACTTTGATGGTTCCCCTGCCGGACCCGTCCTTCGCCACTACGCCTGCAATCGCATGCGCGGCATTGACGATCAGGTTCAGAATCACCTGATTGAATTCCCCGGGGTGACAAGAGACCAGAGGCAATAGGGGATCGAAGTCGGTTTCCAAGTCGGCAACATATTTCCATTCGTTGCGCGCGACGGTAATTGTGTTCTCGATTGCATGATTCAAGTCCAGCGGAGTCTTTTCTTTCGTCCCCGGATGGGAGAATTCTTTCATGGCGCTAACCAGCGTGGATACGCGGGTGATACCCTCCAACGTTTGGTCGATTGCCTTTGGGATTTCCAGCACCAGGTAGGCTGCGTCCGTGCGCTCGACCGCCGCCGTGACCTCATGCACCATTTCGCCTGTCAGGGCATTCGCGGTGGCGGCTACCAACAGCCTTTCGTAACTCCCAAGCAGGCCGATTATGTCCTGGAACGAATCTTTCAAGAACCGCACATTGTCCCCGATGTACTGCGTCGGAGTATTAATCTCGTGTGCTATGCCTGCTGCGAGTTGCCCTACCGATTCAAGTTTCTGCGCCTGAAAAAGCTGGTCGCGCAATGACTTTCGCTCCGTAACATCCTCGGTCATACCTTCAAAGCGGACCACTACCCCGTCCTGGAAAATAGCCCGCACGGTGATCGTGACCCAGATCTTGCTGCCGTCTTTGCGAAAAGCCTCGCATTCAAAGGTCTGCACGCCACCGAGTTTGTTCAGAGAGCTCATGAATTCATCGCGGTGTTTGGGGTTCACGTAAAACTGCCTGGATATGTTAGTGATGCTCTCGATCATTTCTTCCGGGGAAGTGTAGCCATAAGTAGAGGCCATGGAAGGGTTCACGCTCAGGAACCGGCCTTCCGGAGTGCTCTGAAAGATGCCGACTATGGCTTGATCGAATATTCCGCGATACTTCCGTTCCGCTTCCCGCAGGCTATCTTCCATTCTCTTCCGTAGGGTGATGTCACGGCCCACTCCTGCAATACCGACTACCTGACCATTGCTGTCGCGTAGCGGGACCTTTGTCGTGAGGACGCGAGTCTCGTTTCCTGCGCCGTCGAGCCCCTTTTCTTCACGGTTATGTAAATGCTGCCCTGAACGCATTACGTTCTGATCGTCTTCATAGAAGGCTTTGGCCATCTCCAGCGGGAAAAAATCGAAGTCTGTTTTCCCCAGCAGTTGTTCCGGCGTCTCCACTCCGACTAAGCGAGCTAGGTAAGAATTGGCTACGACGAATCTGCTCTCCGTGTCCTTCACATACATGAAGTCGGGGATGTTGTCGATCAGCGCACGCAGCATCTTCCGCTCCCTATCCAGGATCGAATGTTCTGCCAGGAGGCGGCGGTTGGCTTCATCGGCCGAGGCTTTGGCGTCCCGGAGACTGATTTCTTCCCGTTTGTGAGTGGTGATATCTCGAAAGAACCACACGCGCGCCAGGTACTTGCCTTCTTGATTCCGCAAGCCGGTGGAATGCCGTTCGAGTGTTCTGCCGTCCTTCAGTTCCAACTCACAATCATCCACTTCATTGGGATGATCGTAGAGTTCCTGAACCCGCTTCTTGAAAGCCTCTGGATCCTTTACGCGATCGAGAACCCCTGATAGCAATGGCCAGTCCTCGAGGCCCGCAAAGTTACCTATCATTTGCCCTGGAGATCTGGGCGCGGACATTTCCCATATTTCTAGAAACCTCCTATTGTGCGAGACAACAATTCCTGCGCCATTCACTACAAGAATTCCGTCGAGCGTTTCCTCGTGTATGGATCGAATCAACGAGAGTTCAAATTGGCGGGTTTGCTCAACCTGAATGCGTTCTGTAATGTCCGCACTGAGACCAATGTGCCCCAGGTACTCACCGCACGACGAAAAGCTCGGAAGCGCGCGCGAACCCAAAAGCCGCCACTCGCCGTCCGATCGTTGGACTCGCCTTTCAGCGCTGAATGGAGTGTGTTCCACGATCGCGCGGCTGAACGACGCCAGATACTCGGGCGCATCGGCCGGGTGAATCAGCAACTGCGACGTTTTCCCGTAGTTTTCCGCGGGATTCATTCCGCCGAATGCGCGGTATGCTCTGTTGATAAACTGAAATTTTCCTTTCGTGTCGGTCGCCCACATCATCGAAGGGCAACTGTCTGCAATGATCCGAAATCGCTCTTCACTCGCGCGTAGCGACTCATCCACCCGCCGGCGCTCGGTAATGTCTTCTATGTGAACCACAAAATGCAGGGGGCGTTTATTGCTATCTCTAGCCAACGAGGTCGACACGCGCGCCCACACGACAGCTCCACCTCGGCGAATAAGGCGCGTTTCCGTCTCCTGGGACCCGCCCGGCTCCCTAATCGACAACGCCATCCTCTGCACCACAGACCCCAGGTCTTCGGGATGGATCAGATTCGTCCAGGATGTACCGAGCAGCTCCTCCGCCGAATACCCGAGCATGATAGAAAGCGCTCTGTTCACATGAAGAAAATTGCCGCTAAGTCCGGTCACACACATGCAAAAAGGGGCATTTTCAAATATCCCGCGGAAAGGCTCTTCGCATTCCTGAGGCTGTCTTCTGCCCAGAGGACGCTCTGAGATGCGTCTCAGAATTGGATTGATTTCCATCGTTTTGCCGGCGAAGCCCTCGATGGTGCGTCTTATAGCCAATCCGCCTCCCATTCGCCATGCGAGACGGGTGAGCCCTCGATTTGCAGTTGCTCTTCCAGCGAGGTGCAGCGCTAAATATGAAGTGACAAGGGCGACTGCCACCAAAAGCGTGACCAGTCGATAGTCGTCGGTCGGTTGGATTAGGATCAGCTCAAGCATCTGTAAACCCTGTGCAAACAAGAGCACGTCCGCTATTCGTCATCTATCGGCATAACACGCTGTGCGTTGCAGATCGTCGTCCGATCCGAAGCCGATCGCCCCGCGGTGCAGTAACGTGAGTTCCTGATCTGATGAACGCGTTGTGCCGATGTAAGCCCAGTGCTACAACTCTTTGCGCACCACAGCGCGGGGTGTGAACGAGCTCTACGAGTGCGCCGAGCGAATCGACCTGCTGGCTGAGCCGAACCTGCGGCAAGCATTGGGCAGAACTACCTGCAAGGATGATGCGAATTTAGGACGCTGTTAGGAGCAGTAGCGTGGCTGACAGGATTCTCTTCGTCGACGACGAACCCGCCGTTCTGGACGGCCTTAAGCGACTTCTGCGCAGTGAGTTCGAGGTGGACACTGCCGACGGCGCGGAGCACGGTCTGACTTCGATTCGCGATCGCGGTCCGTACTCCGTCGTGATATCGGATATGCGGATGCCTGGCATGAACGGCGCCCAGTTCCTGGCGCAGGTGCGACAGAATGCTCCGGATACGGTAAGGATGCTGCTTACCGGCTACACGGATCTAAGCGCTGCGATCGCCGCAGTGAATGAGGGCAATATATTCCGCCTTCTTACCAAACCATGTGAAAAGGAGCTACTGGTCAAGGCGATTACCACCGGAATTGAGCAATACCGTTTGATTACGGCTGAACGGGAACTCCTCGAAAAGACGCTGATGGGGAGCATCAAAGTCTTGACGGATGTCTTGAGCGCTGCGAGTCCGGAGACCTTCGGAAGATCGATGCGAATCGCGAGATTCGTCCGCCACATTGCAGCCAGTTTCAGTATGCCATCTGCCTGGCGCTTCGAAGCGGCAGCTACGCTCTCCCAGCTTGGCTGTGTCACCCTTGATATCGATCTATTGCGAAAAGCCTGGGCCGGCGCCAAGCTGTCGCCTGAAGACCAGGCACGGTTTAATGCTCATCCTCAAGTCGCAATGGATCTGCTTGCGAGTATTCCGAGGCTCGAACCCATCGCATGGATGATCGGTCAACAACTCACCAAGGAAATACCGAACGAGATCCCCGGAATGCCTGCGTCCTCTGCAAAAGAGATCGTGTTTGGAGCGAAGATGCTGAAGCTTGCGGTTGCATTCGATGACCTCAGGATGAAGCCCCTGTCGATAGAAGATGCCATTGCACGCCTTCACAGCCGGCGCAGTGAGTTCGAAGGGGAACTCATTGACGCACTCAGCGATATCAAGCCTCAGGCCACGAAAATGACGTTGCGCAAAGTGTCTACGCTAAAGCTGGCGATCGGGATGATCCTGGAGCAGGAAGTCAGAAACAAAAATGGAATGTTGATGGTAGCAAAGGGCCATGAAATTACGCCCGCTCTTCTAATCAAACTAGACAATTTCTCGCGAGCGGGGCAGATCGACAGGGAAGTCATGGCGCTCGTTCCCTTGTAGTCTCGATGTAAGTGGTGGTTCTTCCCGACCCGGACCAGTCTTGCTGGTCAATGAAAGCCGGCGAAGCGCCATTCGATCTGCCATCAAGTCTTAGAGGACGATTTTAGAACTCTCCTGCATCATCCCAACGGCCTTGATGCCGAAAATGCCTATCAAGCTGGACTTGCCGGCGGAACATCGGATTCAGGATTGCTGGTTTCATAGCCGGAAAGCTGAAATGGAAAGGCTTTGCCATAAGTGGCGCGAGCCAGGGATATCGTCTGGAACGATACCTCCCGACTCTCGTCGCAATGATTTGGGCCCGGGCTCACAACGATGCTACGAGCCAATGCCCGTCATTTTCCAGGGTGCTTCCGTGTAACTGGACAGTGCCAAGTTCTCTGCTGGAATCAGGTGTGCTTGTTGGCCAGGCGGAGGTTGGATAGTTCGGTGGCCATCTCGATCCAGCGGTCCATGAGCGTCTTCATGACCTCGTAGTTCTTCAGTTCCCGGCGGACCGTGTTGAGGTCTTCCTTGCGCACGAACTTCGAGCTGCTCTTTCCCTTGCGCGTAAAACTTACCTGATCATAGGGCCCGTGCTTCTCAGGCGGCGTGGCCTTGCACCGGCATCCGGGGGTGCCGCAGA